>Ga0075472_10000170_pt1 | contig 26439 bp, 36 predicted proteins | sample DEB19_08_DNA_3_FD_77014 | JGI IMG/M metagenome (GOLD analysis project Ga0075472, IMG submission 77014) | Aqueous microbial communities from the Delaware River and Bay under freshwater to marine salinity gradient to study organic matter... | ecosystem: Environmental > Aquatic > Marine > Coastal ...
GTTCCAGAGCCAGAGGTAGTTCCTGATCCACCAGCTCCCGAACCGGAGCCTGAATCTCCACTACCGGTTGAGCCAGAGCCACAGCCTGAACCTGACCCTGCCCCAGAAATCGTTGAACCTACGCAACCTGAACCTCCTGTTGAAACGCATGAAGAAAATGTTACACCCGATGTGGTCGTACTCACAGACGACACGGATCTTGAATCACTAGATCCTGAAACTCCAATTCAGTTGGAGAACGGTGTAATCCTTACAGCAGAAGTGGTTGTTGCACTTGCACTATTTGATAATCCAACAGAACTCCTTGCCGAGATCTTTACAGATCCGGGTCAAGTTCTAACAGCACTCTCGAACATAGGTGCAGACCTATCCCCAGAGGTTCGAGAAGAAGCTGAGAAAGTAATTGTTTCAGCAATCATTGCAGGAAACATAGCAACCCAAGCAGCGGCAGGAGCCGCAGCTACAGCAGCTTATAGGAGGAAACCATGAAGTCTTTCTTCTCAGACATAGCCAATCAACTATGGACACTTCTCGGAATGTTCATTGCTTGGGTGGTACTAGAAGGATCAGCAAAAACAGTAGTTGGCTACGCAATCATTCTATCCATGATTGTCTGGTCAGTTACATTCAAGTTAAGACAAGATGAGGATGAGTAAATGGATACATTGAAAAGCATAATTATGAGAATCGTTGCAGTAATTGCAGCGGAATCTCTCGGTGTCATCGGTGCAGGTTCTCTCGTTGGAATCGAAGTATGGCAAGCAGCAGTCCTTGCCGGTGCATTAGGTGCAGCTCGAGTCCTCGAAGCCTTAGCCCGGTTCTATCTAGCAGATGGCAACCTAACATCAGAAGAAATCAACGAAGCCTTTGCCAAGGTAGATAAGAAAGCGAGTTAATCATGGGTCAGAGAGCAGACTTTATTGCAGTAGCAAAGGGCGAACTCGATGTGATCGAAGGCCCAAAGGATAACGAGACCAAGTACGGAGCCTTTACCAAGGCTAACTTCCTACCTTGGTGTGGTTCATTCGTCATGTGGTGTGCCAACGAAGTTGGCTTAAAGATCCCTAACTGTGTATCCACAGTAGCCGGAGCTACAGCATTCATGAAGAAGAACCAATGGGAGAAGGCAAGCGATGAAGCGACCCCTCTACCCGGCGACATTGTGTTCTTTGACTTCCCTAACGATGGGGTAGATCGAATCTCCCATGTCGGTATCGTGGTCAAAGACAACGGTGATGGTACCGTTACCTGTGTTGAGGGCAATACTGCCCCTGACAAGAAAGGCGACCAACGAAATGGTGGACAAGTCTGCCTAAAGGTTCGAGCCTTTAAGAAGAAGAATGGTTCAAAGCTACGCAAGTCACAAGCCGTGACAGTAGTTGGCTTTGGTAAGCCAGTCTTTAAGTCATAAGTCCAAAGGAGGACAGATGAAGATCGATTTCTTTAGTAAGAACCCAGCCGCATGGGCTGGTCTTATCCAAGCTTTGGTTGCAGTAGTAGCAACTTATGCTGACATTCCGCAGGAAGCAGTACTTGCTTTCATTGCTGCTGCTACAGGTCTTTCTTTCAAGGCTCAGAAGATCGAGAACCAGAAGACAGAAGCTGCACTTTGGACAGATCCAGAGGATGTTGAAGACTTAGATTAAACGATTAGCAAACTAGATGGGGCTCCTTCGGGAGCCCCTCTTTTTTGTTGCCCAAAAACTACACCGGCAGAAGAGCTTTAAGAAATGCCCCCCCTACCCCCCATAAAAAATCTTATGGTTGGTCAGGTGCTACACCGTATAGTGTCGCCTTGAAGTTTCTGCCCCACCCCTCTCGGGGTATCCCAAAGGTAGCACGACACTCCGAGCTTTGCAAAATGGCCGAATACTTGTCAGTCCTATGTGTCACACTTAAGCCATGAACGAGAAGCTTGTAGAGGTAGACACCATCTATGCACAGATGGCTGAGTTCTCTGACCGTTCATTCCGGCCTCACCCTTGGGTAATGGGATTTGCCTATGGTAAAGACGGAGCAGTATCTGTATGGTGGGATCACGCTTACGAGTCTACGAAGTATCAACTAGCAAAGTTTGATTTGGTTGATTGGATGCACGAGAATGATTTCATTGCAGACACAATGGTTAACCTAGTGCCATTGCCCGAGGAAAAGAATTTGATTATGCCCGGACTAATGATTACTTGGAAACCACTCGATGGAGAAGCGAAGATCTCCAAACTGGCGGAGCAATACATCAAAGGACTACAGAATGTTACTTAAAGAATTCTATATCGATAACTTCATAAAGCGGATTGATGCAGCTAAGAAACCATCTGACTCAGATATATCCGATGCATGGAATGCAGGACTAAACAAAGCAATTCACATACTCGAGCAGATCAAGGAAGAGTCACACAATGCCCCACAGTAATAAAGAAACCCTATCGATTGCATGGTGTGACAACGGTGTAACCGATGGCAAGTTCACAGAGGGAATGGTTTATACACTCCTGATGGCACCAACTGTTGGTGTTCCAATCAACAATGCAATGCGAGTCAAAGGTAATCAGATCTCTCGTCAACGCATGGAGCTGTTTAATCTCTGGGCAGACCAAGCAAAGACTGACTGGTTACTGTGGGTTGATTCAGATATTGTTTTAACTAAAGAAGTTCTTAAACTTCTATGGGATACAGCAGATAAGATCTCACGACCTGTTGTGTCAGGTGTTTACTTTGTTTGGAAGGACAGCATCAATCATCTACCGGTGCCAATGCCTACAATTTTTAAGGATGGCAGAAGCAAGTACGAGATTGAATACATCCACCCCCTACCAGAGAATCAGATCATTGAGATTGACTCGGCTGGCTTTGGTTGTGTACTCATGCACAAGTCAATCATTCCTAAGATGCGTGAGAAGCATAAGGATATAAGCTTCTTCCACGAGAATGACTTGACTGAAGATAGGTTTATCGGGGAAGATATTATCTTCTTCAAGCTATTGAAAGAAGCAGGTGTTCAAGCCTATGCACATACCGGTGCATTGGTTACACACATGAAGACAATACCGTTTGATATTTCTTACTACGCATTATTCTGGACTGCATACAATCAAGCAGCGGAGCAAAAGGAAAAGGAGGAACAGCCAAGTGAGTGAGATTAAAGATCTACTTATCAATGTATTGCGTAACAAAGATGCAATTAAGTCACGCAGTACACAAGTACAGATTGGGCCATCAGAACTCGGTGGTTGTTCACGCAAGGTTTGGTATCGGTTGAATGAGCAAGCCGAGACTAACAACAACGAACTCAAGTTAGCGGCAATTATGGGAACCGCTATCCATGCAGAGATTGAGAAAGCAATCGAGCATGAAGATCCAAATGCTGAAAAGTATTTGGTTGAGACCGAAGTTGAATACAATGGAATGAAAGCTCACATTGACTTATTCATTCCATCTACTGGTGCAGTCGTTGACTGGAAGACAGTAAAGGTTAAGAACCTTAACTACTTCCCATCACGCAACCAGCGTTGGCAAGTTCATACCTATGGCTACTTGTTGGAGAAGAACGGTTACCAAGTCAAAACCGTAAACTTGTGTGCTATACCTCGGGATGGGGATGAACGAGATGTCAAGGTGCATAGCGAAGACTACGATCCAACCATTGCGGAGGAAGCATTGGCTTGGTTAGAAGCTATTAAGCAGACACCTACGGCACCGGAACCTGAAAAGGATGCCAGCTACTGTCAGTTCTATTGCAAGTTCTACGATCCTTCTGGGGAGTTGGGTTGTACTGGACTAAAAAAAGAACTGAACAAACCCTCGGAAGTCGAGATCGAAGATACTGAGGTGGATAGCAATGCCTTGCTATTCTTACAATTAGGAAACCAGATCGATGATCTGGAAGCGAAGCGTGAGAGTCTTCGAGCTTCATTCGAAGGCATCTTCGGTAGAACTCAAAGTGGGATCGACATCAGTTGGACAACTGTTGCAGGTCGTGCTTCCATCGATGAGAAGGAAGTAGAGAAACTCTTGGGCTTCGTACCTAAAAAACCAGCCGGCAAGGAATCAGTCCGGTTAAACATCAAACAAACTAAGGAGAAATAAGATGGCCGAACTAGGCTTTCAAGTATCTACAAAGACAAACGATGGAACAATCTTTGTCATTGCAGATGCAACATACTCTGGCTTCACACAGAAACTAGCTGAAGCCTTAGATCCAAGTGGTGCCGAGTCACTACTACAATCAATGGCTAAAGCCTTTACTGGAAGCCAGCCAATGTCCACACAACAGATTGCACAAGCTTTTAACGCAACTGTTATTACTCCTCCACAAGATGCATGGGGTCAGCCAGCGAACGCTGCACCTGTCGCAACTGGTGGCCCAGTCTGTAAGCATGGAGAGCCAGCAAAGCAAGTACCTGCTGGTGTATCTAAAGCATCAGGAAAGCCTTATCGTGCTTTCTATGCTTGCTCACGACCACAGGGTCAGCAATGCGACTTCAGAGCAAACGCTTCTTAATGTCGTTGGTGGTGCCGGGTAAGCCAACTTACCCGGCATACACCGGCACCGAAGCCTGTGCATCGATAGGTAGCGAACACTTCTGCACAGAAGAACGAGACTTCACCCACTATGAAACACTTCGCAATGTGTGTGCAACTTGCCCACTCCTTGAGAGCTGTTTCAACTGGGCATTACATAATGAAGACTTCCACTTTTGGGGAGGATCTTCTGCAATAGAACGAAGAATCATCCGTCACGAATTAAAACTTGAACGAAAGAGGAGTGTTGCAGCCTAATGTTGAACTTACTACAAGCAGTTCACAGTACGAACTCCTCTGCTAAACCCTTACCTGATGTGTGGGAAGGACTCCGCCGGCAGGGTATGCGATTCCGTCAGTCACAGTTGTGTCTTATCGCAGGTCAGCCGAACTCAGGTAAGAGTTTGATGGCGTTGGTATACGCCTTGAAGACTGGAGTACCTACTCTGTACTTCTCGGCGGATACCGACCCCATTACTCAGATGTTTAGAACAGTTGCAGGATTAACTGGATTACCTCAGCAACAGGTAGAGACATACTTAGATGCAGACTCACACTACTTTGATCCATTGTTAGCAGAGAGAGGATCTCACATTAAGTGGGTATTCGATCCATCACCTGACATTGATTCAATCGAGTTAGAGATCCTCGCTTATGGCGAGGTCTATGGCATGGCACCTGCATTGATAGTCATTGATAACTTGATGAACTGTGTCTCTGTTACTGGTGAAGAGTGGTCTGGTATCAGAGCAATCATGTCTGAACTACACCATGTTGCACGAAAGACTGGAGCTTGTGTCCTTGCACTAACTCACATGAGTGAGGCAGGAACTGGAGATCCAAAGATGCCAGCACCACGCCGAGCAATCCTCGGTAAGGCATCACAACTTCCATCGATGATCTTATCTATTGCAATGAACCCTGAGTATGGAGAGTTTAGAGTTGCAGCAGTTAAGAATAGATTCGGTGAACACTCAGCAGATGCATCTAACTTTGTGACTCTGGGTATTGATCCATCGAGAGTACAGATAGCAGACAGAGATGCACAAGGCATGGCTGACATAAGACCGGGGGTGAACTTCGTTGGACTCCAAGCAATCTCGGGCCAATAAAAGAAAGGGTGCAGACTGGGAAACAGATCTAGTTGATTACTTTAGAGATAAAGAATTCTCTCCTGTTGAAAGACTAAGACTCTCCGGCACCAGCGATGAAGGTGATCTCTGGTTGTGGGCTCCCAATGTTCAGAGCTTTATCGTGGTCGAAGCAAAGAATGAGAAGTCATTCAAGCTTGGGCCTTGGATAGAGGAAGCAGGTAAAGAAGTAAAGAACTGGATGAAGAAAAGAAAATCTTCACCAGCAATACCAGTTGTTATTGCTAAGCGAAGACAGCATGGCGTTGGTAAGTCGTTTGTAATTATGGAACTAGATACATTCGTGGAGGTAATAAAATGGAAACAGTAGCCGGAGTATTGGTAGTGGTAGCAGGTGTTGCTTTGTATCACTTCTTAGAACACTTGTACTACACACTCGATGCACGAGTAGAACAGAAGCGTATGGAGAAAAGGATCGAGGCATACAACGCTTATCTAAAGCAGCTCGAACGATCCACTAAAAAGAAACCAGTAAGAAAGACTTACTAATGGCTGCCGACCCAGAGCTTCTCAAAGCTGTGGTCGAATACTATGGTGGCGAGGTAAGAGAAGGTTATTCAAAGCCTGTTAGATGTTGCTTTCATGACGACTCTCGAAGGTCTGCTGTAATGAGTACAGACGGCGAGAAGGCAGGGTTGTATTTCTGCCATACCTGTGGCATCGGTGGCGATGCATACTCATTACTTATGTGGAAAGAAGGAGTTGATTTTCGTGTTGCTTTCGATAGAGCGGCTGACATTGCTAAACGATCTGGCATTGACATATCACAAAAAGATAAGCGAGGAAACGGTGTCTTATCTAAAAGGTCGGGGCTTCAGTCAGGAGTTGGCAAGCGAGCATCTACTGGGAAGCGTACCAGTCGACTGTGACCCTGCCCATGTCCAATTCATTGGGTGGTTGTCTATCCCCTATCGAGTTGTCAATGGCGTTGCCGGCTTCAAGTTCAGACGAGTTGATGATCTTCCCGGGCCTAGATACATGGCACCAATGCACCAACCAGCAAGACTGTTCAATGCAGTTGATCTACAAAAGTCTTCGGATACCATTGCAATTTGCGAAGGAGAGTTGGATGCGGTCATTGCTAGTCAACTCTTGCCTTCGGTTGGAGTACCGGGAGTCAAAGCATGGCGACCACACTTCAATAGATTATTTGGTGGTTATCGAAGAGTCCTTGTCTTGGCAGACAATGATGACAAGAAAGATGGAACTAATCCGGGAATGGAATTGGCGGAGAAAGTTCTACAAGAAGTTGAACACGCAGAGTTGATACCACTTCCACTCGGAAGTGATGTAAACTCTATAGTATTGGATGAGGGTTTAGAAGGATTGAGAAGGAGACTAGGGTTAGATGAGCGAGTATGAGCGTGGAATCGGTAGATCCAATGACGATGAAGAGTTTAAGAGAATTACTGGAAAGCTTGGGCCTAAGAGTACTAAGCCTAAGTACAAACCCGGATCAGCCTTTGGCCCTAGAGATAGTAGTTCTACTGCCGCCGACCCGGTGATGAACCAGTTTGTTGCTGACTCATGGGATATTATCGATGAGCTTGGTAACCTACTGATTAGTAAGCAGCGTGACTACGGCCCGGGCAATATCAACAATGCATACGGTGGCCCGATCAATGGGTTGATGGTTCGTATGGGAGATAAGTTCGAACGCCTAAAGAATCTACTGGCATCAGGTCATACACCTGAGCATGAATCTATTGAGGATTCATTCAAGGATCTTGCTAACTATTGCATCATTGCCATGATGGTTACTCGTGGTACATGGCCGGAGAACAAGTGAAGAAATTTTTTTTACTTGCAACTCTTGTAATTACATTGATGTTCTTCGTTGTTAAGTTCGTGATGGATGCCATCATCGAACTAGAAGATGAGGACTAATGCAAGAGAAAGATCGTGCCGAAGATCATCTTGAAGATCTGATTAGCATCTCCGCATCTCATGTCCATCGCAGGTTTGCTGGCTATGTAGAACGAGATGATTTAATCCAAGAGCTTCGAGTCTATGTACTGAACAGACCACACTTAGCCAAGATGTTAGATGAAGCATATGAGGTGAGCAAAGATGAAACCAAGTGGGTAGCAAGACGGATCATGGCACGACTACGCAGAACCATTGAGAAGTATTCTCGTAAAGAGAAAGCTGCAAAGCTAGGCTACTCAACAGGTGATGAGTTCTTCTACGATACAGCAACGATTGCAAAGATGTTGCCGGTGGCATTCGAGTTCGATACTCATGGTGCAGTACTGGTTGACAAGGTAGATGATGGAACACCACGCAAACCATCGGTGCCAAGTGAGGGTGGCAATATCTTGGCGATGGTGATTGATCTTCGGTCTGCCATTGATCTATTAGAGGTTGATGAGCAGGTGATGTTACGCAACAGATATTCCACTAGCCCTATGACTCTCTCTGAGATAGCAGAAGAGATGGGCATAAGTGATTCAACAGTAGATAGAAAGATTCAAGGCTCACTAAGAAAGATCATCGATCACTTAGGAGGGCCAACACCTTGGGTCTAAAGATAACTCTCGAAAGATACGAGGTAGTTCTCGCTGCTAACACAGCGATTGAACGCTATGTATCTACGATGAAGAATGTGCAGATGCGTGGGCTACAAGACATGGATCCTTGGCAAAGAATTCTTCTCGATGTAGATGGTTGCGGTGCTGAGATTGCAGTAGCTAAATATCTCGGCGTGTATTGGGGCGGTGCCTTCGGTCAAGGTGGCGTAGATATTGAACCGAACATCGATGTTAAATATACAAAGCATGAGCTGGGCAGATTGCTAGTTAGACCCGATGCTAAAGATGATGTGAAGTTTGTATTGGTTAGAGGTGGTATGCCTAACTACGAATTGATTGGCTGGATCATGGGTGCTGAAGCTAAGAACCCGGCATGGTTGGACAAGCCAGACTGGCGTAGGCCAGAGATCTATTGCGTACCGGAAGAGAACCTAAGAAAATTTAGAGGGAGCTACAATAACTAATGGCTACTTACGAATACAGTTGCAGTAAGTGTGGCATCGCTGTCACCATTGAACGCAGAATGACAGAAGAGGAATCAGTTCCTCGTTGTGATTGCGGTAATCAGATGTCTCGAGTATGGACTGCTACACCTACGGTATTCAAAGCCGGTGGTTTCTACTCGGTAGATAATCCACGAGGATAAAACTAAAGCCCTCCCGAAGGAGGGCCTTAGCACCTAGAGTGGAGGATCAAGTCCACTACATTTATTGTATCACTATCTTCCGTATTCTTCCTTTAAGAACTTGCCGCAGTATGGCCATGGTTTGTAGCCACGATCTGCATAGATGTGGAGAGCAACCCAGAACTGTTCTCTGAGAGTGGCATCCTTTGCTGGGGTGCCGCTGCTGCCACCATGTGCAACCCAAGTCCGAGGGTATTCAATTTGAAATGCCCCTTGGAATTGTTTGCGTGTGCCGCTGACGGCATTCAGCCGACCATTAGACTCACACTTGGCAAGCTTTTGCCAAGCTAAAGGTAGGTCGGTAAGTTCGATGTCCGACACGAATGGCGGCTCCGGTTTTACAACCGGAGGGATCACTAATACAACCGGCTCCCGAGGGGTTAGCGTTAAAGCTAACCCCATGGCAACCGCTCCGAGCATGAAGCGATGAAGCATCTATCCTCCTAACATTAGGGCCGCAGCTAATGCGGCGATCGGGATCGTGATTAGCAAGGGTTGGCCCTCGCTAATTCCCACCGGTAAGGTGAAGAAAATAAGAATGAATAAGATCAACCCGATCAAGCGATCACCTCCGAGATCGCTCCACATTCGGAGCATTCGGGGATCTTCTCCCCATTAGGCACCGGCTCCGGGTATTCCTTGCCGCATTCGCAGCGATAGGTATAAGGATAACAGCTCACGCAAGTATAGGCACCGCATCCGAAAGTCATTAGGCCACCTCATAAATTAGCTTAGACCCGATCTTATGGATAGCCTTACCCTTAGCTCGCAAGGCTACGATTACACCTCGAGGATCTAAGGCCCGGAGATCGTGAAGATCTCCATCGATAACCGGTATCCCATGCCATCGATCGGGTACCGGAGATCCCTTATCGATCGGCATTACGATAGCGACATTCGCTCCGCTTGATACCTTAGCTCCGATCTCTTCGATCGAATGGCCGGCGGCCGAAAAGGTTAATCGATAACCCGGCACCGGCTCGGGATCTCGATCCCACCGCTTCGAATAATCATAGACGGCGGCACCTCCGGCGATAGCTCGATCGATCAACCATGGCGAAGCGATCTCCCATGCTAGATCGGAGGCGACATTTAACCGGAGCCCCCATTTACCGAATGCTCGAGAGTATCGATCGACATCATGAGCTAATAAGATCGAAGCCGCTTCGGGTTGATCCATGAGCAGCGATACCCGGGCAGACCTTGCCCGGATCACACTCTCGAATGCTCCCCGGCCATGCGTGAGAACACATAGATCCTTGCAATGCGTGAAGAATTTGCAAGTAGTGGCCGGGCCATAGGCGGCCGGCGTTAGGGTTAGCCCGGCGATACCGTAATAACCCGGCACCTCGAGGCTTAGCTTCTTATTACTATCCGATCGGATTAGATAGCTCGGCACCTTAAGGCCATGAGCTGCGAAGCTATCGGCCGCTAACCTCCGGGCCTTAGCTACATCGAGACCGGAGATCGAGCCGGGATCCGGAAGCGGATCCCTCTCTCTTATGTTGATTAGACTACGCATAGATAATTGATCCTTAATCTAGGTTAGGCGAGGCGATCTCACCATGGCAAGGCCCGGAGCTAATAACCCCGGGCCTCACTATGATTAGACCGATCAACCCACCTCCGGCCCGGCCCATGTAAGCCGGTAATCTACCGATGAAGCTGCGGAATTATCGAGATCGTTAATCTTCTCGATGGCCTTAGCTTCACTCTCGGCGGTTATGTAATACCTCTCGATCTTCTCGATCTCGAATTCCCTAGTCATTTAATCTTCCTCTCGATCGATGAAGCATTCGAGATGGTGGCCCTCGATTAGGGCCGAGACCGGAGCTTGATCCTTACCTCGCCACTTAACACCGGCCGGGAGATCGATAAGCTTGCTCCACTCTCGGGCCTTAGCTGCGTTAATGGCGGCGATGCATGGATCCACCATCGAGAGAGGCACCGGCGGATAGTGATTACCGGTGAGATGATACGAGAGAGATCTCTCGAGGGTTAGATCCGGGTTAGAAGCTAGATCGGCGGCTAGATTATGGCCCATTTATTCGATTACCTCGCAGACTTTCTCGCATTTATCGCAAGTGGAGGTATCTAAATCGACATAGGTTACTGTCCAATCGCAGCAAGCACTACCTACCGGGCGGCTCATTACTTTACCTCCACTAGAAGCGTGTCACTATCTCGGAGGATAGCTTTATCGGTACCTAATAGATCTCGAGCTTTATCCTCGGAGCTTGCTTCGATCTCATAAGTATTCATGACATTAAATAGATAGCTCGCCATTACTTAACCGCCTTAAGTAGATCCTTAAGCTCGGCCTTGATCGCTCGAGCTTGATCCCCTCGCCATGTTGTGAGATTAGCTAAGGCGTATCGAACGACACTCTCGGCGGTATCGGCGAAGAATTGATCGGTGATCTTATTTAATCGAGACATGGCCTCGACATAATCTCGAGCATAGATCGAGCTATTAGATCGATACCATGGTGAGCCCATGATCTCCCCGGCGATGGTTGAAAGTGATCGAGGCCCGGCCGGGATGGCCTTAGCTTGATCGCCTAGCGTGTCTCCGGTTTCGGCATCGATGACCATCAATAGCCCGGCATCGAGCATCGAGCGAACGAGATCCCCGGAGCCCCGGCGATCGGCTTCTTGCATAAATTGATCGGTGAAATTGCTCATTTAATTTGATCCTTAATCTAGGTTAAATCGATACCGGCGATCGGTATCCCCGGAAGCTCGAGCCGCTAAGCTCGAGCCCTCGAGGCTACTTATCGATAGCTAATCCTTAAGCTGCGTTAGATCTAACACCTTAAGCTTACCCTCCGGGAGCTTCTCTTCGGTGGTGATCCACCATTCGAGGCCCTTTAATCGGTTAGATAAATCGCCATTTAATAGATCTCTCTTCTCGGGATCGTAATAAATCGCAACTAATACCCGGCTCACGCTCATTTATTCACCTCCCCCGGGAAATAGCAGCTCACCATTTCGCCGAAACAATAGTGATCTCCAACCCACCAGATCCGGCCGGATAGATACACGATCGCAGCGAATAACACGATCCCACCGATTAGCCCGGCCCATCGCCGGCGATAAACCGGCGAGCCTAGAATTCTTCGAACGGCCCTCATCGCTTCGCCTCCTCGATCTTCGAGATCGCATCGATAAGAAATCGGGCCAGACCTCGAGCAGCTCGAAGATCAAGCTCAAGCGTGATCGATGCGTGATCCGGATCGTTAGCATAACCTCGAGCCGCCACGATCGACACGCTCGAAGCCGGATCGTTAAACCATCCCGAGACATAATCCCGGGAGCCAACCGGAAGCGTAATCGCCTCGGCGATCGATACCATCTCCCGGCTCATGCTGCGGCCTCGATCGATAGCTTCTCGAGATGCTTACGGATAGCGGCTCGAGCTGCGGCCCCGGTGGCGTATTGTTGAAATTCCCCGAGATCCTCGATCCGGCCATTGATGCATTCGCGGATCGTGTAAAGGCGTGGCGATTGATGATCGAATTGCTCGGAGGTAATGAAGAAGCGGCCACCATAGACGGCGGCTCCGATCCTCGAGCTAAAAAATCTCTTAGAAGCTGCATCGAAGAAATGGCCCCCGGTTGATCGATGATCGGCTTCGATCTCTTCGATGGTGGAATAAGTAGCGAATTTATTCATGTTTTATGATCCTTTAATCTAGGTTAAGGGATCCGGTTAGATCCCCCGGGAGAATTACAACACGAGACCGGCACCCATTACAAGACTATTTCGAAAGTTTCTCGAGATTATTTCTCGGCCCGATCCGGTGAGATCTGCCCGGATCCATGGCCGGGATCGATGGCCGGAGATCTGCCCTCGATGTCTGCCGGGTAAGCATGGCCCCGAGCATGGCCCCGGATCCTCGAAGCTCCCTCGATCATGCCGGCAAGCTCCCCGGATCTCATGCCCTAGATCTTAGGCGATTACTTAGATGTAGATCTTAAATCTGCCCCTAGTCATGGTCGGCCGGCCCGGCTTCATGTCTCCACGACACGCCGTAAAAGCTACTTAACATAATGTTAGTTATCGGCTTATAGGGGTACGACACGCAGCACAGACAAATTGACCCGGGTGCTTAAAATGCCGGTATGCCCTGTATATATGTACCCAGAAAAAAATTTTTGATAGGATCCCGAGCTGTAAAATAGGCTCTGACCAGCACTTTTACTTACAATGGCTTGTATGTGATGCAAATCACACAGGATAATGTGGGATAAAACCCATTTATCCCGGCTTATATATAGTAGGAGGATATATTCCGACTAGGAATATAGACGACTACACCGGCTCTTAGGGAGCCGGAGCGAGCCCTTGCGAGCGAAGGCGAGCTAAATACCCCTAGTAAATGCCCAGTAGTCTGTTCTTTTTAAGAACCCCGAAACCCAATGAAAAATCTTTGGCGGCCACGCCGGCGGAGCCGGCGAGGAGGAGCTATGAGTAAACAAGAAGAAACAGCCAAGATCAAAGCGAAAGTGATTCGGCTGATTACAGAGGGTTGCACAGTCGAAGATGCCATGAGGCAGGTCGGCAGGTCAGCAAAGCTCTGGGAGTACTACCGTTCTACGGACAAAGAGTTCAAGGAAACTGTAGACAAGGTTCGTGCCGCTAGATCAAAGCATGGCCGTATCCAGTCTGAGGAATCCCTCCAGTTAGATTTTCGTACTTTCCGCAAGGAGTACCTAGAGGCTGACACATTCCCTCACCAGATGAATATCATCGACCTTCTCGAAGGCCGTGACCCAGCATGGATGCATACATCAATGCATTATGAAAAGGGTCGCCCACAGTATGTGCTGGTGAATGTGCCACCTGAACACGCCAAGTCGATGACTACCTCGATTGACTATCCGGTTTACCGGATCTGTATGGATCCGAATGTCCGTATCATGATTGTCTCGAAGTCACAGCAGAAGGCAACAGAATTTATCTACGCTATCAAGCAGCGTTTGACTCACCCATCATGGCAGAAGCTACAACTTGCCTACGCCGCTGGCTCTGGGTTTAAGTCCAAGTCTGCTACATGGCAAGCTACGCAGGTCTACCTTGGAGACGAACTCCGTGACTCAGACCAGAAGGATCCTACGATTCAAGCCATTGGTATCGGAGGACAGGTGTACGGTGCGAGAGCCGACCTGATTATTCTTGACGACTGCGTAACTATGTCAAATGCCCACGAATACGAGAAGCAGATTCGTTGGATCCAGCAGGAAGTCCTAACTCGTCTTGGGCCTACCGGCAAGCTTTTAGTTTTGGGAACTCGAGTAGATTCCATTGACCTCTATAGAGAACTCCGTAACGGAGAACGCTATCCGACTGGTCAATCACCTTGGACATATCTGGCCATGCCAGCAGTTCTTGAATTCGGTGAATCTACTGACGACTGGAAAACTCTCTGGCCTAAATCAGACCGCCCTTGGCAGGGCAGCGATGAAGAACCAGACGAGAACGGTCTATACCCACGCTGGGATGGTAAGTATCTATCTATGCGTAGAGGTGCATTAGATCCTAAAACTTGGTCGATGGTCTATCAGCAAGCTGATGTGGATGAAGATTCCACCTTCAACATTACTTGCGTTAAAGGTTCTATCGACAGAATGCGAATGATCGGGCCTATCGTTCCGGGCAACCCCGGACACCCCGAGACATCAGAAGGTCTCACCATCGTTGCCGGGCTTGACCCAGCAATAGTTGGTGATACGGCGGCAGTTGTTATGGCTATAGATCGCCGGCGGAAGAAACGCTATGTTTTGGATGCTGCGACTATCACTAAACCGTCACCGCAAGCCATCCGTGATCTCATCACTACATTTACGGAGAAGTACAGACCATCAGAATGGATGGTCGAACGCAACGCCTTTCAGGGTTATCTGACACAGGATGAGAATTTACGGCAATGGTTAGCAAGTCGTGGTGTGCTTCTTAGAGAACACACTACACACAGAAACAAGTGGGATGTTGGATTTGGTGTGGCTGCAATGGCTTCCTTATTTGGAAGCGTTGAATCCAATGGTAAGCACCATCGAGATAACTTGATGCACTTACCGTCAGACCGACACGAAGGCATCCGACTACTTATTGACCAGTTAGTAACTTGGTCACCAGAGACAAAGAACAAGACAGACCTTGTTATGGCTCTGTGGTTCTGTGAGATCAGAGCAAGAGAAATCTGCCAGTTCGGTGAGTATGGCGGAAAGTTTGTACATAATGAATTCCTCACCCGAGCAGATGCTGCTAAGCGACAGGTCGTTAATCTTGACGAGTGGGCCGCAGATCGCCGATTGGCATAAGGAGAATAATGCTTTCGAAACAAGAAGTTGCAGCTAAGGTTGAACGCCTTAAGACACGCAACATGGATCGTGACCGGAGAATGGCTGATGTCTTAGCCGTTCGCCAAGGTAACTTGCAGGATGTCTTCTTTGGTCAGTTCTCAGATGAGTATCCGAAGCCACTCATCGCTAACATGGTCGATATTGCAGCTCGTGACTTGGCAGAAGTTACTGCCCCACTACCTGCTGTTAACTGCTCATCTTCCAATATGACTTCCGATGCAGCTCGTAAAAAAGCTGAAATCCGGACACGCATTGCAAACCACTACCTCAATAAGTCTGATCTACAGCTTCAGATGTATTCAGGTGCAGACTGGTACTACACATACGGATTCTGTGCAGGTATGGTCGAGATTGATTTCGAGACTAAGAACCCACGCATCCGTCTACTTAACCCATTTGGTCTTTACTTTGAGAAGGATCGCTTTGGATCTGTAGTCTCATTGGCTCAGATCATCATGTCTGACTCAGATACCTTGGCATATCAGTACCCAGAGTTTGAATCACAGATTAAAGGCAAGTATCGCCAGAAGACAACCATGACAATGGTTCGTTATCACGATAAAGATCAGGACATGATCTTCTTGCCAGACATGGATAACCTAGTTTTAACCAATACACCTAACCTTCTCGGTAAGGTATTGGTAGATATTGCAGAACGACCAACAGTTGATGGACAAACTCGTGGTCAGTTCGATGATGTACTACCTGTGCAGATGGCTAAGGCTCGTTTTGCTTTGCTTCAACTAGAAGCTGCTAAGAAGTCAGTCAATGCACCGATTGCTATTCCACCTGATGTACAGGAATTCCAGCTTGGCCCAGATGCTTTGCTCCGTTCCAATACACCAGAACGAATTCGCCGTGTTCCTATCGAACTACCGGGCGGAGTCTTTGCTGAGACACAGAATCTTGAACGAGAACTTCGTATGGGATCTCGTTATCCAGAAGGTCGAACAGGTCAGATCGATGCATCTATCGTTACTGGTCGTGGTGTTCAGGCACTTATGGGTGGCTTTGACTCACAGATCAAGGCAGCACAGGCAGTCTTTGCTCGCTTCTTTGTTAATCTCATCGGTATTGCATTCTGCATGGATGAGAAGATCTTTGGATCTACACAGAAGACAATTCGTGGTTCCGATGACGGAACACCTTATGAACTTAAGTACATCCCAGCACGAGACATCAACGGTGATTACACGGTAGATGTTCAGTATGGTCTCATGGCAGGACTTGATCCTAACCGTGCAGCAATCTTTGGATTGCAACTTCGTGGAGATAAGTTGATTTCTCGTGACTTCCTCCGCCGTAATCTTCCATTCTCAATCAATGTGACTCAAGAAGAACAACGAATCGACATCGAAGAACTTCGTGATTCATTAAGAACCGCAGTAGCTCAATATGCAAACGCAATCCCAATGCTTGCTACTCAGGGTGGGGATCCAACAGAAGCTGTTAAGAGGCTCGCCGACATCATTGAAGGTCGAGCAAAAGGTCAAGCATTGGAGTCAATCGTTGCAAAAGCGTTTGCTCCAGTAGAACAACCGGCAGCGACTGCGATGGCCCCCGGTGCTTCGCAACCCCCAATGGGGGTTCCGGGAGCGGCCCCGGCTGCCGGTTCCCAAATGGTGGCTGGCCCCGGCCAGTTCTCTCGCAGGACAGATCTAGCACAAGGTGGAACCCCACCAATGGCAGATCTTTTAGCAGCCCTAACTGGGGCGGCGTAACACGCATCTGGAGGTGCAATATGTTCGGAGTAAAAAAGGGTGCAGTCGCTAAGGCCCTAGTTCTAGGCCCAATCATGGGCAAGAAGTCAGCATCAGGCAAAGCAGCAATGCAGAAGCTTGGTGAGACAGGCAAGCCAGCATCAGCAGCAGGAAAGAAAGCTAAGTAACAACTCTTAGATAGGGCGAGTCAATGGCAGATGAAGATTTCGATGAGATCGAAGATATGTTTGTCTTGGCTCGCCCTGCAAAGAAAATAGATTTTTTATACGCTATAGCAGATTTACTATACAAAATAAGTTATTCATTCGCAGACTTCTTCGCATTGATAACAAAGGTTATACACTCACATTCTGTAAACGAAGCAAAGAAGCAGTATATGTGGGAGAAGATGGCGAAAGACATGGAAAAAATGGAGGCTAAAGATGGCTGAAGGCCCATACACAGGTAGGCAAGCAGCACAATCCATTCCCGGTGGAGCATATGGTGAAGGCACAGAACTCACCAATCTACAAACACAGGTTCCTTTAGCAGCTACAGAGACTGGTTCATTGTCTTCAATGGCAGGTGGATCACTCGGTGGTGGTGCAATGCCTACTCGTAACTTTTCTACACCTAATCCAAATGTAGATCAAGAGATTACTTTTGGTGCAGGTTTCGGTGCTGGCCCGGGTAACGAAGTATTACCTGTTCCACCTACTGCACCAGATGAGACAGCTACCCTTATTCGTCAACTTATTGCCCTATATCCAGACCCAGACTTGGTGAGATTAGGTCAAAGATTAGATTATGAGAAGCGTTAATGGCAGGAAAAACCGGAGGCACTTTAGGTGCAGGTAGTCTCGGTGCATCTCTTGCTGCTGTTCCACAAGAAGGTACAGCCGCTTACGATGCATACCGACAAGCACAGGAATCTAAATATCTAAATCCTGATTTTGCAAAGCAATTAGCTGCTATGGCTAAGGCTTATCCAACAGCATCTGCTGGTGCAGTTATGGGTCTTACTAAAGCAGGAGCCCCTATTGGTGGCAATACTGCTAACGCTTTGACGACACTAGATGGATCAGCACTACTTGACCAACAGCGTAATGCAGCCGTTGCTGCTGCTGCAAAGCTCAAGGAACAGAACTCTGCAAAGAAGGGTTCACCTGCTGACTTCTTAGCACCACTTACTCGTACTGCATTCATGCTTCTCTCTACACCTTTTGAGATGCTTGAAGCAACCGTTCGTAACGGTGTATCCGGTAAGGGTGGCATGAATGTATTCGATGAGACTCAAACAGGACAGGCTCTCATCAACCTTTTTAAGACTGGCAAGATTGATGTAGGTACTGGTTTTCTTGGTGCAGATCCAAACTCTGCGGTAGGTAAAGCTTTACTTAAGGCAAAGATTGCCGCCGGCCCTTCTATGAAGGGTGGAGTTCCTTGGACATATTCCACAGGATTAACACAAGCATTATTCGATAACCCAGAGACTAAAGCAGCTCGTACTTTCCAAGCGATTTCAGGATTCGTTCTTAATCTTGCAGCAGACCCACTCACATATGTACCGGGTGTAGGTTTACTTAAGATCGGTAAAGAAGCTGGAAAGGTTGGCGTAACACTTCGTGTTGGGCCAAAGGCCGCAGCTCGTGCAGCAGAAGCGAAGGCAGCACCGATCAAGGCTGTGGCTCGTGATGTCGAAGATGTCATGGAGGATCTCACAAAGGTTCGTGCCGAAGGCAAGGCAGCATCTGGCGATATTGCAATGCTCGAAGCAGACATCATCAAGCATCAAGATGATCTCAACGGTATCGCTGAACAGGTAGATAACACATACCAGACTTACTACAAAGCAAAGTCTGAAGCAGATTTATTAGATGCAGAATACGGTGAACTACGCCAACGCCGTGATGCTTTAATTGCAGGTCTTAAGACTGCAACTGAAACAAAGGGTCAGCTCGTAGGTGAGGCTCGTAGAGCTGAAGACCTTATGGCTCACCGTCTAGAACTCAATACTGCTGGTCGTGCAGCAGCGGTTCAAGGCATCCTTGATGAAAAGGGTTTTGACGAAGTAGTTCGTGCAGGACAGGTACTTAAAGAACAAGAGCAATTAGCTCCGGGTCTTATCCATACACTTGAAGAAGCAGCCCTTAAGAAGGGTGATCGTGTAGCAACTCAAGGTATTCGTAATGGTGTAGATGCTGTAGTTCGTGTAGCTGCAAAGCAGAAGCCACGCCTTATCAAGTGGACAGGTCTTATCAAGGCTGGAGATTCACCACAGGCAACTCGTGTATCTAACGAGATTGGTTCCAACCTTATCGATATTGGAACTGCTGCTGGAATCCAAGAGTCTAAGTTGCAAGGTGTTCTCGATGTAATCGATACACCGGGTGCAACCCATGCAGAACTTATCCAGTCAGCACAGAAGGCTGGACTTACAGAACAACTATTTGCTGCATACGAAAGAGCCGGTATCCAAGGCTTTGAGAATGTAGGTGCAGTTCGTGGTGCAGGTGGTGGCGGATACGCATACTTCCCACGAACAGTAGATCCATTCGATGCAAAGATTTCTGACTTTGGTCGTTTCAAGGCTGATGCTATTGCATCTCCTGACATCAACGACCTTGGCCCACAAGCATTCACAACTAAGGGTGCAATTACCCAGCAGGTTACAGGTCTTGTAGAGGGTGCAGCAGCACCTCGTCTTACAGTCATGGAACAACTTGCTGACATCAATAAGCAACTTGCCGAAGCTGGCAAGGTGTCAAAAGGTGTCCAAAAGGAACTTGATAAGGCTGAGAGAGCTTGGAAAGATAAACTCAAGTTTGTTCAAGATCGAGTTAAGTCTGACGAAGAGGCTCGTATGCTTCTTGAAGAAGCACGAGGTCGCAAGACTCTAGCAATGGAAGCAGAGTTCGGTCTTATGACCGTAGGCGGTAAGCAGATCATTGATTACCAGCAAGCTGCTAAAGCATTCTTTGGCCCAATGGGTCAGAACGCTGCTAAGTTTATTGCAGTCCACTATGGCCCAGAGCAGTATGACGATCTATGGCGAGCAATGAATGGCAACATCACAGTTGATCTTGCTAAGCGTTTGGCTGCTGCAACTAGCGAAAGAGAAGTCATGGGGCTTCTTGCTAGTGAGGTTGGACTAGAACTATCTCGTGGAACCAAGATTGGTCTTGCTGCACAATCTCGTGCCATCGAATTCAAGTCAAGCTTCTATGCACCTGAGTCATTGAAACTTCATCATGAAGGCTTTGCCAACTTCCTGCTTAATGCAGAGAATGATGCACGAGCATTCCTTCGTACCAATAAGGTAACTGCACCGTTCACACGGTTTGCACCTACCAAGAACCTTATCCATCTAGACGATGTTGATAAGTTGGTTAAGGAAATGAACGACACATTGCCATTCCTTAAAGCATCTCCTGAGCTACAGAAGACTGCTGTTAAGTCAATGATGGCTGCTGAAACATCGACTGAACGATTCAATGTCTTCATCGATACAATCAAATCTTTGGTTAAGGAGAAGGCTCCTAACCTCACAGAAGAACAACTCCGTATGCTTGATGATGCGGCTAGAGTATTTAAGAAGGAGCAGGATGCTAACCGAAAGTTCTTGGCACAAGTTGCTGGCAAGGACATCGGAACAAGAGAATTTAAGGTCGCTGGGAAGACACAGAAGTTCACCCAACTGGATCCACTTATTGACTCTCAACTTGCAAATTTTGTCAAATGGCCTGACATCGAAGCAATTCGTCAGCTCACAGGAAAGACAAGAAACCTCTTCTCACAGTCACAGAATGCACAGCAGCTCAGAACAATAACTACTGATCTCTTTGATTCATTCTTCAAGCAGACAGTTCTCGTAGGTCGTGTTTCATACATCCTACGAAATGTCGGCGATATGCAGGTTCGTTCATTCCTTGGTGGATCTACAACCTTGTTCAACCACCCACTTCAGTTTATCTCGATGATGATTGCTAACCCAGAGGGTAATGCAATCTCCAAGTTTGCAACTCGTTGGTCTCGTTTCGATAACACAGTATTCGGAACTAACTTTGACCAAGCAGTTAAGGAACTTGATGCTGCCGGATTTAAGTCAGCAGCACTTGGTGATGCAGATAAGTTTGCCGTAATGATGTCTCGTTCAGTAGGCGTTGGTATGGGTCAAGGCACTCGTGGTCTATCTCAGATCCTGCCTACCGGTATGCGTTTCATTACTCCGGGAGAACGAGGATTTAATCGTGCATGGGCTGGAGCAATCCTTCAGTTCCGTGAATCATCTATGGCTCGACTTGTAGCCGGTGGTCTTACTGGTGGCATCAAGGGTGCAAACGGAAAGTTCACACCTTGGTTCAAGGAAGCAGAAGCTTTTGTTGCTAAGAAGCAAGCACAGGGTATGGATCTATCTCGTGATTACGAGAAGTTCATCGTTGACTTTATGTTTGAGACAGAGCAGGGAATCTTGCTCCGTACCCAGATTGCAAAGGTTGATGAACTCAACCGTGCATTGATGCTTGATGCAGATGAGACTATTGCTCGTCAGGCTATGGAGAACTACTTCAAGGTAGTTACAGAAGGTGTTGATAACCTATCTGGTGGTCGTCAAGAGATCCGTGATTTCATTGCTGGCAACCCAATGGTTGCAGTTGATGGAGCCAGAACTCCGGGCTTTAATCCAAAGGGAACACAGTCCAAGGATGTATGGCTTGCCAACATCCTCAAGGGATATGTTGATTCAACAGACATCTCAAAGGCTATCGGTCAGTTAAAGCTTCCAACAGATGATGTTCGTGCCATTGCATCCTTCCGAGGACAATGGGATCGAGTAGCATCTAAGTTCTTCCAAGTATCTGCATCTATTGAAAAGCGAGCAGCACTTGGCCCAGAGTTTAAGCAGCAATACTGGAACGGTGTTGCAGAGAACCTAAACCTCATGACTAAGGCTGAGGCAGAGAAGGTTCTTGCTATTGCTGAGAAAGAACTTCGTGGAGTTAAAGTCTTTGGAGTCAAGGCAGGGTTTGAGAACCCAGCATTGGTTCGTATGCGTGAAGCAGTCAAGACACTCGATGATCGAGGACTTGTTGCAGACGATATGCATACAATCGCCAACAACTATGCTGCACGACAACTAGAGAAGCTTTACTACGATGCAATGCGACAGAAGCAGTATGCAGTTGCAGCTCGTTTAATATCTCCATTCGCAGCAGCATGGGGTAACACCATTGCTACATGGAGCAAGTTGATTGGCACAGATGTAGCCAACACATTCCGCCTACAAGGTAAGGCCCGTACTTACAAGGCTGCTAATGCTTTCGAGTTCCTAACTCATCCAGAGACAGGTGTCATTTACGAATGGACTGGTCAGAACTGGGATGATCCGGGCCAAGGATTTATCTACAAAGATCCAACCTATGGTGATCCTCGTATGGTTATTCCACTAGCCGGTAATGCACTTGGCTGGATGCTTTCAACAGCAGTAGGTGAAGCAGTACCTGCGATGCCTACATCGCTTTCGATTCCATCTTTGAACCTTGCATTCAGCAACGAATTGCTACCGGGTGTAGGCCCTGCTATTCAGCTTTCATTGGGCAAGATTATTCAGAACCAAGAAGGTTGGGCAGCGGATCAACTCCGTGACATCATCTATCCATTCGGAGCCCCAGAGGGTAAGACTGGAATCGTTGAGCAGTTCACACCTGCGTGGGCTCAACGAGTTCTCTATGGTCTTGGTATGAACAACTTCCAAGAGAAGAGTGTTTCAACCCTTCGACCATTGATGACATACCTTGCATCAACAGGTAGTTACGGTGACTTCCCACTTACAGGTGAAGCACAAGCAAAGCTTCTTGAAGATGCTGGCAAGGTCAATCGAGTCCTAGCCCTATGGCGTGGTATCACACAGAATGTGGCTCCCGGAGCCATTGCACCTCAGATCCTTGCTAAGGACAAAGAGGGTGAACTCCATGTTCAGGCTCTCATGTTTAATGACTTCTTGCAGATCCGTGCAAACAACCCAGACAGCTACGAAATTGCAGTAGCCAAGTGGGCAGATAAGTACGGCGAGAATGCACTCTTCTCATTGGTATCAGGATCTCGTGGTGGTATTACACCAACCAGCGATGCATGGAACTTCTATACAAATAACCGTAAAGATGCCAATGCAGTACCAAATGCGTTTGCCCTCTTCTTCCCCGGTGGACAATACTCACAAGAGTATGCAAAGTGGCAAGAACAGCGTGGCCAGCGATTTAAGTTATCCCCTGCTGAAATGCAAATGGAAGCAGCTCGTTATGTATACACAGCTCGTAAGGCTAAGTTACAAAGCGATGAAGCCATTGCTATCCAGCAAGGCGAAGATCCAAAGATGGCTCATCAGGTCTATATGACTCGTAAGGCTGCATTGGATGATGACTTCGGTGGTCAGCCAGACTTCCGTGCAGCAGGTGTACCTCGTGAGACACTTGTTAAGGAAGTAACTCAGGCACTTAAGAACCCTAAGTTTGCAGAGACAGAATCTGGTAAAGGCTTGGCTAAGTTCTTACAGGCTCGTGAGTCAGCTTTGAATTCTGTGGCACAAGCAGGATACAAAACGCTTACAGGTAAAGGCGTAGAAAATGTAGCACAATGGTTAGACCAGACTGCTTACCAGATCATCTCAGAGCATCCAGATTTCTCCGTGATGTACTGGCGTGTGTTTGCGACAGAGACAGGAAATAATTGATGGCAGAGAACCAATATGTAGCACCTTCCGTAGGTGGTGCAAATTCATACCCAGTACAAGGTGCAAAGGTATTCCGCCCTGGTGTTGTATACACAGATCCTAAGACTGGCAAGAAGGTAGATGTAACTGGAAAGATTTACTCTGCCCTTTACCAAGTTTCTGATGCACAGGTATGGCAAATCCTTGGCGAGCAGATTAAGAGCCAAGCAGATCAGAACCAGATTAAAGCTCTTATGGTTCAAGGTGGCCAACTATCTAAGTCTGATTTCCAGACTGCCTATTGGGGCAAGGCTGATACAGAAGCATTTAAGAAACTACTTGGTGAAGCCAATGCTGATGGTGGTCGTACATGGCAAGAGAAGTTATCTGCTATCGGTGAAGGTGGCGGAGGAGATCCAAAGACAACGACTCAGAAAGTTACAAGTCTTTCTACTCCCGAAGAAGCACGAGCAATAGTGCAGAATGCTCTTCGTGCAAAGCTTGGTCGTGACCCACGAGACAATGAATTCAAGCAGTTGGTTCAGACTCTTTCATCTGCTGAACGAGCAAACCCATCGATCACTACCCAGACTCAAACAGCACCGGGTCAGTTCTCAACTACAACTACTGGAGGCCTATCAATGGCTGGCAAGGAACAAGTCCTTGAAGAAGCAATCATGGCTACCCCAGAGCTTGAAACTGAAGCAGTCAATAAGACCCTTAACTCATACGGTGATGTCATAGCCAGAATTGCAGGTGTCCGATAATGGCAGAGAACAAGAATCCAGATATTGGCAAACTCGTAGCCGATGCCGTAGCCAATGCTAATGCTGCTAAGGCGGCTCGTGAAGATGCAAAGCGTAAAGCCAATGAGATCAAGGCTAAGAACGATGCAGAACTTCGAGTAAAGACAACTGCACAAAATCGTATTAAGTATGCTGAAGGTCTTCAAGGATCAATCGATAACGATCTATTTGTTATCAAGCAACTTCTCCGCAAACAGGAGACACAAGAATTATCTACTGCCGATCTTCGTGACTTACAGTATTACGCCAAGCGTTATCAATCAACAGTAGATGCACAGACAAAGGCTTATCAAGAAGCCAAAGACCTTGCTGCTGGAAAGTATCAAGTAGATGCACAAGGCAAGCTCACCACTAAGAGTGGTGCAACCGTTGGGTCTGACACAGAAGACTCAGATGGCGATGGCATCCCAAACATCAAAGATAATCTTCCTAACTACCCAAACCCTAACCAAGCAACTGGCAAGGTAGGTTCACAGGGAACTGCTGCACAAGAAGCAGGTGCAACTGGTGGTAATACTGGAGGCAATACTGGTGGAAACACCGGAGGTAACAAGGGTGGCAACACAGGTGGAACTGGTGGCGGTGGAGATAAATACACCGGAACAGGAACTGCTGAGAAGCCATACCTAAAAAACGGTAAGCCATTCACAGGATCTGCCAATGGTAAGAATTACCAAAACGGAATTATAGTAGATGCAAATGCATTGACAGCAGATCAACAAGCAAAGCTTGGTGAATACGGTAGCAAGTACCTTATCGATTACTTTAAGGACAACTACCCAGACATCTATAAGAAGCTTGTTAGCATGGCTCGTACAGGTGAGTCTGCTGCAAATGTCGAGGCTTATCTTTCAGGTACCGCTTGGGCTAAGGATGTAAATCAAAGAGCATTTGCTCTCATCGGTGCAGCCGAACTTGCTAACGGCGTAAAGCTCGATCAAGCAACTAAAGATCAGTACCGAGATCAGTACCTTGCCAAAGTCAAGAGCATGGATGAGATCAAGTACGACATTGGTCTTAAGACTATTGCTCAGTTCCAGTTGGATACAGTTAAGCCAGATATTGCTAACTCAATCCGTGCAGGAAATACTTTTGCTCAGGCAGCGGCAGATTACATCGACATCTACCGTAAGAACCTTGAGATTGCTGCATCTGCATTCAAGGTAGATGATAAGCAATTCCAGACACTTCTTATCAGTTCATCTAACATCAGCGACTTTGAGAAGAAGCTTCGCCGTACAGACCAGTACCTATCTCAGCCTAAAGTCCAGCAACAGATCAACTCAAACAAGATTATGGTTACTACTAAGTACCGTCAGTTTGGATTGAAACTTACTGCTGAGGCAGCAGATGCACTTGCTAAGAATGTTTTCCTTGGAGATACATCTAACGAACAGATTGATGAGAACCTTCGCCAAGAAGCGGTTAAGTTGTTCCCAGCATTCCGTGATCGTATCCTCAACGGAGAGTCTCCACTATCAATCGCAAGCCCATACATTGGGGCAATCTCTCGTATCCTAGAAATCCCAGAAGGCTCATTGGATCTTGAGGATCCAACAGTCCGTAAGGCGATGATTGGTGCAACTACAACTGTAGGAGATAAGACAACATCGACTGTTACTCCATTGTGGCAGTTCGAGCAAGACCTATACAAGGACAGCCGTTGGCAATACACAGCCAACGCAAGAGCTAAGGCTGACAGCATTCTCGTAGATGTCGGTTCAAGATTCGGAGTGATTCCATAATGGCAGAAAAAGTAACGGCTAAGTCCGGAGATACCCTTTCCGGTATTGCAAAGGCCAATGGCACTACTGTTGCCCAGATCCTTGCCGATAACCCAACGCTTGCAGCTCGAGCATCAGCAGGACAAACAGTTCTTTTTAGTGGAACTAAAGTAAATATCACATCTCCACAAACAGCAACTAATCCTTATGCTGGAACGACTACTGGTGCAGGCGTAGGACTTGGAACA
>Ga0075472_10000172_pt1 | contig 26060 bp, 30 predicted proteins | sample DEB19_08_DNA_3_FD_77014 | JGI IMG/M metagenome (GOLD analysis project Ga0075472, IMG submission 77014) | Aqueous microbial communities from the Delaware River and Bay under freshwater to marine salinity gradient to study organic matter... | ecosystem: Environmental > Aquatic > Marine > Coastal ...
CCCCGTCGCATGGAGTCGGAACACAACCGAACAGTTTCCCGCCAGTAGCCCAGTAGCCACTGGTCGTAATGGGGGTAGGTCTGTATGCTCTGGTTTTCGCTAGGGTATATTTCCAAGTCAAAATACGGCGGACTGAACAGTACGGCATCCACCCGACCACCGTAACGATCCAAGAAATCGGTTTCCCGTAACCGTTCGCTCGGACACAGGTAGTGGTGCGAAGTTTTCTCTTCAGGGATCAGGGCAGATTCGTTCTGATGCCGTTCGTATTTCCCCTGTAGCCATCTACCGTTTTCTACCACTGTGGGTATAACATCGGTAGTCACATAGTGCTTGAACCCGCTGGAATAAAAGGCTAATTGATACGCATTCCATCCTGATACGGGTGCGAAAAGAGTTTCACCGGTGAAAAGGCCATCAAGCATGGAAAGGTATGCTGTGGGATTGAAAACACTGGGTTTGTTTGCTCCAAACATAAAGTCTGTCCAGAACTGGTCGTATCCCGTGCTTCGGCACAAGCGATCAAAGAATGCGGGACAGGCAAGGCTGTTGCGGATCTTGAAATCCTCGAACGCTGCCCGAATCAAACCCAAGCAGTATTCGCTGTCGTTGCTGTACAGTTTCTTTGTTCCGTAGAACTCCCTGAAGTTCAGGTTTTTACAAATCCGTCCGTAACTGCTGCGGTGTCGTCCGTCAAAGATTCCATCGGTGGGAATAGGGGAATGGGGAACATGGAAATAGTGCTCCAGTGGTTCGTCAAGGGAAGCGTATTTGGTGAACCATCGCTCTAGTGCGGCTTCGGCATCCGTGACAAGTATTTGGTACAGCCGCTGCTTGAAAAGCGGAAGCCGCTCTTCACGGCCATCGCCCCGAGACACACGACGGATAAACTCGTCTATTCCGCAGCGCACCGCAAAGGTTCCGCTGGTGTCTGAGATGTCTAGTACCGAGAGTTCAGAGCAAAACTCCTCGTACGACACACGGCGTAGGCGAAACATTCCCAAAAAATCTGCGAGCGTGAATATCATCTAATTCCCTTGCTTGGATTCGAACCAAGAAATAGAGATCCAAAGTCTCCAGTGATACCGTTTCACCACAAGGGAAAGGAAGAAGTGGGATTCGAACCCGCTATTAGTTAATTGGCGGAAGATAATGGAATCGAACCATCATCGCTTTCACGGTGGGGTGGTTTTCAAGACCACTTGTGCGCCATGCACCCTATCCTCCGTAATGGACTCACGGGGATTCGAACCCCGAATCCCGCCTTGCAAAGGCGGTGTGATCCCGTTTCACCATGAGCCCGTATAGGAGCGGTGGGAGTCGAACCCACACTGCCATGATCTTAAGTCGTGTGCCTCTGCCATTGGGCTACGCTCCCATAGTGGAGTCGGGGGGATTCGCACCCCCGTCTAGATCTACATCGGAAACAAACATCTACGAAACCTAGTCCATGCTTTATACAGTGATTGGGCATGGACACCCGCTCACAGTTTATGAATCGTTAGTTTTGGTTGTGTTACGATCCCTAGCACAACCTATCCGATGATCCAGGTGGGGTAAGTATCGGAGTCCTTACCCCACCTTTGCCGCTTCAAGCAGCGAGACGATAATTGGTATTAGCAGTTATCTTTTGACCGATTTGAACAGAGCACTTCGATCAACTCTGGTTCGCCGTTTGTTTCTTACTTAGCCTATCGATTCTGTTCGACCCCTTATTCGTCATTGCGAGCAAGTTTCTCGAAATACGACATGGCATCGCTCGAAAATTCGTCCTCCTCGTTTTCTGTCTTGATCTCCTTCGCACTACGGGTCTTGGCTGGAGCCGACCACGACGAGTCTTCGTCCTCGTCTGAAGCCACCTCTTCCGCACGCTTCGCAGCGGCAGGATTTCCACCAAGCACCGAATCGTACTTACGCTTCAGTTCCTCGTATGACTTGAACTCCTTTGGAGCAATGAACTCCTTCAAGGAATACTGACTCTTCCAAAGAGCCTCAAGTTTCGCATCATCTCCACCGAGCAGCGGAGCAGGAGCGGCAAACTCGCTCTTGTCGTAATTGATATACCCGTCCACCTTGCGAACCTTCAACTTGAAATCCGCACCCTTCCAGAAGTCAAAGGGATTGACTGCCTGTTCGTCTTGGAACTGTGGGTGCATCTTCTCTTCAATCTTTTCAAAGATCTTCTTGCCGTACTTGTACAGGAAAACCTTGCCTTCATTCTGCGGAGCCGCAGGATCAGAGATCACAAGGATATTGGAAACATACGAAAGCCGACGCTTGCGGTCACGGGCAATCGTCTTGTTGGACTCAATACCGCTGTTCCACAACTCGTTGTTGCCCTCACATACAGGACACTTCTGTCCAATGGTTGTGGGGCAGTTCTCGATAAACCATCCACCCTTGCCTTGGAAGCCGTGGCTGAACTGCCGAATCCACGGAATGTCTTCTCCCTCGGGTGCGGGCAGGAAACGAATCACGGCATAGCCATTGCTCGTTTTGTCCAGAGTGGGCTTCCAAATACGATTGTCTTCGTAAAGGTCTGCTCCACCACTGCCCTTCTTCAGTTTTTCGGCTTCGTTCAGTAGCCGCTTCATGTTGTCTTGGGAATTCTTTTTCAGGTCTTTGAAACTCATGTGTATTTTCCTTTCATGTACGATGTGTTTCTATATGTGTGTACGAAGTGTACTGTGTACTAGTATGTAGTACGAACGCCCGGAAGTCAAGCACCAACCTCCCACTCCTCTAATTTTTGTTTGATGATCCGCCGATACTTGAACGGATTTGATAGGAGTCCACGGGCACGAAGAAACGGACGGTACTTCTCGCACCTTTGGTGGAAATTTTGCCAAACAGGATCGCCCTCCAATTTTCGTGAAAGATCGGGCACGAATCCCAAGATTTCGTCCAACACAATAAAAGTCTCGGGAGAAACCTCCCCACGAATAACACTCTGTAGCAGAGGGGGATGTTGTCCGGTCTCGGCACGAAAAAGCCAATCAAAGCCCCGACCCGATCGGGCCAGATCTTGGGATATGCGTGACATCTCTTCGGCAAACTCCTCCGAGAAGTTTTCCATTTTACGCTGCCATCGGGTCCATATCTCTTCGTGTCCGCCTTCCATCATCTGTCCTATCCACTGGTGTGGGTTATGGGCAAACAGGGACACAAAGAAATCCACAGGCTGTGCCTTCAGGCTTCGGGACAGTTTTTCAAACCAGTACTTGTCGCTCCGTTTCAGATACGAGGCAAACGAAGTATTGGTTTTCCCGTTGAACTTGAAATAATCATAAGAATCTGTGGTGAAATGGAGTTTAATGCCCAGATACACTTGGTACAGATCGTATCCTCTCATAGGGGTAGCCGTGTGCCTTTCTCCTTTCCTTTTGCCCGTAGCAGGTTCCGTCCTGCTGCCTCGATTCGGATCTTTTCAATCACGGTTTTGTTCAGATGCTTGGCAATGGATTGGGGCTCGATTCCGAACTGTTCACATACATCCATGACCGCATCCAAGTACGATCCATTCTTACCTTTGACTCGTTTTTCTATCTCTGTGGCAAAGTTTACTGACCCGTCAAACATGGGCGTTTTCCTTTCTGTTCTAGGGGATTATACAGCACTAACGGCGGAAGTCAAACCTAATTTCATGCCCCTGTAAATATACATACCATTGCTAACCAAAATAAAAGCCTAAAACGGGACTGGAGAGATCATGTCACAAACAGCGGCATCAATCGGAGCAGGATTTACAGGTAGTTATGTCGGGGGAGTATACAATTTTCAGGCTGCGGATAGGTCAATTCTAGGCAATGCTGCCGGAGCAACGGGAGTCATCCCCTACAGCAAAATGGTATGGGGTGGTAGTGGTGAGGCCAAGTTTGTAAACAACAACACGAACGCTCCATCGGCTCTCCCTATAAATCTAACAACCGCTGAAAACCAGTGGTTGTATAATGTTATTTCAGACATGGATGGTGTTGTAACTCTTGCGAATGGAATTACGGCCATCAATATCACAGGCGTAGGGTTCTCAGGAAACATCGTTGTAGATTTGTCCCAAGGCGTGACTATATCTGGTGTTTCTGGTAATTTTAATCTTGGAGTGACTTTTGGAGCAATACCAGGATACACCTCTGGTGGCTATTTCATGGTCGGAAACTATGAAAATAATGCCGGACAGATTACTCCACTCACAGTCACTGGTGGTGTACAGATTGCCGGCGGAACGGTAAATGTCTCTGGATTTAATGGAATTATTAATTTCCCTGTCGCTGGCATCACGATATTTGGTACTCAGAACGACGATTCCGTTTTAGTCACCTTTGAGGGATTGACTCTAGGTCTTGTTGGTGTCACTTTCGGAGCGGTTGGGACCACTTTTGGTGGAGTGACTTTTGGAACTGTGGGAGCCACATTCGGAACTGTGGGTGTTACTTTCGGTACGGCAGGCGTGACATTCGGAACTGCCGGTGTTACATTCGGCACGGCAGGTGTAACTTTCGGAGGAATCACTTTTGGAACAGCCGGTGTCACATTCGGTGGTGTCACTTTTGGCGGAATCACTTTCGGAACAGTCGGTGTTACATTCGGAGTTGCGAGGGTACGACCAGAAACAGGCGTTACTTTTGGAGTGGTGTTTACTAACAAGGCAGGCACTCCACTAGGAATATCTGGATCTGAAGTTGTAGGTATGCCTGTGTTCGGGGTTTGCGGAGCCACAGCAATACGAGTGGAAATTGTAGGAGGATTGAGTGGAATCACGGTGTCTGGACTGGCATTCCCCTCTGAGTTTGGAATTAGTGGAGGCACAGTCACAGTATCAAACATTGTGGGAACCACTTTCGGTAGTGTGGTCATCGCTGGAACGCCCGGTGTTACTATTTCTGGAAAACTCATAGTAGGCTTGGACCAGACTTCATCCAACAATGTGGTAGTCGTCGGAAACCTGACCAGCAGACCAGTTTATAATGTGCCTGTTAACTGGAATGATGCTAGTGGAAATAGACTGAAAGACCATCTGTCTGGTCTTACCGTGGCATCAACAGTGTCTATAGGTGGACTCACTTTCACCTCTGGTTCCAATCTTCCTACCACATCCTTGTTGGGCGTTTCTTTCGGTGATGTTTCTGTTGGAAATGTTAAACTTGTAAACACCTCTGTTGCGATACAAGGCGATCCCAACAGTTTGGTAAATTATCCTGTGGGAGTTTCCCTAATAGGAATAGCAGCAACAACCGGAGTCCGAGGCGGAACAAACGACAGAGGCTTGGTTGTTGCTGAAAAGCCTGGTGCGCTCTTTGCTCTAGGCATGACCCTCAGCAACTTGTTCTTTGGTTTTACTACTAATCCCAGTGATAATATTGCTGGCTCTTGTGGTGGCGGTCAATACTTGTACCTGAAGAGCACTCCAGTATGTGTCACCACAAATTATTCTGGTCCAGCCGCCAATGGAACCATAAATGGACAAGTCAGCGTTCCTCTAAAGCAAGGCTTGTATGTTCAACTCACAAAGTGGGATCTTATTTCCCATGTCCATGTGGGATACACGGCAAGTACCGTTCAGGAGTTCCGTCGTAATGCCCAAGTGCTACACAAGGAATACCAGATGGCTCCGATTTGGGCACATGCCCTGGACCAGTTCCGCCGATTCCCTGGAGTAACGGGCAATAATGGTCCAATACTGAACAACGATTTTGAGATGACAGACAATTCTTGGCCTATGGATGGTGATGGTAGTGCTAGCATGACTCCAGTCCAAAAGCAGTATATCGGAATTATTGAAAAACCCACCCGCATATTCATTCCGTGCCGTGATGCTGGTGAAGTCTATGTGCTGGTAAACGGAGACTTCTCGGGACACGAAATAGGAGCAGGCTTCTGGGATTTGGAAACGAAAACTTGGACTGCTACTACCCTGTACGAACGTTCCTACTACGCCAGTTCTTTCTACGGCTTTACTGCCGGCGAACCAACAATAAGCACTAGCGGAGTTCCAGGGGGTGGTGCTGGCAGTGGTGGAGAATACGACGGTTGGAGTGATGGTGGAGTCGGTTTTGGCCTCGTTGCTCCAGGAATTTCCGCAGGAACTTCTGAGAATCCTGGAAATCCCGGCACAGCCATTGCCCAAATACTTGCGGGTTACACCAACAACCCGTTCATACGGGTCTGGGGATACTAAACAAAAACCCTTTAGGCTTGGGGAGCGGAGGGGGGAGGTTGCTGATGCAGCCTCCCTTCTTCTATTCCTTTTCGGACACTTGAAAGCAGTTCCTCGATCTGGATCTTGCGTGGTTCCGAATTATTGTTGGCCTCGTAGTTCGAGAACCCAGGCATCTTGCGTGGACACAGGAGTACAGGGTAGTCCAGTTTGGTGTACTCGCCAGGCGCACCGTTCAGCCACTTGCCAGGCTTGTCCCCACAGCCGCAGTCATTACAGTAGAACCGTCCGTCCTGAACCTTGCTCGGACGCAGGGCAGGACATACAGGAACCGTATGCCCGTCACCGAAACACGAAAGCATACGGACATCTTTTACCGTTGGGTCCGCTTTCTTGTCCGAAAGTCCCCGTGAAAACCTGGCCCGAAGATATGATGCCATCTGTCCAAATGTGGGAACCGTCATTGCCCTTGTCCTTTCTTACCAAAAGCCTGTTCGTACTTTTCTATGGCATCCTTCAATTGGGGAACAAAATCCCGAGAGTTCCGTATCACCTCTTGAACAATGCCGTCTTCGCATGAAATAAGAATCACGATTTGTGGCACTGCCATGCCTGTGCGCTCTTGCCACATGATGGCATATGCCGTTGCCTGTAGAAAATAGTTGTCAATATCGTCTAGCCGCTTTGCCCGTGTAGACCCCTTGAAGTCCACAATGCTTAGTTTGCCACGATATTCGGCCACACAGTCTGTTCGGCCAGCCAGCCGCAGGAGATCGCTCCAGAGTGGAACCTCTTGCCCGTATATCTTGCCGAAGTGCTTGAGATACGGCTGTAGTTGCTGTGCGAGATACTTCCACTCGCTCTCGGCCAGCGTGCCCATGGCGATCCAGTCTTCCATGAGTTTGTGCATGGTTGTGCCACGGCGTGTGGTCCGTGCGGACTCCTGTGGATTCTGTGCACGCCAACGGGCAAAGAACTGGTCCTTCTCCCATCCCACAACTGTTGTGACCGAGGGATAAACAGCACCACCCGATGTGGTGTAGTGCCGTTTACCATTCTCGTCGGTTTGACTTTGGATCTCCCAAGTTATGGGAAAGGGTTCATATAGCATAGTTCACGATTTCCTCCACCGTTATTTATGGTGGAGTTTTAGTCTTCTTTCTTTTTCTTTATCGGCTTTTTCCGTGACCGACTTTGGTGAGAGTTCCGTTTTGTCGCCTTTTTGATGGGCTTTTCTTCGGGTGCTGGTGCGGGCGTTTCTTCCGCAACGGGTTCGGGTGCGACTACGGGTTCCTGTGTGGCAGGGGCATAGGTGGCCCCGTCAATCACTTCAGGTGGATGGACTTCTGCCTTTCCGTGAAACAGTTCTGTAATCTTATCTTTGAGTACCGCTATGGCAATCTTTAGTGTGTTCATGTTCTCCTCTTCGTGGTTGGATTACCGTATATTTATGTTCTGGTCGTGTTCGGAACCAACCCACCGCTGCCACCTCTCGTCCGCACGCAGAGTAGCGGTCACAATGGCATTCCGTGAGGGCGTAACAGGGGTCTTCAGGAGTTTCATCCCTGCTTCCTCGGGTGTACGGTTGCTTTTCTTACGATTACAGGGCTTACAGGCAGACACCATGTTTCCCCATGTACACGATCCCCCACGGGACCGGGGAACCACATGGTCAATGGAGCCGTTCTTGGTGTTCAGGTGGCATCCACAGTACTGGCAGGTGTGTCCGTCCCGCTTGTACACATTTCGCTTGGAGGGAGCCTTGGACCGTATGTACGGCACACGGACATACTGTCGTAACATGATTACCGATGGTAATTCAAAGTATCCACTGGATGTGCGTATCTTATAATGGTCCTGGTGGTTGTACGGCTTTTCTGCCTTTTCAGAAAAGATAAGCCGTACAGCCCGTGACCAGTGAATAACATCGAGAATCTCTTCGGAAGCGTTCAGCAATAGCACATCCATACACACCTCTTTTTAGTGAGTAGACAACCATACTATACACCCAAACCGGGGAAAGTCAAACCCCGAAGGGTTATTATCTATTCTGTGGACGGTTCTTGAATCTCTTGCCGATTCTCTTGGACCGCTTGGCCTTGCGAGAGATCATTCTTCTCTTCCCCTTGAGACGACGTGCCGCCCGCTTCAGTTTCATCTTTTTACGACGGAGAACTGCCGCAGGAACCTTTACTACCCGTCCCTTTTTATTGATACGATAGCCCTTGCGACCAGCGGTCTTGCCTCGCTTGACCTTTCCCCCACGGACACGAATGGTTCTTTTTATCCTTTCATTCAACTGTTCGTAGTTTTCTACAAGAATTCCACCGTCTTCTTCAACAATGAAATCGGCTCCGCTTTCCATGAGTGATTCGACTAGAGCATTATACTCAGAGTCGGTCATTTCGGAAAGGTCGTATTCTTCCCATTCCTCAGTTTCTTCATGTATACGATTAATGAAAGCATTCTCTATGATTGCCCGTACTGCTTCATCTAGTTTCTCTTCGTTCATTGCTTTCTCCTTTGATTTTTCTGTTTCTTCCTTGGTTGTTTTCTTTTTTCCTGGATCCTCTCCACTTGTCTGTTGCGATGCGCTTTTTCTTTCAAGCCCCAACTCATTACCCCAATCGTTAGATTCGTCTAGCAGGTCTTCAATATCCATGTCAACTTTAATTACAGAAATTTTTGTTGGGTTATCTCCTTTACCCATCATAAGATCCGCAACCGCCACAGCAGCCCATCTGTGATGTCCATCCAAAACATACCCATCTCTGGAAACAATCAGAGGAGCCGTTAATGATTTTTTAGCCTTTGCTGCCTCGTTGTCGTTCATTCCCAACTCTTTTGGACGCATTAGAGTATTAGCCATGCCAAGAACTTTAGCCCCAACAAGTTGGTTTTGTGTGGCTTTCAGTTCTACAGAATCCATACTTTCTCCTTCACTAAACTTTACGCCTTTGCTCTTCAGATGATCGAGGAATAGTTGTTCGGCATTAAATTCTGTTTCTGGTTTGAACTTTTCTCCCTTGGCTTCGGCTTGTGCTTTTCGTTTTTCGTTTTCTTGTGCCAGCAATTCTGCGGCACGACTACCAGGTATTACGGTTGTTTTTAATTGAGGCATATTATCTCTAGGAATACCCAAATCCGCACCGCAGAACAAATTGGTTCCTGGTATTGACACCGTACATATTTCAAACTCTGGATCTTTGCCTATGTTTTCGCCTCTTCTCTTTCTTTTTTCTCGGTCTAAAATAACCTCAGCAAGGGAAAACATCCGAGTTGCAACCTTTTTCTCTAATTTAGGATTTGTCCCAATGGCTTCTTCTTTAGAATCAGGACCGTCAAGACCTGCTTCTTTCGCCGTTTGTCGATCTTTTCCGGTGGGTTTTATTTCCTGTGTTTTTTTAGCCGCTTTTCCTATTTCTGGATTTTCTCTTCCAGTAATTTTACCCCCTCTAGACCCTTCTACTTCTCTTTTCTTTGCCAGTGCGTCTTCTTTGCTTATTTTTCCAGCAGCAAAAGCCTTGGCAAGTGCTTCGGCATCAGGGTACAGTTTCTTATTGTAATATACCCTTTCTCCGTTTTTATTCTTGCCCGCCCAAGACTGTCCAGTGGACGCTTCCCAAGCCGTACCTGGCTTGTGTCTATCGGCTTCTAGCAGTTCTAAGACTCGTACCACTTGGTCTGTGGATTCTTTCACAGATTTCTCCTTTTTTCTCCAGCCTCCACCTTGACCCTTGTACCATTTTGCTGCCCAAGCATTAGCATACGCACTGGGATACACATCGAATGTGGATTTGGCTTTTGCTACGGCTTGTGCCCATAGTCCAGGATCTGTTGGTTCGTTTTCTTGTGCCTCAGAAAGTATATCGTCCACACCCTTGTCGGCTCTCCACATCTGGCAGGACCAATACCGTGCTTTCCACTTTGGTCCCACATCGTCATCACATGAATGGCGTGACCGGAACGCTTTCAGGCGATCGGGGTTATCTCGCTTGATCTCCATGTTGGGGTCGCCGAAACGAACCTTCACAACATTTCCGTTGTCGTTCTTTACATAAACCGCAAACTTTTTCTTTTCGCCTGGTGTACGGAACGGCTTGTTCAGTTTCTTGCCTTCGGTTTCTCCGCCCTCTGTCTCTTCGTTCATGCCTAGTTTTGTCCGAGCCAAGCGAGCCAGTTCAGGCAACTTGATTTTTCCATCGCTTTCCGCCCACATTTCCCACATGGTACGAGTCATTTTGTTCAGGGCTTTTTGGTCATTTGCTAGTTTGGCTGGCAGCGCTTTTTGGGCAGCATCGAGCAAACGGGGATCTCCCATTTTCATGGTTGCTTCGTTCATTCCTTCTTTTACATCCAACACCCGTTGGCGGATAGCGTCATCACCCCAATAGATGTTCATTACATCCACATCATCAATCTGAACTTCCTCCCCACCTTTTTTACGAGGGTGGAGTATGATGTAGTATCCCTTGGTGGCATAACCTTGGTCGTAGTACTGAAAACGCTTGAGTCTGCCGTCTACGGTTTTACGGTCTTTGGTGATGATACGAACAGGCTCAGGACTCTTGTGCTGTTTGCTCATCCGTTCCCAGTCCTGCATACGGAAACCTTCGTTCACATATTCCGTCTCTTCCTTCACCTCTTTCCATGTGTCGCCAATCTTTGCGCTGGGCCAGTTTGCCACGAACACCTTTGGCTTTGACTTATCCTTGGGCAAGTATCCAGTATAGCCGCCGTACTTCTCGTCGGCCAACTTGCGGAGTTTTTTGGAACTGGTGGATTTTGCCACAACCTTTCCGCCCACAATCAGGGCATAGTATTCTACACCCCCACCGCTCTTGAACACTTCGGTGATCTCTGTTTCTTCCTTAATCATCTTACCAGGAATTCCCATCATTTTGAACGCTCTCTGTATGGAGATATTCTTTTTTTCACTAGTCCCACCCACAGACCAGTTGTGTGGTGCGGACTTGGATTTTGGTGGATTGTCGTAATCATACACCGTAAACACCAGTCCAGCAGAATTAATGAAACCCCATTCCATTGTGGTCTGGTCGTTTTCGCTGTCTTCGTAATGTGGGCGACCCAGCACTTTGACCAACTGATTTACACTTACTCCCTCAAGCCGACCCACTCGGAAAGAAGGCAGATTGCCGTCCCATTTTTTGAAACCCATTTCTTTGACGGAGATTGCTTCATTGATTTCAACTTCTTCTTTTTTCATTTTAGCCTTTACTGCTTTTGCGTATTGTGGGTCTTTCATCATGGAATCAAAATCTCTACCCATGAGTTCCTTGAACTCTTCTTTGGTCATGTCTCCACGGAGCACCTGTAGCATGGCATCCACGCCTGCGGAATAGGCACGACGACCAGCCCGTCCCATATGGGACCAGCGGGTGACTTCATCCAGACTAAACTCGTGAAAACCTTTCATCGGATTATTTCTTTCCCGTAGTTGCATGTCGGCGGGCGGCACGTTCTGTCTTGTGAACCTTCAGGGTTTTGCCGGACTTGCTCACAACCGCTGGACCCTTGGGGTGGTGAAGATTGGTGAACAGGGGCTTTGCCTTTTTAGGCTTGGCGGCGGTTGCTTCTTCCATTTGACCAAAGAAAGTGTCCCAGTAGTCGTACACGATTTGAGCCGTGTCTTCACCCATCAACTTATCGTCCAGTCCGTGTTTCGCCAATATCTTTCCGATAAGAGGCAGTTTACGAACTCCAGTAGTCTTTTTGTCCCCCATTATCGTCCTGATCTTGGCGACCGCTGGCTTCGGAATGGATTCCATAAAGTCTTCCAGTGCGGCTTTCATTCCGCCCTCTTGGAGTTCCACTGCTTCCTGTATCTCTTGCTTGAACTGTTCGAATGTTTTTCGGCTCATGTCTTTTCCTTTGTTACTCTTGGTTTTTCTCTTTGCCTTGGCAGTGTGCCCGTTGTGAAAAGCCCTTGGGGTTCTCGCAATCAATGGACTGCTTGTATTTTTTGGACCATGCTTCCTTGATCTTATCTATACCCGTGGAAACACGAATGGGCTCCGCTCCGCCTCCAGGCTCGCCCTCACCCTTTTTAGCCATGCCGCCCTTCCGCTGGGCAGCCCGCTTACGACGGACAAAAGAGGAGATGCCCTTTTTGCCTAGTTTTTGGGCTTTTTGTTTGGACAGACATGCCGCATACGCTTCACCTTCCGCAGCATCGCCACACTTGCCGATCCGTTCACCCTTGGTATTGTACCGATCCCATCCTGGTTCTTTGGTTGCGCTCTCGTCATTGAACCATTTACCCAAGCCTGATTTGGCATACACCTTTTCCTGTAGTGCCCGTTCCCGCTTGGGGGAGTACTGTATGTGCTTGGTGCGGATACGGACCTTGCCCGGCACGGCCAATCGCTTGGCGTATTCCAAGTTTAGTTTGTTGTCATCATGGAACTCTATATCGTTGTAGCCTTGGTCGATCTGATCCTGTATCCAGTCGGCTTTGGCCCGAGCCACACCTTCATGGGAGCCACCAGATTTTGAACCTATGGCTACAACATCTACATCAATACCCATGCTTTCCAGGTACTTCTTTGCCGTATCTCCGTAGTTACGACCTGTAAGCACCACGGCTTTTCCGCCTCGACCAAGAACACTCCGCATGATTTTCAGAGTCGCAGGAATAGGACTGGCTTTTACACCCTCTTTGCCCAACTCAAATCTCTCATTGCCCTTGAGAGAGTAAGACTTGAATTCGTCTGTGGAGACGGTCGTGATAAGTTTACCTGTTTTTTTATCTACCACACGCACCCGAGCGGTGTCTACAGCAAGCGTATCATCAAAATCAAATATCCATAGGGGTTTACGAGCATCAGCCAACTCGGTAATTTCACTGTATACCCGTTCGTACAGGAATTGCTCAATGTCTGCGAGTGCTGCCATCTCTGCTTGAACTGCTGTCTCTGGTTTCTTTCGCTTAGGTCTTGTGCCTTTTTTCTTTAAATTAGCATACCGCTGTGCTTCGGTTTCTGTTTTTTGATACCGCAGTTGATCGGTGGAACCAACTTTTCCTGTCTTCTTTTTTCCGGCGGTCATTTTACCCGTGTTTCTTGCCGTGCCTGGTTCTTGATCTCTTGCCACGGCAGGTTTGTTTATTACTTTACCTTTTCTGGCGTATTGCTTTGCTGCTTGTTCATTATCAAAATAACGGACCCCAACACGACCATCTCCGACCACACCTGTTCTCTTGTTCTTGGCCCCAAACAACCCCTTGGAACTTCTCCAAGTTTCTCCCGGCTTGGCATTGGCAGCAAGATATTTTGCCTTGCTTTTTTCTGGCTCGGGTGATCCCTCTTCTGGTTTGGGTGCACTAGGTTCTGGTTCACCTTCAGTTTTAGGTGTGGTGGGTGGAGTAGCCCCTGTCTCTGCTGCGGCGGCTGCTTCTATTTCTTTAACTTTGTTCTTTATTCTAGTATCTGCGGCCTTTTCTTCTGCTGATCCTTTTTTAGTCTTTCCTTTTTCTTTCGTCTGTACAGCAGACAATTCCATAGTCTTTCCCCAATTAGGATCGTTTTGACTCATCCAATTGGAGTTCTCTGTCTGAGCAGCAGAGATACGATCACTTCGCCTCCGCAGTTTTTCCAAAAGTTGAGGATCAGGACTGCCAGTGGCTTCGGCGTCTGCTATTCTTTTCTTGATCCGTTCGCTGTAACTCCGGATCAATTCTCCATGCGCTCGTCTGTCGTAAACATCATCACCAGGTTTATACTTCGCAAAATAATCCGAGTGCATGGAGTCTATGGCATCAAGATCTCTTAGGTTTTTTGTTCGTCTATCACTAACGGAAGTTAATTCACTTTCAATACCAGGAATTAGAGAGTCAACTCCCGCACGCTTTGCTGCTTCAAGATCTGCTTCCAGTTCTTTCTGTTTGGCAGCAAGCATGGTTTCGTTTGTCTCTGCTCCACGCATGGCAAGTTGTAGTTTTTCCCGAGCGGCACACGGGCAGTCGCCGCTCATCTTTACCGTTGCCTCCACCAAAACCTCCGGCATTTCCACGGGAAAACTACCACGGGACTCCATGAGTCCTAAAGTTTCCATTACATCAAAGAGGGTTTCAACCTCTTCAAGCAACTGATCGAGATTTTGAACTTTGGCTGACATTACTTGAGTATCTTCTTGAATCCTGCGACTGCGGAGTTGTAATCATCGAGAGAGACTGGAGACTTCTTTCCTGAACTCTCCAACTTGAGTCTTCCTTGTAGACGATAGCCCACAGGACGAATACCTGTGTTTCGGGAGCCACCAGCACCAGGACGCATTTCGATGTCTATTTGCCCTTCAAGCATGGGAACTCCCAAGCCAAGGACATCGACTCCGGTATGAAGCAATCCAATGCCACCGATCTGAATGTAGTGTACATTCTTTTTGGTATAATGTTCACGAATCCACCGTGAATCAAATCGGAGTTTTTTGTTTGACGGAATGACATATCCCAACTCCACAGCCCTTTCCCAATCCTTTGTCTTTACATTCAGCGGGAATCCCGTTACATCCTTGTAGAAAGGATCAGGCAGGTTTGCGAAGTGGTCGATGAGAGCATCAAGCCACCGCATAATTGGTTTCAGTGCTTCGTAGAAGATAGGCACATCGTCAGGATTGATCTTTTCCCAGTCAAACTTGTCCATTTTTCCAATCTCTGGATCTGAGAGCAAGTCTTCACGCTCGTAGCCTACAGAGGTTCCGCCCATCTGTGCTTTCGCATTCATTTTGATTTCCATGTTTACCTGCCTGCCGTTTATTTGGAAAGACATGTCACCCGAGCCGACATTACTGAACGCACCACCAGCAGTTTCGAGTTTTCTGAAACCAGAGAACTTTTTCTCCAACTGGTCAATTACCTTTTCTACTTTCTTTTCGTAGGCAACACCACCTGCTCCAACGCTCTCTTCGATACGGCTCTGTGATGGTCTGCCCTTCATGTATTTGTGTACAGATGAAAGGTAATCGGCAGACTTGGTGATCTTGGATTGGACCCATGCGTCTAGATCCGTATCAGAGTCAATCATGTCAGCAATGGCTTCGGCATCATCAATGATGGAACGGAGTTCGGTACGGGCCATGTCTGCCTCGTCGTTTCCCACATCAAAGCCTTGAACCTCTGATTTTTCGGTCAAGACTTCAACTATTTTTTTATAAATATCAGACTTTTCTTTATCCATTTGTGGCCTCCAGAAACTCTAAGAATCCCATTCTTTGTTTTGTAGTTCTATTCTCATTATGTATTGTTTGAGCCTCACCGAACACCTTTGGCTTTCCGAGCAAGATCTTCTCATGGGGATGACCACCAATAAGTCTGTTATACCAACCCATATAGCCTGTTCGCCCGTCAGGATGCCGTCCGTGCCAGTCAATTTTCTTGCCCGTCAAAACCTCCTGTGCCTTGGATTTTGATCCAACGGTTGGAGATCCCTTGGACACCAAAATGTCCACTATTTTTCCTGAAACCTCGGCATAATTGCCACGGCTTCGAAGTAGACTTGCGGCAAGATCCAACATCTTTCGCTTGGCTTCTTTGGTCCCGTCCGTTGCCATTGTAGTGAGTTTTGTCCCAAATCTGGTATCCTTGCCCATCACTACGGCATCGGGGTCGGGGTCAGAGTCTGTGTTGACTAGTTTAATATCGGTATTGTCGCTGGGAACCGAGTCAGGATTCGGATAGTCGTGGTGTCCACCGATGGCAGCATAGGTGGCTTTTATCATATCAAATATGCTCTTTTTGATCCCACGGTCTTTCACCACTTCATCACGGTCAAGAACTTTCCACTTGTCTTTTTCTAATTTTGTGATCTGTGTTTCGGCGGACACTTCAGGCTTTTTCTCTTCTCTGCCGCTGGCCCATGCTTCGGCACTCTGGCGATCCGAGAAGTATTCGTACTGGCCCCCACGCTTGCCACGCCACCTCCCACCGTCAATCTGAACGGCAGATCCGTCTCGTTGTTTTTCCCGTGGTTCTCGTTTCATTGCTCAAGACCCCAAAAACTTTTCTATCTCTGCGATTGTGTTCAACTCCAGAGGTTCGGTGAACAGCATGTCCCGTGGACGGTTTTTGTTGAACAGCATTACATCAATGCTCTCTGGTTGCCGTACCACGCTGATATATTCCCGTATCACTGCCTTGAGTGAGTCCTTTCGGGACGATCCGAAACTCGCATTGGTCTGTATGCCTATGCCTGGATTTCCCTGAATGGAAAAATACACCCAACCCTTTTCCGTGGCAAGCACAGACACCGAGGGCATGGTGTCGTAGTATCCGTCTTTCATTATACGCATCACATTCTCGTAATCGTCTTGGTTTTTCTTGAACACACGGCTGGCAGCATAGGTGTATCGCATGGACTCCGTGGCCTTCCATTCGTCAATGGCCTTACGCATTTCCTGTTCACTGATGCCAAACTTTTCAGGATTCTTGAATATCTGTGTTACATGGTAGTTTTTCGAACTCCATCCGAATGTGATGACATCCTTTACGGGATGCCACCAGCCGTACTGACCCCCGGTGCTGGCCCATACCCGCATCTCCCGTTCACGGGTTCGTCCCTTTTCCTTTGCCAATACCTGTTGTGATATGCGAGCCATGTTCGCCTTCGCCTGTTTTATCTGTGTGGGCGAAAGTCGAAAGGCTTTAGTTTCGGTAAGGTATTGTAGGAATGTTAGTCGCAATTTTACTCCACATACTTTTTGAGTTTGCTGTAGTAGTCAGGCACTTCTTCCAAATGATCCATAGCAATTTTGCGTGCCTCGGCATCGCTCTTGGTGTGCTCGTGTTCCACTTTGATGCCCATGTCTAATTGTCGTTGGATGTCCGAAGGCTCGACCCCGTGCTTTTTGGCAAGGGATTCCACCGTCCGCATCTCACGAATATACTTACGCCAAGGAATCATTCTTCGCCTCCTTTGTTTCCCAAGACCTCGTTCTTGTAGGCATTTGCCACCGAATCAAGTACCTCTTGGTGTGTACGATTCGTGGGTGTGGGGTTTTTCGGTCCCTCCACTGGTTTGCCCTGTAGAATGTCTTCAATCATCCGTGTGGTTTCGCTGTTGGCGAGCCGTTCCAGTTCATTCCGATTGTCTGGTGTATTTCTCTGTACAGTCATTTCACTTCCGCCTTTCGTTGTTTGGTTTCATCGCCCTTTACAAAGGGATTGTCTTTAACTTTTTTTCCACCCTGTAGTCCACGTCGTCCCCGTTCATAGTTTCCCTTGTCCACAGTGAACGAAAAGTCGATGAATGAAATAGTCTGCCGTTTCATCGGGGCCGCTTCCACTCATAGCCAGGCTTGGCCTTGCCTGTGTATTTCTGATATTCAGGACTGTCTTTGCCGTGTACTGCCAGGATTTCTGCCCCGTCCTTTTCCAGGTCTTTCACATACGCATCGAGATGCCGAAGGAACTCGTAGCGGTTTTCCGTTGTCTGTAGTGTGGTGGGTGGAAACAGCACCGCAAATTGCTGACCGCCCATGCGGAAAACTACAATGGAACGAAAAGCGTACTTGGGGTCTTCTTCACTGGCTTTCTTTTTGAGCGGGAACATTTTGTAGACATCCACACGCTCTTTCAGCATCCGTGAAGAGATCACATCCCATAGGAGCCGCTTTTCGTCCTTGTCTCCCATAAGCCTGTAGGTTTTTTCATTCCATTGGAACTCCCCGTCTGAACTCCAGATGGCATTCCATACGGGTGTAGGTATTTTGCCGTACCGTTCTTCCACGGCACGGATCTTTGCCTCGAAAACAGCACTGTCCGTGGCAAGACCTTCAGGACGATCAGGATACGCTTTCTTGCCGGCGAGCGTCCACTCCTTGCGGGTGGAATCCGTTAGGCGTGGCACACTCTTCCAGAACTGTTCAAACTCTGGGTCTATAGGTTTATCCGTTTTGCTGCTCGCCATTCCCTCCGCCCTTCTCCCGTTTGGCACGGACCCGTTCGTTGTTGGTCTTTCGATTAACATAACGAATCCATGCTTCGTCCAACCGATGCCGATGGGTCATGCCGAAACCACCCTTGCCTTTACCTTTGGTGTTGTTGCTTGCCATAACGATGCTCCTGTAAATGTTATGTATGGATACGGTTTTCCCGTGTGTGCTTGGTGAGATTGTATGTTTCGTTCCGATGGAGTTTCAACTGGTCCGAGCGGTAGTGTCGGATGGCTCCACCTTCACACAGGGCCACGCACCACACATCGTTTTCCCATGTTCCTCCGTCCCGCACATATACCGCATATGCCTCGTCCCCATCCACGGTCACTACAGGAATGGGATTCGTAAACTCGTGAATCATGGTGTATTCCTCCATTAGTATCAGGCTAAAACCCCACGGGTTTCGGCCTTGCTTCCGAAGGTATTTATGCCCGCTCTGGTCTACATACAAGACCCGAACATGGTGTTCAGGGAACTATACAAAAGGAAAGAATATGCTCATCAACTGGATCAAAACTTTCGTAGCGGATCAACGTGGTGCGGAGAGCACCGAACTCGCCATCACCACTCTTGTCGTGGCAGGCGGAGCCGTCGCTGGATATACCAGCGTCAAGAACAAGATCGGTGACAAGACCGACGACCTGCTCGGCAAACTGGACGAATCCACAGCCGACTGATTGGAACATAACTTAAAGAAACAGGGCTGGCCTTTGAGCCAGCCCTTTTCTATTTTAGTAATTTAATACTATTGATAGTTTTATGTTTCCCAATCTTCTCTACCAGAAGGGTTTGGCTCCGGATACTCCCGTCGCCCTCGCCGGTGGTCTTCTTGTTCCTTTTCTTTTTGTTTTCTTTTTTCTTCTTCTCTTTTACGTCTAATCGCATCTGCCCTTGCCTGATCTCTGCCTCTCGCCGCTTCTCGTTCGTTTTCTGCTTGTGCTTGGTTTGATGCTCTGACCCATTCTATTGCTTCATTTTTATCGTCAAAATATCTTATTTCTTTTGTTTGTCTGTGCATTCCCCCGTACCCTGTGGGGGTTTCCCAGACTGTTCCTGGTTTTCGGGTTTTTGGGTCTGTTTTTTTCTCTTTGTTTGCTTTTCTTTTGGCAAAAGCCCGCTTGATTGCGCCAAAAATTTCGTTAATTTGTTCTACTTCTTCTTTGAACTGTCTGTAGTTTTTCATCCCGTGTCTCCTGTGTTAATCGTCGTCACGATTCATTCTCCGTCGAATCCGTTGACGTTCGGCCTCCCATTCAGCGTGTTGTTGAAGTTCTTTTCGCCAACTTTGTATCCATTTTTCTGCTGCTTCTCTAGTTTTAAAATACTCTATCATCAATTCCCCATGATGCTTTGTGGGAGCGGCTGCTCCAAACCCTGTAGGTGTTTTCCAGATTTCGCCCATTCTTCTTTTTTGTTTGTCCTGTGAAATTTGTGCTTTATGTTTGGCAATCTCGTTTCTCTTTTTTCGCCTCTGTAATGCTTGCTTGTATCTTTCTTTTCTTCCTATATTTCTCTCGATCTTTCTGGCTAATCGTTTCACTCCTCGTTTTATGAAACGAGGTGTAAGTGCAGATACTGCTTTTGCCACCGGTACGATAACCGTTGTGGGGTCACCGATAGGTATTCCCGATGGGAGGCTTGCCTCATTCAGACTATCTATTTCTTCTTTGAACTGTTTGTAGGTTTTCATCCCGTGTCTCCTGTGATAATCTATCTATTTATGAGTTCAAGAACCGCTCGATGGCTTCACGGTTTCGGATCAAGGTAAACGCTTCCTTGCCGCTGTCCGTGACCCCGACCTCGATCTGGAACATCTCAGGCTTTTTCTCTGCGGAATCCAGTGTATCAAGAATCTCTCGGAACAGGGCTTTGAGGGAACGACGGCTTCCAGAGAACGCCCCGTCCATACGGATCATCCCGGATTTGCGGATCATAACCCACCCATTAGCATAGGCAAATTTGGTAAGGGTTGGGTCGGCGTCAATCTCACCGTCCTGTAAACGGTGTATAGTGGTTTCAACTTCCTCTTCCCATTTAGCCGAACCACGGGAGATGCCCACGGTGTACTCTGTGTAATCTTCCGCTGCCTTTCGGACCTGTTCTTTGGTCACTCCGAACGTGGCAGGAAAACGGGCAATCTGGTTTACATGCTGATTGCTGCCTACACGCCAGCCGAAAAGGTGGGCAGGCTTGTCGGGATGCCACCACCCCGTAATCCGATCACCGCTCAGATCCGCCCAATCAATATCAGGTTTTCGCTTGGGCTTTCCCTTGCGCTTTTCCCGATCGAGGACTTCCGCTGCGATACGGGACATGTTGGCTTTGGCCTGTTTTCTTTGGGCAGGAGACAGCCGAAAAGCCCGGGCTTGTGCGGCACGGGCTTCTCTCAGGGTTTCGGTGATGAACTGGAAAAGCAAGGACATTCAGAAGCCCATCGAATCCATCCACAGCATCATTGCCGCATCATGGTAATGTCCAGCCTTGGCCTTGGCCTGAGCAAGGGGCAGTTGGGCTTCCATCCACTCAATGTGATTCTGTTTTTCTTTGAGTTCTCTTTTTTCAGATTTCATAATTTCTTTCCATCTTTTCACTCTGTATTTGTAGTTTTCCTTGTCCTTGCTAAGAACCAGTTCTTTTGCTTGCTGTTGCTTGTTGGGGAGCATTGGTTTTTTGTCTTTGAGTCTCAGTTTTGCTTCTGTCAACATTTGCTTGAATGTTTTCACTAGTCTGCCCTCTCTCTTGTAGTTTGTTGAACCCTTAGTCGCTGTCGAACGCCCAAGCCCCCAGGTCATCAACTGCCGATTCGATGGTATCGTAGTCGCCTTTCTCGATCCCCTTCTTGCCTTTGGCTTCAGCATCTCTGAGCCATTCCTTGTGCCATTTCACGGCATCGGTTTCGGTGTAGAGCCTATCTTCAATATTCGCCTTGCCTTTGGGTGTCTTGGCACTGGCGAGTTTTTCCTTGAGTTTGACTACCAGACGTTCCATCTTGGCTATTTTCTTCTTGAAGATCTTGACCATATTGGCGAAGTCCTTTTTTACATAAGCCAGATCCTCTGCGCTCGGGGCTTCGTCCTCGACCCACTTTGCTTCTTCGATTTCAGCGTTGGTACGGCGTGGCCCGCCGGCTGGTCCTGATGCCGAACCCTTCGCCTCGTCCAAAATCTTTTGCGCCGATTCGATCAGCCCCTGGTATTCTTTGAATAGTTTCATCCCGTGCTCCTGTGTGTGTGTTTCCCGTGATACTCTATATATAGTATTCCTCTTCCTACATAGGGGTGGAGGACCGCATCCACATGGACAAGAAACCACAGCAAACAAACCCAAGAATCTCTTTGCGAGAACTGCCTCGGACCATACACCCTGGAGCCGCACCCGTGAACCCACCGACCAGATGGAACCCCACCACCACCATAATCTACGATTGGGCACCCGTCGAGATTCCCGAGGTGAAGGCCAAACTGGACCAGGTTCGTGCGGAGCCCTATATCCTGGTGTATCAGAATATTGATCCTGATTCGGCAAAGACCGGCATCATTAATCCCGATCTCATCATTCGTGAGATACGGGCAAAGCACGGGGAGAATCCGGGTGGCTGGGGAATGCTGGACTACGAGGAACCGTTTGACCGTGTGCTACAGAGCGGACCCGACAATCCTGAATACGGCAAGTGCACCAAATCCATGCTCGGTGCACTGGAAGCCGTGCGCCAGGCGTTCCCCCGTGTGCGTTGGACCTACTACGGAATGCCGGGCCTGTCGTACTGGCCTGGTGGAAAACTCTGGGCCTTTGCGGACGAAGGGGCACGGCAGGCAGAGATTGAACGGCAAATCGTAGCCTATGGTTCGGTCTTACGGGAACTGGATTGGTATTCCCCGTGCGTGTACGATGTGTACGACCTGAACCGGTTCGGGCAGCGGGAACAGGCCAGCCATCTGGTGAACGAACGGGAATACCGCCTGAGTCGGGTAGGTGTGGTTCGTGAACTACTGCGGCGTGAGGGATTGGGCCACCGTCCGGTACTGCCAGCCGTTTCACCGTTCTTTGCCCCTGGTGGGAATGCCGTGGAAAACCAACGGATTCCACCCGATGAACTCGTACGGGACCAGATCGCCCCGCTTGTGGCTGCCGGGTGTGACGGGGTTTGTATATGGTCTGCCGCCCAGTGGTACGGAGCCCAAGCCGTGCGCCCGGACGATCCACGAAACAAGGCTCAGGCTCGGGTCCGCCCCGTGTTCACCCGTGACTACTTTGGTGGCACGGAACCCCAGTGGACCGATCCACAGACCCGGGTCACGCTTTGGGCAGGATTGGGCAATGCCATTGCAGACATGGCTGTGGCTGCGGGTGCTGAATGGCGGCGACCTCGAACGGTCTAGACCAGGGATTCCGCTCTCAGTAGTTCATTATAAGAATTTCTGTTCCCTTGCTTGACTGCCGGTAGTCTGACCTGTTCCCGCTTCGTGTAGCCGCCGAACGGTACACGCTCTGCCGGTGCCAGCGGAACCGGTCTTCAGGATACAGGGTTCGCAAATCATCAAATTCATAATAACTCAGGGCAAACTTTCCCTGAATGCTCCCAAGGGTTCGGGCCAGGGTTTCGTGCTTTTCCCGTGGAAATTCTTTGCTGTAGTAGAACTCCTTGCTCCAGTACGGGGGATCGGCATAAAAGAATACCCCATCCCCATCGTGCTTGCGGATCAGGTCTTCACAGTCCAGATTCTCCACTCCCGTGGTCTTCTGTAGCCGCTCCAGAATTTCAGGTTTTTCTAGTTTACGCCGAAGGGTGTCCCACTTGGACGGATACTTGCCCCCTGCCTTGGTTTCGGTAAAGTACGGAACATTCGTGGCACTCAGAGGCGTGCCTGCGAAAACCTGGGTCTGTAGGTACAGGTACTTGGTTGCCAGATCCAGATTGCCCAAGGCCATGTCCCGGTGCCAGCCTGTGTCCACGAACAATTCCCTTTGGTACGCCTTGTACCGTTCAGGATCGCTTTTGGGCGTGGCATTCATCTGCCGGAGCAGACCCGAGGGATCGGCACGGAAGCACTCCCAAACATTGGCGAGCAGGGGATTGTAATCGTTGTAGATCCGTTCGACGGCTCCGGCCACCTTGGGGCTCTTTACGAGTACCCAACCTGCTCCGCCGAAAACCTCCACATACTTGGTGAAGCCCACGGGAAACAGTGGGTCCATCCAACCCACATGGTGTGATTTACCGCCAATGTATGGAAACACCCGTCACCGTACCCTTTCCCATAGTGCCGCAGGATTCTTAAGATTTTGTACCATGTTTTGTGGACAGCACGCAAAGGCTCCTTGGTGGTATCGAATCCACCAGTCCACCTGGGCCAGCCCTGAACGGCCAGACATGGAGATGCCGCACTGGATTTTTATCCCTGTATCGAATACGGGTCGCATAACCACAGACTCCAATCGCAACCGGACCTGAGCCTCCTCTGCTCCAGGTATGTAGTACGCCTCTCCGGATTTCATGTATGCCAAGTACTGGGATTGCTCTGTGTGTCCAAGCATTTGGGCAAGTTTGCCTGGTGACTGTACCACTTCCCTACGGAATGCCCCTTCTACGAGCGGAGCCAACCCCCCGAACAACTCCTCCCGTTCCCTTTCAAAGGTCCGCTTGTGTTTTCCGTAGAAATTCCCAAAGACCCGCAGGTACTCCATGGGGAATTCGTCTGGTCGTTCTCTGGCGGTGATCGCATCCCGGTGTAGTACACGCTCACTTCCGTCACCGCAGGCTATTCGGTAGTGTTCCCCGGATTCCTTGCGAACAGAGTAGTGGGGCTTCCGGGGAAGCCACCAGCCCCCGTCCCGATCTACCTGATCCAGTAGTCGGGTCTTGACTCCCTGTAGCAACTGGTCGAATTCCCGTGGACACAGGAATCGGAACAGGTCTTGACCGTCTTGGTATCCCGGGAACAGTTCGCCGATTCCTAGATTTAATAGGTTTGTTCCATTAGATTTCACAGACACCCCACCCACGGGATGCCCGACAAAAAGGATGTCGGCATGGGAGCCGTTGGAGTTCTGGTTCTGGTTTCCTTGCCAGCCTATACCAGTCACTGGGGCAAACCCCCGACGCCTCATGTCCCCCGTAACCGCATCACGAACAGATCGGGACAGGGCCAGATTCTTCTCCCATTGGGATTCGCCGTATTTCTGTATGGCAATTCCACGGTATTCTTGTATTTTAGCGGTATTGGAATCTTCCAGTAGAGGGTACTGCTCCCCCCATGCCGCCAGCATTGGGAGTTCGGTGATGTACTTGGTGTGGTCGCTTCGTCCGCCCATATAGATGTTCCTTAGTATACTCTGTATCTCTCTAAGGTCAAGGGTAGAGGGGGAAAACGGTAAAGGTAAGAATTCTATAGGGGTTTCGGAGGGGCCCTCGGCGGCTCACCCCGAAAAATGGGGGTAAAAAAAGGCTAAAAAAAGGGGGTTAGCCGTGCGCTCTCGGGGAGCCTAGCCTACAGAGCATCGGGGCCGGTAATTTTTAACATAATGAATGTTTTTAAAAACCTTCATGGGTCAGATTTTAACCTAATGAAACTTTCATTTCTATAATTTACTCTCGCCCAAACCTTCATCCCCCTCAAAAACAGCCCATGAAACTTCAGGAAGCCCTGATTTCCATATTTTAAACCTTAATGTCCCCACCAGCCCCCGAAGGCCCAGCGATTCCCAGCACCCCGACACCCGCAACCGTTCGGCGGAACTCCAGTGCCTGTTTCTCGGCAGGTGGAGCGGGCGGGGGTTTCGGGGGGACGAAGGGAAAACCTAAGAATCCTAGTTGCCGGGGCATGACCGCCCGTGGTCGTTGCTGTCCCCAACCGCCCCAGACCCGTGGGGGTGGAGGATTCATAGGGGCTTGGGGTGTGGGTGGCGATACAGCATTCAGGTGTGCCTTGCGAGCCGCTTCATGTGCCTGCCACTGGTCCCAGGACCACGCCTGCTTATTGGGGTCCACTGCGGAATCCCTTGTGGTCTAGTGCCCGGTCAATGTTTGCCCGTACTGCGGGGTTGTACCGTCCCAACTTTTTTCGGATGCCTTCCATGCGGGCTTTAAAACCGGAATCTGGTTTCACCGTCATGTCTACACCCATTGTGGGCGGTGTATCCCATGCCCGACGTTGGACCTTTCGCTTGCGGCACTGGGGACACGGTTTGCTCTGGGGTTCGTCACGGCGGGCGATAGGCAAGATCTCCTCCCACCGGTGCTGACACGCACTGCACTGGTAATCATAATTAGGCATAGGGTTTTCCATTCTTTGTTTAATAAGGCGACCCGGGTATGTAGGCGACCGGAGGAAAACCTGGAATCCACTGGAAATCCAGCCGAATTTGGGACCGCTCGAAGCGCTCGTGCGGGGATTAGCGGCTAACTCGAAACCCTCGACGAGGCAGCCCTCGGGACGGCCAAAGAAAATTGGAAATTCCAGGGGTTTCCAGTAAAGTCTCCAGCCGGGCTCGCCGATATTACACGTACGAGCGGGACGCCCGTACGCCCCCGACCCTAACAGGAGCCGAACCCTAGGTCCGATAATACGGGCGACCCCCGCAAAAATCCCATAACTCTCTGAAAAACAAGGACTTACGTCACTTTTGACCCCTGGACTTGACCTGGACGGCGATCCGGGGTATAATTGGGGGACAGAGATACTCTAGCCATGACCAACCAGACCCAAAATCCTCAGTTCAATTCCGTGCGTGAAGCAACCGCCCGTCTCCTGGCCACCGAAAACATCACGGTGATCCAGGATCCCAAGGCGAAGACCGCCTACTTTGATCTTCGCTCCCGTGTGCTGGCCCTGCCCGTGTGGTCGGGCATGAGCAATGCCCAGTACGACATGCTCATCGGGCACGAGGTGGGCCATGCCCTGTACACGCCCAACGGCAACGGCGGATGGGTGGACCAGGCGAAGCGGATCGCTGCGGA
>Ga0075472_10000174_pt1 | contig 25996 bp, 41 predicted proteins | sample DEB19_08_DNA_3_FD_77014 | JGI IMG/M metagenome (GOLD analysis project Ga0075472, IMG submission 77014) | Aqueous microbial communities from the Delaware River and Bay under freshwater to marine salinity gradient to study organic matter... | ecosystem: Environmental > Aquatic > Marine > Coastal ...
GCCAATACTGGACCGTCAGCGGCTCGCCGTCGCGCACGGTCACCGTGATCTCATCGTGGCGCTCGCCAAGGTCAAACGCGGCAGGCGAGATGCGAATGACGCGCGCGCCGTCGTCCAGCGTGGCGTCGTCAATGAAGTAGCCGTGCTGTGCGGCAGCGTCAGTGAGGCGGGTGATGCGGTTGGCGGTCTGAGTGGTCATCGGGCTGCCTCCGCGTCGTCGGTGATGATGGTGGCCTTGCGCGGGCGCTTGGCGAAGCCGAACGTGGGGTCATCGTCGCTGGCAGTGACGTTGGCGGTGAACTGCACGCGGTCACCCTCGTCGGCGCCGGGGGCGAAGCCAATGTGGTTGCCGTCGGCGTCCCACTGCTCTTGTGACATGAGCGACGTGGGCAGCGTGCCCCACACGCGCCAGCCGTCGTCACCCTCCACGATCATGCGGAGCGACCCGCCGTAGTCGTTGTCCTGCCAGTACGTCTTGACGATGGTGCCTTCGATGACGATGCCCTGGCCGGTCGGCACGGGCTTGGCGTTGGCCTTGCGCTCGTCCTGCTCGCGCTTGCGCTCAGCCTGGCGCGTGATGCCCTGCGCGCGCTCGTCCAGCAACTTGGCGATCAGTGCAGCCTGCTTGGGGCTGATGTCGTACTTGGCAGCCTTGTCAAGCATCTGCGCCAGCAGCCCGCTGTAGCCATCCAGCACGCGGGCCTCTGCGTCGTAGCACTCCGCAAGCGCCAGGCCGTGCTGCTTGGCGTTCTCAGTGATCTGGTCAAGCCGGTCCTGCACCTTCTTGAACGCGCGCACGGCTTCCTTGCCGCCCGGCCAAGTCTCAACGCAGCCCGACATGGCGCCGTGCTGCTCGCCGTCCACAGTGGTGAAAAAGTAGACGTAGCGGCCCCAGGCGCCGCAGTGCGGGCAGGTGGCTGAGCCGGGGTCGCCATCCATCACAGGGCCGTAGTCCGAGCGCGAGGTGACGCGCGCCACAGGCATGTAGACCTCAACGTATGTGCCCTCATCGCGGGCGTGGTTGCCGCGCATGCGCTCGCGCTCCCACCGCTTGTCCATGCGGGCTTGCCACTGCTCGCGGGTGATGCCGTTGGGTCGCCCGCGCAGGGTGCTGCTGGTCATGTCGTCCTCCGTGTTGTCGTGATTGGTGGTCACGTCGTCCATTCAAGTAGACGCTGCGCCAAGATGCAACCGCTAAGGCGGGAGAACATCTACCGGCACGGGGCATACACTTCCCCGCCGTGGACGTTGCCGCCTACCTTGACGCCACCGCTGAGGCCGACATGCGCCGCCAGCGCAAGATTCACCGCGCCTGGAACATCTACCGGGGTGACGCGCCGAAGCCCCTGCGCGTGCTGCCCGGTGAGCCGGATGACAACGTGCTGCTGAACCTTGCGGGCCTGATCGTGGACACGGGCGTGGACGCCTTGTTTGGTCAGGACATTCGCATTGAGGTCGGGCTGGTGGACGACGTGGTGGACGCGCCCGCCAATGACTATGTGTACGCGGTCTATGAAGCCAACCGCGAAATGCTGCTGTGGCAGGCCGCTGCCACCAACGGCGCGGTGGCCGGGCACTCAGCCATTCGCATCATGCCGCCGCCCGATGGCGCCGCACCCGGCACGCTGCCGCGCCTGATCGTGGTGGACCCCGAGATGCTGCGCGTGATCTGGCGCCCTGATGACATCGGCGTGGTGGAGGCATACGTCCTGCACTGGATGGGCATTGACCCGCGCGGGCGTGAGATGCCCATGCGGCAGGTCATCCAGCGCGAGGGCACCGGCTGGCTCATCACCGAGCAGCAGCAGCCCGCAGGCGGTCGCTGGGTCACCACCGATGAAACGCCGTGGAACTTCACCTGGGCGCCCATCACCGATTGCCAAAACCTGCCGGAGCCCAATGCCTATTTCGGCAGGCCGGACCTGACAGACGACGTGGTGGACACCAACCTGACGCTAAACAAGGTGATGTCCAACGCCGCCCGCGTGCAGCGCATCCACGGCCACCCCAAGGTCGTTGCCAAGGGCGTGGGTGACGGTGACCTGGACGTTGGCCCCGATGAGGCCATCGTGCTGCCGGACACCGACAGTGAGATCAGCCTGCTGGAGCCGCGCGCCACGGTGTCGGACCACATCGAACTGTTCCGCACGGTCAAGGCCGCGCTGCATGAGATCAGCCGCGTGCCCGAGGTGACCGCAGGCAAACTGGACAACGTGGGCAACCTGTCGGGGCTGGCGCTGAAAATCCTGTACGGCCCGCTGGTGCGTAAGACCGAGGTGAAGCGCCGTCTGTACGGCGGGATGATTGAGGACTTGACCGCAAGGCTCGCGGAGTTCGGTGGCTTCGGCCCCGATCACCATGTGGACATCCGGTGGCCCGAGATCATCCCGAGCGACCCCGTGATGGAGTCAACTGCCGCAGAAGCCCTGCAGCGCGCGGGCGTGTCGCAGGCCACGGTGCTGAGTGAGATGGGCTACGACCCCGAGGCCGAGGCCGAGAAGCGGGCAGGCGAGCAGTCCAACATTGGCGCTGCGCTGCTCACTGCGTTTGACCGGGGCACGGACGCGGGCGACTAGCCCCCGCCGCCTGCACCTGTGACGCTTTACGAGCAGGCGCAGCGGTTCCGTGCCGATCTGCTGAAGCAGGAGCGCCGCGCGGCCAGCCGCATGGTGCGCGCCTACGCGCCTGCGTACCAGCGCATCAGCAAGGAGATTGACCAAGTGCGCGCCCGCATGGCGAAGGCGCGTGACGCGGGTGAGGCCATCAACCAGTCCTGGGTCTACCGGGAGGGGCGCCTGCGCGTGCTGCAGGCACAGGTGCTGGAGCAGATCACGCGCTTCGGCGGTGAAGCCGACATCATCATCGGCGGCGCCATTGACATCGCCACCACGCAGGGGCTGGCTGACGCGGGCGTGCTGATGGACATGGCGCTGCCCGAGGGCATCAGCGTGTCCCCCACCTCGCCGCCCGGCGCCGCGCAGCCGGTCATCCCCGAGTCGGTGCGCCTGGCAACCGGCGCGGTCGAGCAGGTGGCGGCGATCACCCGTCAGGGCGCTGCGGTCGGCAACCTGCTGGCAACGCTTGGGCCGGACGCGGTGGCCGTGGTCACCGACGCCTTGGTGTCCGGCGTGGCGCTTGGCAAGAACCACAAGGTGATTGCCCGCGACATGCGCCAGGCGATTGGCGGGAACCTCACCCGTGCGCTCACCATCGCGCGCACCGAAACCCTGCGTGCCTACCGCGAGGCCAGCCGGTCGGCGTTCGCCACCAACGATGCGGTCACCGGCTGGGTGTGGACGGCTGATCTCTCCAACCGCACCTGCGCCTCATGCTGGGCGCAGCACGGCAGCGTCCACCCGCTGGATGAGGTGATGGCAACCCACCCCCGCTGCCGGTGCAGCATGGTGCCCAAGACACGCAGTTGGCGTGAGTTGGGCTTCGGTGACACGCCCGAGGCCGTGCAGATTGAGGACGGCCCCAGCGTGTTCCGCAGGCTGCCCGCTGCTGACCAGGAGGCCATACTGGGTCCGGCCAAGTACCGGGCCTACCGTGGCCGAGAGATCACGCTGCCGGATGTGGTGGCCGAGCGGCAGTCACCCGTGTGGGGACCGTCCACCTCTGAGGCCGGGCTGAACGCCGCCAAGGCGAACGCTGCAGCCCGGCGTCAGGGTCTGCGCTAGGCCGTCACCTTCGCCGCGTGGTCGCGCGCGGCACGCTTGGCGTCGGCCAAGTCCCAGAACGTGCCCGCGTGGTCAGAGCCGTGGCGGCGCTCGCCTTCGTAGATCACCGACATGGGATGGTGGCCCAGCAGGTAGCCGATGCGGCCACCCTTCATCTCCATCTTGATGATCGAGTAGGCGCCGTCCGTGGTGCGCCAGCGGCGCCCGCGTACCTCGCTCACCCACTTCATGCCGTCACCTTGCCCTTGGCAGGCTTGGGCTTGACGATCTGCGCCACGCGCTGGTGGCTGAGTCCTGCCGCCTTGGCAATCTGCCGGTAGGTGGCCCCCTCTGCGCTGGCCTCCACGATGGCCGCGACGAACTCCGCTTCAGCGTTGCCGCGATTGGCCTTGGCCTGGGCCACGGCGTTCAGTGCGTCGGTCATTCTCCCTGCCCTCCGTTGTTGTCGTTCTGTGGCCCTGCCAGTTCCATCATGTGTGCGGCCACCGCGTAGCGCAGCGCCCACACCTCTGCGGTCTGCCCGCGCACATGCTCAACGCCCGTGCCGCGCATCAGACGCAGCACGCTGTATGCCTCCGTGCGTAGGGCGTCGGCCAAGGCGTAGTCATCGGTCATTCCGCACCGTCCAGTGGTCGCCACTCGCTGCTCGCCTGCATCACATGGTCAAACTTGCGGCACTTGGACACCGGCACGGTGATCTGGTCGTCAGTGCCGGTGAACTGGACGACAGCCTGGCCGTCAGCCACTGACAGCAGGCGCGCGATGCGCCACGACCACCCGGTGTGGACAAGCACGTTGCCCATGCCGACCTTGCGGGCGCTCATGCCGTCACCCCCAGCGAGGCCAAAGCGGCCTGAGCCTGCTGCGCGGCTTCCAGCATCGCCGCGCCCTTGGCCTCCGCGTTACGCACGGTGCCGACGCCGGACCAGCCGTTGATGTCCACGTTGCCGTCGCGCACCTCCCAGCGCACCGCCTCGCCGTCCATCTTGTCGGTGGTGAACCAAGCCACGCTGCCGTGGATGCGGTCAGCGTCGAAGCGCATGTTGCGCGGCTCAGTCGTGACCAGCAGCAGGTAGGTGCCGTCAGCCACGGTGTGTTCCATCAGGTAGGTGGACTTGATGAGCGCGTCACTGGCGTCGCCCATCTGCTTGAACGGGCCAAGCGTGGTGCGCGCCTCGTTCTTGGCAGTGGCGTACCACTCGCCGTCCTCGCGGTACGTCCAGCCCACGACGAAGTTGCCAATCTGCAGTTCGGTGGTGTCCTCGCGCTTGCTCATGCCGCCACCTCCGCGCGCACCGACGCCTGCCCGCGCACGGCTGCGGTGAACGCCTTGATGAGCCTGTCGCAGTGGTCGGCGCTGTCGCACTGGTCGGCGTATGCGCCGGGCCGGTCAGCGCGGTCTTGGTCGCTCATGCCATCGGCGTACTGGCGCGCGTAGTCGCGCTGGTTTTCCAGTGCCTCAATGATCTGCACCACGTCGTCATCGTCCAGCAGGTTGATGATGAGCGCCGGGTTGTTCACTGTCCTCACTGCCCTACCTCCGTGTTGGTACCACTGGTGTGCGTCCACATTAGTAGACGCGCCACGCTAAAGGCAAGCGGTACGGCGTGTACCGGGTGTCACTATGCACACCGCATGGCACAGCGAACGCAGCGGGGCACGACGACGAAGGCCAAGGCCAGCGCGCCAACGCCCGCTGAATCCCCCGATGCCTTCGCGCAACGCGCACGCGCTGAAATGGCGCAAGGGGGAAGTACCAACGTGAGTGACACCGAGGTGACCGAGGGCCAGGAGCCTGACATCACCCAGCCCGAGATGGGCACCGATCTGGCGCAGGACGCCACCCCGCAGGTGCAGGACACCGGGGACCAGCAGGAGCAGAGCGTGGACCCGCAGGCGCTGAAGGAGGCGCGTGCGGAGGCTGCCAAGTACCGCAAGCGCCTTCGTGATCTGGAGGCCCAGCAGCAGGCAGCAATGGAAGCGGAACTGTCGGAGTCGGAGCGGCAGGCCAAGCGCCTGGCCGACATGGAGCGCGAGTTGGTGCAGCAGCAGCAGGCCACCCGTTCACTGGCGCTGGAGAGCGCCGTTGCCATGAGGGCCAACGCCCTTGGCATCGTGGACGCCGAGGTGGCCGTGGCGCTGCTGGACCGTGACGCGCTGGAGTACGACGACACCGGCAGGCCCAATCCCGAATCACTTGACATGGCGCTAAAGCGGCTCATCAAGGCCAAGCCCTACCTCAAAACCGCACAAGCCCCGTCCAGTCCTGCCAATCCCGCGCGCAGCGAGCCTGTCGGTGAAACCGACCAACAGCGCCGCGCCCGGCTGTATGGCGGCGGCGGGGGCATCTTTGACCCGGTAGTGGCTGCCTCGCTGGGCGGCGGCGTCGTAACTAACGACTAGGAGAACTGCCGCACATGGCTTTCACCAAGGTCAGCGACATCCAGTCGCCTACCGACTACATCCAGAAGGTCTACGAGGACGCGCTGTTTGTCGCCCGTGACCAGAACCTCATGGCATCGCTTGTCACGTCCTACAGCGGTCAGGGCATTGCCCCGCGCGTGTCGTCGCAGTGGTCGTCCACCAACATTGTGTCGGTGAACGACGATGACGACCTGACTTCGCAGGCGTTCACCCCCACCGTGCTTTCCACGCTGACTCCGGCTGAGGTCGGCGCGCAGTACCTGATTACCGACCAGCGCGCGGAGTCGGACCCGTTTGGCGTGCAGCAGGCTGCTGCCGTTGAACTGGGGTCGGCCATCGCCACCAAGATTGAGTCTGACCTGGTTGGCAACTTCACCAACTTCACGGGCGGAACCGTGGGCGTGGCCGGTTCGGCCATGACGTGGGGCCGGTTCTTTGCCGCCGCTGCCCAGTTGCGCGCTCAGAAGGCAAGCGGCCCGGTGTACGCGGTGCTGCACCCGTACCACTGGCACGATCTGGCGTCTGAGGCTGCCGTGAACGGCGCCAACATGAACGCCCCGCAGTTCGGTGACGACGTGATGCGTAACCGCTTCGTGGGCATGGCCGCTGGCGTAATGATCTTTGAGTCTGCCAACATCTCCGTGGACGGCAACGACGACGCCATCAGCGGTCTGTTCGTTCCGCAGGCGCTGGCCCTTGACGTTCGCCGCGCCCCGCGCATTGAGCGCCAGCGTGACGCCAGCCGTCGCGCCGACGAACTGAACCTGTCGGCGGTTTACGCGCACGGCGTGTGGCGTCCCAAGTTCGGCGTCAAGATCATCGCTGACGCCTCCATTCCGACGTCGTAAGGGGACTGACTCATGGCGAATGAGATTCAGACCCTGGTGCTGCCGGTGGACGCCACCGCAGATGATGTGGTGTCGTTCAAGTGCTCCGACATGGGCGGCGCCATCACGCTGCTGGAGGCCTACGCGGTCAATCACGCCACCACCAGCGGCACGGCGACGTTCACGCTGGCGCTGCACAAGCGCAGCACGGCGGGAAGCGTCATCTCAGGGACGGTCGCGGCTGCCATCGGCGGCACGGCCAGCCACTGGGCTGACATGGCCCCCAAGACCTTCACCCTTGACAGCACCTACACCACGATTGACGACGGTGAGTGCCTGTCGGTCGCGCTGACCGCTGTGGACGGCGGCAGCCCGACGAGGGCCAAGGTCATCATCCACTACGCGCAGGGCAAGGCGTAGTCAGATGAGCGTGGCCGGTGGGGATAGGCGACGGCTGACAAGGGTGGGCGCCCCCGCCACCCTTCCCCACCGGCTTTCTTTTTCCGACCGGGGCACTACCGCATGGGGGCATGCATGAAGGTGCTGTGGCACTCCAACGCGCCGTGGGCCGCGACCGGCTACGGCGTGCAGACGCGGGTGTTCACCCCGCGCATCCGTGACCTTGGGCATGACGTTGCCATCAGTGCCTTCTACGGGCTTGAAGGCGCGTCCATCAAGTGGCAGGGCATGGATGTCTACCCCAAGGCGTTCCACCCCTACGGCATGGACGTAGTGGCCCGGCACGCCCAAGCCCACAAGGCCGATGTGGTCATCACGCTGGTGGACGCCTGGGTGCTGGACGCCGAGCGCATCAGCAGCACAGGCGCCAAGTGGGTGCCGTGGTTCCCCGTAGACCACGACCCCATCCCCCCGCGCGTTGCCAACGCCGTGGCGACCGCCTACGCGCCGATTGTCTACGCCAAGCACGCAGAGGCCGCATGCAATGACGCGGGCCTCAGCGTGCGCTACGTCCCGCACGGCGTAGAAACCGACATCTACAAGCCCGTGCCGGACGCCAAGCGCCGCTTCGGCTTTGATGACGATGCGTTCGTCATCGGCATCGTCGCCGCCAACAAGGGCAAGCCCAGCCGCAAGGCGCTGCCCACGCAGATCGAAGCCTTTGCCCGGTTCCGTGAGCGCCACCCCGAGGCGATGCTGTACCTGCACACGCATCTCACGCCCGACATGGAGGGGCTGGACATCCCGGCCATATTCCAAGCGTGCGGCGTCCCGCAAGAGGCGGTGCGCGTGTGCGACCAGTACCGGAACATCATGGGCTATCCCGACCCGGTGATGGCCGCGATATACAGCGCGATGGACGTGCTGAGCAGCGCCACGATGGGCGAAGGCTTTGGCGTCCCCATCATCGAAGCGCAGGCGTGTGGCACGCCGGTCATCGTCGGCGGCTGGACGGCCATGCCGGAACTGGTCGGCCAGGGCTACGTCATCACCCCCGACAAGGCAGAGCGCGTGCTTACGCCCATGGACGCCTATCAGTACCTGCCAACTGTAGATGGCGTGCTGGAAGCCTATGAGGCGGCGTATGAGGTGCGGGGTGACAAGCGCGTGGCCGATGAGGCCCGCGCGTTCGCCATGCGCTACGACGCCGATGAGGTGACCCGCACCTACTGGCAGCCGGTGCTGGCCGACATCGAAGCCGGGCTAACCACGGCGACCGACGCGCCACCTGTGGAGGTGCTGGCGTCGTGAGCGTGTCGGTGGTCATCCCGACCATTCGGGGCCGTGAGGCCCTGTGTGAGCGCACCGTGGCCGCGTTCCGCGCGACGGTGCCCGCCGACGACCTGCAGTTGATCGTTGTGCGCGAGCGGCCCAACATCGGGCGCGCGTGGAACGACGGCGCGCAGTCGGCTGATGGTGACCACCTGATGCTGGCGGCTGATGATGTCGTGCCCCACCCCGGTTGGTATGACGCGGCGGTGCAGGCCACAGATCGCGGGTGCTACCCGGCGCCACTGATTGAGAAGGTGGACGGGTCGGTGCTTGCCACAGGCTCGATGGGCGGCGGCTGGCTGCTGACCGGCTGCGCCGACTGGGCACCCGTGGCGTCAAGCCAGTTCCCGTTTCTGAAGCGGTACTGGTGGCGCGAGATGGGGCCATGCCTTGACATCCACTACTTCGCTGATGACTACCTTGCCGCCCGCGCCCGTGCGGCGGGTATCACCGTGGCGTACCGCAGCGGATACCGGCTGACCCATCTGGAGGGCACCGAGGGCCGCGATGAGATGGTCAGGAACTCCATGACCGACCGCCTGACCTTTGAGCAGGCCATGTGCCAGCCCACATGGGAGCAGGTGCCTGCGTGAGCATGCGCGTGCTGATTACGGGCGGGCTGGGGTTCATGGGCAGCCACCTTGCCGACCGCTACGCGGAAATGGGCTGTGACGTGCTGTGCCTGGACAACCTGACCGGGCATGTGGTCAGCGTCACCCACCCCACCTTCTCGTCTGTGATGATCGGGGACGCCCGCGCCATTGAGCCTAAGCATGTGGCAGCGGTGGACTTGGTGGTGCATGCCGCAAGCCCAGTGGGCGCGGCGGGCATCTTGCCAATGCAGGGCACCGTTGCGGGTGAGATTGTCGGCGCCGCGCAGAAGGTCGCAAACGCCTGCGTGACGGCGGGCGTTCCGCTGGTTCACATCAGCACATCCGAGGTCTACGGCATCACAGGCCGGGCGGATGAGTCCGACCCCTGCACGGTGCCCGCCCGCTACAGCGCGCGGCTGGAATACCAGGCGGGCAAGATCGCCGCCGAGCAGGTGGTGGGTGCATCATGCGCCCGTGGGCTTCGCGCGGTGCAGATCAGGCCGTGGAACATGGCAGGCCCGCGCGAGGCAGAGGCCAAGGGCTTCGTGGTCCCGCGCATGGTGGCCCAAGCCCTTGCGGGTGACCCCATTACGGTGTTTGAAGGCGGCGAGCAGGAGCGCGCCTTTACCGGCGTGTGGGATGTGTGCCGGTTCATCACCGACTACCTGCCTGACGATCACGACGACTGGCAGGGGCAGCCCTACAACGTCGGGGCCGAGGACAACCGCACCACCATCATCAACTTGGCCGATGTCGTGCGTGAGGTGACCGGCTCACACTCACCCATCGTCCACACATCCGGCAAGCGGGTGTTCGGGCCGCGCTATGAGGAAGCCGCAGCGGGCACCAAGTTGCCCGACGCTGCCCGTGCGCGTTCTCTGGGCTGGGTGCCCGAATCAACGCTGGTGGACATCGTGGCGCGCACCGCTGCCGAGCAGTTGGCGCCAGAAGGAGTTGCGGCATGAGCCGGGCAGGCATGGCATCACTGATTCAGCGCGTGCGGTCGCTCGCCTACGCGGGCACCGCCGAATACACGCTGGGCACCGCGACCTACTGGGATGACGACCAGATTGAGCAGGTGCTGGACCGCCACCGCGTAGACATATTCCGCGAGCGGCTGGAGCGCCAGCCGACCTACGACGGGTCCGGCACGGTCATCTACCGCGTCCACTACAGCGGGTACGGAAATCTTGAAGCGGGCACCGCGCTTGTCATTGAGGACTCATCGGGCGTGGACCGTGGCACCGCCACATACTCCGTGGACTACCAGACCGGGCGCATTGAGTTCAGCGCCGATGTCGCGGGCACCACGCTTTACATGACCGCACGTTCCTTCGACCCGTTCGGTGCGGCGGCAGAGGTGCTGGAAGGCTGGGCCACCTCGCTTGCCCGCCAGTTCGACTTCTCCACCGATGGGCAGTCCTTCAGCGTGTCGCAGAAGGCCAAGGCGCTGAATGAGCAGGCGCGCGAGATGCGTAAGCGTGCGCGCGTCGGCAAGAAGCAGATGAGGACCGGCCACTGATGCTGACCGCTTCTGACCTTGCCGCGATGCAGACCACGCTGAACGCATCGCTGCCCGGCACCGTCATCATCCAGCGGTCCACCCAGTCGTCTGACGGCATGGGTGGCGTCAGTGACGCCTGGGCAAACGTCGGCACGGTCACCGGGCGGGTGTCGCCGTCCGGCGTCGGGCTTGACGACCTTGTGGGGGGCGAGTTCACCAACGTCACCCCGTGGGTGGTCACGCTTCCTGCGGGCACCAGCGTCACCGACCGCGACCGCATCGCCTACGCGGGCCAGACCTTTGAGGTGGTCAGCGTGGACAGCCCCCGGTCGTACACCACCTGCGTGCGGGTGCAGTGCAAGGAAGTGGGCTGATGGGCTACGGCAAGGGAAAGGGTAGCCGCAAGGGCGGCAAGGGCGGTCGCGGCAAGTGAGTCCGGTGATCTACAACCGGCTGCCAGCGATTGCCGCGAGCGCACGCCCGCTGGTGGACACCGCCGTGGCAAAGACCGCCGCCGATGTGGAGGCGCTGGCAAAGACCACCGCGCCGATTGACACCGGCAACCTGCGCAATTCCATCGCCTCCGACAAGGTGCGTGACCTGACTTGGCGCGTGACGGCTAACGCGGATTACGCACTGTATGTCGAGATGGGGACGCGCCGAATGGGCGCCCAGCCGTACTTGGAGCCGTCGCTTCGGGCAGGCATGGCGTCGCTTACCAAGGCACTGGGCAAGATCGCATGAGTACGTCAGCAGGAAGCGCCATCTACGCGCGGCTGGCCAATGACGCCACGCTGACAAGCCTGGGATGCACGGGCGTCTACTACGGCATAGCGCCGATGACGGCCACGGCACCCTTTGTGACCATCCAGTTGGCCGAGGGCACCGATACGCGCGTGTTCGGGGCGCGGGCCACCGTGCAGGAGCGGTGGCTTATCAAGGGATGGGACACCGGCAACAGCCACAAGCGCGCCAAGCAGATGGCCGAGCGCGCTGACGCCCTGCTGGATGAGTTCGACCTTGTGGTGGGTGGGGGCACCGCCATGTGCTGCCGCAGGCTGGGCCAGTTGCCCGATCTGACCGAGGATGACAACGGCGTGCTGTACCGGCAGGCAGGCGCCCGCTACGAGATTGAGGTGCGTGCATGAGCAAGTACCGCGTTCTTGTCGGGCTGGACTACCCGCCCGGCAAGCGTGCAGAGGCCGGGGATGTCGTCACCGACATTCCCGAGAAGTCCGTGAAGTGGCTGGAGAAGCAGGGTCTGATTGAGCCTGACGACAGCCCCAAGCCCGCCAAGGAAGGTGACCGCAAGTGAGTCCCACGTTCGTTCACGGCAAGGACGCCGTGGTGTACCAGAACGCCAACGACCTGACCGGCTACCTGCGGTCGCTGACCAACAGCGCCGAGGTGGAAACGGCGGAGTCCACGACGTTCGCAGATGATGACAAGACCTACATCACCGGCATGGCTGACGCCACGCTGTCGGCTGAGGGTCTGTTTGACGCCACCTTTGACGGCAACCTGACCACGATCACCGGAAGTGGCACCCGGTCGGTGTGGTCGGTCTACCCCGCAGGTGACACGGCGGGCACGCCGGGGCGCGGCTACAGCCTTGACATCACCAGCGCAGAGCGCACCGCAGAGATTGGCGATGTGGTCATGGTGTCGCTGGAGGGCCAGTCAAGCGTGGGCACCGAGCGCATCATCAGCCATCACGCGCTGGCGCAGCGCACCACGTCGGGCACGGCCACGGTCGTGGACGGCGCGGCATCCAGCACGGGCGGCGGTGTCGCCTACCTGCACGCCACGGCGGCGGCGGGAACGGTCATCGTGCGCGTGCAGCACAGCAGCGACAACGTGACCTTTGCTGACTACATGACCGTGGGCACGGTGACCGCATCGGCCCAGACGTTCCGCACGACGCAGACCGGGACGGTGAACCGCTACACGCGGCTTACCTACACCGCGACGAGCGGCACGGCCACTTTCGTCTGTGGCTTTGGCAGGTACTAGGGCCATGAGCCTGACGCGCCGCATACGCACATGGTGGCTTGGCCTTCTCGCATATGCCGAGGCCGAGCCGCTGCCGTGCTGCAGGCGCGGCCACCCGCTTACCCCCGCGAACGCCTACGAGCGCCCCGACGGGCGCGGCACCGAGTGCCGCACCTGTCGCCGGGCCGCAAGCCGCAGGCGCCGCACCAACAATCCCAACACGCCCACCAATGGGCACAGCCAGGAGGGCTGATAGTTGCCGACCTTTTACCACGGCAAGGATGCTGCGGTTTACATCACCGATTCCGGTGGGACCGAGCGCAACCTGACCGACGTTTCGACCAGCGTGGGCCTCCCGGTGGAGGTGGAGACTGCCGAGGTCACCACGTTCAACGACGATGACAAGGTGTACGTCACCGGCCTGCGCGACCGCACCATCTCGCTGGAGGGCAAGTGGGACGCCACGGTGGATGGCTACCTGTCGGGGCTGCTTGGCGGCACCGCCCGCGCGTGGAAGGTGTTTCCCGCTGGCTCCGCATCGGGGCGCCCGTACTACAGCGGCAGCGCCATCCTGACGTCATACGAGGTCACCAGCGAGATCGGTGACGCCATTGGCTTCAGCGCCGAGTTCCAGAACTCTGGCGCGGTCACCAGGGGCACGGTCTAGTGGCATCGTCGGGGGCCAAGAAGGGCGGGGCTGCGGGGGCGCCCCTGCCGACCTTCAGCGCGGAGGAACTGCTGGGGCGTCAGACGCTGCGTGAGGAATGGGTGGATGTCCCTGAATGGGGCTGCCGCGTCAAGGTGCGCGAACTGTCCATGGGCGCGTATCAGCAGGTGCAGGAGAAGGCGACCGGCCCGCGCGGGGAACTGGATGAGTCCAAGTTGCAGGCGTACTTGGTGCTGGCGGGCATCGTGGAACCGGCGCTGGGTGACGACGCTTATGAGTGGGTGCGTGACCAGTCCATGCGTGCGGTGAACCGCGTGCTGGAACAGGTGATGGTGCTGTCGGGGATTGGTGGTGGCGCCATTGAGGACGCTGAGGCCATGTTTCCTGAAGCGCCCGGAAACGACGTGGAGGTTTCGCCTAGCGCGTGACCTTGGCATGACAGTGGCGGAACTGGATGCGCGCATGAGCCGCCGCGAAATGACCCAGTGGATTGCGTACTACCGCTGGGAGGCGCGCGAGCGCGAGCGCGCACACAAGCAGGCACAGCAGCAGGCACAGAGGCAGAAGGGATAGCGCGTGGCAACTGAGGTGGCATCGGCATACGTCGAACTTGGCGCCCGCATCGGCAAGTTGGAAGCCGGGCTGGCTGCCGCGAGCGCGCAGGTGGACTCGTTCGCCAAGCGCGCTGACGCCAAGGCCGCAGGTGCTACCGCCGCCTTTAGCCAGATGGGGCGCGGCGTCAAGATCGCCACCGTGGCTGTGGCCGGTGGTCTTGCCCTTGCGGTCAAGTCAGCCGCTGACTTTGACGCCAGGCTGTCACAGGTCAAGGCCGTGACCGGAGCGACGGCCAAGCAGATGGACACGCTGCGCCGCGCTGCGCTTGACACATCCAAGTCCACGCAAGGGTTCGGATACACCGCCAAGGAAGTTGCTGACGCCCAGGTGGAGTTGGGTAAGGCGGGCCTGTCGGTCGGGCAGATCATCGGCGGTGGCATGAAGTCTGCGCTGGTACTGGCGCGCGCAGGCAACCTGCAGTTGGCCGACGCTGCCGCCTACACATCCAACGCCATGCAGCAGTTCGGCATCAGCGGCAAGGACTCTGCCCAGGTGGCTGATGCGCTGGCGCAGGCCGCGAACAGCACCACCGCTGACGTGGGCGACTTCGGTGCGGCACTGGTGCAAACGGGCGCCGCCGCGCGCAGCGCCGGGCTGTCGTTCAACGACACCATGACGGTGCTGACCGCGCTTGCCGCGTCCGGCGTCAAGGGGTCGGATGCTGGTACGTCGCTCAAAACCAGCCTCATTCAGTTGGTCAAGCCCACCAATAAGCAGGCAGAGGCTGCCAAGGCTGCGGGCATTTCGTTCCTTGACCAAAACAAGAACATGCGCTCGCTGGCCGACATCAGCGGGCAACTTCGGGCGCGCACCGCCAACATGACGCAGGCACAGCGCACGGCCCTGTTCGCCACGCTGGCGGGAACCGATGGCGTGCGTACCCTGCTGGCCCTCTACAACAGTGGCCCGGGCAAGATCGCTCAGTATTCCGCTGCCCTTGGCAAGTCCGGCACCGCGCAAAAGCAGGCCGCGACGATGAACGACAACGCGGCGGGCAAGTTCAAGCAGTTGATGGCGTCCATACAGGCTGCGGGCATTGAGATTGGCACGGCGCTGCTGCCGCCATTGGCGGCTCTGGCCAGTGCCATTGCGACGGTCGTCAGCAAGTTCACCGCGTTCAAGCCGGTGGCCTACGCCGCCGCTGCAGCCATCGGGCTAGTGGTCGCAGCAATGGCCGTGAACAAGGTGGTGTCGTTCAGCGGCGCCATCATGCAGGCCGCTCGCTCTATCGGAATCCTTGGCGCTGTGTCCACGGTGGCCGCAGGGCCGACAGGCGTAGGCGGCGTGGCGACCGCTGCGGTAGGTGTCGGGCCGCGCATGGCGCAGGCGTCCAAGGCCATGCAGAGTTTTGCCGCAGCCGGGCGCATCCTGACCGGCGGGCTGGCGACCATTGGGCCTGTCGCCGCGTCGCAGGCAGGCAAAATCAGCCGCGTGGGCGCCGCTGGCGGTCAGGCTAAATTGGGGCTGACCCAGTTGGCCTCTGCCCTGCCCCTTGTGGCAAACCCGCTTGGGCTGCTTGCGGTGACTGCCGGTGTGGGTGCGGCAGCACTGCTGATGTTTGGCAAGCGCACCGATGCCAATGCGGAGTTCCTGGGTTTCCTTGGCCAAGGCGCGGCCAACGCCCGCGCGCAGATTGCCCAGACCAACACCGCGCTGACCGGGCAGGCGTCTGCCACGCAGCAGGTCATTGCCAATACCCGTGCTGCAACGGTGGCGCGACAGGGCGAGACGCAGGCGGTGATGAATTACCTTGGGGCGCTTGAAAAGGGCAAGGCTGCCAACGAGACAGACGCGCAGTACCAGGCGCGCCTTGCGGGCCTGTATCGCACGGCCACACAAGCAAAACTGACCGCGACCCAGGCGCAGGCCCAGCAGACCGAGGCCGTGCGCAAGGCCGTAGACGGCGTGACCAAGTTGGCCGACTCGTCCAACAAGGAACTGGACGCCGCGCGCAAGCGTGTGGAGCAGGCCAAGCAGGCAAACCAGGCCAACGCCCTGCTGGGCAAGTCTGATGAGGCGCGGGCCAAGGCACAGGCCGAACTGCAGATCAGCACCGCCGCGCTTGCGGTGGCTGAGTCGCGCCGTGGAGAACGGCTGAAGCAGGTGGAAAAGGCGCAGGTGGCAACGCGCGAGGCCATCAAGAAGTCGTCCATGACCGACGCGGAAAAGGCCGCAAGCCTTGACGTCGTAAACCGCGCAATCAGCAAGACGCGCGGGGAAATCTCCAAGTTGCCCGACACCAAGACCACCACGGTCAAGGTCAAGGACAACGCGACCACACCCGTGCAAAACATCAAGGGCCTGCTGGGTGGAATTGACCGCTTCATCACCGTGACGGTCAAGGCCGTCAAGGAAGGCACCGGGTGGGCATCGGGCGGGTTTGTCCCACACTTTGCCGGTGGTGGAACCGTGCGCGGCCCCGGTGGCAAGGACCGCGTGCCCGCCATGCTGACGGCGGGTGAGGTCGTGCTGACCAAGCGCCAGCAGGCAATGGTGAACCGGGGCATGTCCATCCGTGACGCCATTAGGCGCACAGGCGGGGCGTTTGCCAAGGGCGGGTTTGTCAAGCCCGAGCGCAAGAAGGATGAGAAGGATGCCGACTACCGCAAGCGCGTGGCGAAGGCCAAGGCCGCGTGGCTGAAGGGCAAGCGCGACCCCATCCGTGAGGCGCTGGGTGGCATCGGTGAAGCGGTCAAGGGCAACGTGCTTGGCAGGTTCGACCGTGAAACCCAGCGCAGCCTGGCGGACATCGAAAAGAACTTCACCGGCACCGGCATCGTTGCGGGCAAGTCGTTTGCCCAACTGGATAAAGACCTTGCCGCCAACCTTGCCGACATCGAAAAGAAGTTTGTGGGCACCGGCACGGTGGCCGGGCTGTCGTTCAAGAACATTGACAAGGAGATGCGGAAGGCGCAGGCCACGCTCACCGCGTTCTACGACCAACTGACGCCCGCTGAAGCGCAGATCAAGTCGCTGCAGGACGCCGCCACGCAGCAGGACTTGGCAAGCGGGGTATCCGACGCGCAGGCCAAGTTGCAGCAAGCGCAGGACTTCGGTGACCCGGCTGCCATTGCCGCCGCGCGCAAGGCCGTGGATGACGCTGTGCGCGCACAGACCATTGCGGGCCTGCAGCAGACCGCCGCTGATGAGCGGGCGTTGCGTGAGCAGCAGCGCCAAGAGGCACAGGACGCCTTTGACACCGAGTGGGAGACGAAGCGGGCAACACTGCAGGAGCAGTTGGATGGGCAACTGCAGCAGGAGCGTGACGCGGCGGCGACCCGCCAAGCGGAACTGCAGACGCAGTTGGACGCCCGGCTTCAGTCCGAGCAGGACGCGCGCGATCAGTTGCGCATGCAGCGCGAAATCGAACTAGAGCAACTGACGACCAACCTGCAGGGTCAGGCCACGACGTACAAGGGCCACTTCAGTGAGGTGCTGGCGTCGGTCAGGGCGTTTGCCAAGCGCATGCGCACAAGCGGCGCCAACATCGGCCAGGCCATTGCCGATGGGCTGAACGAATCCAAGGGCGAACTGAAGGGCGCCGCTGCCGGGCTGGCAACCATCTTGGAGAACTTTTTGCGAACCCACAGCCCGTCCAAGAAGGGGCCGCTGTCCACGCTGAACACTTGGATGGACGGCTTCACGCCCGCGCTGATGTCCGGCATGGACACCGCTGCCATGGAGGCGGGTATCGCATCAGCGGTAGCGGCCCCCACGGTCATGCGCGGCGCTGGTGTGGCTTCGTCGGTGAACATCAACCTGACAGTCAATGACTCAACCTTTGCAGGGATGAGCCGCGAGCAGGCTGACCGCGTGGCGCGCGACATACAGGCAGCCATTGACCGCCAGGTGAGGGCCAGCATCTAGTGGCTGAAGCCACCTACACGGTGCGCATCGCATGGGAGCCGGTGCCGTCCAACGCTTTCGTGCTTGACGGGTCGTACCTAAACGGCACCGACACACTTACCAACCAGTATTCAGACAGCCTTGACCTGCTGCAGTTCGGGCTGTCCACATTCGGCGGCACTGATGTGTTCGCCGGGTCGTTTGACGCGCTGTATTCCGATGTCAGCGCATCCGTGCAATCGGTGACCATTAGGCGTGGGCGTGACAGCAACCTGTCCACCTTCAGCGCGGGTGAGGCAACCATCACGCTGAAGGACACCAGCGCCACCTATTCCCCACTCAACACCGCATCTCCCCTGTACCCCAACGTGGTCCCCGGCAGGCCGGTGCTGATTGCGGCCACCTTTGGCACGGTGGAGTATGGACAGTTCCGTGGGTTCGTTCGCAGCATTGAGCATGACCCAGCGCGTGACGCGAAGCACACCATTGTTCACGCGCAAGACCTGTTCCTGTTCCTGTCGCGCGCCAAGCCCACGATCACCAACACCGGCACGATCACCACGGGCGCCGCCATCGGCACGGTGCTGACCAGCATTGACTGGACTGACACCAACTACCGCAGCCTGGACACAGGCGACACTATCAACGCGGGCTTTTCCAACAACGCCGAGTCCACGGCGCTGCAGTTGATTGAGGGCTTTCTGGAAACAGAGCGCGGCGAGTTCTTTCACGCACGCGGCGGAACCATCGTCTACCGGGACAGGTACGACCGCTACACACGCACCAGCGCGGGAACCATTACCAACGCGGCTGCCAACGCAACGGCTGCAACTGACCTGACCAACATTCGCAACCGCGCCAAGGTCATCAAGACCGGCAGCGGAACCGCGACATGGACCGACTACACCAGCGCGCTGAACTACGGCTACAGCGACTACCCCACGATTGACAGCGCGTACATCAACACCGCCGCGCAAGGCACGGCACTGGCCCAGTGGCTTGTGTCACAGGCCAAAGACCCCACGCCCCCCGTGCGCGCCCTGCGGTTCACCGCTAACCGCAGCGATGCGCTGATGGTGCAGGCGCTACAACGTGACCTGGGTGACCGCATCACCGTCGTGGATACGGCGATTGCGGGCACGGCTGACTTCTACATCGAAGGCATAGACCATCAGGTGCGTAGCGGCGGCAAAGTGCATGAGGTGAGTTACACGCTGTCCAGCGTCCCCGCAAACCCGGCTCTCATTTTTGGCACGTCAAAGTTTGGCGGCGCCGACGTTTTCGCCTTCTAGGAGGGGGCGGTAAATGCCTAAGACCTATAACACCATTCCGACCGTGGCAGGTGAACGCTAATGGCATGGGTATCACCTACAAACGTCGCAACGGGTGACGTACTCACCGCGAGTAAGTGGAACCAAGAAGTCGTCGGCAATGCGATTATGGGCCGCGCTGTATTCACTAACGAGGCAGCCCGCGATGCCGCTATTTCCTCGCCCGAGGAAGGCATGATTGCTTACCTCACCGCGCCCACGGTGCCAGCGGCGACGGGTGCAACATCAACATCAGTACCAACCGGAATTACGACCATCTATAACGGTTCCGTATGGGTTTGCGTTACCGAAGTCGGCGCGGCCGCAACTGCTGCCTCACAAACATTGACTACATCGACTGCTGATTTGGCAGTGTCGGCCACCAATACCAGCGTAACTTTGGTTACAGGTACGACCGCGTTGGTAATGATGACGGCACGGTTCAACGGCGCTAGCAACTATGGCACGCTCAACGTAAAGACGGGGACTGTTGCCGCCTCATCAACCGGCCAAACGACGCCGGGAAACTTTGGAACCGGGCCGAGTCACGTTGCTTCTCGAACGTTTGTGATGACAGGGCTCACGGCCGGGACAAACACTTTTACTTTGGTTGGGGTAGCAAACGTCGGGGGCGGAACCTTTGACCAGCATAGTTTGGTAGTGAAGGGCATCGCATGAGCGCCGTGACGACTAGCAGGCAGGTGTCCTAATGCCGTGGACGACCCCCGAAACCTTCACCGCAGGGCAGGTGGTGTAAGTGGCCTACATCGCTAGCGCGTTCACCGCAGGGCAGACGCTCACCGCCGCGAGCATGGAGCAACTGCGCGAGAACAACAACTACGGCCACAACGTCTATACGACCGAGGCCGCACGGGACGCCGCGATTACCTCCCCCGTGGAGGGCATGATGGCCTACCTCACCGCGCCCACGGTGCCAGCGGCGACGGGCGACACCACGGCGGTGCCTACCGGCATCACGACCATTTACAACGGCAGCGCATGGGTGTGTGTTACTCCCGTAGCGTCTTACACATCGGCAACGGGAACGACCACCAGCACATCATTTACTGCATCGCTCTCCGGTTCGCCCGGCACGAATACGAGCGTAACGGTGACTACCGGGACGACCGCGCTGGTAGTCGTGACATGCGAGTTATGGAATAACACCGGAGGCAACGGGTCTATTGCTTCGGTCGCAATAAGCGGGGCCACGACTGTCGCGGCTGCCGATGCGCTTGGCGCTAGCAATGCGATTACAACTGCCGTGGGGAGTAGCCGTACTTATGTGGCTACAGGTCTAACAGCGGGAAGTAATACCTTTACAATGCAATACCGGGTTGGCGGTTCTACGGGTAACTTTCGTTACCGTTCATTGGTAGTGCAGGGCATCGCATGACCACCAGCGATGTAGACCGCCTGTATAACGCGCTGGCCGAGGTCGCGCAGGAGGTCCGGTCATACCGCGCGGAACTCAACGGACGCCTGCGCAAGTTGGAGGAGGCCGAGGCCAAGCGCCAGGGCGCAGACGCGGGCAAGGGCACGGTGGGCCGCACGATCATTGGCGTGGCTGCTGTGGCTGCCGCCGTGGGGTCTATCTGCGGAACGCTCATCGCTGTCTTGTGATGCCGACAAACTGCAGACCACATACCGGCGGGGGGCATGATGCCAACGCTCAATGACCTTGTGACTGACGCCGCGCTGCGTGACGTGGGCCGCGTGGTTGAGCGCCCGCTGGGGTCCAACGATGACGGCGGCGGGCCGATCACCAAGATGGAGGCCCACTGGAACATGCGCTATCAGCCGTGGTGCGGGATGGCGTGCAGCCGCTGGCTGCGTGCAGTCCCCGGCGTCACCGATGTGAGCCACCCAAGCACTTACGAGATCGTGCAGCGCGCCAAGCGCAACGGCTGGGTGACCAACCGCCCCGTGCCCGGTGCGCTCATTGTGTGGCCTCCCGAAGGTGGACGCCATGTGGAGATGATCGTGGAGGTGCTGGACCCATCCACCGTTGCCACGGTTGGCGGCAACGTCAGCGACCAGACACAGCGCAAGGTGCGCTCCCTGTCCGGCGCCACGCTGGTGGTGTCGCCCGAACTGCGGAACGGCAAGCAGCGGCGCATGACCTACTGGCTGGAGGACACCAAGGCGCAGCCGCGTCTGGTGGGTCCGTGGCGCACCACCAAGGCGCGGGCAAAGGCGCTCGCCAAGATGAAGCCCGCCGTACGCGCCACCGCCAGGCTTGTGACCACGCCCAAGGGCAGGCCCGCCGTGCTGCTTGGTCCGCGCCGCCTGTACGGCCCGTGGAACGACGCCCAGCAGCGCGATGACGCCCAGCGCGTCCTTCAGAAGCGACTGGGGCGCAACCTGCGTCCGTTCGCAAAGCACACCAGCCAGTCCCCGGCCAAGGCCGAGGGGTTGGGCAAGACCACCTAGGGGGACCAGTTGAACCGTGTGACCTTTGGCCCGGCGTCATGGATTGGCCTGATTGGCGCAGTCGCGGCAGCCGTGGCACCTGTGTTCGGCAACCTGCCGGTGACGTGGGGCGCGACCGTTGCGGCCATCCTTGCGGCGGTGACCATCGTGGGCCGTCAGGCGCAGGCCGTCGTTGCCACGATGTACGACGACAGCACCGCTGATGAACTGCTGTACGCCGAGGACATCCCGGCTGACCCCACCGACGTGCAGCCCGAAGGCTGATGGCAATGGGGCTGCTTGACGACATTGCAAGCGAGTCGCGCCCCACGCCTACGGTGTGCAGCGTTGCCGTGGTGCTAGCCGACATGGACCCCAAAGACCGTAATGACCTTGAAGCGGCGCTGGCCGATCAGGTGACCTACACCCACACGGCCATCACCCGTGTGCTGCGCCGCCGTGGGTACGACATGCACGACAAGCGCGTGGCGAACCACCGCAGGGGGCAGTGTGCCTGCGCTCGCTAACGATCTGGACGACCAGCGCAGGCTGGACGAACTGGAGCGCACATGCCGTCGCCTGCAACGCCAGTTGGCGCAGGCCAAAGCCAAGACGGCAGAACTGACTGAAGCGGTCTATGAAGGCGCCAAGGAAGCCGCGCTTATCCAGGGCACGCCCAAGCCGGTGGCAGCACCCAAAGCCAAGACCGGCAAGGGTGACCCCGAATGGGCCGTCATCCACTTCAGCGACTGGCAGTTGGGCAAGATCGCGGGAAGCCCCGGCAGCCCCGACTACTACGACATGGAGGTGTGCGCGAGGCGCGTGCGCTACGTCGTGGACAGAGTGCGCCGCATCACCGCCATCCAGCGCAAAGACCACCCCGTGCCCGGCTGCCAGGTTCTGTTTGGCGGGGACATGGTGGAGGGCGTGAACATTTTTCCCGGCAACGCCTACGAGGTGGACTCAACTACCTACGAACAGATGATGGCGGCGTCAAACCTCATGGCCGAGGTCGTGCTGACGCTGCTGCAGGACTTCGATGAGGTGCGCGTGGCAAGCGTGCATGGCAATCACGGCAGGTTCGGCAGGCGCGGCGACTACCCGCGCGAGGACAACGCCGACCACATCGCCTACGCCTTGGCCCGCGCGCAACTGACCGGGCAGGACCGCGTGCGGTGGGCCGAGAACCTGCACTGGTTTGAGCGAGTGGACATCGGCAAGTGGACAGGTGTGCTGGCGCACGGGGACCAGATCAAAGGGTGGTCTGGGACGCCGCTTGCGGGCCTGCTGCGCCGTGCGTCTGCGTGGTCTACGTCAATGGGATTTGAGTGGTCTGACCTGTTCGTTGGTCACTACCACCAGCGCGCCATCCTCACGCTGGGCAATGGCGCCGCCGTCAGGATGGTCGCCTCTAGCGAGACTGGGAACGAGTACGCCGCTGAACTTGGAGCGCGCGGCAGGCCGATGCAGGCGCTGGTGTACGTCCACCCCGAGAAGGGCGTGACCACGGGCGAGTACCCCATCTGGCTGGACTAGCCCTTGCGTTTTCTGACGGCGCGGCAGTAGATTGCCGTGCCCATGCGCACGGAGGGCGACAGTGACTACCCCCCCCCCGCTGAACTGACGGAGGCACAGGCGGCGGCGCTGCTTGCCGTTGCTCGCGCTATGTGCGCCGAGGCCGGGCGCCTCCACGCCCACGACGCCGTGGCGCTGCGTCTAGGAGAATCGGCGCGGCGGCTTCGGGCGCTTGCGTGCCCTCCGCAGGGGCAAGCGCGTCGTCAAGACTCACCGGCTGCGTGATCGCAAGCGCACCGGTGCTGCCATCAGCCTCCAGCACGATGTCCGGCATGCCGAACTGCCTGCCAAACATGGTGTCCATGCTCATCGCCAGCACGTCGGCCAGCGCAATTGCGGCATTGAGCAGCAGCGATGAGTTGCCGCGCTCGATCTGCGCAAGCCAATTTTCCCGGTAGCGGCGCCCTACCTTCTCCGCAACGCGGTCGGCAACCTGCGCCTGGGTCATGCCCAGTTCGTTCCTGCGTGCCTTGATGCGCGCCCCGGTGCCGGGCGGCAACTGGTTCTTTTCAGCCATAGACGGGGCAGTGTGACCATCGGGCGGTAGTTGCGCAACCCGTCAAAGGTATAGGGGTGCGGCCTGTGAACCTATACCCCACACTTGTGCGGTGCTAGCGGGAAACCCTTACCCGCCCCGCCTTCTACATTGACGTTGTGTGGTGGTACCGTGCGTGAACACCAATGCATCAACGCACGGAGGTGCGAACGCATGAACACGCATGACACCGACCGCATACGGCGCGCGGTTTTCTACGCCGTCGTGGTGCTGGTCACCGCATGGGTCACCTACACCATCGCGGCATGGCTTACCGCCAGCGCCGCCTACGCCATCACGGGGGTTTAGAAATGGCGCACGCAATCGTCAAGGCGCAGCCGCGCGACCCGGTAGCGGTCGGCACGGTGCTGGCCCAGTCGGGGTACTTCTCCGACGCACGCCAGGCTGCGCAGGCTGCGGTCAAGGTCATGGCCGGTGAGGAACTGGGACTGGGGCCTGTGGCATCCATGACCGGCATCCACATCGTCAAGGACAAGGTGACCGTGGGCGCCAACCTGCTGGCGGCGCTGATACGCAAACACCCTGACTACGACTACGCGGTGAAGGAACACACCGATCAGGTGTGCGCCATCCAGTTCACCTACAAGGGCAAGCCCGCTGGGGTGTCCACGTTCAGCATGGACGACGCCACCAAGGCAGGACTGCTGAACAATCCGACGTGGAAAAAGTGGCCGATGGCGATGCTTTTCGCCCGCGCCATCACGCAGGGACAGCGGTGGTACGCGCCCGACGTGGCCGCAGGCTCGCCGCTCTACACGCCCGATGAGTTGGGCGCAGATGTGGAGTACGACGACGGCGGCGAGATTGTCAGCGTGCGGGTGGACTCCCCCGCCCCACCGCCCCAGCCCGACCCAGAACCCGTGCCGGTGTCGGTTTCCGCCATTGAGGCGCCGGATGACTTCGACCCCAAAACGGTGATCGAAACGCTGAAACAGGAGTTTGGCGCAGAGGTTGTCAAGGGCGCGTTTCAAGATGCGGAAATCACGCGGTTCAGCGACCTGACGCCCGAGCGGGCTGACGCCATCCGTGAGCAGTTGCAGATGGAGGGTGCGGCATGACGGCCCGACTGCGTGAAGCACAAAACCAGTTGGGCCTTGCCGCATACGACGCGGAGGAAGCGGGCCGCACCATCCGGCGCATTGACGCCGTGATGGATGCAGGCGGCTGGGGCCACAACGAAAAGGACGATGCCCGCCAGGCGCTGTCGCGCCTGCAAAGTGCCCAGCAGCGCGTGGAGCGCGCGTTGGCAAGCATGGGCGGCAGTTTCCCAATGGGGGCGTCGTGATGGGGCGCGACTACGAAACACCGGACGACTACCGCGACATGGCAGATGAGCGCGATGCCCACGACGACTGGGTGGAACTGCAGCGCCACGCCGACAAAGAGGAAGCGGCGATCAGGCGTTGGGAGGCCGCGCGGGAAATGCCCTATGAGGATGAGCCGGAACCTGACGACACCATCGCCCACGCCATGTGGCTGCGCCGTGAGGAATACGGCGACCAAGACCCGCCCGACGCGGAGGCAGCGGCATGAGCGGCTGGGGCTGGACGTGGAAGCGCACCAAGCGCGGCGGCATCTACTGGGCATCAACGCTGACCGGGCGCACCTATCAGGTCGCACCAGTCCGTGGCCGCAAGTGGGCGCTGGCGGTCAATGGTGACCAAGTACCGATGACCTTCAACACCTGCGACGAGGCGGCGGTGGCTGCGCTTGCTGAGGACATCGTACGGGAGGCGGAAATGATTGCGGGGGGTGCGGCATGAGCGAGTACCAGGCAGTGACCAACAGCGGGAACCTGTGGGTGCTGCTGCCATCTGGCCAAGTTGGTCAGGTGGTGGCGTGGCAGGAGGCGCTGGATGAAGGCAAGTGGCGGGCCATCGCGGTCTTTGACGGACCGACTGCGGTGACGGTGGATGAGCGCCAGCCGGACTACGCGGGCGCAAGGTTCACCGCAGACTTCTATACCGCGCACGGCTACCCCGAGCAGGTGCAGCCATGACGACCAATGAGGTGCAGCAGTTCATCACCGGGGAACCGGGAACCGATGAGCGCGCGCAGGCGACGCTGGCGGGAATGGCAGCGGTCGGTGTCACGCGGGTCAGCGCCACCCAGGTCGGCCAGTACCAGCGGTGCCCGCGCCAGTGGGCCTACCGCTATGTGCTGGGGCTGAAGGTGGCACCGGACGGCGGGTTGGTCGTGGGGTCCGGCGTCCATCACGCCGCAGAGGTTGGCATGCTGGCCAAGGTGGACACGGGCAACGACCC
>Ga0075472_10000181_pt1 | contig 25661 bp, 47 predicted proteins | sample DEB19_08_DNA_3_FD_77014 | JGI IMG/M metagenome (GOLD analysis project Ga0075472, IMG submission 77014) | Aqueous microbial communities from the Delaware River and Bay under freshwater to marine salinity gradient to study organic matter... | ecosystem: Environmental > Aquatic > Marine > Coastal ...
GACCCCAGGACTCGGCAAGACCACCGAAGGCAACGCGCTCATTATCAACACCGCCAAGTCTTTGAACCAGCGTAGTCAGGTAGTCGCAAAGATGGCGCGGGACTATCGCAAGAAGCATGGGCATTTTGACGAAGGCTTCTACGACGAATTGCAGACCTATAGTGACGCACACCCATTGTTTGCAGGACAGGCGATGCCGAAAGAAGCCGCACCAGCCTCCCCAGTGTCACCCTATTCTGACCCTGATAAGGAACGCCGGTATCAGGAATGGAAGAGGTCACAAGGCAAATGAACGAACAGGAAGAGTTTGAATTCAGGGCACGGGCTGAAGCGGAGTCACACATTACTCCTCCCGATCCTGGCTTTATGAAAGTGGCAGGTAACGCCGCCGCGACAGCCGCAGCCAGTGCGCCTGACTTCTGGACGAACGTAGCGACGGGTCCTGGGGCTGGCGCACTAGGCACCGTGGCAAAGGGCGTAGCCGCTGGCGTGAATTATTTACGCGGCAATGAGCAGGCGCTTGACCAAGTGCAACGCCCTGCACGCCCGAACTTAGCACGCAAGGCGCTTGAGAAAGTCGGCATCATTCGCGCTGAGAACGAACCGCAAACCGGACCACAACGCATCCTCGATACCGCTGTGCAGGCTGGCGTGAATACGATGTTGGCTCCCGCGCAATCCCTGGGACAAGTGGCGGTCAATGCGGGCATGGGGTTGCTCAGTGGTGGCGCGGCAGGAGTCACGAAGGAACTCACCAAGCCGATTCTTGGAGAAACAGGAAGCAACATAGCCTCTACCGTTGTGGGCATGACCACGCCATTAGGTCTGAGCCGCCTCTATGCCCCTGGCACCAAGTCGATCTTAACGGCTGAAGGAAATGAGAATTTACAGGCCGCACGCGACGCGGGCTATGTGGTGCAGCCGTCATCCGTCAAGCCGTCATTTGGAACCAGTAAGGCAGAATGGATGGCGGGATCTGGCGCGATCAGGAACGAAGCCGCATTGAAGAATCAGCCGGTGACGAATGAACTAGCGGCACAAGCAGTAGGATTGCCGAAAGGTACGCCAGTCACGCCGGATTCGCTCAAGTCTGTCCGATCAGGCGCAGAACAGGTCTATCAGGAAGTCGCCAATCTTTCCCCGCGTTCAAAGTCTGCGCTAGAAGCCATGAAGCAGGCGAGGGCTGATGCCTCCGCTTATTACAAATCCTACTATAGCCCAATGTCTCCGGCTGATCCGTCAGTGCTTCAGAAAGCTAAGGCTCTCGACAATAAAGCCAATCTGTATGAGCGAGTTATTGAAAAGGAAGCGTCACGGCTGAGTCCTGGCACAAACCTCATGGACAGGTTTAGGGAGTCACGCACGCTCATAGCCAAAACCTATGATGTGGAGCGGGCATTGCTAGAGGATGGCAACGTCTCAGCGAAAATACTAGGCGAGATGTTGGACAAAGGGAAGCCGCTGAGTGGCGAACTCAAAGTCATTGGTAAGTTTGCACAAACCTTCCCCTATGCGGCACGCGATCAACGCATGATTCCCCCGCCTGAATCCAGTGCCACGAACATGATGGTCGCAGGGGCAGGATTGACCACAGCCGCAGCCGCCGCCGCATCAGGGAATATCCCTGGCATGTTGGCAGGGGCGGCGATGGCCGGTGGGCCATTCCTTCGTGCGCCCATGCGATCAGGGTTGCTTTCCAATATGTATCAGAACCGTCTCCTCAGAGAACCAGCGACCTACAACATCGCCGCAATTCGTGGCGGGCTAGTCGGTAAATCGCTCATGGATTATCACGATGAGGTCTTCAAGTGAGTAACGCCCAATTCTGTACGCTTGGACCCTTCTTTGATGCCGGCGCACTGATGACCTCGGCCAAGCTCTATCACTATCAGGTGGGATCCACCACGCTCAAAGATATCTGGTCGGATCGGATTGCAAGCACCACCTTAGCGCAGCCGTTTGTGAGTGATGCCAATGGCGTGTTCGCCTTCTTTGCGGACGGACTCTATAAAATCGTCATAGCCGATTCCAACGATGTGGTGAAATACACCTGGGACAATGTTCTGATTCAAGACTTCTTGAATCCCAGTTTCAGCGAAGGATCATCCATTTCCTCTGCGTCCTCTATTGGGGTGGGGCCAGAATCATTCTTTCATATCACCGGCTCTGTCGATATCAACACCATTACTGGCAGTATTCCATTCGTCTGGCTCTGCTTTGACGGCACGCTCTCATTGAACTATTCAGCCAATCTGCTCACACCGGGGAGTGTGAATCTCAGCGTGCAGTCAGGCGATGTGGTGTTCTTGCTCAACGAAGGCGCTGGCGTGTGGCGGGTCGCTGGACAAATCGCCAACTCGCTCTTAGTCAATCGCACATCGACGACGGTCAAAGTGAGTGACGGACGTACCAATACGGTCAACTCACCGTTGATCGTGACTGCTACGACCACCAATTCCCCAGCGGCAGGCATCGGCACAGGCATGACGGTACGGGCACAAAGCGCCGATGAAAACCCTTCTGACTTTGGGTCAATTCAATTTGCGGCAAGCGATGTCACCGCCGCATCAGAAGATACCTATTTGGATGTCTTCTTGCGTGTGGCCGGGGCTGCATTGACGGCCTGCTATCGGTGGGTAGCGACAGGCGCGTTCAAGGGCATCTTTACGCATGCGAATACGGCAGACCGCACCTACTACTTGACGGATCGTTCGACAGGGTTAGGCGGGGCGCAATGCTATGACGGGCCGTCGTCCATTGGGGCAGGCAGTACCCGAACGGGGGAAACCTTTACCTCTGCCACGGGCAACTTGAGCGGCATTCACTTTTATAGTGGCGATGTGACGCTCAATTCAGCGCATACGCTGACGGTCCCCTCTGGCAAACGTCGGGTAGTGATTGCGGCAACGGGAACCATCACGATCAACGGCACCATCACCGCAAGCGGGGCGGGTGGGGCTGGTGGAGCTGGTGGCGGCGGGGCAGGGAATGGCAGTGCCGGTGATGCTGGCACCGATCAAGTCGGCGGGGGTGGCGGTGGCAGCACGGGAGCCAATACGGGCGGTAATGGTGGAGCAGTCTTACGGCATGGGATCACGCTGCAAGCGGGTGGCGTAGGGGCGATCAATAGTGGCACGGCAGGCACACAACTGACAGCCAGTGACCTTGGCGGCATGCTGGCGAATCCGTTGGAAGTCATGGGCGGGGCTGGTGGCGGCGGGTCATACGATACCGCAGGCGGGAATGGCGGCGGCAGCATCGTCCTGATTGCGCCGACAGTGGTGTTAGCGAATACCGCCGTCTTGAACACCAGTGGGGCCACGCCGAACAGTGTGAACTATGGCGCAGGCGGTGGAGGGGCAGGGAACGTCTACATCATCACGCGATCTTATACCGACAACGGGGCTACGTTCACCATGACGGCAGGCGGGACCGATACCGGCGTATTGACAAACGGCGGCGCAGGGGCCGCAGGCGTAAAGCAAATTAACATTTATCAATAACGAGGCAGCATGGCCGCAACCGCATTGTTCAAAGAATTTGGACCCTTCTTTAACGGGGGCAGTCTCGCTACCAGCGCCTTGATTTATCACTATGTCGTCGGAACCACGACAACCAAGGCGTGTTGGACAGACCGCACGAAAATCACCACGGCGGCACAACCGCTCCAAGCTGATATTAACGGCATTGCCTCTGCCTATTTTGACGGACTGTATAAGATCGTGGTGAAAACCTCTGACGGCGCGACCACCTTAGCGACATGGGATCAGGTGCAACTCCTCGACCCGATTACCTCCACGCCTGCTACCTGGACCCCTTCGCTGTCATGTCTCACACCTGGCGATCTTGCTGTGACCTATGCCTACCAACAAGGCCAAGTGGTGCAGGTCGGAGATATGACCTGGCTGAGTGGCAATCTGATCTGTACACCGACCTATACGACGGCGACAGGGGCCGTACAAATCACGGGGGCCACGTATGGGCACACGGGGAACGTGACGCCGATTGGCTGCTGTACCATCGTCAATGCCTCAGGTGCCGCCGCCTACAAGTCGCACAGTGCCACGATTGATGTGAGTAAAATCATCAAGATCAACAAAGTCTCGCACGATGTCTTTACCCCGCTGAATATCACGGATTTCACGACTGCCGCTGAGATTTGGATTTATTTCTCCATCATGTACGAGGGGGTCTAATGGCTATGCTGATTCGCTTGTTGTTGTGCCTGTTGTTGCTGCCGTCCATCGTGTCTGCGGCGGTGATTACGACGAATGAATGGGAGTCGAAGCCGGGTTTTCCGTGGGCCTACGCAGGCACGGCGGTGGATTGCACGGTCACTCCGTCTCCATCGGGAGGATGTGCGCTCCAATTTACCTATGCCGCTGGAACGTATAGCACCAGCTTCAGCGGAGGACGGGCAGAATACACGCTCCCGGCTGGGATCACTGACCTCTACCTAGGGGCGTGGATGCGCTATTCCAGCCCCGCGTCTTGGCAATCTATCGGCCAAAAGATTAACCAATTTGCGATGGATGGCGCGGTGAGTAGCACGGGATTCCCCAATAACATTCAACTGTCATGGACTGGGGGAGCCTCATCCCTCTCTGGAACGCAACAGATTGTGTGGGGAGATGGGTCCGTCAATCACTATTGCAATCTCACAAATTTTACAGGCTATACGAACGAATGGAAATGGGTGGAGTTCCATGTTCAGTTGAATACGCCGGGGCTAGCCGATGGCGTCTATGATTCCTGGGTGAATGATGTGCAGTGCGCGCACTATACCAACATCTCCATCCGAGACAGTTCCACGTCTGCATCGGCAGGATGGGCCAATCTCCATCATACCGCAGAATGGGGCGGGGGAGGGGGAACAGTCGCCTCAACATGCGCCGTGGGTGCGCCAGGATACCCCTGTCCGTACTATTGGTGGGTGGATCATACCGTGATCTCCACGACGCGTATTGGGATGCCTGGGGGCACGGTCATTCCCACACCGGACACCACGCCCCCCACGCAAGTCACGGGCGCATCGGCTACGGCCAGTGGCGATACCTCCATCATGCTGACCTGGACAGCGGCGACGGATGCGAACGGCATTGCTCGCTATAACCTTGTGCGATGCTCAGGGGCGGCCTGTACGACCTTTGCCAGCATCGGGTCAACCGCCTCAACCACCTTCACCGATACTGGCCTGACGGCAAGTACACTCTATCGCTATACCATCACGGCACAAGACCCATCGGGCAATCTTGGCACCTCCTCAGCCATTGTGGAAGCGACCACTTCGGCCACGCCTGCGAGTGGATCGACACGGAGGACTACAATCACAGAGACGTTTGACCGTGCTGATAACCTGGACCTGGGTGCTTCGTGGGATGCCGGATATACCGGACGCGACTCCTGCAAGATCGTGGGCAATCGGGTACGGGCGACCACCAATTCCAACGAATGCCACGAAACCTATAACGCAACCTCGTTAGCCAACGACCAGTGGGCGCAAGCCACGTTTTCCTCACTCACGGCAACGGGATGGCAGGGCATTCTCGTAGCGGTGCGGAATGCTGCCCCGGCGACGAGAACCTATTATGCGTTTCATGCGACCAATCAAACGGATTCCAATAGCACCTCCATCGAACGGTGTGTCGCTGGCACCTGCGCCACGTTAGCGACGGCCATTGTGCCATGGATACAGGGGGACATTCTGCGGGGGGAAGTGCAGGGGTCCACCTTGCGGCTGTACCGCAACAATGTCCTCGTGGTCTCGGCGACGGATACCAACATCCCCACCGGAAGCAGGGCCGGTATTGCCATTTATACCGCCGATATTACCCTCGTGGAACTCGATAACTTTAGCGCAGGGGATTTCCAAACCACGACCCCACCCTCTATCACCAACGCGACGGTGGATACCACGGGTGCCACACTCACCTATGGGGCGACTGCTCCGACTGCCGTGCTCGTACAGGTAACGGGGAGTGTGGCGGCTGATGAAACCGTGACGCCTGCGACGATTGCCGGGGGGCTTGTGGGGATTGGTTCTGATACGTTTACACGGGCGGACGGGGCAGACCTGGGTGCGAATTGGACCACGGTGGATAGTGCCTGGGCGCTCGCCACGAACGCCGCGCAAGTGGCAGCGGCGAATTCGTCGATGCGTGAAGTGGAAACCTCGACCCTCTCCGCGAACCAATGGGCGCAAGTGACACTCTCTTCGTTTGCTGGAACCGTGGAAACCTACGTGGGGCCGATTACGCGGAACCCCTCGACCAACGGTGACGGGTATTCCTGCGTGGCGACACGGGGCGCAGCAGGAGACGGCACGCGCCTGGTCAAGCGCATCTCAGGCGTCAATACGAATCTAACAACGGAATCTACGACCGTATGGGCGGCATCCGATACCCTACGGATCGAGTCTGAAGGCACCACCCACCGCTGTTATCGGAATGGGGCCTTACTCCTCACGACCACAGATGGAGATATTGCCACGGGGTATGCCGGGATGGGGGCCTATATTGGCGTGGGCGGCACGGCCTCTGATGTGCGGCTGGATAATTTCCTCTCAGGCAATCTCACGCCGCTCGATACGAACGGACGCTATACACGGTCCTGGGTCAATGGACAAACCTCTGTCTCATTCTATGCCGTCGATGCGTTAGGTGCGGTGAATACCACGGCGGGGCAGTTTGTCACCGCCAATCTCACCGGCATCACGAACATTGATACCACCCCTCCCGTGATTAGTGGTGGAGCACCGACCACGGCGTTAGCCGCTGGCACCACGAGCATCACGGAATCATGGGCGACGAACGAACCGGCGATCTGCCGACGCAGCACTACCGACCAAGCCTATAGCGCCATGACGCAGACGGCCACTACCGTCAACGGGCTTACGCATACGTGGGCTGCTACGGGGTTGGCAAACAATACGACGTATACCATCTACGTACGCTGCACCGATCAATACCCTACGGACACGGCACCGACGAATAACATCAACACCACGAGTTACAGCTTCTCTTACAGCGTGGCGGCAGCGGGTGGGGATATTACCGCACCCAGTACGGTGAGCAACTTAGTCTGTATCCCCGTGGGCACATCGGGAGGGACCTGCACGTTTACCGCTGCCACCGATAACACGGCGGTTACTGGCTATGAAGCGTGGATCTGCCTCGGAGATGCCTGCTCCTCGTACTCCATTATTAATCCGACTTGGAGCGTGAGTACCACGCAGTCGATTGGCGGGTTGACGGCGGGACTGTCCTATACGGTGAAGATGAAGGCCTTTGACGCGGCAGGGAATCGCAGCGCGGCCTTCTCCAATACCTCCACCTTTGTCACGAACGCACAAACTGACATCACGCCGCCCTCTGATATGACCGGGCTAACGGTCAGTGCATCCTATCGTGGCAGTCTCTTGCTCTCATGGACGGCAGGCACCGACAACAGCGGGGTCCTTGCCACGCCTTCTATTGAAGCGTGTGCGGGTGCGGCCTGTACCGACTATGCGCCGATCACGATCATCCCGCAATCCACCACTTCTGCGCTGGTGCCAGGGCTGAACGCCTCCACCACGTACCGCTTCAGAGGGAAGCATAAGGATGGGGCAGGCAATGCCAGCACAGCCTTTTCTTCTGTGGTGCAAGGGACTACGGGTTCTTCTGGCCTCACACGGCCACGAGTGGGTGTACCGGAATTGCGTCCCCGCACGGGCAGCGGTACGAGAACGCCGAGGTAAACATGATTCTCTACCTCATCAGAGTGGGACAGTCAGCACGCGGAACCTTTGGCGTCTTGCGCTTTGGAGCGGTGCCATTTGTCCTGACCTTAGAACGCCCATGGCAAGACAATGAACCGAACCTCTCCTGTATTCCCCCTGGCCGTTACCGCTGTGGGCGGGTGCGTTCACCGAAGTTCGGTGAAACGTTTGAAGTGCAGAACGTCCCGAATCGGAGTCATGTCTTGTTCCACCGTGGCAATACCACCGAGGACACGCAGGGGTGCATCCTCGTGGGGGAAGAGTTCAGCGGGACATGGGAGAAGCCGATGATTGTGTCAAGTCAGCGGGGATTCTTGGAACTCATGACCTTGCTAGAAGAGGTGAATACCTTTGAATTGCAGGTCACGGAAGCCCCACCCGTTACCCTTGTGCCGGTGCTGGCATGAAAAAGTATCTCTGTCCCTACTGCGGCGTGGCATTGAAGCATGACGAAGCGTATCCGCATACCCAGTACAAATGTCCGAAGAAGAACAAACGATAGCGGCAATGGTGCCGAGAAGGGAGCGACGGTGCCTACAGGATGTCTGGAAATGAGACGGAAGCCAATGAGATTAACGCCCTCTTCTCAAGGCCCTTCCTTGGTGCTTGTGGGGTTATCATTGCTTTGTGCGGGGTGGTTGTTGGGCTATGGTCTAGCTCCATCGAGCGGGACCTTGACGAAATCCGTAGTACCCTTAACGAGCGTGCATCCCTTCTTCCACGGACTACTGATTTGGAAAGGCGCACAGAGTCCCAAGAAGCTCGACTCAGAGAAATAGAGCGGCAAGTGTACATGAACGGGCGCAAATGAAGGAGACAACGATGCTGACCAATTGGAAAACCTCACTCATGGGTGTGCTGGTGCTGGCCTGCGGGGGCACCAGCTACGCGGGGATCTTACCGGAAAAGTACAACTCACTGTTGATGCTGTTCTGCGGCGTGTGTACCGCCTTCGGGTTGATTGCCGCGAAGGACAGCAATGTGAGCAATGCGCCGATTCCCGCCGAAGCTAAGCCGGTGAGCTAATGGCCTGGTCTGAGGCGGTGCAATCTGTGGCCGACTTCGCCAAGGCGCTTTTTTCATGGGCCGCAGGAGGACGCACCAAGGATCAAAATGTCCTGCGAGATGAAGCGGACCATTGGAAGGAAGAGTATGACAAAGCGATGGCGGCTGGTGATTTTCAGTCTGCTACTTACTGTATGCAGCGGTTGCGGGCTGTTAGGGACCAAGCCCGTGCTCAACGCGGGGCCTGACGGACGCGGCTGTATGGTGGGCATCATCGACAGCACCGAGGCGGCGATTCTTCGTGTCAAGAATCCCGCCGTCCATGCTGGGGATGTGGTCTTCACGCCATTCTGTGCCGAGCAGGTCGGAATTGATCTGCACAACGAGATTTACGAACTGACACGCTAGCTACCAGCACCGCGTAGAACAGACGCCGTTATAGCAGCAATTCGTACAGAGCATCACCTTCCCGTTAGGCATCGTCACATATTGCGACGTGCAATTCTCCGCCATCGCCAGCACCGGCAGACAGACCAACGCCAACCCCATCATTATGATTCGTAGTGTGTTCATGGAAACCTCCTGGTTAATGCGTGGTGCACTGTAACAGACGCTCCTCATGTTTACCTAGCATCGCTTTCACTGGCCCATCCATCACCTGCACATAATGGTCCGTGGCCTGGTAGGTGGTATGGTCTAGCATCCCTTTACTCACCGCTGACAGGTTGCCGCACGTATCATTCGCCCATGTTGACCCCGTGCGCCGTAGGTCATAGCACCACACATGCGGGAGATTGGCGGCAGTTCTGATGCTGTCCCATTTTGCAAACCAAAACTCTTTGGACAGCGGCTTCCCATTGCGCCCTGGAAACATCCACAACCCATCAGGGGCCAGCGTGGGGATATATAACGCATACATCTCCGCCAGCGCCGGAGGGAGCGGTATCGTATGCTCCCGTGATGTCTTTGTCGATCCTTTGGGCTTCGTCCATAATCCCTGCCATATATCGCCTTCCTTCCATACCCGTACATCGTTCTTGTGTTGATGCTGTAGCTCTGTAGGCCGACAGGCCAGGATCAATGACGCATAGAAATACAGGCGTGGTTGCAGGGGTTGCGCGAAGATGGACGCCAACGCCTGTGGCATTTCATGCTCTCTGATGTAGGTTTTCCGCATGGGCTGGCGTTCATTCTTAATCCTGGCAGCCAGGTTAGGGCCGCTGTAGAGTTCCCATTCCACCGCCTTGTTATACAAGTGTCGTAAGTCTTTAAGGCACCCCATCGCTTGCACGGCACTGTGCGCCTTGATACTATTCCTCCACCGCGTAATGTCGATGACGCTGAGTTCAGCGAGCGGCCTGTCATACAGTGGGGGGAAATACTTCAGCATACGGGAACGGAGCGGGCGCGGGTCTTTCAATAGGGGAACGTGCAGCTCGAAAAACAAATCCACGAGGGCTTTGACTGTGACAGGCTTGATAGACATGATGCCTCCACAAATGAATGGGGCACTGTAAGTCAGCCGAAGGGTCGAAAACTAGCGAGCAAAACTACTATACGCAGTTACGAGATCAGAGATTCCCTCACTCACCCTAGGGATGTCCCTAGCCACTGAAAGGATAATGTATGGTTCCTGTGAAGTCATTGAATACCCCGTATACATCTACTCAGGCCGTTTCCTGGGGGAATCCTGAGCAGGCCCTTGTGGTTTGATGGTCGGCGGCAACTGCCACGGTTCTTCTTGGATGCCGAACGTGATATCTAAAATCGTCCGCGCCATTGCCCCCGGTTTCGTGTGATTCTTCAGCGCCCACTTATCGAGTTCCCGCTTCAACTCTTTTGAGATCCGTACTACTAACGTCTCATCTAAGTTCCCTGTCATCACGCACCTCCCTGTTAGTGGCCTAGCACAGACCGTACCAATCTCCTTATACCGCTGTCAAATTTATTTTCAGGGAAACGCATTTTTCTTATTGACACGAGTAATACAATGCAGTACAACGCACTACATCAGAACCACATTGAATAGGAGGTGTCATGCAAAAGAAATTTAATCTCAGTTTCCCCATCGACGCGGCCTTAGAAAAACAAATTCGGTCAGAGGTCAAGGCCACGGGCCTGAGCCGTGCAGATGTGGCCCGTATGGGTTTACGGATGATATTTGGGCTATCGCCTGCCGCAAAGAAAGCGAAGCTGACAAAGGGGGTCACGCATGCAACTCGCTGAGTCCATCCAGTTAGTCATTAGCATGCTCGGTAAAGGCGAAAAGTCCCCCTCAGATGAACGCAGGCTGAGAATAGAATTGCAGGCGTTGCTAGATGTGTATGAGGGCAATAGTGCGTTCGATGACCAGCGGTGGAATATCACCGAAGCATACACTTACAGGGAAGCATGGATCAGGGGGTTTCATCAAGCCAACATTGAGGGCAAGGGAACTTTAGCCAAGGAGGTTCTACATGCAGACCGCTAGAGAGATGTCAAACGCCTTTTTGACGGATCGGGTGAGGGCGAAGGACAGGATGAAAGCACTGACCGCAACCACGCACATTATCGAGGATCAGCAGATTGAAGTGGTGGCCTATTGGGTTGTGCTGGGGATCGTGTGGAGCGTGGTGGCTGTCGTATGGGTGATGGCATGAGAGGCGAAATCAGCCGTGAAAAGATGCACTACACCTCAGGCGATTGGGTGAATAGGCCAGAAATCAACCTGTCCGGCTGGCCGATCAATCGCAAAGGCCAACGGGTCGGGCGGCTCAATGCAGGGGCCACCAACATGGCGAGAAAGTTCCTGGCGCGGTACGACCAAGAGCAGCAAGCCAAGAAGGAGGTCAAGTGAAAATCACCATCTCCCTATCCGAAGGTGACTATTTATTAGTGCAGGAAAAGGCCAAGCAGGACTTTACCAACGCGGTATCTATAGCGGGACAAATCATCTCCTGCTGGGCAGCAGATCAGCGGCGGGACAAGCGGCTGAGACTCCCGGCGCACCATTACACGACAAGAAACGTGGATGATTTCGCAGACTCAGAATAACCGGAGATAGATATGCCTAAGAAGCTAAAGCCGGTAAGAATAGATGGAGACCTTGCATATATAACGCTGTCTAAAGGTTATGAGGCCGTCATTGATTTGGCCGATCTTCCTCTAGTCGGAATGTCTAATTGGTGTGCATTAGTTGGTCCCAATACCGTGTATGCAGTGCGTGCACTATACGATAGGCGCGATGGCAGGCTGGTAAGTAAAACGATGACTCGTTTGCATAGCGTCATTCTGAATGCACCAAAAGGAATCAACGTGGATCACATCAATGGGAATGGCCTAGATAATAGGCGGTCCAATCTTCGATTGGCTACAGTTCAGCAAAACGGATGCAACAGAGCGATGAGTAGGAACAATACGTCTGGGTATAAAGGCGTGACTCTATGTACTGGCAAGTGGAGTACAGGTAAGTGGAAATCTGAGATTAAGGTGAACATGAAAGGGATTTACCTTGGGGTTTTCCGCACTAAAGAAGAAGCCCATAAAGCTTACCAAGCTGCAAGTGTGAAGTATCACGGCGAATTTGGCAGGTCACGATGACCGACGAAGAAATCATTGAGATCATCGCTAAACGCATGAGCGATGAGGTGGGGTGGAGTGAGGCATCCAAGGTGTTCAATCACTATGGATTTGTTGATGTGGTGACGTTTCTCTATAGCGAGCCAATGTTTCAGCCTACATTACTTGAATACTACAAAAACGAGATTGAACAAGCGCGATTTAGTGCAGCCTGCAAAGACTCTTACGATGACTCAGATGTGACGGATTGGAAGGCCGATGTAGCGACACGGGGAGGGTGCTGATGCCTATTTACCCCTGTCTGCGAGGATCTAGCGACTGCTCCATGTGTTCTGTCGAAATGCCGTGGCATTGGAGCGGGTTGTGTGAACATTGCCGGGCTGAGACGCCATGCAGGAAGTGCGGGGAGATCTTGAAAGAGTACATGCTAGTTGAGTTGTGTGAGTCCTGTTACCGAACTGAACCGTTTCGCTATCGGCTCGTGCCGAAAAGGAGGACTGGTGGAATCGTCTCAAAGTGAGTCAATCAACGAACTAGCGGCGGCGATTGTCAAGGCGCAACTGGCCTTGGTGCCGGCAGCCAAGGATCATGTCAACCCATTCTTTAAGTCAAAGTATGCAGATCTTCCTACGGTATGGGAAGCCGCGGCACCATTCAGGGACAACGGCATCGCAATCACGCAGAGTCCCATGGATGCGCCGGATGAGTACATTGTGCTGGATACGCAGCTCTCGCATACCAGCGGCCAATGGATGCGCTCACGGCTGAAGATTCGGGTAGCCAAGAATGACCCTCAAGGCTATGGCTCAGCCCTCACCTATGCGAGGCGGTATGCCCTTGGCAGCATGACCGGCATTGTGACGGAAGAGGATGACGATGGAGCAGCGGCGAGTCCACAACCACAAGGACGCTATGCTTCTGGAATCTTTGCGAATACCAGCAAGCAGACGGCACAGGCGAAGATTGCCGAACTCGCCAAGGAGATGCAGGAACCAGCGCGGCAGACTGGCGCTACAGGCGTGTCCGTTGGAACGATGGCCTCCGAGGAGGAGGCCCCAATAAGGAGCGATGCTGCCGCGCCCTTCATCTGGCGTGTAGGGAAGAACAGGGGAAAGGCTGTCACAGATATTAGCCTAGATGACCTCATTTGGTCGGCTACCAATATCAAGATGACCGATCACAAGCAAGCCGCTCAGGATGAGATTGATCGCAGACAAAAACAAGATGTAATGGCGTTTGAGGGGCAGGAATAACGAATGGATCAGGCGAGAAACCTGTCTCACAGCAGGAAGTTGGATCTCGTGACAAGACAAACATCTGTGAGGATGCGCTTGTACGCCGGTTCGATTCCGGTCCTGATCCACCAATACGGGTTGCTGGTGAACCGTTGAAACCAGCATTGAGGCACCTGTCTGTACGAAGCAGGTGACGGGGAGGGGCCGCTAGAGGTGGCGGCTCCTCCTGACAGGGAGAATGTGCAGGCGGCGTGATGGGAACACGCTCGGAACAGTCAGCGTATCTAGGGTTACTACCGGGGTTCTGTGACCGATGCGAACCGTGGCGGCGGAAGGTCTGGGGGCGGGTACGCGGGAACGGTCCGGCACACTGTAGATACGATGGCCGCTATAGACGATGGGGCTGCGCTGACGGCTGAAGGCCCCGCAAGCCGGTTCAAATCCGGCCCTGCACACCTGACAATGGAGGAATCATGCGCTGTACTCGATGTGGAGGGCTTGTACTAGAACAGCATGGATCATTCGCGTGTGTGAATTGTAGTCACGACCCATTCTTAGTCCTCATCACCGTCAAGTGCAGCACCGCTGACTGCCGCATGCTGCCTGAACTGTTTGGCTATTGCGCGACCTGTTGGCATAGCCGCAAGCGGAGTGAACTAAGTGACGCAGAACGCAGCAGAAAGTATCGGGAGTTGATGCGCGGCAAACAACGGGCGAGACGGGCGAAAGCCAAGGAGTTAAAGCGTGAGCAGTCCAACACAGCGCAGCAAGAGCCATGCGGACAGGAAAATGATTCTCTTGAAAGCCTGTTACGACATGCTTAGAAAGCAGAAAGACGCTGGCTATATCGTTTCTCCATTTGAAATGACAGTGTTCTATGACGAAGCAGCTTGCGACGGATACTGTTTGATGGAGGATATCGAATTGGAATTAGGTATTGAGGAGGAATAATGCAGCAAGCGTTCACGATTCCCAACACGAACTTCCCCGGCAGGAAAGCGTTAGCGAATCGCCGGTACCGTGCTCGCAAGAAGGGCCTTCCTGTGCCCTTGCTGTTTCGTCCATGGACTGAAGAAGAGTGTAAGGACTTGATTTGGGCATATAAAGCCAATGAAGGCAGCAAGGCTCCATGGCTGAAGATGCTGGCAGTCCGTTTTGGGAGACACCCTGCTAACGTTGTGAGAAAAGCGCGTTCATTGGGGTGCGTGACAAACAGAGTGCGGGTGGTGCCATTCGACTTGAAGTTACCGAAAGTCCAGAAGCAGATTCTTCGCAGGCAAATGACACCAGAAGAAAGACATGTGGAGCACAGCAACAGGGCAAAGGAACAATGGAAAATCTACCCGCATCCAAGAGGGATGCTTGGCAAACATCATACGCCAGAAGTTTGCGCCAGGATAAGTAAGGCGCACTTCGGATCGACGCGGCCTCCATTCACAGAGGAACATCGCATGAAAATATCAAAGGCAGTCGTGGCAAGGATGAAAAGTAATCCCGCCTCATTTTCCAGAAAACTCAATCGAGGAATCTATGGACGAAGGGCAGACATCGGGAACCAATTCTTCAGGAGTCGTTACGAGGCCAACTATGCACGTTTTCTCAACTACCATCAAATAGAATGGACCTACGAGAAAAAGACCTTCTGGTTTTTGAATATCAAGCGCGGGGTGCGATCCTATACGCCTGACTTTTATTTACCCGCGACAAACGAATATCATGAAGTGAAGGGCTGGATGGATGCCAGGTCAAAGACAAAGCTCAAGCGTATGAAGAAGTATCATCCTGATACAAAGATCGTGGTTATAGATGGGGCATGGTTCAAAGCGGCAAACAAGCAGCGTATGTGCCACTTTATACCGGGATGGGAATGCGATCACAAACGGCATTGATCTGGCAGATAAGCGACAGCTTTCTCGTACATAAAGACAACTGGCGGGTGGATGTGCTGATAACCGAGATGGAGGAAGTATGACGGACGCACAGCGGCAGGAGCTGGTGACGGAGATGTTGTCGCATCTCGTTCTGAAGATTGAGGGCATCAACGGACAGGTGTGCGTTTCCTACAATGCCGACATGATGAGGCGGGTGATTGCACAAGCCCTGGCCGATGCGGAACGGCGTGTGTGGGAAAAGGTTGAGAAGGAATGCCAGGCCCGTTCCTATGTGGCTGGAATGAATGAGCCATTGCGAATCAATCATCTCTACCAATTTCTTGAATGGATTCGCACCCATGCCGGGCAGGAGGTGCAGCCATGATGCAGGTGAAATGGGTATTCAGTCAAACTGAATTGCTCGATGCAGAGCAACGATGCAAATGCTGCGAGGATTCATATCTTCCCGTCATCGAACTCTCCGCGCTCGCAGAGGTGGTGGATGCGTTAAGACTGGCATTGGATTATTACATGTCTATCGGTACGCAAAAAATCAATCCCTACACCGTTGAGCAAGCCTTAGAAAAGGCCATCGCCCAGCTTGCGCCACAGAAGGAGGGGTGAATATGTGGTGTGCAGACGAACCGTTAGGTCAGCCCACGCCTAGCCCATTGAAGCGGGAGCAGGTGGAGAATCTGTGTGACGATATTCGTGATATGGGACATATGTCTGTGAGGGCGCAAATGTTACGGGACCATGACGCCGCGCTCCGTCTCACGATCACCCAGCTTCAGGCCACCCTCACGGCGCGGGAGGCGCGAATTACTGCACTTGAATCGGCCATGCGCGAGGCGTTCCCAATGCTGAACAATACGAGTGATGACGATACAGATCTAAAAGAACGGCTGCGGATGCTGTTAAATCTTCACGAGGAGTAATACATGATTCTATACTCACAGGAGGGATTCTAATGGATCGCCTTGTCTTCATCTATACTATGCAAGCGATTGGGCTGCTGCTCGCGGCTAACGCCTTGGGGAATCTTGCGCCATTCGATAATGGGGATCTAGATAAATTGTCCCGAATGATGGGGTTTGCCTGCTTACTCGCTGGCCTGTTCATGCTGTTGTGGGTTGTCGCATGATTCTCCGTGAACCCATCTCTTTAACATACTTGCTTATCACCGCATTAACCCTCGCCTTTTCCGGCGAACTCTTCACCGTGTTCCTCACCAAGCATGAGCGGGATTGCCATGCCAGGAATGAACGCTTGCTAGAGAGTGGATCGGCTGGCCCCTTGCAGGCGTGTTGACATGCCCTGCATGTAATACAAATGCTTGCGTGTGTGCCGTTTGTGTGATACAGAAGGCAAGACATATTTCCGTGGGACTAGCACGGATTCGGTATTCCCCTCAGTGGACTTCACCCCATTGAGGCGAAGTAAACGGCTCTGATCGGTACTAGTCCTACCGGCCAGAGCCGTCTTATTTTGAGGCCAAAATATGCAGGTTAAGAACTGGGCTGAGTTCCAGCATTTCAAAGACCGCAACCCTATCTGGATTAAACTCTATCGCAAGTTACTCGACGACAAGCAGTGGTACGACCTCGATCCTGTCTCTTCCAAGCTCCTCATTATGCTGTGGCTACTCGCCTCAGAGAACCACGGCGCGCTTCCCTCCATTCCTGATATCGCCTTTCGTTTACGACTGCCAGAAAAGCAAGTCTTTTCAAGTGTTTCAAAGCTATCACATTGGCTGATACAGGATGATATCAAGCCGATATCAACTTGTCATCAAGTTGTCATCTCAGAGACAGAGACAGAGACAGAGACAGAGACAGAGACAGAGACAGAAGAGAGACAGAGAAAGAATCCCGTCGAGGTTCTTTCAGAACGCTCTCCGGCACCCTCTGGTGTCTTTGTGTGGAATGCCTACCGAGAAGCCTACAGAAGTCGGTATGGGGTTGATCCTGTCCGCAATCAAAAAACCAATTCCTTATGTTGCCAACTAGTCAAACATCTTGGCGTAGATGATGCGCCAGCAGTCGCCTCGTTTTATCTCACCCATAACGGCCAGTGGTACGTAAATAAAATGCACCCAGTCAATCTGCTTGTGGCCGATGCTGAAAAGCTGAGGACTGAATGGGCTACAGGGAAGCAAGTCACCGCCACACAAGCCCGACAAGCTGACGGCAAAGCCGCCCGCGGGCAAGTGTGGCAAACCCTTATCGACGAAGCAGCACGAAAGGAGCGTGTATGAGCGAACTGATTAAGGCTATCGCAGTCACGGCAGAAGTCTTAGGTACGGAATGGTCTGAAGGGGCAGCTAGGCTCATCGCTGAAGCCTTGTCAGCCTATCCCGTGGACGATGTGAAGCATGCCCTCTTTGCCTGCACGAAAGAGGTCAGGGGTAGGCTTACCCTTGCGGATATCCTCGATCGCCTTCCTGGGGGGCATCCAGGCCCCGAAGAAGCGTGGTCTGTGGTGGGTCCGTCCCTGCAAAACGAAGGTATCACAGTTGTATGGACTGATCCGATGCGTGAAGCGTTCGGGGTGGCGATAGGATTAGCCGACGATCCGACCGCGGCACGCATGGCGTTTAAGGAGTCCTATACCAAGCTCGTGAGCCAAGCCCGAACCTTGAACCACAAGCCTACGTGGTCCGTCAGCCTTGGCACGGACAAGCATGGACGGGAGCGGGCGATTCGGGAAGCAGTCAAGACGGGGAAACTATCCATGTCCTACGCCACGCGATTCTTACCGCCGCCTGATGCGACAGGCACATCCTTGGCGAACGTGGGGAACTTCTAGCATGTACATCACCCGCGAAGAGTTCGGCCTAGACCTGTTCGACGCCATTAAGTGCATTGGTGGGCTGTTAGCGATTCAGGACCAAGTGAACGCCTCAGTCTATCAAGGCAAGAAGCTGGATGAACTAGTCGCTCGCCGGGATCGGCTCAGGAAAGATCTTACCGCGCTTATGGTGAAGCTGGACGACAAGGATGTGGCCGAGATCACGAAACGCTATCCCATGGTGGCAATGCTATGAAATGTCCTCAGTGCAAGCAGGAGATCGACGGCATTCATCCTAAGACGTTCGGCTGTGGATGGTGCCGTCTCGATATCCATCTGGCCTGCCTGCCGCTGCATGTGCGGGCGTGCAAGGCGTGCAGAGGGCATAATGAGGGGTATGTAGCGAAGGAGATGCCAGCATGCAAATGACCATTGGCCCATTCTGTCTGTGTGTGCATTCACTGGGTTGTTGGGTTCGGTGTCGCTGGTGGCAGTGGGCAGGATGGAATCTGACCTGGGAGAGAAGCCCGTTCAGTGTGCGATTTGGATTGAGAAAGCCCGTCCTGCAACTCGGTCGATTGCGCCTTATGAAGCTCGATCCTGAGCACTAACAGCCCTAATTCCCACTATTCACAGATCGTACCGTCAAGTCCTAACTGATTGTAAACATTCGTATCACAAAAATAGTGCTTGACAAAATCTTTTGTTTCATGCACTCCGAAGAGGGGGCATTCAGAAAGAGGGGGTGTTCTCAGTCCTGAGCATTGGTGCTAGCGTAGCGAAGAAAGCACCAAGCGCAAGTGCCTAGCCATCGGCGTTATCCGGTCCTCCCTCCTTGACACTGCGATACAAACGTAGTACAGACTGTCTCCATGGCGACACAGACTGTTGAACGCCGGATTGATCCCGTCAAGGCCCTGGAATATCGCCTCAAAGGCATTACCTATACCGACATCGGTACCCTCCTCTGTCCAGACCAGCCTTTCTCCGCACAAGCCGTCCAGAACTGCTTAATCCGCTTTGAATCGTTCCTGAAAGATGCGGACTTATTGCCTTCGTTTCAGACCAATCGAGCCAGCCTGATTGATACCATCGAATACAAGTTGCTGGAATCACTCACAGATGAGGAAGCCATCGAAAAGATGAGTTACCGGGATCGAGCCGTTTCATACGGCATTATCGTCGATAAACGCCGGTTGGAAAAAGGGCAAAGTACTAGCAATATCAGTGTGTTAGGGAAGATCGTGCAACAGGCAGACGCCGAGCTATTCAAGAAGGATAAGACGTAAGTTGTTGTAGTAAGTATGACAGAACTACCCTCTAACCTGTTGATATGTTATGAAAACGAGGGTCAGAAAGAGGGACGAGTTTACATAATTGCCCTTATCAGACTACGACCTACTCTATAGTTATCAATGACTTAGAAAACCATGGTGGGGGAAACGGTTTCAAATAATTCGGCCCCACCCCTATGCCGGGGGTAGAGGGAGAATCCAAGGCTGTCCGTCTACGTAGGTCACTCATGATCGACATTGGTTACAAAAGTCCTCTTCACCAAGGAGTTCTATGACCTCAGTCTACATCATCGCTGAAATCGGGATCAACCATAACGGCTCTCTGGACACGGCGAGAAATCTGATTGATGCAGCAGCGGCATGTGGGGCCGATGCGGTGAAGTTCCAGAAGCGCACGGTGGAGGCGGTGTATAGCGCCGAGGAGTTGGCGAAGCCGAGGGAGTCGGTGTTTGGGTCAACGAATGGGGATCTGAAGCGGGGCCTGGAGTTTTCCTTCGATCAGTACAGTGAGATTGATACGTATTGCAAATCTGTCGGCATTGCGTGGAGCGGGTCGGCGTGGGATGTGGCGAGCGTGCATTTCCTGGCGGCGTTTGGGGTGCCCTGGCTGAAGGTGCCGTCGGCGTTGGTGACGGATCATGAGGTGTTGACGGCCTATAAACGCACCGGCATTCCTATTTGGATGTCTACGGGGATGAGTACATGGGACGAGATTGATGCGGCGGTGCAGCTCTGTTCGCCTGGCGTGCTGTTTCATTGCCATTCTAGTTACCCGTCTCCGCTCGATGAATTGAACCTGGCCTGTATTCGATCCTTTCAAGACCGTTATCCCGGCGTCAGTATCGGTTATTCCTCGCATAGCGTGTCGCCCTGGCCTTGCCTGATGGCGGTGTGCTATGGCTCGGAAGTGGTGGAGGCCCATCTGACGTTGGATCGGTCTATGTGGGGCAGCGATCAAGCCTCCTCGTTAGAACCTGCCGCGTTTAAGAAATTGGTGGAAGAGATTCGCACCTTTGAACTGGCGAAGGGAGACGGCATCAAGCGGGTGTGGCCGAGCGAAGAGGCGGCGAAAGCGAAGTTGCGGAAGGTGAGCATATGAGATCGAGCGAGAATGATAGCCCCACGGTATCCGTCAAAACATGGAGCGATATCATCAATACGGTCCATCAGGAGATTCAAATTAAAGACGAGATCACGAAGACGATCATTGAGGTGGCGCGACGGCAAGAAGAGGAGCAGATTCGTCAGGCATTGATGAGACTTGGATGGACCCCTCCGCAAGAGACCTCGAAGGTGACGGCGTGAATCTCTTGTACTGGACCGGACAGTTAGTGCTCGGCCTGTTGCTCCTGGTGGCGTTTGTGGCGCTGCTGCTGGTAGGCCTCAGTTCGCCCTGGTCACAGAGACGGAAGCGATGAGAACTGTCTATCTCAACGGCCAATTTGTGCCGGAGTCTGAGGCCAAGCTGTCGATCTACGACCTCTCCGTCATGCAGGCGGCGGCAGCCTTCGAGATGACCCGCAGTTTTAACGGCGTCACGTTCAAACTACGTGAACACCTCATCCGCTTGATTCGCTCCTGCCAACTGCTCGATATTCCATCGTCTGCCTGGAACTATGTGGAAGACTTAGAGCGATTGTGCCATGAGGTCGCCGCACGTAACGATCACGGCCCAGGCGAAGAACACCGGCTGCTAATCGTCGTCTCGCCTGGCTGTGCGCCGATGTACAAGGATCTGGCCGGCGTCATTCCGCACCCCTTTCTCTACATTGCCGATTTCCCCCTGCGCTATACCGTCAAAGGATTCTCTCGCTACTTTACCGACGGCGTGAAGTGTGTCACGTCGAACATTCAGCAAGTGCCGGACGCCTGTATCCCGTCAAGCGCCAAGCATCGAAGCCGGTTGCATTTCCACCTGGCACAGATGCAAGCGCCGGCAGGGACCTGGCCGCTGATGGTGGACGATATTGGACGATATACCGAAGCCCCAGGAGCGAATATTGTTCAAGTCCATGGAGGCAAGGTCTGGCTCTACGATCAGACATGCCGACCCGTTCTACCTGGAATTTCGATGCAGACAGTTCAAGAACTTACTCAGGCTCAACCTATAGAAGATTGGGCCACAGTGCATGATGCTGACGAACTCTTTTTAACGGGAACTCCTTTCTGCGCTATTCCTGTGGTCTCCATCGACGGAAAGCCGATAGGCGACGGCAAGCCAGGTCCCGTGTTCAAGCAGACGTTAGCGAAGTGGTCAGAGATGGTGGGAATCAACATCGAGAAACAGATAGCCCTATGGGACTCGCAGGTTTAAGCCAGCTCAATGTGGAACTCACAAGCCGCTGTCATCGGCGCGTTCTTTGCTCGTTCTGTTTTCACCAGGCGAGTCCTGACCTGAAAATGGGTGATATGCACATGAATCTGGTCCGGGACATTCGGCAGCAAGTCCCCAGTGGGATTGTGGTGCAGTTTCACCGTGACGGCGACCCCTTAGCCTATCCACAAATCCGTGAGGCGCTAGAAGTCTTCGACGGATGTATCCGTTCGATTGTGACCCACGGCGAAACGCTCATGGAGCAAGCCGAAGATCTGATCGAACGGTGTGAAACCATCACGGTCTCCGTCTTCTCGCCGGACCCTGACGCCGACATGCAATTCCAAGCCGTCAGAGAATTTCTCGCTGAGAAGGGCGATGCCCTGCCGCGTGTGCTGGTCAAAGTGGTGGGGGACTGCAACGTCTCACGCTATGAGGCATTAGGGGTGCCGATTCTGCGTCGCCGCCTTCATACCGCGACGAATGGGAAATATGTCAAGACCGTTCCCATGATGCCGGAACATGGCGTCTGCACCGATTTCCTCTCTCACCCTGCGATCAGTTGGGATGGCAAAGTCTATCAGTGCGTGCGGTTCGATGACACCGACGCGGGGTATTTAGGGAGCTTGTATGAACACACCTTGGATGAGATATGGAACGGCGAGACGCGCCGGAACTGGCTGGACGCGCATGTGCAGGGGCGGCGGGATCTGGCGTCTCCCCGCTGTGCCACATGTACCTATTACGGCATCCCCACGCACTAGGAGGAAACTATGGCGATCTTCAATCTGATGAATGTCAAAACAGGCTTGTTAATCCGCACCATCAGCGGTGATTCGTTTTCACGCGCCGTCGAAACGGAAGCACGGGCCGGACGTAGTTTGGCGAATGCCGATCTGACGGGACTCGGACAGAACGGCGATCCCACAGAGTTGAATCTGTCCGGCGGCACCTTCACGAACGCCAAAATGGACGGCGTGAACCTCACGGGGTCGCTGCTGCACGGCGCGGATATCTCCGGGGCCTCGCTGAAAAATGCGATCCTCCGTAACGTGAAAGCGCGGGGTATCACCACCACGAACAGCACACAGACGGGGATCGACAAGCGCGGCTCAGATGGGGATTTGTAGGATGCGGGTTGTCGCCATTCTGCAAGCGCGGATGGGAAGTACCCGTTTACCTGGGAAGGTCATGCTGCCGCTGGCTGGTAAGCCGATGGTGCAGAACATTGTCGAACGGGTGGAGAGGGCGAAGAGTCTAGATGATGTTGTGGTAAGTTCACCATCGACAATATCCGACGAGGCAATAGAATCTCTCTGTTGCAAATTAGATATTCCTTGGCATCGGTACAATGGCGACCCTTGCGATTTGGTAGGGCGCTATCTGGCCTGTGCGACTCTGGCGCAAGCCGATCTCATCGTCCGCATCCCTTGCGACAATCCCTGCATTGATCCTGACTATATTGATGCGGCCATAGAAACGTACAAGCGCGATCCGTTCGTCTACTATTCCAATACCACCGCCGGGTGTTCTGGAAAGATGATCGACGGGATAGGGGCGGAAGTCTTATCTATGAGCCGATTGAAATGGCTGGACGAACGCACACAAGGGAATGCATTCTGGCGCGAACATCCGCACCAGTTATTTGAATTCTGCAACATTTTGCAACTCCCTCCTGCCGATTATCGCCTCGATGTCAACACGCAGGCCGACTATGAGTTTATCAAGGGCATTTACGACCACTTCGGACATAACGAGTTCACCACGCAGCAAGTCGTTACGCACCTCACTACACAAGGAGTTATGGCATGAAATCCGATGAACGCGCAGAAACACAAGTCGAAACGAACGGCAGCACGAACGTCAACGATCCGCACCTCTCCACCAGTGACGGCATGCACATCACCATGCCGGGCGCGGGGATTGAGCACTACGGCACCATCGCTGTCCATGATGGCGTGGGCAAAACGGAGAAATAGGAGGCCCAATGATGTCATTTGACGATGATGGTACCTGGAATAACGTACAGCCTGCCGCGTCCATGGGGACCACGGCGATTTCGATTGCCGCTGTGGAAGCAGCGTTGGTCCCTACAGGGGCCGAAACGCAGATGCGAGCGATCTATAACGGCGAGTTGTTGGATTTTGGCGTCTTGCGGTTTCAAGTGAAATAGCATGGCGGCCTCGGCCTCGCAACAAGCCTCCAATAAAATCCGCGCATGGACGCTCGATCCGCTGTTGTTTGTCAAGGAAGTGTTTGACCTGGACGGGACGCCAGGGAAACGCATCAGCGAACAGCAGCGGGAAGGGCTAGAAGCCTATCGGCGTTTGCTTACGGCCAAGCTCAAGCTGGCGCGTGGCGTTCCCATGACGCAGGAAGAGAAGGCCGACGCCAAGAAGATCGGCCTCTGTATCCATAGCGGCCACGGGACGGGGAAGACCAGCACGGCCTCATGGATCATTTTGCATTTCATGGTCTGCCGTCCCTTTTGTAAGATCCCCTGTATTGCCCCAGTCGGCACGCAGTTGAAGACGAACCTATGGCCGGAAGTGCATCTCTGGCTGAGACGGTCGAGTTTTCTGCAAGACCTCATCAAGTGGCAAGCGGAAAAGATCTACTGGAAAGAGGAAGCGGGACGCGAATGGTTTGCCATTCCCCGCACCGTGAACATCAAAGCCTCACCGGAAGAACAAGCCGAAACGCTCGCCGGTATTCACGCCGATAATCTGTTGGTGGTGGTCGATGAAAGCTCCGGTGTGCCTGATCCTGTCTTTCGTCCGCTGGAAGGCTCGCTCACTGGCCCGTGTAACTTGGTCCTACAAATCGGAAACCCCACGCAGTCGCATGGATTCTTTTATGAGTCCTTCACGAAGAATCGTGCTGATTGGATGGTGTGCCATTGGAACGCGGAAGAAAGCGAACTGGTAGACCGCACCCATATTGAACGCATGGAGCGCAAATATGGGAAGGACAGCAACGCCTACCGGATTCGCGTGCTTGGTTTGCCGCCTACTGCTACGCCTGACACCTTAATCCCACTGGATTGGATCATGGCAGCCGTGAATAGGCCATTGATTGAATCAGTGGACGTTCCGACCGTGTGCGGCATTGATGTTGGGCGATTCGGTGACGATAAATCCGTCATTATGACCCGACAGGGGAATCTCATTGGGAAATGGGACGACAAACACGAAATTCTCTTAGAGCAAATGACGGAAGTGACCAAGTGCGATTCTCATGAAGTGGCAGGAGTGGCGTTAGAGCATATTCAAGAGCATGGCTGCATTGCGGCGGCGGTGGATGTGATCGGGATTGGTTCTGGCGTATTCGATACATTGAATCGGCTCAATCCGTGTCATATTTTAGCCGTCAATGTGGCTGAATCAGCCGATGAACCGGATCGGTTTGCACGAAAACGGGATGAAATCTGGTGGACGTTGCGTGATCGGTTCCAACGGGGCACAATTTCTATTCCGCACAATGACACGCTGATCGGTGAGTTGAGCATCATTAAATATAATTTCCAACGGGCTTCCAAGGAACGAATAAAAATTGAAAGCAAGCAAGAATTGCGAGATAGAGGCATCGCCTCTCCGAACTATGCCGATGCACTAGGGCTGAGCGAATATGCGGCGAACTATGTCGGGAGACGATTACAACGCGCCAGCACAATTCATCGAAAACCGCTATCCGCGTGGGTGGGATAAGTAATTTATGGCTTGCATCAAAAGGGTAATATGATCCTTGAAGTATCCAATCCCAAGATTGCACCGATGGCATAGCAGGCCGCGTATTTTATTGGAATGATGGTCATGGTCAACGGAAAGAGAGTGA
>Ga0075472_10000182_pt1 | contig 25420 bp, 15 predicted proteins | sample DEB19_08_DNA_3_FD_77014 | JGI IMG/M metagenome (GOLD analysis project Ga0075472, IMG submission 77014) | Aqueous microbial communities from the Delaware River and Bay under freshwater to marine salinity gradient to study organic matter... | ecosystem: Environmental > Aquatic > Marine > Coastal ...
GGAACAAAAATCACTGACTGCAACCCTGCAGGCAACGCTTAATGAAATGCAAAGTCGACAAGCTGCTCTTGATGAGCACGCAATTGTCTATATCACCGATAAAGTGGGTTCGATCGTTTATGCGAACTCGAAACTGGTCAGCATCAGCGGCTTCACTTCGGACGAACTGCTAGGCCAACCCGAACGCCTTTTGAAATCTGAAGCCTTTATTGAAGAGAAATACGACGCACTATGGGAACAGCTCAAAGCCGGCGTAATCTGGCATGGCGAAATCCCCAACCAGACCGCTGACAAGCGGATTTACTGGGTCGAAACCACCATCGTCCCGCTGAAGGATGACGAAGGTGAAATCGAGCGCTATATCGCCATCGGTGCCGATATTTCAGAGCACAAGGATACTCTGGCCCAGCTTGATGATTACCGCCAGCACCTGGAGGAACTGGTCGGGCAACACCGCAAATCCCAGGCGCAATTGGTTGAGGCTCACAAGCGAGAGGTGGACGTGGGCCACATGATCCAGAAATCGCTTCTGTTCGGTGATCCACCAGCCCCCACCAGTGCACTAGCGATTTCTGCCTACTCCGAACCTTCCAAGGGAATTGACGGGGACTTCTTCGAATTTTTCAAATTTTCCAGAGACATTATTGATATCTTCATTGGCGATGTGATGGGTAAGGGCGTGGTGGCGGCGTTGGTGGGCGCCGGGGTCAAGCAGGAGCTTAACTTCTCACTAGCCCACCTGACCAACGCGAATCCAGGACACGAAATTCCTAATCCGGCAGATCTGGTCAACGAGCTGCACAGCCGGGTTACCAACAAACTGCAGCGCGTTGAAAGCTTCATCACCCTGCTCTACTTGCGGATCGACCTGGGACGCCGGACGATCACCTATGTCAACGCCGGGCATACACAGAGCCTGTTGATTCAGGCCAATGGATACAAGTGGTTGCAAGGAAAAGACAACCTGCCTCTGGGCGTGATTGAAAATGAGCACTATCACCAAACCCAGCGCTCCTTTGTTTCAGGCGATCTGCTGTTTCTCTACTCTGACGGATTCTCCGAAGCTCGTAACCGTCAAGGCGAAGAATTCGGCACCGAAAAAATAGCCACCTGGATTGATGTCCTGCACAAGCAGCATGTTCCCCCGCCCATCATGGTTCAATCCTTGCGACACCTGGTCAGGTCGCATGAACTCAATGAGGACCCGGCGGACGACAGAACCTGTATCGCCATCCGACTTGGACCGGCCAGAAACTCGGTTCTGACCTCATACTCCACCGAAATGCCCTGGCGACTCGATGGGCTGGATGACATGCGCCAGTTTGTCAGACGGCATGCCGTGAATGCGGGGATGGATGAGGAAAAGAGCTATCGCACCACCCTGGTGGCATTTGAAACCGCCTCCAACATCATCCGTCATGCTCCAAACATTCTTCCGGATGCAACCCTGCATCTGTCCCTGGAACTCTATCAGGATGATTTTTTCCTGATATTCAATTATCTGGGTGAAGACTTCGATCCTGATGTGATGAACAATGAAGCCCCTCCCGACTTCAGCGGCTCCACACAAGGCGGATTTGGCTTGTTCATCGTGCGCAAATACACTGATGAAGTCAGTTACTCCAACCCCGCAGAGGGTATCTGCCGTATCGAGATCGGTATTAAGCTGAACAAGCCCAGCCCATACGAGTCTGCCGAGGACTGCCAGGATGCCTGATAAAAATTCAGAACAGACCGCGCCGGATCAGGCGCACCACCCGTCCCAGGTCTATTTTGAATACGGCCTCAACGGGATTCTGGAAACAGACGGCGAGGCCCAGATTATTCGTGCCAACCCGGCAGCTGCCAGCATCACCGGCCGGGATATCAAGCATTTGCGAACCTTCTCCCTGTTTGATCTGTTGACCGATGACAACAAGCCTGCTGCGCGCCGCTACATGGCCTTGTTGAAGGAGCAAGGCATCAACCAGACCGAGTTTCAAATGAAGCTGCCTAACGGCAAGCAAGTCGTGATCGACATCGCCTCGATCCAGGCCGATGAAGAGCTTTTCATCCATGTCTTTGACGATGTCACCCGCGAGCGCGAAGCGGTGGCTGCCATGGTGCAGGCGCGCCAGGCCGCAGAAACGGCTAGTCGTGCCAAGGACAATTTTCTCGCCAACATCAGCCATGAAATCCGAACCCCGCTCAACGGCATCCTCGGCCTGAGCCAGCTCGCTCTGATGACGGATCTGGATGCCCAGCAACGCGACTACCTGAAAAAAATCTCGGCATCAGGCAACACCCTGCTCAAAATCATCAATGACCTGCTTGACTACGCAAAGCTTGAGGCAGGTCGTGTGGAATTCGAAAGCACCACCTTCTCCCTGGATGATTTGCTCGACGAGCTGGCATCCAACTGTGTTCAGTCACTGGCTGACAAATCGCTGGAAATTGTCTTCAACTTTCCAGCCAGCCTGCCTCGCCACCTGATAGGCGATCGGTTGCGACTGGGTCAGTGCCTGAGCAATCTGCTGAGTAATGCCATCAAGTTCACCTCATCTGGCAAGGTGGTCCTCGACATTTCCCAGGGCGAGCAGATCTTGGGGCAGAACTGGCTGGTTTTTTCGGTGCTGGACACCGGCATCGGGATTTCGCCTGAAGATCAGGCCCGCCTGTTTCAGCCCTTCACCCAGGCCGATGCCAGCATTACCCGCCGCTTTGGCGGAACCGGACTGGGGCTGGTGATCGTGCGCGATCTGGCTCGCGGCATGGGGGGTGATCTGCTGATGGAAAGCCAGCCTGGGCAAGGGAGTCGCTTCACCCTGCGACTTCCCTTTGACGCCACGGGCGTTCAATCGCCCTTGACTGCGCCGCAGGGCAAGGCCTGTCTGCTGCTGCAATTGCCCGACAGTCGTGCGGCAGCCCGTGAAACACTGCGCGCCCAGGGTTGGGACATTGCGCCGGTCGATATGGACAAGCTGGACGAAGATTTGATGATCCAGGCCGCCCGCTCTAGCGATCTTGTGCTGTTGGACCTGTTGGAGGCGCCCCCAGCACTGGAGCACATGCGCCGCAGGCTCTCCAGAGAACCGGATGCCTCGGTTCTGGTGCTGAGTTACGCCAACCTGCCCCCGAAAGACCGGCAATCCTGGGAAGATCGTCCTCACACGGCAGTCGTCAATGCGCCCCTGACCGCCAAGGTTTTCAAGCAGGCCCTCAACAGACTGTCCCTGTTTTCATCGATCAGGCCTGATAGCGCCACTGCAGCAGACATTCCCACAGAATTCCAAGACAGCCATATCCTGGTGGCTGAAGACAATCCCGTCAATCAGATTGTCATTGTGGAGATGCTTGAACTGGCTGGCATCAAGACCACCCTGGCGCACAATGGCCAGGAGGTGCTGGACTTCATGGCAGCAGGCGAGTGTCCGCCCGACCTGGTCCTGATGGATGTCCAGATGCCGGTGCTGGATGGCTACAGCGCCACACGCCATCTCAGGCAAAAAGGACATGCCCTGCCCATCATTGGAGTGACCGCGGGGATCAGCAAGACTGAGCAGCACGCCTGCCTGGCCGCCGGCATGACTGACTTTCTGCCCAAGCCGATTGATATGGATGACTTGTGGGGGTGCCTGACCCGCTGGGTGCGCCCACGCAACCAGTCCGCCGCCAACGCAAACGCACGGATCACCGCCGAAGAACGCTTCCTGCACAACTTTGATGCCCTGCTCAAGGCACGCCAGGCCTTTGTGCGCGCCTATGCCAGCGAAGCGCAACAACTCCGTATGTTGCGCCGCGCCGGTGACCTCTCCACCCTGCAACGGCGCCTGCACTCTCTGCGCGGCTCGGCTGCGACGATCGGGGCGGATGACATTGCCGATATAGCCCGTGAGCTTGAAAACTCCCTGCCAGCTGCCAGCCCACACCCAGTGGTTGAGTCGCTGCTGAATCAGCTCGAACAGGCACTCTCGGCTTTCTCGGCACAGCAATCCACCTTCTGAACTGTTTAGTAATTTTTCACAGTCTGGTCACATCTTAGGGCCTGCGCTTGGGTTAAATCAACCCAATCCCCCATAAGGACCTAACCATGAAAGCTCTGATACTTGCTGCAGGTCGTGGCACCCGGGTACGCCCCCTCACCGACACCTTGCCCAAGCCGATGATCCCGATCATCAACAAACCGGTGATGGAGTTTCTGGTCGAACACCTCAAGCGGTTTGGCGTGCAGCAGATCATGGTCAACACCAGCTATCTGGCGCCTCAAATTGAAAATCATTTTGGTGACGGCAGCCGTTTTGGCGTGCAGATGGCCTATTCCTTCGAGGGCCGCGAGCACGACGGTCAACTGCTTGACGAACCGCTCGGGTCTGCGGGTGCGATTCGCAAGATTCATGACCATTCCGGCTTCTTCGATGAAACATTTGTCGTCCTTTGTGGCGACGCCATCATCGATCTGGACCTCAATGAGATGCTGCACTTTCATCGCAAGAAAAAGGCCCTGGCCACATTGGCCCTGCGAGAAGTCCCGCAAGAGGAGGTCAGCAACTACGGCGTGGTGGTTCAGGACGAAGCAGGTCGGGTCACGGAATTTCAGGAAAAACCGGCTCGTCACGAGGCACGCAGTCGCATGATCAATACCGGCATCTATATTTTCGAGCCTGAGATTCTTCAATACATTCCCGCCGCTGGCCCCTACGACATCGGCAGCCAGCTCTTCCCGCAACTGGCACGCCAAGGTGGCTTGTATGCCTGCTTGCAGTCAACCCCCTGGCAATGGCTGGACATTGGCCGGATTCCTGACTTTCATGCGGTCACCATGCAGGCGCTACGCGGTGAAATTGAACACTTTCGTCTGCCCGGCCGTGAAATTCGTCCCGGGGTGTGGGCTGGTCTGAATGTCAAGGCCGACCTTGACCACTGCCATATCGTGCCCCCGGTTTACCTGGGCGGCAGTTGCGAAATTCAACCGGGCAGCACCCTGGTCGGGCCGGTGATGGTTGGTGCGGGTGCGGTGGTGGAGTCAGGCGCGGTACTCAAGCATTCGGTGGTGATGGACTACACCCGTGTCGGTGCCCAGGCCTATTTCGATCAAAAAATTGTTGGCAGCCGCTACTGCGCTGACGCTGACGGCACGGTGCTGGACGAACGGGTCACTGATACCGCCTGGCTGTTCACCGATTCGCGAAGCCGCATCGATGAGCGCAATCCCGATCAGCAGGACATCATTCAACTGCTGGCCCAGGCCAGTACCTGATCTCCTCAAAAAAATGCACCTCTTGGCAGCTGGTCGGACAAGGTTCATTGGCAGACATCCCCAAAACATGGGCCCTGCATCAGCCCATGTCATCGACAAATCAGGATGGCGTGGTCGCGCTGAGGGTTGCATATACCAAGTATCCAACTAGGTTAATGGTATGAACAATTTTTCATTTCATATAAAGTTAACCATTGGGACACAGTTCCCGGCCGGACTGACTTAGGCTAATTAGAACAGCAACTCAAATTTCATCAGAAGGGGGAAATTATGCAGGCTTTATCGATTGCGGCTCCTACAATGCCCAGTAACCTGAACAGTTACAAGGGCAGCATGAGTTCAAGAGTTATCCGTATCAGTACTCCTTACGCCAAGATTTCTTGCACCAGTTGCAACCAGAAAGAAATCTGCATGCCTGCTGGACTCAGCCCGCATGAAATTGAGCGCATCGAAGACATTGTGGGTAGCCGTCGCAAGGTTCGCCGCGGCAACACCCTGTTTCGAAGCGGCGAGAAATTCACGTCCATCTACGCCATCCGCACCGGCTTCTTCAAGACCACCGTGGCCTCAGAAGACGGGCGTGATCAGGTGACCGGTTTTCAGATGTCCGGCGAGATTCTTGGCCTCGATGGCATTGTCGATTCTCACCATACCTGTGATGCCACCGCGCTGGAAGATGCCGAGGTCTGCATCATGCCCTTTGACCGCATGGAAGAAGTTTCCAAAGATATTCCAATCTTCCAACGTCACCTTCACAAAATCATGAGCCGGGAAATTGTGCGCGAGCACGGCGTCATGCTGCTGCTGGGCAGCATGCGGGCCGAGGAGCGCCTGGCGGCCTTTTTGCTGAACCTGGTACAACGCCTTCATGCCCGCGGCTTTTCACAGCACGAGCTGAACCTACGCATGACGCGCGAGGAAATCGGCAGCTACCTGGGTCTCAAGATGGAGACTGTAAGCCGGATTTTTTCTAGGTTTGTGGATGAACGCATCATTGAGGTCAAGCAGCGTCATGTGCGCATCCTCAATCCCGAAGCCCTGAACCATCTGGTCAATCACCCCGAGCCGCAATAAACCGCCCTGGACAGCGCGGCTGACAAGCTGTCGATCAAGATTGGTGCCCACTGGCCGGGCACCAGTTCAGACTCTTCCCCACCCCCTTAACCAGAGCTGGAACTCTGTAGAGCACAGACCAGCCAAGCTGTGAGGCCAGTCTCGGCTAGTTTGGCTTTTACGGCCACTTTGGCGGCCTACAAGTCTGCTGGTGTCGCAGCCGGCAAAGCAATTTGCCAGGCAAGCCACACGCTATGCGTTGGTGGTCCTAATGCGACTGATCAGCGCTCTAAGTTTGGCTGGCCGCAGGGGTTTAAGCAGCAATGTCAGCCCCGCCTGTTGCGCCCGGTTCATTAAGTCCGGATCAGTTTCTCCACTAATGAGCAAGGCGGGCACCTCGCGCTCGCAGGCCTGGCGCATACGCTGCACCGCCATCAATCCATCCTCAGGGCCCGGTAGGCGGACATCACTGATCAGCAGGTCGGGACGCTCCGCCTGCGCCAGCCAGGCCAAGGCCTGCGCCAGATCCTTGCGCCAGATGACCTCACAGCCCCAGTCGTGCATCAGCTCGGTGCTTGCCTTGGCGACCAACTCATCATCCTCAAGCAGCAAAACCCTGAGTTCTTTCATACCGCCTGGAATTTTGGTGTCGCGGTCTGGCGCTCTGAGTTCCAGATTCGACACCGCCCTCACACAAGGCAATTCAATACTGAAGCAGCTTCCACGACCGGGCACTGACCGCACCGACAAGCGATGCCCAAGTAAGGCGGCGGTGCTTTTGACAATCCACAAACCCAGACCCAGACCCTTGGCTCGGGTTCGCTCAGGGTTGGCCACCTGAAAATACTCCGAAAATATCTCCTGTTGATCAGCCGGTGATATGCCAATTCCGGTATCCCACACCTGAAGCCTCACACTGCTGCCCTGGGCTTGCGACCTGCAGGCCACCAGCACCCTGCCCTTGGGTGTGTAGCGAATGGCGTTGGTCATCAGGTTCACCAGCATCTGACGCAGCAGCAGGGGGTCGGTATTCACCCAGTGATTGGCAGGCCGAATGCTGAATAGCAGCCCTTTGGCTTTGGCCTCAGCCGTCAGGTGGGGCTCAAGCTCTCGCAGCAATGGGGCCAGTTCAACGGGCTGGATATGCGGCACAACCGTACCCGTCTCAAGCCGCGACAGGTCAAGCAAGGCGTCGAGCATGTCCTGCATGGCTTGAACCGACTGCTCAAGATCTTGAATGATGGCGAGGTTTAGATGGTTTTGGGGCAGCTGCTGCAGGCGTGACACAAACAGCCCCAAGGCGTGGGTAGGCTGGCGCAAATCATGGCTGGCTGCGGCAATAAAGCGCGACTTGGCAGCAGTGGCTGCTTCTGCCTCGTCTTTTTTGAGTTGCAATTCCTGCGTGGCCTGCTCAATTTTCTCTTGCAGTCGCGCCTGATTTTCCTGCAACTGCAGGGCCATGCGGTTCAGGCCCATCTGCAATTCGATCAGGGGGTCATCGATCGGTGGGCTGATCCTTGCTGACAGATCGCCCTCTCCAATGGCTTGCACCATTGTGGAGATGCGCTGCACTGGCTGAACAATCTGACGGCTTAGCCGCAGGGCCAACAAGATGCCCAGGGCTAACCCACCTAAGGCAGTAGCCGATCCAATCAAGAGGATACCCCTGGATTGCCTGATTAGGGATTCACGTGAGAACTGCATGACCACCTTGCCCAAAGCCGGTGGAACGCTCTTTGGGGTTTTGATCTCGGTGTTGGATGGGTCCAATTCCACCTCAGAAGGAATCACCTCAGCGCTCAGCAACTCCACGCTGCCGGCCTGCAAGACCCGCCTGCGAGAATCTTCGTTTGCTTCCCGGACCACGACATCGCCGTTTGCGTCAACAATCTGCAAGGCCACTACCCCAGGTTGTCGCAAAAATCTCTTCAGCACCTGGCGCAATTCCTCAAAGTTGCCAGAAAACAATCCATATTCACTCCTAGCAGCAACCTCTTGGACCAGCTGACTCTCATATTGCACCTGGGCCTGTGTGGCATCGTTGAGTTGCTTGCTAACAAACACGGTCGACAAAATAACCGCCAGCAGCAGGACAGGAAGCAGCGCCACCAGCAGCACTCGTCGTTGATACACCGTCAACTTGTTCAAGGCTGCGCCCCCCAGGGTCTCAGCTGGTTCGTAAGCTCGACGACATTCAGCTTGAATTCCAGATGCTGCGCCACTAGCTCATTGACCACCACAGAAAAGGCATCCGGTACTTGTGGTGCCGCCAGGCGCCCACCATTGACAAGGGCAGCCCAGGCCATTCTGGCGGCTGCCTGCCCAACCTGCTCGGGGGTGACATCCAGGCCAATGACGGCACCCGCGCGAACCATTGAGGCTGAATACCCGATCACCGGCACCCTGGCACGAAACGCTGACAAGAAAATCGTCTGAACCGACCGGTTGTTGTAAATGGTCGGATCCAAAAAAGTCAACAAGGCATCCGACTGACTAAAGACCTCCCTGAGCGCGCTGTACAAGGGCAGGTCTGGCGCCAGTTCGACCACGGCAAGCTGCAAATTTGCAGCTTTCGCCAACTGACGCAGTCGCGGCATCAAGGAGCGGGATTCAGCAGACACCAACACCCCGATTCGATTGGCCTGCGGCAAGGCCTTCTTGATCAAGGCAAAATAAGAATCAAACAAGGGATGGGCGAAAACCGCCGAAAATTTGGCCGAGGGACGAATACCTCGGTCTTCCATCAACGCCTCAAAGGACCGGCGCACCAGCATGGCGCATAACTGGGGTACTTCTGGCCAGCGCCCGGCCAGGGCCCGGGCCGCTTCCGCCCCCAATGTGATTACCAGGTCGGGTCGATCTGAAGGGTCAGTACCTACCTCGGCCAGACTCACCAACTTGATAGCAACCTGCTGACCACCCAGTGCCTCTAGCCGGCTTTGCAGTGACCGCGCGGCCTGTTGATAAATCGGCAACTGGCTGCTGCTCACCACCCATACCGTGTACGCGGCCTTCTGCCCCCAGGCAGGTGCCCAGCACAATACTTGGGATAGAAGCAAGACGCGGCGCCGCAGCATGATCATGCGTTTACTTCGGTTCAACCCGCAGCATGAGATAGGCCTGGCGGCGGAAATAGAAGTCGGCCACGTAATCCTGATACGCCGGCCCAAGGTTCTGGAGCACCAGCGAGAGCTCCGCCCGATGATCGCCCCAACGCATGCGCTTGGCCAAACGCAAGTCGGTACGGCTCATGGCCGGCGCGATCTGATTGAGGCCCGGATAGTTGGCCCGCTCCAATTGGTTGTACATGAGGCTTAGTTCAAACTGATGCGGCAAGCGCTGCATGGCCATCAAACTCGTGGTGACATTAGGCAGCGTGGGCAAGGCGCCCTGGTTGTTCCATCCGGTGTCCACATAGGCTTGTGAAAAGATCAGCCGACCACGCGTCCAGGGTTTCCAGCTCAGCTGGTACTCTGCCCCCCGGATCGAGAAATTGGACTGGTTGGTGAAGTCGACAGCATTGATCGGTTGCCCGGGGGGCATTAGCGCAGACTGTTCGGTTCGAATAAAGTCGCGCACCTCCTCCTCAAACAAACGGACATCCACACTTACAGCCTTATGGGAAAACTCACCCAGATACCCAATTTCTCGTGAATTGATACGCTCAGCCGAAACATTCCCGGTGGACAAATGAGTGGCCACCAACCCGACGCCTGGCACGCTGTACCAAACATTGCTGTATTTTTCAAATAGCGACGGGGGGCGGTAGGCACTTGTCACCCCATAGCGCAAGGTGTGGCCCTTGGCGACCTGCCAATTCAGCATGGCACGCGGCGCAAAACGATCAGTGTCTATGGAATTGCTCTCCCACAACCCGCCCAGATTGAGCAGCAGCTGTTCATGCAGGCGCCACTCGGCATTGGTGAACAGCCGACGAAACACGTTCACAAAGTCCGCACTGGATCCAAAAGCAGCTTGTGATACCAGCCGCTCATTGCGCAGTTCGCCACCCCAGACCAACCTTAGGGCGGGACTGGCCACCACGGTGTGTTGCAGCATCAGGGTGTCACTGCTGGCACGCGCACCTGTATCCACCAAGATCCCATAGGTACCGTGCAAAAAATTGTCGCGCAGAGCCTCTTGAGTACTGGATGCCTGTAGCTGCAACTCCTGGTTCGCGCTGATCTGGCGGCGCCAGTCCAACTGGGCATAACTGGTAGTGATCAGGCGATAGCGTGGCAGATTGCCCACTTCACTGGCAAAGCCAACGCCGGCTTCGTTGTTGCTCTGGCCCAGTCGGAATTCAAGCGTATCGCTGACGCTGGGATGGAGGTCGGCACGCAGGTTGAACCGATCCACCTGCACAGGCCCACTGCTGCCTTCCAGGCCCCGGTCTGAACGCCGATCGGCACTGAGCCGGAAACGGGCCCGCTCATCACCCCAGCCCAGACGCACCAGCGTATCCTGAATGTTGTTGTCACCCCGCGCCACACTGGCAAATGCGCCCAGGGTATCGGCGGTATCCCGAGTAACAATGTTGATGGTGCCCAGGAATGCCCGTGCGCCATAACTGGCTGAGTTAGATCCCCGTAGAACCTCGATACGCTCGATGTCGTCCAGCGCGACGGTCTGCAAACCCGATCCGGTACTGCCCAACACTAGGGGCGAATACACCGAACGACCGTCCACCATGACCTGGATGTGGTTGGAAAAATCCGTCATGTTGGTGTGGTAAGCGCCCTGCGGCGAATAAGCCTCAAATGACTGGCTGGCCCGAAACCCGGGGACCAGCCGCAACAGGTCCGCCACATCCCGCGCGCCAGACATGCGGATCATGTCGCGGTCTATGACGGTCATGGCGGCGGGCACATCCTGCTGGCGCTGGGGCAAGCGGGCCGCTGACAACACCACCGGAAACTCGGCGTAATAATCCTGCTCACTCACCGGCGCTCGGGTCTGTGCCAGCAGCGGTATGGGCAAGAGCAACGCGGCAACGATGGCTCTGTGAAATATGAGGCTATGCATTGGGAACTCCTTGTGTGACAGACCTTTTGGCGCGTCTGCCGGCCCCACAACGTTGACTTTAGGGGATTCTGACCCGTTCAAGTCGCCCGGTCACCGGAATTAGCGACAATATCGCCATGTCCGAACGCGTGATTCCCTTGATCGAGCAGCGTCTGGGGCCACTGGCTCCCCCGCCCGCTGCCTTGGCTGCGACCAGCCGGATTGTGCCCAACGGCCTGCTGGCCGATACCCTGGGCCGCCCGCTGACGGATTTGCGCATCAGTGTCACCGACCGCTGCAACTTCCGCTGCAGCTACTGCATGCCCAAGGAAATCTTTGACAAGGATTACCCCTACCTGCCCCACGCTTCGCTGCTGACTTTCGAGGAAATCACCCGGGTGGCCAAGCAGTTTGTGGCCCATGGGGTGCGCAAGATCAGGCTCACCGGCGGCGAACCCCTGCTGCGCAAGAACCTGGAAATCCTGATCGAGCAGCTGGCCGCGCTGCGTACGGTGGATGGCTTGCCGCTGGACCTGACCCTCACCACCAACGGCGCCCTGCTGGCCCGCAAGGCCCGCGCCCTGAAGGACGCCGGGCTGCAGCGCGTCACCGTCAGTCTTGACGGCCTGGACGACGCGGTGTTCCGGCAAATGAACGATGTGGACTTTCCAGTGGCCGGTGTGCTGGAGGGCATCGCTGCGGCCCAGTCGGTGGGGCTGGGGCCGATCAAGGTCAATATGGTGGTCAAGCGCGGCACCAATGACCAGCAGATCCTGCCCATGGCCCGCCACTTCCGCGGCTCGGGTATCACCCTGCGCTTCATCGAATACATGGATGTTGGCGCCACCAACGGCTGGCGCATGGACGAGGTGCTGCCTTCAGCCGAGGTGATTCAGCGCCTTCATGCCGAGCTACCCCTGATCCAGCTCTCGCCCTCGGTGGCGGGTGAAACCGCAGAACGCTGGGGCTACCTGGGCGCCGATGGCCGCCACGACCCGGAACTCGGTGAAATTGGCGTGATCAGCAGCGTGACCCAGGCGTTTTGCCGCGACTGCAACCGCGCCCGCCTGTCCACCGAGGGCCAGCTCTATCTGTGCCTGTTTGCCACCCAGGGCCACGACCTGCGCTCCCTGATTCGCGGTCAGGCCGATGACGCGGCGCTGGCCTCTGCCATTGGCCACATCTGGCAGGCCCGCGCCGACCGCTATTCCGAGCTGCGCGGCTCTCAGCCCGCCGACGCTGCGGGCCAGGTCCGTCGTGTCGAAATGAGTTATATCGGGGGATGAAAATCATCAGCCGAGCGGGTCTTCCACTGGCACCCAAATTCAGTTTGTCTTCCAGCTATTTTTCATGATCGAAACACAAGATATCACTGGGCTGATCCTGGCGGGCGGTCGCGGCAGCCGAATGGGCGGCGCTGACAAGGGCCTGCAAAACTTCAACGGAATGCCCATGGCCCTATACACCCTGATGCGGCTTCAGTTGCAGGTGGGGCAGCTCATCATCAACGCCAACCGCAATCTGGGCGCCTATGAATCCTTTGGCGTGCCAGTCTGGCCCGATGTGCTGGAAGACTATGCCGGCCCGCTGGCGGGTTTTCTGACCGGGCTGGAGCGCTGCGAAACGCCCTACCTGGTCACGGTGCCGTGTGACACCCCGAATTTTCCGATCGACCTGGTGACACGGTTGGCGGCCGAACTTGAGCGCGAAGGGGCCGAGATTGCCATGGCTGCAGCCCCTGAAACCGGCAAGGACGGGCAGCGGGTGGTGCGCAGCCAGCCGGTGTTCTGCCTGCTGCACACCGATCTGATGGAAAGCCTGGCCGCATTCACCCGCCAGGGCGGCCGGAAAATCGACGCCTGGACCGCTCAGCACAAGACCGTGCTGGTGCCGTTTGATACACCGAGCGATGATCCCAACGCCTTTGCCAACGCCAACACCGCTGCCGAACTGCAGCAGCTTGAGAAACCCTGAGGCATGAAGACCGTCGAACAGATTGCTGCCGAGCTGCAAGCTTATGACCCGCAGGCGCTGAGCGCATCTGCGGTCAACGCTTTTCTGGCCAAGCTGGTGGCGCCCGTCTCGGACAGCGAAAGCCTGCCCCTGTTCGAGGCGCTGGACCGGGTGCTGGCGCAGGATGTGGTGTCACCGGTGAGCGTGCCGCCCCACGACAACTCGGCCATGGATGGCTTTGCGTTTGATGGCGCTCAACTGCAGGCAGCCCAACCCGTGCACCTGGCTTGCGTGGGCACGGCGCTGGCCGGCAAGGCCTGGCAGGGCACTGTGGGGCCAGGGCAATGTGTGCGCATCATGACCGGCGCCATCATGCCTGCCGGACTGGATACAGTGCTGCCCCAGGAACTGGCCCAGGTCCAAGGCGATCAGGTGGTGGTGCGGCCCGGCCTGCTGCAAGCCGGAGACAACCGCCGCCAGGCCGGTGAGGATGTGTTGCAGGGTCAGCCTGCCCTGCGCCAGGGCACGCGGCTGTCACCCGCCGCGCTGGGGCTGGCCGCCAGCCTGGGCATTCCCACCGTCAAGGTGTGGCGCAAGTTGAAGGTGGCTTATTTCTCGACTGGCGATGAAATCCTCAGCCTGGGTGACGCGCCGCGTGAAGGGGCGGTGTATGACAGTAACCGCTACACCGTCTTTGGCCTGTTGACCCGACTGGGTGTCGAGGTGCTGGACTTTGGCGTGGTGGGCGATGACCCGACCCAACTGCAAGCCACCTTCGAGCAGGCCGCCCGCCAGGCCGATGCGATTATCACCAGTGGTGGGGTCAGCGTGGGAGAGGCCGATCACACCAAGACCATGATGAAAAAACTGGGCGATGTGGCCTTTTGGCGCATCGCCATGCGGCCCGGTCGACCCATGGCCGTGGGGCGCATCGGCAAGGCCACGCCACAGGGTGGCAGTGCCATTCTTTTTGGCCTGCCCGGCAACCCGGTGGCGGTGATGGTGACTTTTTTGGCGTTTGTGCGCCCTGCCCTGCTGCAGATGATGGGCGCGCACAGCGAACCCACCCCGCTGCTGCGGGCCCGCAGTCAGGAGACCTTGCGCAAGAAGCCGGGACGCACCGAATATCAGCGCGGGATTGTCAGCACCGCCTCCGACGGCAGCCTGCAGGTGCGCACCACCGGCAACCAGGGCTCGGGGGTGCTCAGCTCCATGGTGCAGGGCAACGGCCTGATCGTGCTGCACCATGGCCAGGGCACAGTAAACCTGGGTGATGAGGTCGATGTGATGATGTTTGACGGGGTGATCTGAGCCGACCCCGGCGGCGATGGCCCATGTGTGCTCTCGGGTCTGCGGGTTGTGCGTCCTTTTTTTCCAAGACCTTGATGGTCTAACGCGCCAACCACCGCTGCACCCCCGCCGCGGCGCGGCGTCCGCTGGCCAGGCAGGCGGTCAGCAGATAGCCCCCGGTGGGCGCCTCCCAGTCCAGCATTTCGCCGGCGCAGAACACGCCAGGCAGGTCTTTGAGCATCAGGTCTGAGGTCAGCGCGTCAAAGCGCACCCCGCCGGCACTGCTGATGGCTTCATCGATCGGTCGGGCAGCCACCAGCCGCAGACCCAGATGCTTGATGGCGGCGGCCAGTTGCTGCGGGTTGTGCATGCCCTCGCTTCCCAGCACCTCGTGCAATACCGCGACCTTGATGCCATCGAGCCCGAGCCGGCTCTTGAGGTGGCTGGTAAGCGACTTCGAACCCCGTGGATGCCTGACCTCGGCCAGGACCCGCTCGGGCGGCAGATCAGGCAACAGGTCCAGAGTCAGCATGGCATGACCGGCGCGCTCGATCTCATCGCGCAAAAGATCGGCAACTGCGTAGATCAGGCTGCCTTCCACGCCGGTGGCCGTGGCCACGAATTCGCCCTTGCGCTGAAACTGCCGCCCCGCCTGATCGGTCAAGGACACCGCCACAGTCTTGAACGGCTGACCGGCGTAACGCTTGGCGAAATAGTCGCTCCAGCCCAGCCCATCAAAACCACAATTGGCCGGCTTGAGCGGCGCCAGACCGACGCCTCGTTCACCCAACAGGCGCATCCAGGCCCCGTCCGAGCCGAGTCGGGCCCAGCTGCCACCGCCCAGTGCCAGCACCAGGGCATCGGGCTGCACGGTGTGCGCACCCTGAGGGGTGTCAAAGCTGAGCGCCGAACCATCGGGAACCCAACCCGTCCAGCGGTGCCGCATATGAAAGTGAACGCCGCTGCGGCCATCGGCAGGATGACGCAAGCGGTGCAGCCAGGCCCGTAGCAAGGGCGCCGCCTTCATGTCGATGGGAAAGACCCGTCCGGAACTGCCCACAAAGGTGGTCAGCCCCAGGCCCTGAACCCAGGCTCGCAGCTCGGTGGGACCAAACTCGCGTAGCAGGGGCTCGATATCGGACTGACGCGCGCCATAACGGGTGACAAAGCGGGGCATTGGCTCGGCATGGGTCAGGTTCAGCCCGCCGCGGCCTGCCAGTAAGAACTTGCGTCCGACCGAGGGCATGGCGTCATACAGGTCCACCTGCAGACCAGCCTGCAACAATATCTCCGCCGCCATCAGGCCGGCCGGGCCACCGCCAATCACCGCGACCCGTTGCGGCGGCTGCTCAGCCATGGTGGCGCCCAGTCCCAGCTTGGGTCTCAACTTTGAGGCTTGCCTTGACGGCGCAGGCAGACCTTGGCAGAAGGATCGTCCCAGGCGTGTGGGTCATGCAATTTCCTCGAGCGACCCGGAGGCACTCAAAAAAGCGGCCCGCACCCGCGCGCCGGGCTGGGCGGCCTGCACGCAATCGCGGTAGCCGCGCAACTGGGCCAGCAGTTCGGCCTGTTGATGGGCTTGCGTGGCGAGCTTGTAGTCCAGCACCCACCACGCGCCGTCACGGGTTTGCACCAGTCGATCAATCCGCCCCACCCGGCCTTGCACGCTGACCGGGACTTCATTGCCATGCCACTTGAGCTGCGCACGCTGCCAGGCCCATCGACCTTCGCCCGTCAGAATGGCCCTGGCCCCGTCAGCCGCCTGTGTCAGATGCTGCGGTGAAAGCTTGAACTCGGCAGCGACCCGCGCGAGTTGGGTTGGGTCTGGCCCGACAGCATCCAGACCCGTCCACTCCAGCAAGCGGTGCATGGCCGATCCGATACGGGCCATCGGGTTGTCCTCGGTATCGGCCTGATCGCGCACGGGGGCATCTGGGGTCAACTGCAGGCCTGGCAGCACCGCCAGTCGGATCAGTTGCCCAGGCTGCAGTTGGGGTTGGGGTTGGGCGGCAGCCAGGTGCGCGGGGCTAAGCGTTGTGCAAGACGGCTGCAGCCGCTGCCACCAGCTCAGTGGGTTCGCGTTCTGGGGCTGGTTGGCCGACAGCACCAGCGCTGTCTTGGCCCGGGTCATGGCCACATACAGCGCATTGAGTTCCTCGCGCTGACGCTCCTGCTGCTCCCGCCTGAAGGCATCCTGCGCGCTGGGTGGCACCCGGTTTTCGCTGGCTAGAAAGACAAAGCCCCGGGGCTGTTCGTCCTGACCAGGCCAGTCCAGCAACACACTCATGGTCTGGCTGCGTTGGGCGGGTGCGTCGGCATCGAGCAGCATGACCAGGCTGGCTTCCAGTCCCTTGGCCCCATGTACCGTCAAAAGTTGCACCGCCTCCCGGACGGCCGTTTGCGGTGCCATCAGGCCACCCGCGCGCAAGGCGCGCACCAGGGCATAGGGCGTGGCGTACCGGCCGCCATCGACTTGCAGCGCCGCACTGAGCAGCGCATTCAGGTTGGCGGCAACCCGGGCGCGCAGGCTCGCAGGTGCGCTAGCCACATAACGGGCCAACAGCTTGCCCTCTTCATAAATGGCATGCAAGGCATCATGGGGCGGCAGGCTGGCGGTCCACTGTTGCCAGCGCCGCAGGGTTGCGCCAGCAGCTTGCAGCTGGGGCAGCGCCCAGTCTTGCTGCAACACCTCAAACCAGCTCGTGCCCAAGGTTTTTTGGCGCAGGGCAATTTCCATCAGGTCCTTATCACTCAGGCCAAAAATTGGAGACCGCAGGGCCCGGGCCAGTGACAGGTCATGCGTCGGTGAAACCAGGACATCGAGCAAGGCCGTCAAATCCTGCACCTCGGGCGCCTGTCCCAGATCGCTTTTCTCAGGCTGATTGGCGGCGATGCCCAGCGCCTGCAGCTCGGTCTCTAGGCCGGCCAGTCGCTCGCGCACGCGTGACAACACCATGATCTCGCCCGGCGGAGTGCCCGCTGCGATCTGGGCGGCCAGCCAGCGGGCCGCCTGCCGGCATTCCAGCTGACGTTGGGTTTCCTCAGCGGTGTGGCGGGCGGTCTGCAGGCTGTCGCGCCACACCGTGACCTCGGCTCGGACCTGGGGGTCGGCCCGTTCAATCAGAGGCAGGGCCAGCAATTGGCCGCTGTGTTGCGACTCGGTGCTGTGCGCTCGAAAGCCAGGGTAGGCCTGGTTGTCCCGGGCCCGCTCAAACACCTGGTTGACCAGTTTCAGCACTGCCGGGGCATTGCGCCGGGTATGGTCACAACTCAGCAGCTCACCGCCCAGTTGCCGCACAAACGACTGCGCGGCCAGGAACACCTGGGGTTCCGCACGACGGAATCGGTAAATACTCTGTTTGGGGTCGCCCACAATAAACAAGCGCGGCGCCTCTTGCCCCCCACCCGCCCCAGCATAGGCGCTGAGCCAGGCATGCAGCGCCTGCCACTGCAGCGGGTTGGTGTCCTGAAATTCGTCGATCAGTAAATGACGGATGCGCGTATCCAGACGTTCCTGCAACCAGCCACTGAGCTCGGAATCCTTGAGCATGTGCAGTGCAGCCCGCTCAATGTCGTTCATGTCGATGAAGCCACGGGCACGCTTGAGCTCGGCGTATTCGCTGTGCATCAGTCGACTCAGTGTGGCCATCTGCTGCTGGTAAAGCCAGGCCTGGTGCTGTTGCATGGCGCTGCACAGTCGCTGCAGCTCTGGCTCGGCTGCCTGGGCCGCCGCAATTTTTTCAAGGCGATGGTTCAGGCGGTCTTCGTCCTTGACAAACAGAGCTGCACGCAGCGCCTCAAATACCTGGCTTTCAGGCGTGTTGGCTAGGCATTCAAGGGCGAGGATGATTTTTTCTGCCGCCTGTTGCGGCGTCTTGTTGCGCTCCTGGCCCAGTAAGCGCGCGTGATCGAGCCATCGTTGCTTCACCTCGGGCCGGTGCAGGCAGTGGGCCGGCGAGGACAGACCGGCAAACTCCGGGTAGAGCTCGCCGGCCATCGGCACAGACAAGGCCACCACCCCGGCCTGATCGGCCAGAGCGAACTCGACCCGCCGCTGCAAGGCGGCCAGCAGGCCTTTTTCGATCTGGCTTCTGCCGTAACGCTCGACCAGGCTCTGGTAGTCGGCACACGCGGGGGAGTCTTGCAGCAGTCGCGCCTGAAAGGGCCGCCACACCTGCGCGATCAGGCTGGCGTCCTGTTCGATCAACTCATAGGCAAAGGGCAACCCAAGTTCTTGCAACACCGACAGCGGGGCCGTACGCAGCAGGGCCGCAAACCAGCTGTGGAACGTTCGGATCTGTACCCCCCGCCCCTGCGCCAGCAAGAGGTCCTGCAGCTGGCGCAGACTCTGCACCAGCTGGGGTGCTGAAGCAGGGTCCAGGCCCCGCGCCTGCAGTTCACCCAGCAAGCTGGCATCGTCGGCACAAGCAAAGTCAGCCAGCCATTGCATGAGGCGTTGCCGCATTTCTCCAGCCGCTTTTTTGGTGAAGGTGATCGCCAGGATGTCTTGCGGCGACACACCCTCCAGCAGGGCTCGCACAATGCGCGATACCAGCATCCAGGTCTTGCCCGCACCAGCGCAGGCTTCCACCACCACATGGCGCCGGGGGTCACAGGCCAGCCGGTAGAAGTCCTGCTGGCTGACCGGCAGCCCGTTGTGCTCAAAGGCGGGCGTCATGGGGGGTGTCATGCCGCGCTCCAGAAATCCTTGCGGCACACACCACGGGCCGCACAGGTCTCGCACACCTGGCCCTCCCCCAGGGCAGGCAAGGGCGCACCGTCTGCGATCCGCTGTAGGTCACTGTGCAGCCCTTGGAGCAGGGCCTGGCGCAGGGCAGGCACATCCTGCTGCTCATACACGCGGGTGCCCTCGCGCTCGCTGAGGCTGAGATACGCCGCCAACACCTGGTCGGCAGGCTGAAGCGCGGCGTAGAAGGCGAGCTGGGTATCTTCCATGGGCACCTTGATGCGCTCAGCCGTGGTCGCACGCGATTCAGTCTTGTAGTCCAGCACCATCCGGCGGCCATCTTGGTCCTGATCGATGCGATCGAGCCGTCCGAACAGGGTGATCTGGCCAAAGGTTTGGCGCAGCTCAGACTCACCTTCGAGAAAGACCCAACCCTGCGCTTCATGACCGGCCAACCAGTCCAGATAGCCCTCACGCAGGCGTGGCCATGCCGCCTTGAAGGGCAGAAACTCCTCGGGAGCCAGCAGTTGCTCTTGCGCCAGCGCATCGGCCGCCGCGTTGAGGCGATCGCGCCTTTGACCACGGTCTAACGCGTCCAGGCCGGGGGTCTCATGAAAACGCTGCAGCACCGCATGCAGCCACAGGCCGACATCGCGCTTGTCGAGATCGCCTTCAATTTCTTCGGCCTCGCGCAAGCCCAGCAGTCGCATGGCAAAGTAACGGTAGGGACAATGCCGCAGGTCCTGATAGGCACTGGCCGAAATTTGCATGTGCGACAGTTGGGCCGCGCTGGGCGCGGGACACTGCACCGGTGTTGCGGGAAGACTCAACGACGCGCGCAAATCGTCAGGCTGCCCGGCGGGCGTAGAACCTTGAGTGGGCACAACTCGGCCCGAGACTTCCGGCGTTTGCTGATGACCCGAAACCACGACGCGATCAGCCGACTGACCTGATGTTTGTTGCGGGTCACTGCGCTGCAGGCTTTGCACCAGGGGACTGGGCATCAAGGGCTCACCCCCTTCCTCCGACTCGCGCCACAGGATGTCAACCTGGGGCCGCTGCACCCCATCCAGCCAGGCCAGACGCAAGGCGCTTTCCAGTGTTTGGCGTGAAGGCAGGCCCAGAACCTCACGTTGGCGCGCGGTCCACACGCCTGCCGGTTCAATCGACGGTGACAGCCTGGTTTCATCGCAACCCGGCAGAACCACCGCCGCAAATTCGCGTCCGGCCAGCTGGGCCAGCGGCAGCAAGACCACCTGCTCGGTGGCCGGATTCGCGGGCTTGAAACTCTGTGCTTCAAGCACCTGATCAACCCAATGGGTGAAGTCCTGCAGCGACAGGCGGCGCGGCGCCCACAATGCCTCGCTGGGTAAGGCCTGCAGGCCGTCGAGTCTGAGCGCAGCGATGACTTGGGCGCCAGCCTGATCTGACAGCAAGCCCTCCCATTGCAGACTGTTTTGCAGCAGGCTGCGCAAAGCCACAAGCCACTGCGCCAGGGGACGTGCCGACTGCATGGGCGCGCGCCATGCCTGGTATTGATCCAGCACGGTTGTCAGGAGCTTTTTTTGATCAGGCTTGAGGCCAGGCAGGATTCTGGGAACATCGCGCCACAAGCGCTGGGGATGCCGCCTGAGCTGACCCTCCAGTGCCTGCAGGGCTTGCGGATCCGTGGCCGGGCAATGCTTGAGCCAGTCCAGCACCCGGTCGGAGCTGGCACGCCAGGTCAGGGCGCGCAAGGCGGCCATGAGCGCAGCGGCAGCCCGGGTCGTGGAGAGCTTCCAGCCGGTTTCATCGCGCATGGTTACGCCCTGCGATTCGAGCATGGCACGCACCCGCCGTGTCAGCGCCCTGTCCACCACCGCCAAGGCCACTGGTGCGCGGCCAGCCTGCACATGCCGCACCACGCAGGCTGCAGCCAGTTGCGCCTCGTCCTGGGCATCCCGGCAGGGGTAAAACCGCTGCTGCCCCGGCCAGGCCGCAGGGGTCTTCGGTGTCGTCAACACACACAGTCGCTCACCCCAGCAAGCCTGCAAGCCCTGCAGTAGCGCATCGGGTTGCAAACCAGGCACAACCAGCAAACAGTCCACCTCGGCCATCAGGCTGTCGGCGTAGAGCTGATCGGTTGGGTAAGACGAACTGGCAGCCCAGAGCAGCGCCACCTGTGCCACCCTAGCCTCCAACTGCAAGGCCGGCGTATCCAAAGCGGCCAGCACCGCAGCGCGGCAATTCTGCGCCCACTCGGCCCGCCTGGCCGGTGGCATGGCGGCGGCGCGCTGCGCCAATTCGTGCATGGAATCCAACAGCAATGCCGCAGCCGGTTCGGCTGGCCCGGTTGCCTCGGCGCTTTGGCGCAAACCGGCTCGCTCCAGCAGGGCCCGCGCACTCAAGGCATCGAGGGCCGGGTCGCCGCGGTAATCATCGGCACCAGGTGCGTCATCGCCCAGGTTGCGACTCCAGTTCTGGCTGGTTTCAAAGCGGGGCGCAAAGCCATCAGGAAAACGCTGTGCCCAGAGTCGCGCTGCCAGTGGCATCAACTGGGCATAGGGCAACAGCACCACAGTGCGCGCAGGGTGCGCTCCCGATGCACGAATGTGGCTGGCAATCTGGTCCAGCCAGCCGCTGCCCGGCGCCGTCCAAAAAGCGTTGCCGGTCTCGGTCTGCGGGTGTGGGGCGGCGCCCATCAGTGGAGGTTTCTGGTTTCTGTCACAATGGCCCCAACTTTAGCTGTAATGCCGTCTTGTCAAAGGAGTGCTCATGGCCAGCGATCTCGTTCAACATATTTCTGACAGCACCTTCGAAACCTCCGTGCTTCAGTCAGACCAGCCGGTGCTGGTCGATTTCTGGGCCGAGTGGTGTGGCCCCTGCAAGATGATTGCACCCATTCTGGATGATGTGGCTGGCACCTACCAGGGCAAGCTGACGGTGGCCAAACTCAATGTGGATGACAACCAGCAGATTCCCGCCAAGTTCGGCATCCGCGGCATTCCCACCCTGATGATGTTCAAAAACGGTCAACTGGCCGCGACCAAGGTAGGTGCACTGAGTAAGGCGCAGCTCACCGCGTTCATTGATCAGCAACTGGGCTGATCTAGGTCCTGATCCAGCCGCGCTTCCAGCGGCTGGATTTCCTGTCATAATCCCACTCGTTCGCTGCCCCAACCCGGGGCCAGTTTGAACTGCGGCCAGTTGGCATCTTGATCACCTCGCTGCCTTTTCCCCCAAAGAACTCATCGCATCTTCCCCCCAGGGGTTTACCCATGCACCTGAACGAACTCAAGGCACTTCATGTGTCCGAACTGCTCCAGCAAGCCGAAGCGCTGGAGATTGAAAATACCGGCCGTATGCGCAAGCAGGAGCTGATGTTTGCCATCATCAAGAAACGCGCCAAAGCCGGTGAGCAGGTGTTTGCCGACGGCGTGCTGGAAATCCTGCCCGATGGGTTTGGCTTTCTGCGCAGCCCCGACTCCAGCTACACCGCCAGTACCGATGACATCTACATTTCGCCTAGCCAGGTGCGGCGCTTCAATCTGCACACCGGCGACATGATTGAAGGCGAAGTCCGCACGCCCAAGGATGGTGAGCGCTACTTTGCCCTGAACAAGCTGGAAAAGGTCAACGGCGGTGCGCCAGAGCAGAACAAGCACAAGGTGATGTTTGAAAACCTCACCCCGTTGTTCCCCAAGTCGCAGATGAAGCTCGAGCAGGATGGCCTGAAGATCGATGAAAACATTACCGGCCGCATCATCGACATCATTGCCCCGATCGGCAAAGGCCAGCGCGCCTTGCTGGTGGCCCCGCCCAAGAGCGGCAAGACGGTCATGATGCAGCACATTGCCCACGCCATCTCGGCCAACTACCCCGACAGCCACCTGATGGTGTTGTTGGTCGATGAGCGCCCCGAAGAGGTGACCGAGATGCAGCGCACGGTCAAGGGCGAGGTGATTGCCTCGACCTTTGACGAACCGGCGGCCCGTCATGTGCATGTGGCCGAAATGGTGATCGAACGCGCCAAGCGCCTGGTTGAACTCAAGCGCGATGTGGTGATCCTGCTGGATTCGATCACCCGGCTGGCACGGGCCTACAACAATGTCGTGCCCTCCTCCGGCAAGGTCCTGACCGGCGGTGTGGACGCCAATGCCCTGCAGCGGCCCAAGCGCTTTCTGGGGGCTGCGCGCAATGTCGAGGAGGGGGGCTCGCTGACCATCATTGCCACCGCCCTGATCGACACCGGCAGCCGCATGGACGAGGTGATTTTCGAGGAATTCAAGGGCACCGGCAATTCCGAGATCCATCTGGACCGCCGTCTCTACGAAAAACGCGTCTTCCCCTCGATTCAGCTCAGCCGCAGCGGCACCCGCCGCGAAGAGTTGCTGCTCCAGCCTGAAATTCTGCAGAAAACCCGCATCCTGCGTCAGTTTCTCTACAACATGGACGAGATCGAGGCCATGGAGATGGTGCTCAAGCAAATGCGGGCCACCAAAAACAACAATGAGTTCTTCGACATGATGAGGAGGGGCGGCTGACGCCCTCCCCTAGGCGACGCGCCACCCGCCTCCTGCCGAGCGCAGGGGGCGCACTCATCGACCCGCCAAAGCCGGCTTTGCGCGTGCTCCCGAACAGCCCAGCGTTGCGCGCGGCGCTTGGGAAGCCCAAGGCAACTCATTGATTTGCTTGTATAATTTCAGGTTTTCTGCGGAAAGTAGCCTGGATCGGCCAGGCCGGCTCCCGCATCTCAAGGAAGAGTCATGAAAGAAGGCATTCACCCGAATTACCGCGACGTCTGTTTCGTGGACCTGTCAAACGGCTTCAAGTTTGTCACCCGTTCCTGCGTCAACACCAAGGAAACCGTCAAGATGGATGACGGCCGTGAGTTGCCGCTGTTCAAGCTCGACACCTCGAGCGAATCGCACCCCTTCTACACTGGCACCCAGAAATCCGTGGACAACATGGGTGGTCGTGTCGAGAAGTTCCGCAACCGGTTTGGCAAAACTGCAGCCAAGTAAAGTCCAACCCGCTCAAGCGCAAGGGCAGCCCGGGTAACCGCGCTGCCTTTTTGCTTGGCTAAGATCACCCCAATTGCCCTACCCTGCTGACCGGTGAACCAGCCCAGACCCGCCATTGTTGCCCAGGCCTCAGTACGGCGTTTGCCCCGCCTGGCCCTGTTGCTGTTTTGTCTGGCCTACCTGCTGCCCGGTTTCATTGACCGCATGCCCTGGCGCAGTGCCGACGTATCGGCCTTTGGCTATATGCGTGAGCTGGCCCTGGGCCATACCGACTGGCTGGCCCCCTTGCTGGGCAGCCAGCCCCCAGAAGTGGATGCCTTGCTGCCCTATTGGCTGGGCGCCTGGGCAATGCAGCTGGCCCCGGGCTGGATAGCCGCTGACTTTGCCGCCCGACTGCCTTTCATCACCCTGCTGGCCCTGGCATTGGCCGCAACCTGGTACGGCTGCTACAGCCTGGCGCGTAGCCCCCAGGCTCAACCGGTGGCGTTTGCCTTTGGCGGCGAGGCGCAGCCGCGAGACTACGCCCGCGCCATTGCAGACGGCGCTTTGCTGGCCCTGATTGCCAGCCTGGGCCTGGCGCAACTCTCGCATGAAACCACGCCCGCCCAAGCCCAGCTTGGCTTTGGCGCGCTTGCCTTTTACGCTGCAGCCGCCTTGCCCTATCACGCACTGGGCGCTGCCCTGGCTGGCTGCCTCGGGTTTGCCGGACTGGCGCTCAGCGGCGCACCCACCCTGGCGGCCTTGCTGGTGTGCGGCGTGCTACTCATGTACTGGACCCGAGGATCCGGGGCGCAAACGAGTGGCCAGAATCGCGCGGTCTGGATCGGTGCACTCTGGCTGTTGCTGGTGGTGGTGCTAGCCAGTTTGCTCGACCTCTGGCGCTGGCGCCTGTTGCTTCCCGCAGAGCTTGTGCAATGGCAATCACGCGCCAGTCTGCTGCTGTGGTTCACCTGGCCCACCTGGCCGTTAGCACTGCTGACCCTGTGGCGCTGGCGCCGACAGATGTTGGGCCAATCCTGGCATCTGCCGTTGATGCTGCCCCTTTGGTTCACCCTGATCCATCTCTTGACGGCGCTCTTCACCGAAGCCGCAGACCGCGGCTTGCTGCCAGCCCTGCCCAGCCTGGCGGTGCTGGCTGCTTTTGCCTTGCCCACCTTAAGACGCAGCCTGTCCTCGCTGATCGACTGGTTCACC
>Ga0075472_10000184_pt1 | contig 25363 bp, 42 predicted proteins | sample DEB19_08_DNA_3_FD_77014 | JGI IMG/M metagenome (GOLD analysis project Ga0075472, IMG submission 77014) | Aqueous microbial communities from the Delaware River and Bay under freshwater to marine salinity gradient to study organic matter... | ecosystem: Environmental > Aquatic > Marine > Coastal ...
CACCACCAGCGATGACGTTCACCATGCCTGTGCGCCCGTCATACGGCCCTGAAACGAACTTAGAGGTCTCACCAGGTCGGGACACGAGGTAGGTGTCGGGGAAAATACCGCGCTCAACGGCAATCACTTCCAGTGCCATCAGTTTCGCCTGCATCTGGTACATGCCAACCAAACCATCAAACTGCCCCTGCTGACGGTCAAGGGTGATGCGGCCAGGAACGACAGCGGGGCACAAGCCTGTGCGGTTGATAACCCGCTCCAACTCCACATACCGCAGTGAAGACTGGCCGGGAATGATGGACGGGGTGACGGGGTTCACCTCAACGGCAGCGAGAACCCACACTTCATCATCCACATACTCGATAATGTCGTACAGGGTTTGCGCTGACGGCTCCTCACCGTTCGCCCAGAACCGCATGGCAGCGTTCGGGTAGTGCGCTTTCAGCCACTTGTATGACCTGCCGAACGAGAAAATACAATCCGTTGGCGTTATCTGGTCAATGTCCTCAGACAGCGCAGGATACGCAGTCAAAGGGGAACGAACCTCCCACTTAGCGATACCACGCTTCGGGTCAGGACGCAACACCACCGGGCTAGACGCATAACCGATGAGGAAACGTGCGCGACGGCGCAGCTTCATGCTCATCTTGTTCGCCTCATACCAGCCCAAGGTGGCTCGGCGGCGCTTGTTCGCCCTATCCTCAGAAGGCTTATTGCCCGGAATGACAGGCGGGTAGAACACGTTCGGGGTGGTGGAGGCGATACGCATCGCCGTCTGGTCAAGACCCGTGGAAATCAGGTTCGCCACTGAGGAACGCTCGTTACGATCCATCTCAGGCAGCGGAACAATAATGTCGCCGTTGTAGGCGTCCCGCAGTTTCATCATCTGATTCAACACAGGCCCGTACGATGTTCTACGTTCCATCAGCATTGTGATGATGGATTCGATACTAGGGCCTGTCACTCAAACTCCCTACGGGGACAACATGTAACGACACTGAATGGTCTCAAGAATACCAATCAGACGGGCAGAATCGATTGTACCGCACCTATCGAGAAGAATCCTATCCTTACCATCAGCATCAAGACCAACAAGCAGACGCAAACCAAACACCGGCAGAAGACCCTCATCCTCAACCATGTCATCAAACGCCGACATGCCATCTACTGCCACCTGTCAGCCCCCGCAAGCCACGACGGGCGCTGAAACTGCGGAGGATTCTTCGCCGACACAGTAAACAGTTTAGGCGCATTCCACACAAGGAACCAATGCGCCATCACACAGTCATCCGTCTTCCCATCAGGCCACGTCCCCAGCTCGTGAACCAGCGGCTCCATCGCCTTCTTTGACCCGTCAGCAACCGAACCAGGCAACCTGACCCTGCCGAAAAAATAGTGCGGGGCGATAGTTTGAACACCATAATCCGCGTCACTCTTATTGCGGTTCGTGGAGTGCGGAATGATCTGCACAGACCGCTCCGAACGCCAGCGTTGAACATGGTCATACTGCAAAAGGAACCGCTGGGCAGCGTTCTGCTCCACAATCACATGCGTGATAGGTCTTTTTTGCTCAAACGACCACCACCACCAGTCCTCCAGCAGTCCCGAAAACTCCCCAGATGCGTGATGCCAATCCAGAAAGTCGGGTGCCTCCATTGGGGCGCGGTGCATGTCCACCAAATACTGCATGTGGGTTTCCGGGTTGTACAACCACCACTGCACAGCCCAAAACTTACTCGGCGAAGGGTCAGCCGTCACCACCGAGAACCACTCGCCGGCAAGGTTTCGTGGAATATTGCCCCGAACCCGCTCATCATCCCAACACCCCGGCAACAAATCCCCATTCGCATTCTTACCCCCATCAATCCACAACTTCGGCACAAGCTGATCCGCAGGATCCACATCCTCCTGCTGGTACATGACCAGGAACCTGTCCTCACGGTTCGCCCGAATACGCTGCAACTCCCGCCACGGCAACCGCCACGGATCCAGTAGGCACGACTTCGGCCATGCCTTCAACTTCTCCCCCTTCTTGTGCCCCTCACATTTGTCCTCATAATGCGCCCGATACAAGAAATGCGTGTATTTTTTCGCTACCGCATCCTCATCATCCTCATCCACATCCACCAAATCCAGTGCGTAACGGTATAAATCATCCGCAGCCATCCGCTGCCCCTGCAAAATCAGCAACCCGCCCGGCTCGACACGAGTCTCAGCTTCCTGCTCCCACCACTGCTGCAACCCCTCCTGATCGCCACGCAACGTTTTCTTGTCCACAAGGTCATCCCAAATGACCAAATCGAAACGACCACCCAAGAAACCACTATCCATGCCGTACGAGGAGAACGTGGACTCCTTGTCCTCCACCGCTGTACCATCAGTCTGCTGAAGAACAAACTCCTCAGCCCGCCACAAATCATTATTCACAGGTTTGAAAACCCCGAAATCCTCCCTCAACGTGGCAACCGCATCCCTCGCCAACCCCAACTCCACCAGCCTCGGGTCAGCCTTCACAGGAACCTCACGCTCAAACGTACGACGACACCGCCCCGTATACATGCGCGCCTGCCGCTCCGTACGCGACCCCAACAAAATACGAATCTTCCTATCCCGAACCGCCAACCACACCGGCAAATCATGCGTAAAAAACGTTGACTTACCCGACCCAGGGGGAGCATTCACCACCACAAACTCCTTACGGTCAGACCGAAGAAGCTCACTAATACGGTCAGCAGCCTCAACCTGCCACGGCACCACAGCACGAGCCAAATACCGCACCCGAAACAAACCAAAATCCGTCAACGCCCGCTGCGCATCCCCAGCAGGCACCACAGGCCTACCCTCCCCAGCCTCCGCCAACAACCTCGACAACCTCGACTTCGGATCCCTCAACTGCCTAAAAGCAGTCGCAACCGAAACCCCAACCTCCTTACTCGCCCGCTCAACACTCCACCCCTCACCCCGCAAACGCAGCCACCTACGCCACACATCATCCGAAACCCGAATACCCGCCACAACACCACCCAAATAAGACAAACACCCTGAACAGATAGTACGCAGTACCCGCGTGGGGGGTTGTCGGCACATCCCCCGTTGGTCGTACAAGTGTTCGGGCACTCGGGCACTACCGTACATCCGTTCGGATAGCCGAGCAAACTAGACGGCACTACACGGGGCGCTAGGTTCGGGGGCGCTAGGATCCTATGCGGGGCGCTAGAAACGCGCCAGGGGCGGCATGTAGGGCCGTTTAGAGGGTGCCGGTGTGAGCTGCGTTTGGGATTAGGTTCGAATGTGTGTATCGGGTGTGTGTGTGTTTAGCGTGGGCGTGGGGTGTTGGGTGTGTGTTTGTGTGTTGGGTGTGGGTGTGCGGCTTGTGTGTGTCCCTCTACCCGTAGGGGTGTCTATCTGCGCTAGGTGTGTGTGTTGCCGTATATAGCGAAGCGCCCCCGTATCCGCTAGGGACGCAGGGGCGCTAGGCGTGTGTGGCTAGTGTGCTAGTAGGTAGTCAATGCGCCCCCACAGGATGAGGATCACGGCGCAAGCAATGAATGCGACTAGCTCGCCTCGGGGTGTCAGCATGTCCGTGCCTTACACATGTCGCACGCGCGTGTTGTACAGGGTTCGACATCTTGTCCGGCGTGCTTACAGACATAGCATCGAATCTCGCGCTCTTCTTCATCTTCCAATGCGCGCAGGTCTGTTTCATGCGCTAGCACGATTAGGTCTAGTTTGTCGGCGCTTTCCCACTGTGTCGGGTCTGTGATGAATGCGTCGATGGTGCCGTCACGTTGCGCTAGGTCCCACACGCAAGCGAAACACATGTCGTTACCCTCAATGGTGTGGTACATGACGCGCGCGCCGCATGCCGTGGCGTTGTCGTGATGAGCGATTAGCCACTGTTCCAAGGTCTCACCGTAGTAGGCGCACTGTTCGTCAGCGAACGTTAGAAACTCTGCGCTAGTCATAGCCGCACCGGTGTCGGGTGTGCGCTCAGCTCGCGCCCACGTCATAACACGTACTAGATCCATGTCTGTTCCTCCCATAGGTTGCGCCCGATTGCGCTAGGCACAGTCTGCCACGGCTCGCAAAGATTCCGCAACACAAACGCGCCCCCGCAACCTAAGTCACGGGGGCGCGCTAGTGGCGGGTCTAGTTGCGTATCGGCATCAGGAGCGCCATGCGGGAGCCGTCACGGATAACTAGCGGGCGCGTAATCATCTCTGCCGTGTCTGCCGATTCGATAGCGCCCTGGCAACCCGCCAAAGCTGCGCCAAGGTAGGCGGCGTTCACGGTGAAAGTCTGGCCGGCGCTGGTGGCGTTCACGGTGGCGAGCACATCGCCGGGCGTTTTCGACTTGGGACGGAACCCGAACACATCCGCGCCCGTGGCGCTCACCTTGACGGCACACACGGCCTTATCCGCTAGGTAAGGCTTGACGATTGCCACATTCTCGGCGGGCATTACCGGGTGTGTGGTCTCGGGGATGATATTCCCAAAGTTGGGAAAGTCTCCCAACACTGTGCGCACGGTGAGGGAGATGGATCCGCTAGCGATAGTCGCCACGCCTAAATCGGTGTCTATGGCGACTGTGGCGGCGGGCACGCGCGCTAGCCACGCCACGCTAGCGGCGGGGACAGTGCCCGCGCATGGCATCGGTAGGTCTGCCACATGTAGGCGGAACCTGTCCGTTGCGGCTACCTTGTCCCCATCGAAACGAACCGCGCACAAGATAGGCATGCCGTAATCTGTGGCGCTTGCGCTAGCAACCCAAGCAACGTCGGCAGGATTCACAGGGACACCATTAGGCACGGGCGCTAGCGCCGGGGGCGCATCCGGCGCGTTAGGGATAGTGAACGAAAGGCCTTTCCCGTTAGTAACGGTTGCGCCCGTGTCGGTAGGCGTGACTGTTGCGCCCGTAATCATGTCTCGCGCAATATCGCGCGCGTATGTGACGGGTGCGAGAGTGGCGCTAGGGATAGCCACGCGCAGAGTAGCGTTAGTGCCGCTAATGGTGATGCCGTCGGCGTTGGCGCTAATGGTGCGCCCAAACTTGCCGGCGCTGGATTCGAACGCGCGCAAGATAGCGCCCGCTAGTGTTGCGTTGATTTTCATTAGGTTCCCTCTCATAGGTGCCGGGCGGGGTGCCCTGGCATGTCGAATAGTGGCAGACCCGTAACGGATCCGCAAGCGTTACGCGCCACACACGGGGGCGCGCGCGCGTTAGCGCTTGTGCGCCGTGTTGCTTGCATCCCAACCTTGCGCCCAACCACGGCGAAAGCCGTAAAGGTTAGACACAAGCGAAACGGCGGCAACGATGACGGCGACCCTCACAGTTTGCCCCCCCACATGGCGACAAGCTCAGCGGCGGTAGGCATGCGTTGACCCTCAGGGCTAGCGGCCCAACAGTCAAGACACAGACCGCCGGGGAAGGTGGCTAGCGGGTCGGTGGGTTGTGCGCATGTGGCGCAGGGCACGGGTTCGCGGCTCATGCGGTCACCGGCTCATGCTCGGCCGCGCTAGACGTGGCGCAGTTGTCTAAACACGCCCCGCATACAGTCTCGCCGGGTGCGTAGCCGTCGAGTTTGTAATCACACGCGCAAAACCCGCACACGCACCGGCTTACAGACTCGGCGCTAGATGCGGTCTGCGCCTCAGACATGGCGAGCGCCACCGCGTACCGGTGCGAATCTGTCAGGCCCTCTAAGTAGTCCCACGTCTCGGGCGTGATGTTTGACGTATCCAACACGACAAGGCCGGCAGCGTCACCGTATGAGCCATCGGCGGCGAAATATGCGCGACTCATCGGGCACCGCCCAAGCAATCAACCGCGCAAACCTCACCCGCAGGCACGTCGCAACCCTCGCACGCACGCGCTAGCCACGGATGCCCCCACACCTGGCAGCCGTGACAATCGCAAGCCGCCAGCAGCCGCACCGCTTCATCGTTGAACGTGGTGCGGGTAAGCGCGCGAACCGATTCGACAACAGTGAAAGGTTGCTCAGGATCCTGAACGGGTATGCCGTCACGCATGCCGCGCCACACCGCTACGAGCGAACCGAACCGGCACCACACGCTCACCGCATACTCGCGCCCGTCGCTAGGGTCGAACCCTGCCCCGCGCGATTCGCGCACAAGAAACCCGAACGGCTCGCGCGGGTTTCCGTCGTTCATGATGTTCCACGACAGGACACGCGAGCGGAAGAAACGCCGCGTATCGGTGTCGAAGTAGTGCGAACCCATGTGCCGCGTTGCTTGGATCACCGTGTATTCACTAGCGCCCGCGTAAAGCTCAGGCAGATAGCCCCGGCACCCGTTACAGGTACACGGGAAAGCCTTGCGCGGTGTCTGTCCCGCGCCGATGTTTCTAGCCATTGTTTCTGTCCTCTCAAACAGTGCCGCCACTGTGACGGCCTGCGCATAGTGGCACAAACCAAACCCGCGCGCAAGCATTACGGCGAAACACTTTCACGGGCGTGTCCCCTGGCACATCGAACAGAACCCGCGAACAGGATCCGCGCAAGCCTCGGCGCAGAAGATTCGCGCAAGCCTTGGCAAGGATCCGCGCAAGCATTGACAGACACACCGGCAGCGGCTGGAAACGCCGGCAGCGGCTGAGCAGTTCACACGCGCGGGCACACGCGCGGGCACACGCGCGGGCGCGCACGAGACGGAAGGGAAGGTGGGAGGGAAGGTGGGAAGGTGGGGGCAAAAGAAATCCCCCCGCACAGTGAGAGGTCTGTACGGGGGGATCTTCCCGCCCTGCTGGGGGAGGGGCGGGGAACTAGCGCCGTGGCGCTAGGACTGTAACCCTACACAATCGCTGGGGGTTGGTCAAGTGCGTGCTTGTCGTAATCCAGTTCGGTGAGTTCTTTGGTTCGAAGGTCACGGTAGTCGGCCAGTGCTGACAGGATGTCGGTGACGAGTGCGCGTGCCTCGGGCAGGGTGAACGTCATGCTGAAAGTGGACAGTTGCGGCGCGTCAGCATCGGTGCTTGGGGTGAAGTGGCTGCCGCTGATTTGGATGCTTTGTGTTTCTTCGAACAAGGTCACCTTCGGTTGAAGGTTGGATGTGTTGATGTATGACCGCATGATTTGCCTCCTTGTTGTGCGGTTAGGTGGGAGAAACTAGTGGCGCTAGCAACGAAAGTCAAGCGACACGCCTAATCTTCTTCAGCTTCCTCAATCTCCACATCGAACGGGTTCCAGTTAGCTGCCTTCACCTGGCTGATTGATTGGGTCATGAGTTCCACTGCGCGGTTAGCCATGTCATGCGCTGCGTCCGGGTAAGGCTTATCCGATTCCAAACTGATCTCAATCTGGCCTAAGGTGACGGTGATTTTCAGCACGGTCTGATTGTAGAACCCGCACCCCCCGTGGTTGACCATGGAACACGGGGGGGCGGGAGTATGAATCTAATACCAGCCGTGGTTGTCGTGGTGCGCTAGCGCTGCACAAGGTGTGGAATACCTGTGGACGATGTATGTGATGCCCCGCTGAATCTGCTCACGCACCGGCGTGTCCGGGTCAAGCCCAAGAATCTGCGGGACACCACCCGCGCCGCTGCGACGGTTCAATGCTTGGGGGCGGAAGTTTGATTCCCTCGTCCACAAGCGCATGAGGCAAGCAAGTTGGTTCCCACGCCAGCCTTGTTCACGCGCAAGAACCACAGTGATCTTGCGGGCGAAAAAAGGTGTTCGGCTGGCGCGGGGCGTGGATGTGGTGGGAATTGAACCCACGTCCACGACCAGGCACTTCGGCTTTATGGCCGTGTCGAAACCTTCCACACCCGTAGGCGCTAGCGATGCGCCCACAAGCAGAACACTAGCGGATACTCTCAATAGCATCACGCACCCCTTTCGGGTTTCCCTCAGGCCCTAACGCGGCGAGTTGTTCCACTGTGAGTAAGTGAATGTCAGTGTAGACGCGGCATTCACGGCACACCTTCTGGTCTCTAGGTTTCCATGCGCAACATTCGGGGCAGTCATTGTTTGCTGTAGTTTCGTTGCACATTCTGCAATCCCAGCGTGTAAAGGTAAGTGTCCCCGGATACGTTGTGGGGGGTGATGCCGAGTCTTTTACGTTCGGCAATGATTTTGCGTTCCGTGTATCCACCCCACACACCGTCTACGCGGTTGTGGAGCGCGTATTCGCGGCATTTCAACAGTAGTGGGCAGCCGTGGCACACTTGAGTGACCGCGAGCTGGTGGTCGTGTTCTTCGATGAAGAACCAGTCTGGGTCTACACCGGGGTCTACGCATCTGGCGCTGTCGTTGATCCATGACAGGTCGTTGGCTTTCACTTCGGGCATCATCCCTGCTCACCGTCCAATGCTTTGATGGTTTCGCAGGGCCACCGCTCCATGCCGTAGTCCGGGTGGTACGGACAGCCGTGGCACTCCAACACCGTCCGCGATGTGCATTCAGGCTTGCACTGCCATCCTTGACGCCAAACCCATTGAGTCTCGCGGTGAGGACAATCGCTGCCGTGAACCCACTGTCGGGACTCCACGGGCTTATGCAGATGACGGACACGTTTGGTAGCGGCGATGGCTTTGTCCAGTGCAGTCTCTAAAAATCTGACTTCATCGGTGCTCATCCCCGCTCACCATGCTTACCATCATTGACATCCCGACGCATTCTCTCCTGCGCCGCCCGCAACCCACGCCTATACGCCTGACGCAGCTTCATGCACATCGTGCAACCCGTGAACTCATACCCAGCCAACGCACACTCAGGCTCATGCGTCACCTTCAAAACATCATGCCTCATCATCCACATCCTCCCACTCCCAAATCTGGTCATAATGTGCCGGCTGGCACTGCGGGCAATATGCGTCGATACGCCCATACGCTGTGTACTCATCCCACTTGCCATAATCACCGCAACGGCAACACATACGCAAATCACGCTGCCTGCTCACCGCAACACCTCCATAGCCAACTCGATAGCGACAACAGCGATACCGCAATACACGGCCAGAGTCTTGTCCGTCGTGTTGCGCTGCAAATCTTTCAGCGTGGACAAAATGTTGTGAAGATCCCCGAAATCGTGTGCGTCGGGTTGGCGCTGGGGCTGTTTGCTCCCAAGGTCTAAAACCACGATTGCCTCCTAACCGTAGTGGTCAGGAGGCAATCTATGGGATGCGGGAAGGGCTGTCAAGCATCCAAAGCAGCGAGTTGCTCATCAATAGCCACAACCATCTCCGCGAGAGTCACAAGGTTCTGGTCAGCTAGGGCTAGTTCGTCGTGGAAGTCCCGGTCAGGGTTCGCCTGGTGGATTAGTTGCAGGCGCTGCTTGCTGCGTTGCGTGTCGTAGCCCTGGCCGATGATGGCTTGGCGTTCGGCTTGCAGTGTGGCGCGCTGTGTTTCAACGCTGATTGCTGCGGTGAAGTCGATTTTGTTCAGGTCTGGTCGCCAGTCAGGTTGAATTGGAGCTGGCGGGTTCTCGTTCGGCCCCACCGCGAGTCGGAGGGGTCGAGTGCTGTGATTGCTAGTGGCAGGGTGCTTGCCAGTGCTGCTGCGAGCCATGTTTTGGTGTCCTCCAGTGTGACGGTTGTGAGGTCAGCGCCTTGCGCTAGGAACAGGGTGAGGATGCTGGCGAGGAAAACCTTGCCGTAGGACTTCAAGATGATCATGGTTGGACGCTATCACATTCGCAGTGGCGCTTGTGGCAGTTGATGCACATTCCGGCTTTCTGTTCTGAGGCGCAGCCTCGGCAGGGTTGTGGATTGTCGTGGTAGTTGCAGCGTTGTTGATATTTATTGTTGTTATTACTGTTGTAACCAAGCCCAGTTGGGGTTTTAGCGTCCCCAGTTGGGGTTTTAGGGGGGGTGGAGTTGGGGTTTTCTTCCCCAAAACCCCAAGTGAGTTGGGGTTTTATTTCGGGGTTATCCACAGCCTTCAGGAAGCGAAACTCGGTGGCCTTACCCCGACCCCAACCCTGCTTTGTGACCTCAATCACACCATCCTCAATGAACTTCAACAACGTCAACCGCGCATACTCCACCGAACACCGGGCCTTCGCCGCTAGCGCCGCTTTCGACGCGAAAAACACCCCCTCATCGGTTGCCCAATCAGCTACCGCCAGAAGAACCAGAAGTTCTTTTCCATCGTAGGGTGCGCTTGTCCACACTCGGCTCATCAGTTTGATACTCACGGGTTGCCTCCTGAATGGTTTCTAGCGTTGTCTTCGCCTGCGAGACGGGGGTGTGCCAGCGTCCGTTGTGGCTGACCAAACCCATCTCGGTTGCGGGGTCTTTGCAGCGCAGCCGATCCTTGTGCTGGTCTTGGTTGTGGTTGTCGAATGTTTCGTGGCAGGTGACGCAGTGCCACGCGCTGACCTCCCAGACGGCTTTACAGGCTCGACAGCGGAACCATTGACCATTTACCTTGCCTGATAGCCTCATCGTGGCTCTCCGTTCGTTTTAGGGGCCTTCTAGGGGCATTGTAGGGGCAGGGTCTTCATAATCCACGAAGCAACCACACCCGCCGATATCAAAATCATCAAACATGGCAGGCTGCTCCTCCACCCGCCGCCGAATCTCCACCAAAGGAAGATTACGTTTCACACCCTTACTCACCTCAGTCAGAATCGTCTGATCCTTACCGAGGAACTCGGCCACCTCTTTCTCTTTCTGCTCCCAGCGGGCAAACCGTTCCGGCATCAACTCAAGTAACTGCTTGAACTGTGCCTGCCCAGCTCGAACACACCCCCCGCCACAGTTGTTGTGGGAGAAACCCAAGTCATACAACCGAGGAGTTGTGAGACCTTCACTGCGTGCCCACTCAATCATCTCCTTCTTCGACAAGTACGGGGGTTCAATCAGCGGGGCTTTCGCCACATACGGCAGATAGTGGCGTTCAATTGCCGGGAACCTGTGGGTTTCAGTCCAGTCAATACCCACATACACAATCGTTTCCGCTGGGTCACAATTCTCGTTCAACCATTTGCGGGACGGCTTCTGCTTCAACTCCGTCGAACAGTTCGCTTGACGTGAATTGCCCAGAAACTTGCGATCCTTGAACACCTGCCAAATGTCCCGGCCATCAGCCACAATCACCAGTTCAGCACCAACATTCTCGGCGGCATCGTGAATGAACCTGTAAGTGTCCTCATCCTCACCGACGTGCGGATCAGGATTGTTGCCTTTCACGTCAGCGAACAAGAGAATCAAATTCTCAGTGCCGTGTTCCTCAGCCACTCGTTTCGCTGTGGCCCACGAACCGATACCGCCACTGAACATCACAACATGCTTCATAGTTCCTCCATTTGTTTCAAGATGGCAAGAAACTCAGCGCCGGACATGGTGACAAACCAATCCCTCGCGCTGCCCTTGCCCTTCCTGCGATGCCACACCACACCGAACTCAGCGCCAGCGTTGGTCTTCTCCCGCTCTACCTCACCCAACCACTCAGCGAGCTTGCCCGCATAGGAGTCGTGGGCTTTCACCTCAAACACCCACCCCGGCACCCCAAGCACATCACCCTTGTCGAGGGTTCCCGCTAGCGCTCTACGTTCGGCGTGAATGAATCCGGCTTCCTTCAGGGCTTCAACGACAGCGTTCTCACCCCTGGTGCCTTTCGCTTTCGCTTTGCTCATGTCTCACTCATTTCAAAATCAAGGATGTGTTGCATATCCCAACCATCAACCCACGACATAAGTTTAGGCGCGTTCACATTCGGCCCAAAGGCTATGTAGGTTCCGTCCATACTGTCTGCGCCACGAGCCGCCATTCCTTCATACCTTCTTCGACTGTTGACGCGACCAACGTGAACCCACTTTCCTTTCTCCTTCGCAATTTCCATAAGCCGGTAAGCGTCATTTCCCAATTTCCATTCAGTAGATCCACCAACAAATAGGGCATCAAACTCTTCCCACGGACAGTTTTTATTAGTTAGTCCGTCTTGAGCCACAAATGAAGCCTTATAACCTAACGATTTGATGCGGGCAAGCCAAGGAATTGAGCGTTGCAATGTCGCTTTGGCATCACCAACTACATCTGGTGCAGTGGCAAAAAGGCATAGACCACGAACCAGCTCGGGAAATGAATCAAGCCACGCAAACCAACGCTCGTCACCAACATAGTTTTTGCCAAAACAACCGTTGTCTGCTGCCCATATCCATTGGTTCATAGTGTGGCAATTGGCTGGAGTATTCATATAACCGAGACGTTGTGCGTCTAAAAGATGACGCACGCCCGTCACGCTTCCCGTGAGATAGATCGCCACGATAGTCCAGCCGCTGCAATTGCCGCGATGATGGTTTTGACGATGAATTGACCAATAACAGCCTCGGTTGTTACTCCAAATCCTGCTAGTTGAAGAAACAGAATGGTGTCAATTGGGGCCGAAGCAACGCTTGAACCAATAACTGCCAGCGGCAAACTCCGCTTCCTCAGTGGCGTGTAAATGAAAAAATCAACAAGTTCAGATGCGAAAAACGCCAAACAAGAAGCTAGTGCCAGGGAAGGATTCGATGTTGCAGCAGATATGACTGCACCGACAACGATTGAAACCAGCACAAACTTCTTGTCAGTAACCTCTTGAAGCCCGTCGCGCAAAACAAGAACCGCGCCAGCTAGGAAAGTTCCGGCAGTGACAGTGATGCCAATGATGGAAACGAGTCCAAAGGTTTCGGTTGCGACATTTGCCGCAATGATTGAACTGATGTAAGCAACTGCAAAAGCGATTTTCTTCACGATAAAACCTCCTGTTTGGATACTGCTGGATTGGTTAGCGGAACAATCTGCGGGCAATCTCAACCGCAGCGCAAGCCACAATGATGATGAACACCGACTGGGTAATCATTCTTCAAACGCCAAAAAACGCTCATCGCAACCGCTGCACAAGATGCCACTCTTGGATGGTTTCTGCTTATTGCCACCCCATCCCCAACGGCAACGCTCTAACCCAGCAGCCTCAACTTCTTTTTCAAGTTCACGGATCTCAGCAGCAACCTCTGGAAACCAAAAGGCAATCTCATCTAACTCTCCTGGCTTAGCAAAGGCCCCACACAAACACTCACCCGACATATGGAGAGTGTCACTTGCTAAGTTGCGTGGAATATCGGGATTCAACTCTCGATACCAACCTAAATCATTTTTAGTCCAATGAACCATCGGGCTAATCCACACAATACTTCCAGTCACATTTACCTCTGGGACATTTGCGCGACGACTCGACTCGTCTCGACGACGGCCAGCCAAATAAATGATGCGTTGTTTGCGAGGTTCTTTGACGTAATCGCGTCGAACCTTCATCAGACCACGTTCTTTGAGCCGTTGGTACATTTTGAAATGCATTGCTGGGCCGGGGAATCCCTGATCTAAAACAAGTTCACGATAAGTGCTACCCGGAGGTGGATGCTCCTCAATCAAGGGAAGATTCCAGCTTGCGCAAGTGTCCCGTACAAACTGGCGAGTTTGTTCGATTCCGATTCCCGTATTCACATGCACCGCACAGTCAACCCAATTTCGAAATAAGTGGGTCATTGTTGTGGAGTCATTGCCACCCGAATACAAGGCGCATTTCTTCACAATCTCGCGGTCACCAACATACATTTCAATGGCATCATTGATAATTCTCCAAGATTCTTTCACCAAATTTGCAATGTGGTCTTCTCTGTAATTTTGGTTACCCGAAATATCTGTATCGTAAATCATTTGCGTCTCCTCACCTTCAAATCCTCAAGCCTGCGCCACGCCTCATACGCCTCCCGCAAGGCCTGCGGCACAAAACCCCTATCGTTCACAAGGATCTTGTGCCGCCTAGCCCAACGGCGAATCTCCCGATCAGAATGGGGGCTGCTCATCAACAATCTTCCCACCAAGAGAAGCCACCACATCAGCAGCAGACAACGGATTAGCCAACTGCTCCCGACCCTGACGGCGCTCCACACGACTCACAGAAGCCTTCTGATTCGACAACGCCACACCAACCTCGCTGGCAACAAGTTCCCAACCGCGCTGCTCCTGACCGTCCTTGTCGTACACGGTCTCCTTCAACTCCCCGGACACAATCACCTTCGTGCCCTTCGCAAGGGACTCAGCAACATGCTCGGCTAGCGCACGCCACGCCGTCACCCGATACCACGTCGTCTCACCATCAGTCCACTGGCCGTCCTTCTGCACACGCTTCGACACAGCCACACTGAACTTCGCCACACCCACACCGCTAGGCAAGAACTTCAACTCAGGTTCCCGACCCACATTCCCAACAATCACTGTTGACATGCTTTCTCTCCTACTCAATTGGATTTCCGCAACCACCCTTGGGTCTCCGCATCACGGGGGTGAGTGGTGACCCAAAAGTGGCAGTCGTGGCACAGCGCCACACAATTGTCCCGATCAAGAATCGACCCGCCTCGGGCACGGGACAACAACTCATGCACCTCACTGGCGCGAGCTTGCTCACATCTAGCGCACACAGCATCTTCAAGCATCTCAGCGACCAGTTTCCTGCGTTCACGGTAGATGCGCTGCATCCGCAACGAACGATGCCTCACAGCCCGCCCCTAAAACAACGGCACATCCCCACCATCAGCAGGCGACAACAATGTGCCATTGACCTGAATCGTGGTATTGCCACCACGAATCCACCAGAAATTCGGCTCATCACCAGGGCACACCACCTGAAACATCTTCCCTTGAAACATCACCGGCTGGCGGGGTTTGAACACTTTTCCTCACATCTATCCGCTGGAATGGGCCTTCTTCCCTCATTATCTCAACCCAACGGACAACCACACCATCATCGGTGACACCTTCCACGCCGTCCAAGTGTTGCCGTGCCCCCTCTTTCACCGCTGTCCACTTCTTGATTGCCTCATTCGCTTCCACATACACGCCCGCAGCGGCAGCAGGTTCACCTTCGATACGCCCGCTAGGGGTGTCGTCACGGCGGCAAGAGAAATAGAACTGGCAGAACCTTCGACACATTTCACGCGGCCAGTCCTTTGACGCCTCCTCATTATGTTTCACCGCGTAAATAATGTCCTCAATGAACGCATCGGAGAAACGAACATTCGTCTCATCAAACGGCAACTCCACCACGAACGGCAACTCATCCCGACCCGAACGGTCAAGATACGCCACACGAATCAACGGATCAGGCTTCAAAACCCCTGCCTGCACCAAACCCAGCGCGTACAAGGTGACCTGCCGGACATGATTCTCATCCACACCGATGCGCTTGCGGTAGGCAAGGTCGGCTACCGTTTTGAAATCGGTGACCGAGTTCTCGTCAACATCAACCTCATCAGCATGACCAGTAATGACCACCCCGCTAGGTAACGTGATAGACACCTCAACCTCATGGCGAAGATTCGGGTTGACGGCAGCGCGTGCCTCTTGGATTCCCTTGTGTATAGCTGTTCCAAGAATCGCAGCCAAGCTTGATGATTCACGATCAGGGACTGCCCCGATGGTGACACGTCTGGCGCGTTCACGGCATACCAGGTCGGATGGGCCGAGGATGCCGGATTGGGCTTGTTGAGACCTGTCGCTGCCCCTGTCGTGTTCGAGTAGGTCTGCCCTGAACGTGGCTGCCCAGTCATTCACTTGTCTCCTCCGTGATTGATACAACGGTTGGTTCTTCTGGTTTGACGAGGGTGTCACGCACCACCGCGCTAGTCGTGCCATCCTTATAGAGCGACAAGCCGAACTGGTCACCAAGGTTCACGGCGGCACGTTTGAATGCCTGTGATTCAGCGGTTTTGATTGCCATATCGTGCGCATCGGCACGGGACGGGTTGTTCTGTGAGTCGCCCGCAGCGGCTTCGGTGTAAGTGGCGAAAGTCCAGTTGGCGTGGACGGTGAGTTTCACGGTGGCGCGGTAGGCGACAGTCCACCGGGATTTGCCGTCACGCTGCGTCTCGGACTCAAAAATCTGTTCCAGCGCAATCAGTTCGGCTGACCAGCCGAGGAATCCGAATACGCGGTTCAGGTGGGCGCGAACATCCCACGCTTCAAGGTGTGAGAATCCTTTGCCGTCTTTGCCGACTCGGGTGGGGTTGATGGGTTTCAGCAGTTGGTCGTACTGCTCTTTTGTCACACTCATGGTTCCTCCTCAGGTGGTGTGCTAGGGTGGACAGTATCATAATCTAGCGGGAAAGTGAGGCTATGACACTCCAAGAGGAAGCCATCAGGCTTCAAACCGAAATGAAACAAGCAACCCAACACATGCGCGACCTGAACAGGCAACGCCAAGAAGTGTTCCTAGCGCTACACAGGCAAGGCATGACCCCACGGGCAATAGCCAAACTCGTTGGCGTCAACCACTCCATCATCTACAAAGTACTTGAACGCGCTGGCTACGAACCCGAATACTCATTCAAGGCAGCCCACCTGCGCAAACAAACCCAACGCATGATCGTGGAAAAAGCTCGGATAAAGATGGCTAAAAGATAATCAGGGTTACTTCACTGCGGGCGGGACACGATCCCCAGCCACATAGCGAAGATGCCACGGCTCGGACTGTGATTCCCAACTGAACCCGAACCGCGCTGCGTTCGCCAACAACCACGCCAGTTTGCGTTCACTCATTGAAGCAATATCGATTGCTAAACCCCAGCCGTGAAATGAAGTGCCGGGAACAGCGACACCTGCTTTGCGGGGCTTCAACCACCAGTCCTTGCCCTGATACTTCTCGTGGCGGGTGTCCCTCGGGGTGTTGTCATACCGTGCGAAAAACGCCTTCTCCTGAATTTTCAAAGGCCGGTAAGTATCGACGTGACTTGTCGGTTTCAACCACAAGCGGCTCTTGCGGGCATCCTCACGCAGCGCTAGCCACGCCTGCGCAGCCAGATGATGCAACTTCCCGCCAGGAATAGCACGCAGCAGGGCATCATCAACGAGGCCGTTGGTTTGCCCCTTCAAATCTTTCGGCAACACCACAGGCTTCACAGGCAGTTTCATATGCGTAGAGTACCCGCCCCTAGCGCTGCGTAAGCTGCCCCATCAACCCAATTGTCACGATGCTCAGGGGTGATTTGGGAACGCACCAGTTTCATTCCCGCTAGCATCGCTGCCACCGTGTGCGGTGCAATGGGTAATGGCAGGTCAAGCAGCGCCCCCCACACCTCCCCAATACGCCGAAAATCGTGCAACGCATCCCCATACACGGCATTCCTGTCCGTGGACAAAAGCCGGCCAGCCTCAGTGAGAACCTCAGTGGCGTAATCGCCAGTCACCACAACCTCCTACACGACAGCAATATCGGAAACAAACTCACCCAACCCTACAACGAACGTGAGAGTTCCCGGTGTTGACCATGATCCGCTGGTGTCCTCAAACCATTTCGACCCGCCATCGTTGGAGGGGCATTGCAGCCTCCACCACGGCCCCATGTCTTCCACCCGCAAATGGTGGCGGTGGGCGGTGACCCACACTCGCGGTTCCCTGCCGTTCTCGCGCAACAGGCGAATGGACTGACCGCGTAGCCAGTCCAATTCCTTATTGCCGCTAGGAATCTTGTGACCGTGGGTGAACGCCACAGGCACACCCGACAGGTCATGCAGGACAGTCATCTCATCGTGTGGGATGACCCATTCGATAGGTTCATCGGCGAGAATCCTCTGTAGCGCATCGGCGAGGAACCCGTCAGCGGAGTCTGAGTCTGAGGTGAGGGACTTGCCCCCGGTTGAGCGTCGCATCCACTCCCCATGATTTGACAGGACAGTCACGACGGTCAGTTTGTTGGCTAGCGGAAGGAGCCTTTGAATGCCTTCCACATACAGGTCTAGCGCCGCTAGAAGCTGTTGTCTGAGGGTCAGTTCCACTGTGAACATTTGGGACTCGTAATGCCCCACACACCCCTCAATCGGGTCACCCATCAACGCGATACAAATATCGGAGACGGGAACCCCAGCCTTGCGTAACGCTTTCAATCTGCGCTCGGTGGCACGGAACGATTTCCTGACACGCTCCAGAACGCCCTGGAAGCCACCACCAGCGGATTTACCTATCTGCCAGTCAGCCCAGCACACGACCATAGTGCCAACGCCTGAGAATGGCTCCTGTGGTTTCCTAGGGGCATTCCTGCCTGACGCTAGAATCCGGGCAAAATCATCATCCGATAACAGCGCCGAGGCACACCTCTTGAACTGCGCCCGATACGAATACAACCAAATCAGGTCACGGTCACCATTCTCCAGCCGCTTCGACTGCTGCCACTTCGACATACGAACCGTGTCCCCCACCACCTGAAACACGGCAGGATCCAAACCAAACGAACGCAAAATAGGTGACCAGTCCGAGCCAATCGGCTCATCCAACGGCCCCGTCTCAAGGGTTCCCCCATCAAGACCAATCTCAGCGCGAGCCTTCACCGGCTCCTCAAACTTGTCTTTCAAGCTCATCGGGAACCACACTGCTTACGGCGGTGGCGGGACACTGACTGCAACCCCACCGAATAGCCTTCCTCAGTGAGAATATCCGCTATCTTCGCATCAGAGAAACGGGACTTATCATCACTGGGCTTGTTGAAGTTATCGACAAGGAACTCGCGGTCACCCTGGTCTAGTTGGGTGAGGATGTGGCAGACGCGGCAGATGCTGCGCGGATAATGTGGCGGTTCATCCACAAGTTTTTCTCTGATACCCACAGTGACCTCCTCATTGTTGTGGACAACGAGGACAACAGTATCACCTAACGGCGAACAATTTGATAAACAAAAGAGGCAACAGCCAAAATGGTTGCCACGCTAGGCAGCGCCCACACCCGACGCTCCAACTCCCGAACCCGCTTCTCGTGATCCGCGAGCGTCTTCGCCTGATTATCGGAAGCATCCCCCATGCGGTCAAGCCTAGCGACAATCGTATTCAGAATTTCCTTCTGTTCCCTCAACTCGTCCCACACGTCCCCCAAAGTGACAATGACTTGATGCTCCATCACGCGCTCACCGTGCTGACCGTAATCTCAATCGTGTCATTCGGGGAAACAGTCTCAGTGATAGTCAACGCATTCCCCGCCGCATACCCGCTACCACCGGCAAACAACGTCACACTCGTGATAGGCGAATTAGACCCACCACCCGAACGAACCACCGTGAACTGCGCCCCCGAACCAGACCCACCCGAGGCCGTGTAAGTACGGGTAGAAGCACTACCGAGCAAACCATTATCAGCGTAAGTGAACGTCAAAATGGAACCTGAAGGCACATCAGCGGAGACAGTGATAAGCCTGCGAGCCATCAGGCAAAAGCCTTCCCAGACAAGAAGCCGAACACGTTGTTCGTGGAACCCGCGCTGCGGTTCACAACAAGAGTCACAATGTCAACCTGTCCCGCCGAGGTGGACAGTGTGGGCGCTGCCCCACTCGCCCACTTCGGGGCCACAGCCGAACTGTTGATAGTGGTGGAACCCCACGCAATCGTCTTCGACCCACCCGTGCCCTGCGTGATAACAAGAGTCAACGTGGTGGAACCAGCATTCGGCAGGTTCGTGAACGCAAGCACAGCGCCAGTGCCAGTGACAGTCAACGTGAAAGTCGTGCCAGTAGAACAATCAAGAGTGACCGTGCCAGTCACACTCGTGTTCGACACAATCGGCTCAACCGCGACAATCCCACCACCGGACACCACGCGGGTAATCACATTGCTACTGGAATCCTGAAACTGCGCGATATCGCCAGGGGTTGTCGCATTAGCCTTCACGACCACACCGACACCACTAGCTGCCGCATTCACAGCCACACCCGTGCCCGAAGTGGGGGTCACAGTCTGGGTCGCTGTGAATGTGTTGGCCGTCAACACTGCAGCCGTGCCCGTAATCTTCGATGCGGCGATAGACCCCGCAAGCATCGTGTTAGTGACAGTGCCAGTATCCCCAGCAGTGATAGCAGTACCAGAAATCTTGGTCTTGTCGATAGCGGCGCTAGCGTTGATATCAGCGTTGACGATAGTGCCATCAGCAATCATCGTTGATGTGACCGTGCCAGTGTCAGCATCCGAAATCAGGGTGCCAGTCACAGCGGGAATCGTTACTGTCCCTGATGCTGCCGATGCGCCACGAATCACAGTCGTGCCACTGGAAGTACCAGAAATCTTTGCCGAAGTCAGGGTTTTGTTGGTCAGTGTCTGCGTGTCAGTAGTGCCCACCACACTTGATCCGACAGCCAAACCGTGAACATTGATAGCGGAAGTGGAAGCCGATGAAGAAACGTGCGCGTTAGCCTCATCAGCATCAGTAGCTGACCACGACACCCACACCGAATCACCCTGATTGTGGGCGCTAGCCGATGTGCCATCAGCGCCACGACCACCCGAAGCAACCGTCACCGTTGTACCCGAAGTACCCGAACACAAGATGCGTTCCTCAGTGGACGTGCCCGCCCCAATCGTCACCCAAAAATTCTCCGATGAGGCAGTCGGCCAGTTCGTCGGAACCGTGATAGTGAACGTGCCATCACTGACAGTCATAGCGGCAGCAAGCGTCGTCACCACCGGGGCGTTCGTGAACTTGTACCGTCTACGAGTGGGAAGGGAAGCCATCAGAGTCCTTTACGCTATCTGCCGCAAAACCAGCACAAGTGTACCTTGGAAACGCTTAGCCTTCGTGGAGAACTTCTCAGGTATCCACGAGAAATCATCCACCACCACCGAATAAGTGGACTCACCCTCTTGATAGGCGATGATTGTCTGATCCGAGTGGAGCTGGGTGAGGAAGTCGTACTCCACCCCCACATCCAGTGGGTAGTCCCGCTGGTTCAAAGTGGTCACCGAGTCATACAACAACACAGGCACAGTGAAGCGGGTCAAACGGCGGGGGGACGGGTAGGAGCGGGCAAGGACACCAGTGACAGCGCAAGCCCCGCTAATAGAAATTTTTGTCTCAATGAACGTGTTGCGCTGCCCCACATAGTAGTCGGGGGATTGCAGCGACCCGATGATGCTGGATGTGCCGACAGGGTTGAAATCCCCACCATCCACTGAATGCTCGATAGTGACAGACTCGCCGGTGGTCAAAGCAGTGTGGCGCACACCTTGGAACACGGTCACTTTCTGGTCGGTGATGCCGTGCGTAATCTCACCACTAGACACCCAACCTGAGGAAACAAGGCTGCCCGATTCGGTGTAAATACCCGAGCCGACCACACTGAACGCGGTAGCCCCGCCACTGGTCGTCACAATCGACGACACTGTGCCAGTCACATCCGACATGAGATCCGTGGCATACGCGGGCTGTAACGGCTTGTTGAACACCGTCAAATCGACCCGACCCAACCCAGCAAACCCACTATCGGCGTTGTCAGACCAGCCGAACCATACGAACCTGTCCTGACCTTCAGCGCAATACACGGGCTTCGGGGTGGCAATCAGTGGGCCGAGAATCAGATTGCCGGTACTGTCCTGCTGCGCCATGCGGAAACCCTTAGACGTTCCGATGAACATGTACCCGAGGTAGGAGTGCAGGAAAGTGACCGACTCCCCATCAGGCATGGTCAGCGCAATAGTCGGCGCATCCAGTTTCGTGGTGTTCGTGTCAGCCAAAGTGGTCTTATAGATAATTGACTTGTCGGCGTAGTAGCCACCGAAATAGTGGTACTCCCCGAGCGCGTCACTAGAATTCCACACCCAGCTTGGGGTGTAGCGCATCATGTGGGTGGAGTCGTTCAACGTCATAAGCGCATAGTTCTGCGACGATGAGTAAGCGGTTGCCAGCGCTGTGGAAGCGGTCTCAGTCACCTCATTCAAAACACCCGTAGTCTGAGACGCGAACAATCTTCCGTTGTTGAACCACAACCCGTTGCACGAGTTAGACCCAGACATGGTGGCAATCTGCGTCGCGGTGCCAGGGGAAGTCACATCCACACGATAGATGCCGTTTGTGCCGAACGCAGCGAATACATACCTGCCATTCGTGGCAATCGCCGTGCCCGCTGTGGCCGGTGTACCTGACACGGTTGTTGCTGTACCCCAAGTGGAGCCAGTAATCTGCGAATACTTCAACGAGGCATTGTCAATCCAAAACACATACCCGTCAGCGACCACCATTTGAACATTGCTGTTCGTGGCAGTCTGCTTCAACGTGGTGCCATTCAGCAAAGAAATCTGACCAAACGACCATGGGTCAATACCGACACTAGCGTTGAAACGGTACGGGTCGGAATCCTCACGGTCATAATGCGACTGCCCAGCACCCTTATGCCACGAATCAATCGACCTGCGCCACAAGTTCTCAGGCGACACACTCGACTCACCCGAAGTGCGGGCACTGTCAGCTTGTGTGCGCAGCAAAGGCAGCGAGTCACGACTGAACCTGATACCCAGCGAGAACTGCGGGTCAAGGTTCACCAGATAAGGCCTGCCCGCCAACCCCACAGGGAACATGCCCGGAATGGAGGCGTTCGCTGCGCTAGCCGAAGATGAAAGACTAGCCCCGAAATGCGCGCCAAGGCTTACCGAATAGTAAGACATCACGCATCCTTGATGATCGGGTAGAACGCATCCAATCTCTGCTTCTCAGCCTCAATGCGCTGCGAACGCAGCAACCGCAAACCATTCACCGAAGCGGCAGTCGCACCCACAGGAACCTCCACCGCACGGCGAGTATCCCCTTGTGTCTCCGTGAACGCCCGCTTGATTTCACGCCCAGCCATGAGCTGAATCGCAGCGCCAAGCGGAGGCAAGTCATACGCTGTCGTCGGCAAACCCGTGGTGGACACGTCAGTGGTTGTGGACGCTAGCGCCGTGAACCCCTTCTTATACGTCACCCAAATCGGGTAACCCGCGTACATGTCCTCATACACGAACAATGCTTTACCGCTAGCAAACCCACCCGAACCAGTCGGCGCGGTCTGCATCACCCGCATCTTGTGCGTTGCGATACGCGGCCAATCCTTATAGATACCGGGAGTCTGCCCGCGAGCCTCAATCACCGAAATCAGGTCAGTGACACCATCAAGGTCATAACCCGTCAACAGCGGGTTGTACGTCAACGTCTCCGTACCCACCTGATACAAACCATTCGCGGGACTAGACAAGTCCACAAGATCCGTGTTCAACGCATCCAGAATCTGTGCAGCGGGGAACCTCGGGTTCACGGTGACAATCGCACCGGCGCTAGCGTTTGCGTCCGTGGTGCCTTCCCAACCGCCAGTGACAGTGGCAGTGTTACCCGCCACAGCCCACACATACAGCAAATTGGTGCCAATCTCAATGCGCGACCCAGGCTGAATGCCCATCAAATCGTAAGAAACCGTAATCGACCCAGACCCAGCCGTGTACGCCGAATCCAGTTTGTTCTTCTCCTCCTGCACCCCAGACAGCAAATAGCCCTTAGTGCGCTCAATCCAATCAGATGCCAGAGTCACTGCGCTGCCTTTGCCGGTTCGAAAACACTACGACCAATACTTTCCTGAACAAAGGATACAGCCTCAGACACCTGCTTCTCACGGCCCGGAAACGCCCGCCCAGACTCAATCTCAAACCTACTGGAAGCCTGCGACTCTAGTGCTGCGCTACCATCAATACTCGGCGGCTGGTAACCCTGCTCACGCAACCGTCTATAGGCGGGCATATCAGCCGCCCACCGCTTCTCCATGTTCTTCTCCCGCAACGCGGCAGCCCCCCACTCCGTTGTCGCAGCCACACTCGGGGCAAGCATCAAAGTGGATACTTTGCAAGCGAAACACCCATCCACAGGGGACGGGTGGGTGCGACGCTGATGCAACGACATGGAACCTCCTACGCCTGGTAAGTGAACTGGTAAGTGTTACCGCTGTTCACACTGTTCTTCGGTGTCAAACTGATTGTGTACAACGTGCCTGTGTTGAATGTGACCCCTGTGATACTGACACTGGAAGCCCCATAAGTCCCCGCCACAGTGCCAGACTGCGTGCCCCCATCCACCACAGACCAATCGATAGACGCGCTACCTGCGGCAGCCACACCCCGCGAATACTGGCCCACAGGCAACGTCACCAAAATGTTCCCGCCCGACACTTCCGCTAGCGGAATATCGTCCGGTGTCAACGTGTACCCCGCCGTTAGAAGCCATCCTGCTACCTGATCCGTGACACCCACAGGGTCATGCCCGCCAAGGAACTCGTAGGTAGCGCGGTCTGTTGGTGGGTTGTAGTTTTCCGCTACACGCCCATCCGACCACACAAACACGTTCGGCGCTTTCAACGTTCCCTTGTAATACTTGAACGGCGCATCCGAACGTTGCTTCGTCAACACAGGCGGGTTACGCAAACTCGTTGGTGGGGTGAAAGCTGGCATTACTTCTTCTTGTTCCTTGCGCTAATCGCGGCAGCCTTCTTACGGGCATCAGCCTTACTGGAAGCCCCCCACGCATTCAACGACAACAGCAGGCGGGTTGGTTCACCATTCGGTTTACGTTCCGGCCCAGGCATGTTACCCATCCGTGCAAGAAACGAAGCGCGACGAGGATTATCACCAGACTTTACAGGTGCCTTCAAGTTCATGCCCTGCGCATGGGCTGAAGCGCGACCTTTGGCGTTCAACCCGCCTTTAGGGTTTTTGCCTTCCTTGCGCTGCCAAGCGGGAGTAGTCATTCGTCAACTCCCAGCACTCATTCAGCCTGGTTCGGGTAAGTGAGGTTCCACCCGATTTCGTTTCTATCCTTGTCGCGCACAATGACGAGGATGCTGCCGTCAGGCTGGGTCACAGGCTTGTCGTAAAACGACTCGTTCACAGGCTTGCTCATGTCAACCTTATGTAGGGTGCAGCGCCGACAGTCGTGCCAAGGGTCACGGGGCTGTTGGTGATGTCGGTTTGACCTGTCGCGCCGCCAACAATCAGCGGCAGCAGGCTTGTGTTGTTGAAGAGGATGGTGCCGGATGGGGGAGAAATGCTCGCCAAGGTCGGCCCAGCGAATGTTCCACCCGTGTTGTAGAACAACACCCCGGCAGCATAAGTGGTTCCAGCCACAATGGTGTACGAGGACGAGTAACCGGCCTCGCTAGTAAATGCCTTGGTGTACAGGGTGCTGCTGGTCTGACCGAGGTTTGCATCGTTTGCGGAGCGAGCCACGCAGGTGATTGTCCCTGCGCCGCTGTTGTAGGTGAACAGGCCCATCCTGCGAACAGTCGTGCCACCGCCGGTGTCCAGCGCGCCCGTGGTGCATGCAATCGTGAAGTTTGACACCGTGAGGGTGCGGGTCGGGGTGAAGAACACCACGCGCAACACACCGTTGCTTTGTGCCCCGGTAGTGGATGCCAACGCCCTGTCCGGAACATCAATGCCGTTTGACGGCTGGTACTGCCGGTCACGCAAAGCCGAGATAGTGAGGGCTTCCTCAGTCCACGCAAGAATCTTAGGCATCAAGCACGTCCTGCCAAAACATTCACAACCTGCGTACCAGAAGCCACAACCCCATACAAATCCTCATTCTGATCCACATCAA
>Ga0075472_10000192_pt1 | contig 24934 bp, 23 predicted proteins | sample DEB19_08_DNA_3_FD_77014 | JGI IMG/M metagenome (GOLD analysis project Ga0075472, IMG submission 77014) | Aqueous microbial communities from the Delaware River and Bay under freshwater to marine salinity gradient to study organic matter... | ecosystem: Environmental > Aquatic > Marine > Coastal ...
CCGAAATGCGCGGTACAGACCCCTTGACAAGTGCGGCCCTTCTAGCCACCGAGGACATCGAAACCGTCGTGAACGGAAGCACGACTACCTGTAGCGGGCTGGTTGCCCGCTTCATCCCATAAGAAACTACATCCCCCCACAGGTCTTCCGTGACAAACGACGAAATCCACCTGACGGACTTCCGCATGGCAGGCTTCCTATTGGTCAAAGGGTACGCCTTTTTGGGGACGTACACCAATGACAAGGAAGAAGTCGTGTTCCGCTTTCGATCCGATACCGCAGACCCTTTGGTGGCCTACCCCGGTTCGGCTGAACAGCGGTATGATTCCGCGTGCAGGGTGATGCACGACATGGTCAAGGTGCAAGTCCGCAAGAAGCGGGGTGCGACATGAGAAAGCGCACCAAGCCCACATCAACCAAGGTCGGGTCGCGCAAGACCCGCACTGTCGCTGAAAAGAAAGCAGCGAAAGCCCGATTCAAGCAAAGGAGAAAGCCCGTCATGCCCACGCCAATGGAACGCATCAACGCCGAAATCGCCAAGCTGGAAAACCAGATCAAGGACATCGCTGATCAGTACCAGACCTACGCCAAGGAAGTCGCTGGCGAAGTCGAACGTATCCTGAAGGACGCCAACGTCTGGGAAGACATCCACGCCCTTGAAACTGAACGGCTTCAGACGCAGCAGAAGGCGCAGGCCAAGGTGAACGACCTGCAAGCGACGATTGCCGAAAAGGCAAAGGTTCGCAACTACTTGCGGGAAATGGAAGATGCTGAAGTGGCTGCGGCTGCGGTTCCCGCCCCTGTCGTGGAAGCCCCCGCAGCGGAAGAACATGACCCCGCTGGCTGTGTTCCCCGCGACGAAGCAGAAGCTGCCCCTGCTTCAGACGAAGTGGCGGTGCCTGCGGTGGAAGAAGTCAAGAAGCGGGTCATCCTCCCCCCTTCCTTCTAGCCCCTGTCGTTAGGTTCCTTATACCGCCCACAAGTAGTGAAGGGCGGTTGATTCGCCTTCCCCTATCCCACATTCGATTAGCGATTGTTCGGGTGCCATCGGTTTGGCACTTGGACGGTGTTCTTCTACTGTTCCAACGCCGCAGGGCGTGTGGGGGAATTCATGGCGACTTATTCCAACTTCCTGTCTGGTTCCAGCGGTCAGCTTCTGATCGCTGGCGAAGCAGACACCGTAGCCTTGACGCTGGCTACCCTTCAGGTGAAGGGTGGTGCGTTCTCGACGGCTAACGCAGACAATTCGGCCCGTGGCGCGATTACGGGTGGCGCGGGTTCGTTCGACTCGTTGAGCGTCTCGGGTGCCCTTGATGTGGGCGGCAATTTCTCGGTTGCCACCGACAAGTTCACGGTGGCTGCGGCTTCGGGCAACACGACCGTGGCGGGCACCTTGGGTGTGGCGGGCAACTTTGCCATCAACACCGACAAGTTCGTTGTGACGGCTTCGTCGGGCGACACGAACATTCTTGGCAGCATGACGATTGCTGGCGACCTGACGGTCAACGGCACGACCACCACGATCAACACGCAAGACCTTCTCGTCACGGACAACACGATGGTGTTGAACTCCGCGCCGACCACGATCCGTGATGCGGCGATGGTTTTCGCGCAGAAGATTCCCGTTGGCGGGCCTGATTACTACGCTTTGACGTGGTCTACGGCCAACAGCGAATTTCGTCTGGGCCAGATCCCGTCGTCCGATGTGGGCACCCCCACGACGATCAGCATCACCGCCTACAGCGACTTGCACATTGCCGATCTGACTGCGGTGAACGCCACTCTCAGCGGTGACCTGTCTGCGGTGGATGCTTCACTCAGCGGTGACCTGTCTGCGGTGAACGCCGCCCTCAGCGGTGACTTGGACCTGACGGGCGACCTGAACATCAGCGGCAACATCGACAAGGCTGTCGGCACGCTGGCGATCACGGCGGGTACGCGGGTTTCGGTTAGCGACGTGACGTTTGCTTCGGGCGCGGTTGGCAACATCACCACCCTGTCGAGCAGCGGCGCGGCCACGCTGGCCAGCAGCGGCGCGGCTTCGTCGTTCGGCGGCGATCTGTCGGTGTCGGGCGCACTTAGCGCCGCTTCGGCTTCCATCACCAATGGTGTGTCGGCAGACCACGGCAACTTCGTTGGTGAAGTCACGGCTGACCACATTTCGACCGACGACTACGCCACCTTTGGTGGGCTGGTGACGGCAGAGTCGCTGGCGGTGTCGAACGCTTCGACCCTTAGCGGCTCCCTGACTGTGACGGGTACGCCACGGTTCGACAGCGCCATGAAGCTGAAGACGGTCGCATCCAGCCCCGCGTCGGTGAACGACTACGGCTTCATGTTCGTCAAGACTGACGGCACCACCACCAAGGAAGAACTGTTCTACCTGTCGGACGCTGGCGAAGTTCAGATCACCAAGAACGGTGCGCTGAACGTCGATGAAATCTCGATGGCGCTCCAAAGCGCCTACGATGGTGGTCAGTCGATCACCATGTCTGCGGCCAAGGGCGACATGGCCTTCTACGGCGCATCGTCGGGTAGCTGGATTTTCGGCTACGACAACGCTTCGCTGACGCAGGCTGGTTCGGGCATCGTCCAGTTTAGCGGTGGGGTGTCGGCGGCGGCGGGCTTGCTCGTCTCTGGTAACGATCTGGCGGTTTCGACCGACAAGTTCGTGGTCAACCACAGCACTGGCGCGGTCAGCAGCAGCGGCGTGATGGACATCACGGTGGCGGGCCTTTCGACGTGGAAGTCCACGTCGGGTGGCTTGGTCGTCAAGACCGACGCTGGCCCGTTGTCGATTGACGGCAAGTCGGTGGTTTCGTTGAAGAAGGACGGAACTGAATACCTGAAGATCGGTGCCAACGCCAGCCGCGTCGATGTGCAGGCCAACATTGACTTCGTTGCCCTTTCGGGTACGTCGAAGCTGGACTTCAGCGGCGCAAGCGGTGACTTCAAGGCTTCGACGGGTGCCCTGTCGTGGGCTGGCGCGAACACCAAGGCAGCCAGCATCGTGTCCACGGGCGCGGCCATCACCGTGACCGCAGGCGCGGCTTCGACGTGGTCTACCTCGTCGGGCGCACTGACGCTGACTTCGGCTGCGGCGGCTACTTGGTCAACTTCGGCTGGTGCGCTGACCCTGACTTCGGCGGCTGCGGCAACGTGGTCTACGGCGGCGGGCAAGCTGACCCTTCAGGGTGCGTCGGACGCCCAACTGACGGCGGCTGCGGGCAACCTGAAGCTGTCGGCTTCGGGCTACATCACCACCGTAGGTATGCAGGCGGGCGCGGCGGTCACGTCGGGTGCGTTGCTGGCCGTGACCAGCGCGGGCAAGGTGATCCACGCCACCAACGCCAGTGACAGCTTCATCGCTGGCATTGCGTCGGCGGCGATCTCGAACAACGCCTTCGGGGAAATCGCGTCGATGCCGGGCACCAAGATGGTCGTCAAGACCAACATTTCGGCCTACACCAACGGTGCCGTTGTGTACCTTGGCACCGATGGGGATGTGACCAGCACGGCCCCTTCGGCTGCGGGTAGCTATGTGATCCGCGTTGGCGTCGTCGCAGACGCGGCCAACGGCAAGATCATCTACGCTCCGCAGTACATGTACAAGAACCCGTAAAGCCTTCTGGGCCTAGCGGTTCCTGACTAGGGCGACCCCCTTGGGATTTCGGTTCCAAGGGGGTCGTTCTACTTTTGTCAGCCTATCAGCAGACGGTAGTATAGGCACAAGGGAGTAGCCCTTGTCGGCGGTTGGCACGATGGACAAAGCACTAAGCATGGGTTTGGGGGATGCTATTCGACGGCTGACTGCCGTGGAATGGTCGGTTCGACTCGGGCACCTCAGCCCAGAACTAGAAGCTGAACGGCACATGCTGTTGGAAGCCCTGAACGTCATTCCCGTCAAGGTGGGCTTCGACTGCGGGGATGGCGCTGAACTGGTGGAGATCCCCGACAACGTAGACATGTTCAACCATGCGGTTTCTACGTCATGCTGTCGCTTGCGCCCACAAGCCCCGCCGACACCGCGTAGGTCGTCGCGGAAGAAGGATGTCGTGGAAGCTGCCACGGTGGCGTCTGCCGTAGAAGCCCCGACAAGCGACGCACCGCCGTCGTCCGACAGCCCTTCTGAAGACGCCCCCGCCAGCCGTGGCAAAAAGCGGAAAAAAGGCTTTCTTTCCAACCTATTTGGAGATGACACATGAACTTGACCTACTTGCTTGTGTCCTACGGCATCTGCTTCGGCATCCAGAACAAGGTGCCGTCGCTGCGGAAAATCCACCCCATCGCGGAAGCCATGATCAGTTGCACCTACTGCTTGGGCACCCACACGGGTTGGATGACTTGGCTGCTGGCATGGGCCGTCAGCGGCAGCTTCCCCGCTGCTGTGGATGGTGCCCTTGCCCCTAGCGGGTGGGCGGTTCTTGCTTCTGTTGCCGTCTGGTCGATGGCGTCGGCGGCGTTCTGCTACGCGATGGATGCCCTCGTCCAATGGCTGGAAAACCATTCCGCTTGATGGGTGCCTGATGGCAGAAGAACGTGTGGACTGCAAGAACCTGATCGTGCCAGACGCCCTTCGTATGGGGTCGTTCGCCAACGCCTTTCGCATCGTGAAGGAAGCAGGCGGGGAATACTTCCTTGACTTCCTTCAGTATTCTGCCAGCGAGGAATTAGCCCTTGTGGTCGCACGGGTCAGGGTGCAAGGCCAGTTTCTGTCAGCGATCCACTCCCGCCTTGCCAGCACCATCGAAGAAGCCCAAACACCCGCAGGCATCGTCGTCCTGCTAGGCGAAGTGAACTGATGCCTCTCGCATACGCCCCCGCGCCCCCAAGGACGGACGTTCTGTTGCCGAACACGGTGGTATCCCCGACTGTGCCTGTGGGGCAGTTTTCGCCCGGTGTCGCCGTCGCGCTTGTCACTGAAGGTGGCGCAAATGTCTACCGTCCTTGCGGCTGCAAGCGGGTGGACTACGCAGATCACTTCCTTGGCTTCATCGACAGTGCTGTTTCTGCTTCTGGCGCGGTCAGCATCACCGTCTTGCGGGGGGCAATCGTCACCCCAGTACGCGAAAATGACTTGCCCTTGGTCGTAGGAGCAGCGGTCTATCTGTCTGTGACCGCAGGACAGGTCACTGCAATCTGCCCTGCTTCGGCAAATTGCCGCATCTTGCGTCTTGGCATGGCCCTAAGCCCGACGACGTTCGTGTTCAACACGGACATGCAGATGGAAATCCCCTAGTAGCGCGGGCAAGGAGCATCCTATGGCGGTTGCATTTTCCCCTGAACAAGTCCTTGGGCGTGGCGACTTGGACGTGTTCTTGACCAATTCCCAAGGCAACGCCACCAACGCGGCAGACATCTTCTACGCCATCTACTATGTAGACCCCACCCCACCAAGCACGGAAGTGCTGATTGGTTCTGACCACCGCATCCCCGTGAACCCGACGGTGGGCGAATACTACGCGGCGATCATGATCCCCGCGTCTGCCTCGCCCGGCACCTACCGCATCCGTTGGACGTTCAGCGAATACGCCACTAGCCCCCTGCAACAAGTCGTGCAGGAATTTGCGGTGGTGACACCAACGGCGATTGTTGGCCCGACCTACAACGAGCAGGAGCAGGACATGATCAACACCCTGCGCCTGCTGCTGCGCGACCAGAACCCCGACCGCTACTACCACTTCCGACCGCCAGAGTACGAGGGCAACCTCAACCAGTACAACCGCGTGTTCGGGCAGATCTGGGAGGACGCGGAGTTGTACCAGTACCTCTTGCGCTCGCTTGACTGGTGGAACATGTTCCCGCCCCGCACGGCAGAACTGAACACGCTGACCAAGCTCTACCTGCAACGCCCAGAGTGGCGCACAGCGATCTACTGGGGGGCGATTACCCACGCTTGCTTCGCCCTGTCGGCCAACTGGGTCGCTGACGAGTTCGACTACAGCATCGGCGGCGTCAGCCTCTCGCTGGAACGGTCGAGCAAGTACGAGTCGCTCAAGCAGAACAGCGAGGGGCAGTTCGACAAGGCCAGCGAGGCCAAGGCACGCACCGTCAAATACATGCGCGGCTTGCAGCAGCCCAAGTACGGTATCGGTATCCGTTCGAGCTTTGGCCCCTTCGTCGGCAAGGGCGTCCTCTCGCCACGCGGGTTTCTCTAATCTTGGCAGAAATTACTTGTTAGCCCTCCTCCCCTCCCGCGTACACAAAACGAGGGAGGCAGGAAGCCTCCCGCTGAACGAGGAGGTTCCCAATGGCTGCTAACAAGACCCACGCTGAACTGCTCAACGCTCTCCGCTCTGACCGCCACGCTGCCGAGGTCGCGCTGGCCGAGCATGAGCGCGACCTCTGCAAGGCTCGCCACGCCGACTTCGTGGCTGCTGGCGGCTGCGACGAGTGCGGCGGTCGCGGCTGGGTGGTCACTTGGGACACGCTGGACTGCCTGAACGGCAGCTACGCCGAGTACGGCACTTGCAAGAAGTGCAACGGCGAGAAGCGCAAGGGCGAGGCGGCTCACGACCCCAGCTACTGGACTAAGTACGACCGCAATCGGGGCGTGCGGTACGAGGCCGCGCTGCCCAAGACCGACGCCGAGAAGGCCAAGCACGAGGAATTGACCTCGAAGCTGTCAGCGGCGAAGGCGGCAGAGGAGAGCTTGGCCGAGGCCATGAACCCCTACGCCAAGGGCAAGAAGGTTCGGGTCTACAAGGGCCGCAAGGTGCCTGTGGGCACCACTGGCACGGTGTTCTGGGTGGGCGAGAAGGTCAACAACTTCGGCTACCGCCCGACCTACGAGATGCGGCTGGGCTTCAAGGACGACGCGGGCACGGTCTACTGGGTCAACGCCGACAACTGCGAGGGTGTGGTCGAGGGCTTCTAACGCGGGAGGTGCTGACTGGCCCCTGCCCCTCTTGAGGGGTGGGGGCTAGTGCCTTTCTGGCGGCGCACCCTGCTTCTCGGCAATCGTTTCCAGCCGCACGACACGCTCCCGCAAGTCGTTGGTGTCATGGCGGTTTTCTTTGATCTGGTTGGCTACGTCGGCCATCTGCACTTGCAGCGTGTTCATCTTCTGCTCGATCAGTGAGGTGTGCTGAGTCAGCGACGACTGCACGTTGCTTACGCTGCGGTCGAGGTCGTTGTCGCGCTTGGCCTGCGAGGTGTCCACGTCGTTGATGCTCTTGGTCAGGTCGGCCTTGAGTTGCACCTGTGAGGCTGTCATCTCGGCCTTCATTTCCGTCTGCTTGTCGCTGAGTCCTTTGATGAGGCGAGAGAACCACCATGTCGTCGAGGCGATGCCTACAGCGACGGTGCCCAAAGCCCCCACGCCGATCTCGGTGCTGATCTGGATGTAGCTGTTTGCGTCTGGCATCGCCTCTCTCTCGTTCCGCTAAAGCGGCTACCACAGTTGAATTGCCATAGGCACGCTATCGTCTAGCACAGGCAGACGGATTGCGCTTTGCACCTTGGAGGTGAGTCACCGGGGAGGTACGACATGGATCACGCTCGCACGTTCGCTCGGCTGGCGGCTCTGGCGAACAAGTCCGGGGTCGAGATTAGGTTCAAGGATCAGTCTAGGCTAATGGAGGTGCTTGCAAAGGTGCTGTTCTTTCGCCCCGAATTCCTGACGGAAACCGTGACGGCTTGGGGCTACGCGCTGTACTTCCCTAGTCGAGACTGGCTGGCACAGCACCCCGAGGAAAGCTGGCGCGGCTTGGCGCATGGCCTTGTCCACGTCAGCGACATGCGCCGTTGGACGGTTCCTGTCTACGCCCTTTCCTACCTGTTCCCGCAATGTCTGGCTCCGCTTGCCCTTGGCGCACTGCGTCATCCTTGGATGGCGGTGTTCTCGCTGGCTCTGTTGCCGTGGCCTGCGCCCTTTCGCAAGCACTGGGAGATGCGGGCGTGCGCGATGACGATGGCAACCGAACTCTGGCAGGACAAGGAGAGCAGCCTCGACACCCTCGCTGAACGCTTCGTCGGCAGGCACTACTACTGGTGTTGGCCCTTTCGTGAGCAGGCGGGTTCCGGGCTGTCTTACTGGCTGTCGGTGGCCAAGGCGAAACGGCTTGGCCTTTCCTTGCCGCACACCTCGGATGTGAAGTTCTCTATCCGCATCGAAAGCGTCTTGCGGTAGGGTGGCTCTAGCCCACCACTAGCAGGGCGAGGAAGGATACCATGCAGCAGCACACGGAGATCGGCCAGCTTGACGAGAACGAGGTTCAGCAGATTGAGACCTACCGCAAGGCGGCGAACAACATGATCCAGCAGATCGGCCAACTGGAGATCCAGAAGGCGCGGGTCTTGAGTCAGCTTGGCGAAGTTGAGGAGCGGGCGCAGTTTATCCTCAACGCGGCGAAAGTCCGCTTTGGTTTGGGTCAGAACGACCCCTGCCTGATCACCCCCGACGGCAAGGTGATGGCGGTCAAGGATGTCTCCGAGGAGCCGCAGCAGCACTAGAGGTGAGGCATGTCAGCAGGGACGGGTATTTCGCTGCCGTGGCAGACGCTCTCGGGTAACTTCCCTGCGCCTCCAATCAACGGTCAAGTCGTCACGGCGTATCTGCCTCAAGTGCAGGACATCCGCTGGGACGACCCGACCCTGCTGACAGCCAACACCACCTTTCGAGTGCTGGGCGTCAACATCTACCGCTCCGATGTGAGCGACCTTGGCCCCTATCACCGACTGAACCCCTACCCGCTGGGCGGCACCTACTACCGCGACCAGACGAACATCCAGCCCGTGGTCAACGAAGTCGTGGACTGGAACACCTCGTGGATCGACAGGGGCAATGCGTCCAACAACCGCCAGTGGACGTTCCGCACCAAGAACCCCTGCACCAAGCCGCAGCAGTTCGCGCCTTACAGCCGTGCGACCCCGGCCAATGCCCCTAGCGACGTGCAAGTGACGGTGGACGGCTTTGTGGTCGAAGTGGACAACGTGTTCGGCCCCACAGGCGAGATTACGCTGGTCAACGAGTTGTCCATCAACCCCCTGACCCTGAAGTACAACGACTTGCACTTGCCGACGGAGACCTCGACGGTTCTCGTCAGCTACTACACCGCTGACACGAACCAAGTGCGGTCGGGCCTCGACACCAAGCTGTTCTACCGCATCACGACGGTGGCCATCGACCCGCAAGACCCGACCAACCTCGTCGAGACGCCGCTGCAACTGTGCCAGCCCTTCTCGAACATCGCTATCGAGACGCTGGATTACATCTGGCGTGAGGCCATCCGTCGCAACTCTTGGATCCTCCAGCAGGGCGGCGAGCGGGTGAAGGTCTTTGTCCGCAAGCAGTCGGGGATCCCCTGCTATCATGGCATGGACCCTCGAGAGATTGAGTACGGCGCACAGCCAGTGAACCGCTGCCTCATCTGCTACGGCACAGGCTTCGTGGGCGGCTATGAGGGGCCGTATGAGACGCTGATTGGCCCTGAGGACTCAGAGCGCAAGATTGCACAGACCCCCAACGGTCGGCGCATGGAGAACAGCTATGAGGTGTGGACTGGCCCTTCGCCTCTGCTGACCCAGCGCGATTTCATCGTGAAGCAGACTAATGAGCGGTACTCCGTCGGTGCCGTCAAGCGGCCATCGAACCGTGGCAACGTGATGCAGCAGCACTTCAACATCGGCTACCTCGATGAGGGCGACATCCGCTACAAGGTGCCCATCGAGGGCGTGGCCGAACTGCCTTGGCCGCAGACCCGCTACATCTACGACCCTTCGACCCCGTACCCCGTCATCGGCACGACCTACAACCCTGTGCAGGAAGGCGACCGTATCGTCACGCCGATGGAAACGGACAAGGATGGTGTGTCGCCTGATCGTCAACAGCGTGGCCGCACCGTGACGTGGGAGAACCAGAACTACTGATGGCAGAAAAGGATCTCAAAGGAACCCGCGTCGGGCCTATCCTCAAGCAGCTTATGAGCGGGGATGCTATTGCGCTCGACCAGAAGTCGCTCAACAAAATTGGGCGACTTCTGGTCGCTTGCGTCAAAGAGGAGGCCCAGAAGGACTTCGCCAAGCGCAAGCAACCCGGCATCAAGGGGCCGTTTGACCTTCCCGACAGCCGTGGGCGCAACATCCGACCCTCGTTTTTCGACTCCTTCAGTTACCGCATCTCGGGGCAAAAGACTCTGGAGGTGGTGTCCTCGTGGCCGTGGATCGAGTTGCTCGTCAAGGGCAATCCCGGTGGCGACAAGATGGTCAATCACACACAGGCGAACCCCAAGATGTGGAAAACTCGCATCATGAAGGACGGCCACATCGAGCGCATCCCCAAGTCGATCCCCTTCATACAAAAGAGCGGGGCTGTCGTGTTCCGCATGGCCCCTGTCTCGACGGCGACGGCTTGGATACACCCCAAGATAGCCAAGCACACCTTTGTCAACCGTGGTCTGGAACGCGCTCGAAAGAAACTGATGCAGGAGGGTATGATGGCAGAGATCCTGTTCGATCAGTTGCAGAGGACGGCTAAATGACCTCGAACCAGACTAAGAAGCTGATGGTCAAGGCCAAGGCCATGTACCATGTCGCAGACCTCAACCTCACCATTCGTCGTGGTGAGGTCGTCGAGCTTGCTGAGGGAGATGCCAACAAGTCCAACGACTTGTGGCGCGGTCAGCAGTTCGGGTTGCTGGAGGTCAAGTGGGTCTACGCGGGGCAACAGGTTGCGGTGCCCAAGGCCAAGACGGTCACCGTCGAGAGCATGGCACACCTCAAGGCACACACGCAGGCGCTGGCCCCCAAACCCATGGTCGAGGTCAAACCAGCCGTCACGCCCAACGAGTCGAACGAGGTCAAGCAAGCGTTGCAGGATCTCCGAGCCGATCTCAACGCCCTGACCAAGCAGACACAGCAGGCCAAGGCCGAGCTACAGGCCGAGATTGCACGGCTCGAAGCCAAGTTGACGGAGATGGGGGAACCCGCCAAGAAACGCGGCCCCAAGGCAAAGGAGGCGGGCGATGCAGGAGTGGAGTAACTTTGCCCCTGTCGGCAACTGGACGGCTTCGGTCACGCTCTACAAGGACGGAGAGCGCGTAACCGTGTTCAATCTGGCTTCTGTCGAGGTGCTGGAAACTGGCACTGGTGACCTTGACCCCGAGACAGGGATGCCTGTCGAGGCTGACCATCGTCTCTCTATCGCTGGCGTGATCGAAGATCCGCTGCCCGAGGACTAGATGTATTACTTCCTCACCGAGGCTGTGAAACGTCGCGTCATCCTTGAGCTTCGGCGGTATTGGAGCTACCACCCCAAGTATCCCGACTTGCCCGACCACATCCAAGGCAAGTACAGCTTCCGCGAGCGGCCCCAGCAGGGCATTGTCGTCAAGACAGGCAGCGCGACCCGCGTGGACATGTCGCCCGACCATTACATCGGCACGGTGCGTTCTTACGTCTACCTGACCCGCGTATCGGGCTACAACGGTCTGGCCATCGAGTGGGTGCGTGAGGACGCCCGAGCTATCCAAGAAAACAATGGGCGGTTCCCGTCAGCCCCCGGCATCTACTACATCGAGCTTACCGAGGATCGGGAGTTCTATGTGGACTCGATGCTCGACGTGCGAAACGAGGCGGTAAGCCAGACTAGCCCGACGGAGGGGCAGCTACAGCACCCCTTCCTGCCCGGCACGCTTCTGCTCTATGAGATGCCTGCGGGATACCAGCTTGTCGAGGGCGTCAACTACACGGCTAATCCTGCCACAGGAGCGGTCACGATCAGCCGCCCCCTCTCGAATGGGCAGTACTTGCTGGCCGACTATCGCTACCAAGGGCCGACCAGCGGGCCTTGGGAAATCTACGAGAACAGGGCGAACAACCAAGCCATCCCCGGCGTCGTCCTCGCCTTTGGCCGACGCAACAAGAAGGGCGACCGCATGGCTGTCGTCGTGCAGCCGATCCGCGATGCCGCCGCACTGGAGTACGGTGGGCGGTGGGATCTGCAAGTCGAACTGAACGTCATGGCTCGCGACGTGTACGCCCAGCAGGAGATTGCTGACCAATCCACGGTCTACCTGTGGGGCATCGCTCGTTCGCGCCTGTCCACAGAGGGGTTGGAGATGACCGACCTCTCGATGGGCGGCGAGTCCGAGGAGGTCTACGACGAGAACGGCGACGACTACTTCTACAACTCGACCATCACGCTGACCATCCAGACAGAATGGAAGGTCTATGTCCCGCTCGTGGCGACCTTGCAGCAGGCGATCCCGCTGACGCCTGAGCAGCAGGCGGTGGCAGCGGGCCTCGACGACGACGAGGTGGCTAGCTACGAGAACAACATCCGCGCTCTGGCTGACCTCGGGCTGGAGCCTATGCGAGACCCCTTCTTTACCAGCAAGACCTCGCACTTTGAGACGGTGGCCTGATGCCGCTCTACAGCTACCAGTGCCACTCCTGCGGCCTTCGCTTTGAGAAGCGCGTAGGCATGGCTGAGAGGGCTTCCCAGCCCTGCGTCTGTGGTCAAACTGCCCAGCAAGCGGTGCCTGACGATGTGGGCTTCAGCTTCAATCAGCCCACGAGAGGCATCGCCCCGCAGAACACTGGCCTCTCCAGCGTGGATGCCAGCTACGATCGCGTCATCGCTCAAGACGCGGCCCTGCGGTGGGAAGCACACAACAAGCGAGAAGCCCTCAAGCGAGAGGTGCTGCGCCAGAACCCCAACGCGACCAAGGGCGACTTATCGAGGACGCCTGATGGGAGCTATCGTGTTCTCACGCCAGAGCAGCGCAAGGTCAATGAGGCGGCTCGCGTTATCGACGCCGTAGCGACTCTCGGCAAGCGCAAATCTCCGAACCCTAGTTAGGCTATCTAGCGCACCAAGTAGAGCTTGCCCCCTGTCTGGGCAGGATAACACCTCTTGCGCTGTTCCTACCGCTTGCGGAGAAAACCATCATGGCCTTCCCAGAGAACAACTACGCGCCTCCCGGTGTTTACACCCAGACCAACTTCGACTCGCCCATTGCGAACGCGATTACTACGGCTCGTATCCCAGTAATCATGGGCGAGGGGTCGGAGATCCTGACCCAATCGAACCTCTCTGTGGTGCGCGGTTCGTCCTCGACGGTTGACCAGCAAGTGGTTGACGAGAACGAGGCTGGGCGTGCGGTTGTTTCCATCAGCGCGGCGGGCGCTGTGACGCTGGGCGACTTTGACGGCTTGATCACCAAGTTCCAAGTCCGCAACTTCCCGATCACCAACGGCGACGGCACTGGCACGACCAGCAACAGCCGCAACTCGGTGGTCGTGACCTTCAACGGCACGCCCATCGTTGTCCAGTCGGTGGACGGCCTGCGTGGCATCATCACGCTGGCGCAAGCCCCGGCTTCGACGGACGTTGTCCGCTGCACCTACTACTTCCATCGCCGCGACACCTTGTTCACGGACAACGTGAGCGAGCAAGTCTCGACGGAAAATGCTGTGATCTTCGGCGCACAGGGCGTCACCCCGACGACTGGCACCTTCCAGATTGACGCGGGCGTCAACGACCAGTTCGTTGTGACCGTGCAGAGCAGCGCGACCCCGACGACGGTTACGGTGACTCTGCCTGCGGGCAACCTGTCGGCCACGGTCGTAGCGAACACGCTGACGGCGGCAGTCCCCGGCCTGACGGCAAGCACCTACATCAACAACTTCGGTTTGCAGGCGATCCAGCTTTCGGCAACCAGCAACTTGCTGATTGGCAGTGGCACGGCCAACACGAAGCTCGGCTTCGTCAATGGCCAGACGACCAGCCGCAACACGGTGTTCTACACGTTCCAAGGCCCGATTGTGGACGGCTCTGGCGGTGGTATCACCACGACCGACCCGTCGAAGGTGGTGGCCAAGGTCAACGGTACACAGGTCATCCCGACCGCTGTCAACGGCACGACCCGCGCCGTGACTCTGCCCTACGCCCCGGCTCCTTCGGCCACGGTGACGATTACCTACTGGCAGAACACTTGGCAGGACACGTTCGATTACCTCGCCAACATCGGCATCACGGACATCTCGCTGGTCGGCCTGACCCCCAACCGTCGTGATTACTTCAACGAGGTCGATTACGTCCTCTACAACGACACCATCGTTTGGGGCACGGCCCTGTTGGTCGGCAGCAGCACGACTGCGGCTCTCTCGACGGCGTTTGGCTCGACCCAAATCAGCGGCACGCTGGTGGACTACCAGTACTTCGCAGCCCCCTGCACGACGCTGACCAGCACGACCTTCCAGCTTCCGTACCAGCCCACCACTGGTAACGGTCGCAACAGCCCGCTGGGTACGTCGCTGTTCCAGTCGGTCAGCAATGGTCGCATCGACCTTCCGACTGACCGCCCCGACCTCGTGACGGCTTACTGGGGCTACAGCTTGCAAGACGCTCTGGAGCGTGGTGCCGTGACGGTTACCAAGGTCGAGAGCGAGACCAGCACCATCACGCTGGCCGAGCCGATCCCTGCGGGTGCCTCGGTCTGGGCAGACTTCTACTACAACTTGCTTGTGGACAAGGAGTATCTGCTGACGGTGGGCATCCCCGGCGCGGGTGGCATTGGCACCTACACGGTGGCTGACGCTGACGGCAACTACACCTACAGCGCGACCTTCAATCCCAACACGAAGTCCGCTGGCCTGACTGGCATCTCGATCAACTTCCCGAGCGGTTCGGAGTTCTACGCGGGTGCCCGCTATCAGGCTTCGGGTAGCAGCTTGTTCGTCGGCCCGATCAATGAAATCGTGACGGTGACCTTCAAGACTCGTCAGGCGACCCCCGCCTCGATTGCGGTCGAGGGCAGCGAACTGTACTCCTTCGTCGAGGGTGCATCGGACAACTTGTTCATCAAGTTCGACAGCATCGGCGCGATGACCGCTGTTGATCTTGCTTCGCCGCAGGCGGGTGCGGGCACGTTGGACTCGGGCATCTGTGCGACTCTCGTCGGCTCGCCCGTGACCTACGACGACACCACTGGCGGTGTGACCTACACGCTCGACAGCACCAACAACAATCTGGCCATCATCGTGGACGGCGTTTCGCTGACCCCCACGGTTCCTGCGGCAAGCTCGTTGACGGTAGCGGCGTTCGCGAGTGCCCTCAACATCGAAGCGGAGGGCTTCAACGGACAGGCGAACGGCGGTGCGACGACCACCACGCTCACGGACACCACGGCGTCTCTGAACACCACGACCGACTACTACGTCGGGTGGGAAATCATCATGAACACCGACCCCGGCGTCGGTGTCGAGGTGGGTCAGAAGCGCACAGTGACGGCTTACAGCTACGCTGCTGGCGTGGCGACGTTCACGGTTGCGTCTACTTGGACGGCTGGCGGTGGCAACACCCCAGAGATTGGTCAGGGATACTATCTGCACAACCCCTCCAATCGCGTGAAGATGACGGCTTCGACGGTGTTCTCGGCTGGGTACACCATCAGCGTGGGTGTCAACGACCGCCTGACGATTACCTATACGGACAGCCAAGCGGTTCCCGTGACGACCACGGAAACCATCACGCTGACTCCCGCCACTTACGCCACGGCAGCCGCTCTGGCCGCGCAGATTCAGACGCAGCTTGACGGCACGGCTGGCTTCAACGGCGGCAACGGCCCCACGGCTGACTGGCGGTTGCCACAAGTCGATGTGTCGGCTTCGTCGGGCAATCAGTTGCTCTTTACGTTCCGTCGCGAAGCCTTCCAAGCTGGTGGTGCCACGAACGGTGGCTACTTCCAGTTCGTGGACAACGTCGCCGCTGACCGTGAGTTTGCGGTCATCGCGGGCATCGACACTGGAGCAGCGGACGGCCCTGCGGCCAAGTACTTCTGCGGCCCCATCTCACGTCGCTACACCACCACGACCACAGGTGCGCTGCTGTATGACCGTCTGGTCATCCGTGGACGCATCTCGCCCGGACTTGGTGCTTACTCGTCGGTCTCGACCTACGGCAACATGGCGGCGTTCAACGTCCTGAGCCAGTGTGGCATCACCGTGCAGGGCGGCGCAGGCAATGCCAAGGCGGGTCTGGTCACTGGCCAGACTGCTCAGGCGACCAACAAGGCGACCATCCAGCCTGCTTCGTTGTCGGCCTCGCTGCCTTCGACTACGCAGTTCTCTGGCGTTGCCGCTTACAACGGCGAGTTGTCGGTGACTTTCTACGACGGCTCGGGCACGGAAGCTGCCAACAACGTGTTCCTCTTTGAGGTTGACGGCAACACGGTTGCCGTCTCGTTCACCGCGAGCGGTACAGGCATCCTGACTCCGCTTGGTGACAACACGGTGTTCTCCAGCTACACCCCCGGCCCCGGCGAGCCGACCAGCGTGCTGGCGCAGATCAACTCTGCGCTTGCCAACTTGACTGGTACGCCTTTCGGCAACATCACGACGGTTCGCAACAGCCAGATGTGCCGCCGCGAGGGTGTCGGTATTCGTCTGACCTCGGTTTCGTCGAACGTCAACAGCGCGGTGGTCATCGGTGGTGGCACCGCCAACGCGACCCTCGGCTTTGTCGCGGGTACGACGGCGAGCCGCACTCTGGTCAGTGCCTCCAAGCTGGTCTCGGCCTTGATGGCGAACACTGGGGCCAAGTTCCCGGTGGCCACTGCTGCGGCCAACACCTTCGCTGGCGAGGGCGTGGCTCAGGTGGTTGCGGACATCAACAACATCAACTACCTGTACGTCGAGTCGAACTCGGTGGGCGCGAGCAGCCGTATCGACTTCGTTTCGACGACGGATGATGCGCTGCGTCAGGGCACGGGCTTGTTGACCTCGGCGGGCACTTTCGTCACTGGCGAGGCGACCCTCAACGGCTTTACCGTGACCTCCTCGATTCCGGGTGGCTCTGGCTCGGCCAACACCTCGTACCTCAACAGCGGTACGGGTCAGGACGGCACGATCAACCAGACCTACGTTGACGAGGTGACGGGTCTGACCTTCACCATTCTGGAGCGCGAGGGTGGCTTGGCCTACCCTGCGGGTCAGACCTTCCGCTTCAACTGCTCTAGCACGTTCGTTACGGACGGCACGATCCCTGTGCAGTTGCCGGGTGTCGAGTTGATCGTGACGGATACGCTGGGCACGGCGTCGGGCAACGTCGGCACGGTCAGCACGTTCAAGCGTGGTGGCAACGAGCCTGCGATTGGCGACTTGTACTACGTCACCTACAACTACACCAAGCAGGACTTCACGCCTTCGCTCTACAGCCGCTTGGCGACTGTCGAGCAGGTTTTCGGTGCCCTGTCGCCCGACAACCCTGTCACTCTGGCTGCGTACCTCGCCATCCTCAACGGCGCGGTTCTGGTGGGCATCGCCCAGACGCAGAAGGTGCCGGGTACGGACTTCGCCAGCCTGACGACTTACCGCGACGTGCTGGACAGCTTGAGTACGCCGCTGCCGGGCAACGTCAAGCCTGACATCATCGTGCCTCTGCGCGGCGACTCGACGGAGTTCTTCCAGTACCTGAGCCGCAACGTCAGCGTGCAGTCGAGCATCCGTTACCAGAACGAGCGGACGGCCATCATCGGCATGGCAGCGGGCACCACCCCGCCGCAAGTGCAGACACTGGCGCAACTGCTGGGCAACACTCGTATGCGTATCGTGTACCCCGACACGGCTACCCTGACGATTACCAACGCGGTTGGCACTCGGCAGGAGTATCTGGTCGAGGGTTACTACATCGCAGCGGCTATGGCGGGTAACCGCGCCAGCCCGAACTTCGATGTGGCGACTCCGTGGACGAACGCCCAGCTTGTCGGTTTCACCCAGTTGGGCCGCAAGCTCGACGCTGTGCAGCAGAACCAGACGGCCATTCGCGGCGTCACCATCATCGAGGACGCCCCGCCGTTCCTCAAGGTGCGCCACGGCTTGACCACCGACATGTCGAATGTCCTGACCAAGTTGCCGACCATCGTGCAGATTGCTGACTACGTTCAGCAGAACTCGCGTCTGGTGCTGGCAAACTTCATCGGCATCAAGTTCCTGCCGGGTGTGTTGAGCCAGATCGAGGGTCGCCTCGCGATGATGTTCAAGAACATGGTGGCGGCACAGATCGTCAACGCCTACACGGGCATCCGTGCCAACATCGCCCCCGATGACCCGACGGTGGCGAACGTCGAGGCGTTCTATCAGCCCGTGTTCCCGCTGCTCTACATCGTGATCACCTTCAATCTGCGCTCGAACCTCTCGGCGCAGTAAAGGCGTGGCCCCTCCCCCCGACTAACACCCTCGGTCGGGGGGAGGGGCTTGGGTTTCCCCAAAACGAGAGCGGCCCAGCCACCCCCTGACGATGGCTGGGCCTAGATTGCGGTCTCGGTGGACGCTATGCCAGCGGCATGGCTAATGGAAGGATGTTTGTGAGGGTTAGGGGAAGGGGTGGTCTTGACGCTACAGGGGTTGTGCGACCGCTCCGTATCTAACCCTACCCTACGATGGCGTCGAGCAGGACGAACATCACGAGGGGAAACCCGACGACGAACACCGCACCGACGGTGTCCTCCAGCCACTCGACTTGCTTCTGGGTCAACTTCATCTTGGCCTCCTCAGCGGGTCTCTCCTCACCCGCAGCCCTATCCTATCTCGATGCGGACTAAGCGCAAAAAATCTACCCTGTGTCCGACTTCCTAGTTTGCCTATCTGTCGCCCACAGGTAGGGCGTACCCCCCTTTGCAGAGGACAAAACGATGGCAGCAGTCCAGAACCCCGACAATACCCCCGCACAGGGCTTGCAAGGCTCCAGCTACCTGTACGAGTACGGCACCAGCCCGAACACTCGCGCTGCTGTGTCGCAGAAGGTGCGTGTGCTGACTCCTGCTTACGGCAATCAGGGCACGCTGTCTCAGGCTGGCGTGGTCAGCTCGTGGGCACCGACCGAGAGCCGCACCATCGACGAACTCCGAGGCATCGGCTTTGGCGACAAGATTGCCGAACTGGTTCCGTCGATTACGGGTGCGACGACGGCGACGTTCGAGCGTGCTTTGCTCTACCTGTCGAACCTGTGGCAGACCACTGGCTACGCCGCTGGCGTAGATGGCCCTGTGCGCTCGTTGCGCCATCACCGCTGGCCCTTTGACGTAGAGCAGCAGTTGGTGTTCTCGTCGCTGGCTGACTTCGATCTGAATGGTGGGATCCCGAACACTGGAGCCAAGCTCGGTGGCTTCCAAGGCGGCACGACGGCGATCCAGTACCCAAGCGTGTACACGAGCCAAAAGGATCAGACGCAGGGTAGCCACACGGCCATCATCACGATGTACGAGGCGTGCTGGTTCAATAGCTGGTCGGCCACCTTCTCAAAGGATGCTGGGCAAATCATGGAGTCGGGCGGCGTGACCATCAGCGACGTTCACGACTTCAACTCGACCTACGGCGAGTTCTTGGCGACGGGCAACGACCCGACCATCGGACAGCTTGGCTCTATTCGCTACCTCGGTGGTGCGTTCACCACTGGCCCGACCTTTGGCACCACTGGCGGTGGTGCCGTCATCGGCTAACGCCCTGCGGTAGGATGAGGCGGGGGAGGAGACACCTTCCCCGCCGCCTGCCCCTGTGGACAAGACCTCTTGCGCTGTGCTTCTCGTGCCGACAACACCACTTGCGCTGTCTTATGCCGCAGCAGGGGCTTCCACGACGCATAGGAAGTCCAAATGCTGAACCTACAAGCTCTCGAACAAGCCTTCTCCAGCATCAGTGCTGTTGGCAAGGGGACTATCGACTGCCACTTCGATGGGCATGTCGTCACCTTGTCCGCGCTACTGCCGTCCGAGGAAGTCGCCGTGCAGAAGTTTGCAGCGGTGGCTTTGGAGGAGGAGAAAGGCACCCTCTCGGCCAACACCGAGTTTATCGACCGCTTCCAAATCGCTCTGCTGTCCTTCTCTATCTCTCGCCTCGACCACCTCGACCTCCGGGAGTCTGAGTTCATCGAGACGGGTGAGATGCTGCCCAATGGCGTAGCCGTCAAGATGCCTCGTCACGAGGCCATTCGCAAGCTCGTGATGTCTTGGTCGCGCCTTGTGCGGCAGTTCCTGTTTCGCAAGTACAGCGAGCTAATGGAACGCATCGACGACGAGTCCGAGCGGATCATCAAGTACGAGCCAATCGACCTCGACGCTGAGATTGCTCGTGTCGAGACGCGACTGGAGGAACTGAAGGCACGCAAGGCAGAGAAAGCTGCTGAGAAGGAGGCCAAGCACCCCTTCCGTCAGCAAGTGGACGTGTTCTCGAACCGCTCCGACAAGCAGGAGGTTCCTGTCCAGCCTCAGCCCCCACAGCAGCCGCAGGCAGTCCAACAGCCCCAGCCTGCTCCTGTGCCTCAGCAGGCGGCACCGCAGCCCCCGCAGCCGCGCCAGCCCATCGTTCCTCCTGTGGCCCCCCCGCCCAAGGTGGCCCCCCCGCGACAGGCAGTTCCCGAGCCTTCAATGGATGAGGTTCTGAGCAACATCGAAGCCGCGCAGAGCAACGAGGACGAAGGTTTGACGCTGGCTGACCTGAGCGCAGAGATGGCCGCAGAGAACGAGCGGCTCTTGCGTGCGCGGCAAGCCCGCTTGGCCCAGCAACAGCAGACGCCCCCGCAAGCTCGTCGGCCACCGCCGCACCTCTCGGCACGAGAGGACACGACGGAATTGCAGGAAGTGCAAAAGGTCGGGGACATCAACGGCACAGAGGCGTTCCGCATTGGGGAAGTGCCCACGCTGTCAGAAAAGACCACCACCCCGCGCAGCAATCAAGGCGTCGTAGTCGATCAGGCTCAGAACAACGGCACGGTGAATCCTCGCTTCCGCAGGGGGTAGCGGATGCTGCTGCCAGAGACGACCCCTCAGCAGCGGATGCCGATGTACGAGGACATTTCCGACCTTATCACGGTCGGGTTCCTGTCTCTCCCGGTACAGATAGGCGAACTGACGCTGAACCTCCGTTCGTTCAACGACGGCGACCTCTACCTGTTGCGCCAGCGCATCGCGTTCTCCGACTCAGAGGACTTCCACCGCTGGCTGGTCGCCACCTCTATCTGGATGGTCGATGGGGTAGTGCTGCTCTCGGACATCAATGCCGCGAGGACGTGCTTCAAGGTTCTCCAAGACCTCAGACCGACGCACCTCAAGCGACTCGTCCACGCCCTCAACATGCTGACCGAGAAGCAGCGTCAGTGCTATGACCTGTCCGAGGCGTTCTGCCAAGAGAACTTCTCGCGCTACCTGTGGCGGCAGACAGGCGGGGTGTACCCCAGCCCGAACTACAACGGCTTACCGACCAGCAACCTCGGCATGAACGCTATCCAGCGCATCTGGCTAGCGCACAACCGCATCGAGGACATCCGCGAGCAGGCCGACAACGACTGGGCCAACGCCAAGATGGTCGCCTCTGCTACGTCGCCCAAGGGCGTCGAGCAGTTGACGCAGAAAGAGAAAGCCCTGCGCGAGACGGAAAAGAACCGCAAGCAGGAGATGTTCGACCGCTTGTACTACAAGTGGTTGGGGTTCCTGAAGGACGATGGCACCACGACGGTATCGGACACCCCAGTATTCCGTCAGGCCAGCACGGCTGACGAGTTGGCAGAGGAGATGCGGAAGTGGGTGTCGGGCGAGTTGGACTTCCACGACCAAGTCGTTGCCGAGTACAAGCGCAAGGCAATCGAGTCTTACCAACGAGAGATGGCTGCTCGCAAGCAGCGTGTCGAGGAGGTCACTCAGGAGTTGCAGGAAGCCGGGGAGGATCCCTCGGCAGTCAGGCTCGTCGGGTACACCCTCGACCAGCTACGCGACCGCGTAGACCTTACACTTCGCAAGACGGTCTATGAGGCACCCAAGGGTGCGGCCTACCTGTACGAACGCTACGGTGGGGATGCCAGCAAGGGCACGTTGGATGTCCGAGAGGGCAAGGTCGTAGTGCGAGAGGAGCCTTCGCTAAACGAGCAAGTGGCTGATCGCAAAGTGAACTACAAGGGGTAGGCGATGGCAACGACACGCGACATTCTGGGCATCCAGCTACAGATTGAGAACACCGCTGGGATCAAGCGTGACCTGTACGACACCTTGGTCGGCAGTGCCACCGCTGCCAGTGCCTCGTGGCAGACCCAGTTCAGCAAGAACATCAAGAAAATTGCTGAGGAACTCGACAGCAGTCTTACCGACGCGATTGCCAGCGCGGCACTGCATGGGGTCAAGGATGTCAAGAAGCTGGAGGACGCCTTCTACAAGAGTTCCCAGCCCCTCATCTCGGCTTTGGAAGAGGCCAAGAGGCTAGAAGGTGAGTTGGCGGTAGAGCAGGACGCCAACAAGAAACGTGCGCTGACTATGCAGCTCAACGCCCTCAATAAGGTCGCAGAGGAGCAGAAGAAAAACCAAGACCGCGAACTCAAGAACCTGACCAAGGTATACAAGATGGCAGAGGCGGCTGACGAGGCTCGTACTGAGGCGTTGGATGCCCAGCACAAGCAGATGATGGACGACGCCAAGGAGTACCACGCCTTCTTCGCCAAGGGGTTCGCAGAGAAAACAGAAGCAGCCGTCGAGGGTTTTGGTGACCTTCTCCAAAAGACCGTATCCCTCGACCTCAAGTCAGCGTTCGCTCAGGGCGGCAAGTTCTTTCGCCAGATGGGCATGGGTATGCAGGCCAGAGCAGGCGGCAGCGGGGCGCAAGCAGGCATCGGGCAAGCCCTCGCAGGCGTCGGCAAGGCTCTCGCCATCGTCGGTGCCGTTGCAGGCGGTCTGGCCATGCTGGTCAAGGTGATGCTCGACGCGGACTCTCAGACCAAAGAGTTCAACAAGGAAATTGTGAAGTCCGCAGGCGCTCTCGACTTGGTGGGCAAAGGCGGCATGGATGCCAGCACACACCTCGACCGTGTCCGCAAGTCTGCCATCGGGGCGACGACCGCGTTCAACCCGCTTCCGGGTGCCATTACGTCCACGGTAAAGGAGGTGATCAACCTCGGCGTGTCGGCTAAAGAGTTCATGGAGATCACAGGCAAATTTGCCGAGGTTGGCGTCAGCTACAAGGAGATGGAACGCGGGGCCACTAACACCGTGGATGCGATGAAGAACTACACGACGTATGTCAAAGCTGCGGCTCGAAACAGCCGTATGTTTGGCGAGGATCTGGGCACGATGGCCGAGAAGATGGGCGAGAACATGAAAGACCTCGGCTTGAGCCTTGAGGAGGTCTCGGACGGCTTTGCCATGATCGGCAAGGAAGCACAGAACTCGGGCTACGGCACCAAGCGGTTCTTCAACATGGTGCTGCAAGCCACCAGCGGCATCACCATGTACAACGTGCGCCTCGGCGGCACGGCCAAGCTGCTCGGCCAGTTGACCCGCATCCTCGGCCTCAAGACAGGCGGTGCGCTGCTCCAGCAGATGCAGCAGAGCATCAGCAACGAGTCCTATCAAGACCGCTACAAGCGCATCATGACCACGGGCACCGGGCTGACCAAGAACATCCTGACCAAAGAGGCAAACATCCAAGCGGGCGAGATCAAAAGGGCTATGGGGAGTGCCGACGTGAAGAGTGCTTCTGGCCTAATGACCCCCGCAGCAAAAGAGTTCGCCCTGAAAATGGACAAGCTCGGGAACGCTGACCTCGTCAAGCAGATGGCGGGCCTTAGCGACAAGGACAGGCGGTCGCTGCTCTCCGGGCTTCGGTCTACAGGCAAGGAGGGCGATGAGGCGCTCGCTCGCCGCATGGACGCCTTCATCAAGGTGTCCAAGGGCACCAGCGGCAAGATGGCCGACATGGCCGATGGCATCGAGGGCCTGTCTGCTGGCGGCAAGATGGTCATGGAGATCAATCGGATGACGGCAGTAATCGGTAAGCCGTTGCACGAGATGAACATGATCGAGCGGATGGCTTACCAGCAGCAGTCGGGCATGTCCACCGAGCAGATCGAGCAGCTTCGCCGGGTGTCCGAGACGGTGCATGGCGACTTTGAGATGGCCAAGAGGGCCGCTAAGACCGCAGAAGAAAGCCCCGAGAAGCTGGACGAACTCAATAAGCAGCTAGAGAAAACGGGCATGAAACTCGCGTTCGAGACAGACAAGAGCGGGAAACAGCACGCCAAAATCATCGGCAAGGACTCTGAAGAGGCCATCAATAACGCCAACGACGCCATGCTCAACTGGGAACGCACCAGCAAGGAGGAGGAGACAAAAGCCCTGCAAAGTCAAGAGGAAATCTCGAAAGAGATTGCCCAGAACACCCTCGCTCTGACCGACCTGATGCAGTCGTCGATGATTAGCATCATGGAGGAGATTGCTAGCTACGTCAGCAAGATCCTTATCTTTTTGGGGCTGAAGGGTGACGATACGGGCCTAAAGAAAGCCGTTGAGGATCAGACCCGCGAGTCCGAGAAGCAGTCAGAGGCACTCAACCAGCAGATCGAACAAGAGCGCGAGAAGGTCAAGTACCTCCAGAAACAGACGGGGGGCACGGATTCTGAGAAGCAAGCCCGAATTGATGCGATTTCCGCTGGGCAGGCGTCTATCCAAGGGATGATGGCTCAGAAGGCTGACCTATCAGCCAAGCGGAGAGCCGCAATGTCGATGTCCTCTGGCGCTGGAGAGGCTCGGAAAGGGTTGTTCAAGACCTTGCAAGAGGGTGGTATGTCGAGCGCAGATGCCCTCACTCGTGTGGGTGGTCTGTCTGAGGAGGAGGCAGCAAAGGCCGCTGCTGACATACAATCCAAGAGAACCTCTGCTAGATCAGAAGCCTCCCAAGCGGCCTTTGCTAAGTATGGTCAGGACTTGACGAAAGGGGTAGCGGGTGCTGCTCAAGCGGGTGGCGTTGTCTCCTCTCAAGCGGCACAGGAAAAAGCCGACAAGGAGGCCCTCGCCCTCGCGACGAAAGATTTCGAGGAGCAGCAAAAGACCGCCAAAGACGGCAACAAGAACATGAAGGATACCGAGAAGATCCAGAAGGACACGGAAGCCAACAAGAAAGTCCTACAGGACATGTACGACCTCGAAAAGAGGCGTGAGGAGAAGGGCGTTCGCGA
>Ga0075472_10000194_pt1 | contig 24711 bp, 29 predicted proteins | sample DEB19_08_DNA_3_FD_77014 | JGI IMG/M metagenome (GOLD analysis project Ga0075472, IMG submission 77014) | Aqueous microbial communities from the Delaware River and Bay under freshwater to marine salinity gradient to study organic matter... | ecosystem: Environmental > Aquatic > Marine > Coastal ...
GCGCAGCGCAGGCACCCGCGAAACTAGACTGATTTCCATGATTGCCGCCGACCTTCAAAGCCTCGCCACAAACGCCGCCCAACTTCAACTGCTCCCAGGCAACCCACGACGTGGAGACATCGAGGCGGTCCGGCGCAGCCTCGAAGCATTCGGGCAACGCAAACCGATCGTGGCCAGACGCAAAGACAAAGTGGTCATCGCCGGCAACCACACACTGCAAGCCGCACGACTTCTCGGATGGACAGACATCGCCGTCGTTTGGGTAGACGACGACGACACAACCGCAAAGGCCTACGCACTCGCAGACAACCGCACCGCAGAACTTGGTAGCTACGACGAGCAAGCCCTCGCAGACCTCATCAGCCAGGTCGGGTCCGTTGACCCAGAACTTCTGCAGGCTTCCGGCTGGGACGACAAAGCCGTAAAGGAACTACTCGACGGACTTCAAACAGAACCACAGCCAATCGAAGACCCAGACTGGATGCCAGAAACAACCAAGTCGATAACGAAGCGCGGCGACATTTGGCAGCTCGGACCACACAGGCTCATCTGCGGAGACAGCACAGACGACGACACCTACGTGCAACTTTTGGAAGGCGCACAAGTCGACTGCATATTCACAGACCCGCCATACAACGTCGCATACCAGGGCGGCACCAAAGACAAACTCACAATCGCGAACGACAACATGGACGAGACAAAGTTCCGCAAGTTCATAGGCGACGCATTCAAAGCGATGAACAAAACCATCAAAGAAGGTGGCGCAATTTATGTCTGCCACCCAGACACCGGCGGCGTTCTTTTCAGACAAGAATTCGAGAAGGCCAACTTCATGCTCAAGCAGGTCCTTGTTTGGGTAAAGCAAACATTCGTGCTCGGACGACAGGACTACAACTGGCAACACGAGCCGATCCTTTACGGATGGAAACCAGGCGCAGCACACGTGTGGCTCGGACCATTCAGCAACAGCACAGTCCTCGATTACGACAAGGACTACAACGACATGAAGAAAGACGAGCTCGTCGAATTGCTAACAAACATCAAGAACGGGTCAAGCGTGGTGCGTGAAAACAAACCACCAAAGAACGGCGAGCACCCAACGATGAAACCAGTGAACCTCGTCGCACGATTGATCATCAACAACACACGACCACAGGAACTTGTGCTCGACCCATTCGGAGGCGGAGGTTCCACACTGATAGCAGCGCAACAACTCGGACGATTTGCCCGCATCATTGAACTCGACCCAAAATACTGCGACGTCATCTGCACCCGTTGGCAGAAGGTGACAAACAACAAACCGATCAATGCAAAGACCGGCAAAGCGCACGACTTCAAACCAGCCAATGCCTAAGCCAGTAGGCAGACCACCCAAACCTGTCGAACAGAAACGACGAACAGGCAACCCAGGCAAACGAGCTCTGCCACAAACAACGATCGCGATACCAACAAGCCCAACAGCGCCAGTACCGCATCGACCATTAGGACCAGCAGGCCAACACTTCTGGGAACGCGTATGGTCGGTTGGCTTCACGTGGATAAGCCCACAGATGGACATCGAAATTCTGCAGATGGTTTGTGAACTCATTGATGAGAGAACAGCGCTGCGAATGAAAGTGCTCGTTGACCAGGACTGGCGTGACCGTTCAGGACTTCGAGCTTTAGACGCACAAGTATTAGATTGTTTATCCCTGCTCGGTTTCACCCCAGTCGATCGAGCACGTCTCGGATTTGTGGAGGTGAAAATACAAAATGAACTCGAAGCATTCAGAGAACGCAAAGCAACAAGGCAAACCAACGTGGTCGACGCCAACGATTTACAAAACGAGTGACGGACAAAACGTCGCAGACTTCGCTGAAACATTCCTCCACGTTTCCAAAGGCATCCGCGCAGGCGAACCGCTCTACCTAACAAACTGGCAACGCGAACTTCTCGAAGCATTGTACGAACGCAGACCAGATGGACTGCTGCGATACCGGCGAAGTTTGATAGGCCTCGCTAGGAAAAACGGCAAGTCGCTGCTTGGCTCCTTGATTGCGCTGTATGCGTTATTCGAAGGCGAAAGCGGAGCAGAGGTTTATAGCGCAGCAGGAGACAGACAACAAGCACGCGTCGTATTCAACGAAGCAAAAACACAAGTGACACGATCGCAAGCATTAAGCGGCATCTGCAAGGTTTACCGCGACGCAATAGAAATACCATCAACAGGCGCCGTCTATCGCGTGCTTTCGAGCGACGCAGCACTTCAACAAGGACTCAACCCTAGCGCCGTGATTTTCGACGAGCTTCACGTGCAGAAGGACTCCGAGCTTTTCGACGCTTTGACCTTGGGATCAGGCGCACGCAAAGACCCACAAATAGTCGCGATCACCACCGCCGGCTACGACTTCGACACGATATGCGGCAGACTTTACAACTACGGCAAGCGCGTCATTTCAGGCGACCAGGAAGATGAACGCTTCGGCTTCTTTTGGTGGGAAGCGCCAGAAGGAGCAGCAGTCCACGACCGCGAAGCTTGGGCATTAGCAAACCCCAACCTCGCAGAAGGACTGCTCGACATCGAGGACATGGAAGTCTCGATGAACCAAACCGCAGAAATTCCATTCAGGCGATACCGGCTGAACCAGTGGGTAAGAACAGACGGCGACTCAAGCTGGCTCCCAGCAGGAGCATGGCAACAATGCACGTCAGACTTGACGCTCGACTTTGACACGCCAACCTTCGTGGGCATTGACATGGCGTTGAAGCACGACTCGATAGCGGTCGTCATTTGCCAGGCCAAAGAAGAACGCCTTGTGGTTCGCGCCAAAATATGGCACCCAGACGGAAACATGATCGACATCGCCGCAGTCGAACACCACCTAAAAAACCTGCACAGGACTTACAACGTGCGCGAATTCGCATACGACCCCGCGTTCTTTCAGAGAAGCGCAGAAGCACTCGCAGACGACGGCCTACCAATGGTTGAGTTCCCGCAAAGCCCACAACGAATGGTCCCAGCCATAGGAACGATGTACGAAGCGATCGTAAACAGACAGCTCGCACATGACGGCGACCCGATGTTCACCGATCAAATTCTCTCAGCAGTACCAAGACAAACAGACGCAGGACTTCGATTAAGCAAAGGCAAGTCAAAACGAAAAATAGATGCGGCGATCGCATGCGCACTCGCAGTAGACAGAGCAACACGACGACCACCAGAAGAACCAGTCCCTGAATTCTTTGTAGTCTAGGAGCACCATGATTTTATTCTTAGAGATACTCGGAACCCTGCTCATCGTGGCTGGACTATTCTTGATATCAATACCAACAGGGCTGATAAGCATCGGCCTCGCAATTCTGTTATTCACGTTCGCAATTGAACGAGGACAGAGGAAGGCTAAGTAATGCTCTCACGACTGTTCAACGGCGGCACAGAAGAACGAGCGATCTCATACCAGACCCTATTCGCATTAGGCGACGGCTTCGCAGTTTCCACCAACGCCGGAACAATTATTACACAACAAGACTCGCTGAAAATAGAAGCGGTCTATTCATGCGTGCGTATCATCGCAGACAGCATCTCAACACTTCCAGTCGACACCTTCCTCCGATACAACGGAACACGCCTCCCATTACGACCACGACCACAATGGCTAGACACGCCAGAGTCAGGCGTGAGCAGAATAGAACACTTCCAACAAGTGCTCGTCTCATTGATGTTGAACGGAAACTCATTCACAAGAATTCTGCGCGACGACCAAGGCATCGCCGGCCTGATTGTTCTCAACCCTGAAAAAGTCCAGTGCAGCCGCGACCAAGTAACACGCCGCCCGATTTACGTCTACGACAACCGCGACGTCATTCAAGCAGCAGACATGATCCACCTCACCGAGATGAGACTGCCAGGCGACCTGCGCGGACGTTCACGCATTGACCTCATCAAAGAAAACCTAGGACTCGCACGCGCACTCGAAGAATTCGCTGCACGCTTCTTCGGACAAGGCTCAAGCGCATCAGGAATAATCGAGTTCCCAGGAAACCTCTCACGTGAACAAGCAAAAAACCTGGTCGACGGTTTCGAGGAAAGCCATCGCGGACTACGCCGATCGCACAGACCAGGCATCCTCACCGGAGGTGCACGCTTCAGCAAAACAACAGTCGACAACGACAGCGCACAATTCTTAGAATCACGCAAATTCGCAGTCGAAGAAATAGCACGCATATTCCGCGTACCACCATCAATGCTCGGAGTGACAACGCCAGGCGCGATGAGTTACGCAAGCGTCGAAATGAACTCGATCCACTTCGTACAACACACGCTCCGCCCATACCTCGAAAAAATTGAAGAAGGATACAGCCGACTACTCGAAGGCCGAGCATTCATGAAATTCAACGTCGACGGATTACTTCGAGGCGACCAAGCATCACGCTACGCAGCATTCAGCACAGGCATCCAGTCTGGCTTTCTTTCAATCAACGACATCCACAAGCTCGAAGACATGCCGCCGGTAGAAGGCGGCGACGCATACCGCGTGCCACTTGCCAACGTGGACATCAACGCAGCAAACCTCGCAGAGATAGACCGCAAATCAATTATCGCGCAACGCCTCATCCTTTCAGGCTTTGACCCAGCAGAAGTCCTCGCATCGCTCGGACTTCCAGCAGTCACACACACAGGCGTCCCATCATCAGGACTGCAACCACTCGCAAGCATTAACCCAACAAACCCGCAAGCAGCATACGAAGTCAAATCGCAGGACATGAACATCACGATGCCAGAGATGGTGCTGAACTACACGCCGCCAGCAGTCAACGTTCCAGCACCAATCATCAACGTCCCAGAAACAGTTGTGCGAGTAAACATTCCAGAACAACGACCAACGATCAGAACCGTTGAACGAGACAACAACGGACGCATCGTCAACATTATCGAGAAGGTAGAAGAATAATGGCAACAGGAATAAGCAACTACCTCGCAAACAAATGGCTCGACGCATTAGGTAACGCGACCGCATTCTCAGTAACAACCGCCTACATCAAACTCCACGTGGGCGACCCAGGAGCAGCTGGAACATCAAACCCAGCAACAGAAACAACACGCAAAACCGCATCCTTCGCAGCAGCATCAACAGGCAACATCGCAACAGACGCAGACATCTCCTGGACAAACATCGCCGGCTCAGAAGACGCGACACACTTCACCGCATGGGACAACAGCACAGGCGGGAACTTCCTATTTTCAGGAACCATCACAGGAAACCCATACACCGCAGGCGACACATACACGATCGCATCAGGCGCCCTCAACGTTTCACTAACCATCGCAAGCTAGGCAACCAATGGCCGTCCAACGGTTCGTCCTCAACACAAGCACCCTCAACGACGCAACCACAGGACTAGCAGGCGGCGCAACGCCCGCCTTCAAACTCGACACAAGCACCCTCGACAGCACAGCCAAACTTGATGGCGTCGACTACCTCACCCTCGCCACAGCAACCGCACAGCTCGGAACAAGCCAAGCCACAGCAACCAGCCAAACAACGAAACAAGCAACCGCAACAGCCAACCTCGGAACAAGCCAGGCCACAGCAACCAGCACCACCATCAACCCAGTCTCCGCAACAGCCAACCTCGGAACAACCCAGGCCACAGCACAAACCACTATCACAAAACAAGCCACAGCAAACACACAGCTCGGCACAATTCAAGCAACAGCAACTACCACAACAAACACCAACGCAACAGCAACCGCACCACTTGGATCAGGCCAAGCCACAGCAACCAGCCAAACACGCATCGTCCCAAACGGCACAGCAAACCTCGGAACCACAAACGCCACAGCAACAGCAACCGTCACCCCACAACCAACCCCAGAACCAACCACAACACAAGGCGGCAACCCTTGGTGGCGCAAACAAATACCAACAACCAAACAACCACCAAAACAAGAACAACAACCAGAACCAACAGTCGAACAATTCAAACCACGCGAAACATTCGCACGAGCATCAACCAACGCAAAACTTCAAGCAACAGCAACAGCAACAGTCGCATGGTCTATCCTTGAAGATGAAGCAGACCTCCTGCTTTTGATTTGAGGACACGATGGCAATTCAAACAGGACAACTCAGCGTCGGAACAGCAGCAACCCGCATCTTAGGAACACGCGGAAACTACGGACACGTGATCCTCCAAAACTTAGACAGCACAGACGCCGTCTACATTGGCGGAGCAAACGTCACAACAAGCACAGGATTAGCACTTTCCAAACTCGACCATCATGACTTCGACTTGATGCCGGCGACAGAACTCTACGCCATATCAACAAAAACAGGTCACACCCTTTCATACTTTCTTCAAGAGCTCTAATGCCGTACTACATCACAGACAAAGCAGAAGGCTGCACAGGCTGGGCAACGATTAAAGAAGACGGCGAAGTCATCGGCTGCCACACAACAAAACAAGATGCGATCGATCAGATGGTCGCTGTTTCAGTAGCAGAAGAAATGGAACCAGGCGGAGAACGCGCAATCGAACTCAACCTTCCCGCATACATTCGAAGCGCAGCAGCCAAAGGACTCGAACACTATCGAGAAGGACTTGGAGGCGACGGACTTGTTGAACGAACAATTCGAGAAGCACGCGCAATGGCTGCAGGAAACATCAGCGAAGACAAAGTCATACGAGCAAACGCGTGGGGCCAACGACACCTCGTCGATTTAGAAGCACCTAAGAACTCCAATCCAGACAACGACGAATACCCAGGCGCCGGCGCCGTTGCTTTCTTCCTTTGGGGAATAAACCCATTAGACCCCAAACCAGCAATGGACTGGTTCAGTAACAAAGCAGAAGCCATCAAAGCAGACGAAAACAAACGCAGCAGCGACGCAGAAGACGTCATCATTGTTGACATCGATGGAACACTAATCGCAGGCGGAAAAGGCATTCAAAAAAACATCGACTACGTCAACGCCTTATACGAAGCCAACTACATCTACATCGTCACAGGCAGAAGCGAAACAGAAGAAGCAACAACCATCCAAGAACTAGATGCCGCTGGCGTCAAATATGACGACATCGAATTCAACGACGACATGAGCGTCTCGACACCTGAATACAAAAAAGAGAAGGCCGCAGACATTCAAGAAGAAGCAACCGTCATCCTCGCCATCGATAACGATGCAGCAGCTCGAAGCGCGTACAGCTCTCTGGGAATAAAAACCCTAGACCCTAAAGACATCAAACCAACACCACCAACGCGATCGTTCACATTCTGGCGCAAACAAAGTGAACCCTTTGCTACGCTTGAACCTATGGCTGAACAAGTCGAAACACGACGCGTAACATTCAACGACTTCGAACTCCGCGCAGCACCACAAGGCGACGGTATGACATTTAGTGGCTACGCCGCAGTGTTCAACAGCGACAGCGAACCGCTCCCATTCATCGAACGAATCGCACCTGGCGCATTTGCGAAAAGCCTCAAAGCACGCAACAACATCCGCATGTACATGAACCACGACTCAAGCATGCTCCTCGCAACCACACGAGCAAAAACACTTAGACTTCAGGAAGACAGCAAAGGCCTGCACGTGGACGCAGACCTACCAGACACCACAATCGGTCGCGACCTTTCAGTTCTCATGCAACGCAAAGACGTCGACTCGATGAGCTTCGGCTTCACCGTCCCACAAGGCGGAGACAGATGGAGCGACGACGGAATGCGACGCGAACTAACACAGATCAAGCTCTTCGAAGTTTCAGTGGTGACAGGCTTCCCAGCATACGCAGCAACAAGCGCAAGCGTCCGATCACTTGACGCACTCGCAACACGCACAGGAATCGACGCAGATCAACTAGCAGCAGCAATCAACACACTCGAAGCAGGGCAAACATTGAGCCCAGACCACGCTGCAGTCATTCGCGAAACAGTGGCCAAGTTGGAGCCACAACAAGAAGCAGCATCATCGCGCATCGGCCTAATGGCTAAGCACCTTGACCTGCTAAAAGATTTCGCTTAGTCTTTTAGAACTACATCGGATGAGCGGAGCCGCCTCTGATGTTGCTGATCGCGGAGCCGCGACAGGTTAAATAAAACCACCCTGCGTAGCCCCATCAACAACATCACCCCGCAAGGGAAAAGGAACCAATCATCATGAAGGAATACATCGACCGTCAAGTCGAAATTCGTAACCGCGCATGGAACGAAGCAAAGTCGATCCTTGACAAAGCAGCAGCAGAAAAGCGTGACCTTTCAGCCGAGGAGGAGCAGACCTACAGTCGCATCTCCAAGGAACTCGAAGACCGCGCAGCAACCATCGCAAAGCTCCGTGAAGACGAAGCTCGCGAATTGCGCCTCGATGCAGCAACCCGCGAAATCGCAGACCAGGCTCGCCCAATGGCAGCAGCACCAGTCGCAGACGACATCGCACACATTCGCTCACTCGTAATGAACGAAAAGCGCTCACACAACTTCGAGCGTCGCGACATTCTGAAGTCAAGCACCGGCTCCCCAGTGCCGACTTCGTTCTACGACCAAGTGATTATGAAGGCACGCCTCATCGCGCCAGTGCTTCAGACATCAACCGTCCTGAACACCGCAGGCGGAGAGAACCTCCAAATCCCATCGTTGTCGACTTATTCAGTAGGCACCGTGACGGGCGAAGGTTCAGCCATTGGCGAGAGCGACCCAGTATTCAACTCGTTCATCACATTGAACGCGTACAAATACAGCTTCCTCGTGCAGCTCTCAACAGAACTGCTCGAAGACGCAGGCGTTGACATTCTCGGCTTCATGGCAGACCAAGTCGGTAACGCACTTGGCTACGCCGTAGGTTCAGCATTGACCGTTGGAACTGGCACCGACCAGCCAAAGGGCATCGTCACTGCATCAGCAGTAGGCGGAACCGCAGGCACCGCGACAGCATTCACCGCAGACAACCTCATCGACTTGCTCTACAGCTTGGATGGCGCAGCACGCAACCTCCCAGGCGTGGGCTGGATGATGAACGGCAAGTCAGTAGGCGCAGTTCGAAAGTTGAAGGACACCGCCGGGAATTATGTATTCCAGCCAAGTCTTTCGATGGAGAGCCCAGACATGCTGCTTGGCAAACCAATCTACGAGAACCCATCAATGGTTGACGTTGCGACAACGACCAAGTCGGTCATCGTTGGTCACTTGCCTTCGTACTACGTACGCACCGTAGGCGGCCTCCGTTTGGATCGAAGCGACGACTACGCATTCAACGCAGGACTCGTGACCTTCCGGGCCACATTCCGGGTCGACGGCAACTTGCCACAAACCAGCCACATCAAGCACCTGCTCCAGCCATAACAAGCTGACAGATGCAAGCGCTGCCGCAAGGCGGCTAACTTTGAGGGCGACGCGAACACGCAGGGCGCGTCGCCCTCATCTATTCCCTGCGACCTGCGAAGGAGACAAAGGTGGGCAATGCGCGTAATCATCCAGAACATAATGGTCGAGTTACCAGACCTCGAAGCGCAGCTCCTGCTGCACCGAGGCATAGCGCACTTACCGGAACAAGCGGACGAACCAACAGAGACACGTTACGAATCCTCTGGTACTCAAACGCGCCCTTCGCGCCAACAGGCTACGGCACGCAAACCGCGCAAGCAGTCCCCAGGCTCATCAAAGAAGGCCACGAAGTAGCCATCCACGCGATGTACGGCATCGAAGGCGTAGCTTCGATGTGGAACGGCATCAAGCTCTATCCACGAGGAATGGCACCATACAGCGACGACATTCTCACAGCACACTGGATGGATTGGTCAAACGGCAACAAAAACATCCCAGCAATGCTCATGACACTTTTCGATGTTTGGGTATTGAAATCACCTTCTCTAAACCAGATAACAAACATCGCATCGTGGGTACCAATTGACCACGCACCATGCCCACAAGAAGTCGTCGCCTGGTGCAAACGCGACAACGTCAAACCAATCGCAATGTCACAATTCGGACTACGAATGCTTGAAACAGAAGGCGTCGAGGCCTTCTACGCGCCACACGGAATCGACGCAACATTCAAACCAACACCAAAGTGGAGCAACGGGCAACGCGAATACACAGGACGCGAACTCATGCAAATACCAGAAGACAAATTTGTGGTGATGATGAACGCAGCAAACAAAGGACAAAACCCATCGCGTAAATCATTCGGAGAAAACCTGCTGGCCTTTTCGATTTTCGCGCAAAACAAACCAGACGCAATCATCTACCTGCACACAGAACGCGACGGAGCAATGGGAGGAATCAACCTCACACCATTACTAGAAGCCTGCGGAATTCAACCACACCAATACAAAATTGTGGACCAATACTCCTATCGCGCCGGCTTCCCACAAGGCGCACTCGCAGCGATGTATACAGCAGCAGACGTCCTACTTGCCTGCAGCATGGGCGAAGGCTTCGGCATTCCAGTGATCGAAGCACAAGCCTGCGGAACACAAGTCATCGTCTCAAACTTCACCGCACAACCAGAACTTATCGGAGCAGGCTGGGCAGTCGACGTACAACCATTCTGGGACGCACACCAAAAGTCATGGTTCTGCACACCACAAGTCCCATCCATCGTTGACGCATTAAACGAGGCATACAAAACAACACGAGGAACAAACCAAACAGCCGTCGATTTTGCGAAAGACTACGAAGCAGACCAAGTCTGGGAAACACACTGGCAACCAATTATGAAAGAGCTCATCGCATGGTGCCATGCATCATTATCCCAGTCTTGAACCGCTACGACCTCCTCGAACGCGCCATCAAATCAATCGACTACCCAGTCGAAGAACTTCTCATCATTGACAACGGAGGACAAAGCACACTCAACGATTACCCCTGGATAATCGATAGACGACACGTGAAAAATTATCGCGTTTGGAGCATGCCAACAAACCTCGGCGTAGCACCATCATGGAACCTCGGCATCAAAGCAACACCACACGCACGCGGCTGGATACTCATGAACTCAGACGCAGCATTCGAACCAGGCCAACTCGAACACTTCCACAACGACACAACAGAAGAAGCTATCATCTTCACAAGCGCAACGCCAGGCTGGTCATGCGTATGGATAGGAGCCAACGTCGTAAAGAAGATAGGCCTGTTCTCAGAATGCTACGTGCCCGCTTACTTCGAAGACAACGACTACGAACAACGAGCCAGGAACAACGGCATACCAATACTCATATCAGACGCAGCCGTAAAACACGACAACTCATCCACAATAAACTCATCTCCAGAACTAAGCGAAAAAAACGCTCGCAGCTTCCAAGCAAACCAAAACCTACACATCGAGAGATGGCAAAACGGAACACCACCAATAGGACAATGGGACCTAACACGACGAAGGGAACTCGGCTGGGATGCTTAAACTCGAAGACTTCAAAAACAAACACAAAGACGAAACGATCCACGTCTTCGGTTCAGGCGCAACACTGAACTACCTAGACCCCGCCTACTTCAACAACACAACAAACATAACGACCAACTTCGCCGGGTCCATCTTCGGACTCAAAAACTATTACTGCTTCAGCCACTACCACGAAGACAGCAGAAAAGAAAACAACAAACCAGAATGCGCTGCAGTTTTCACCCCAGACAAAGAACACGGAACAGACGGCTACTTCATCGACATCCAAGAAAACATCGTGCTATTCGAAGCAACACAAGGAAGACCAGGCGCCTCATTTGATCCACAAGGAAAAGACTGGCCAACCAAAGAAAACAGCCTCGTAGTCGGATCATCAGGAATACACGGAGCCATGCACCTAGCCGCATACATGGGCGCAAAATTCATCGTCCTCGTAGCAGCAGACTGCGGAACACTTGGAGGCAACCATCGCATCAACGGCTACCCAACAGGCGACACCCACTGGCAGCTCTACGAAATTCACCTAAGAAGAATGAAACAACGGCTCCACCAAACCTACGGATGCCAAACCTACTCACTCAACCCATTCATCAACTACAGCCTCGAAGGGACACCATACAGAGGCCACGCAACCATCAACTAGAATTACCAATCATGAGCGGACCAAACTACGCAACGCGCAACCAGATCAAAGCAGCACTACGCATAGGAACCGCTGACACCATCGACGACGACCTAATCGACAACTGCGCAGGAGCAGCATCACGCCTCATCGACGGATACTGCAGCCGCAAATTCTGGACAAGCGGAACAGCAGAAACACGCCTCTACACAGCAAGCAACGCCTACGTGTGTCAAATAGACGACATCGCAGGAACAGCAATCACCCTGCAAAGTTCAACAAACGCAGACGGAACATTCGACGTCACGTGGCAACCAAACGACTACCAGCTCGAACCACTCAACGGAACACTCGACGGACTTACCTGGTCATACGACCGCATTCGAGCAACAGGCGACTACGTGTTTCCAAACATCGACACCACCTACGGAGAACAAGCGCTAGTAAAACTAACCGCAGTCTTCGGCTGGCCAAGCATCCCAGAACCAATAACACAAGCAACCATCATCCAAGCATCACGCATCTTCAAACGATACGACTCACCACTTGGCGTCGCCGGCTTCGGAGACTTAGGAGCAATTCGAGTAAGCCGCGCACTTGACCCAGACGTCGCACAGCTCGTAGAACCATACAGAAGAATGCGACAATTCGCGTGAGCGCAACAGTCACAGAAATAAAACAAGGCATCGCAAATGCCCTCGCAACGATCTCAGGACTTCGCAGCTACGCATACCAACCAGACAACCTGAACCCACCATTCGCATGGCCAATGCTGGACACAGTGACATACAACGGCGCGATGCGCGGAGGACTCATCACGCACGTTTTCACCGTCACCGTTGTCGTTGGAAGGGCAGCAGAACGAACAGCACAGAACGCCCTAGACGGCTACGTCGCATACGACTCCACGACCTCCATACGAGCAGCGCTCGAAGCAGACAGAACCCTCGGAGGCGTAGTCCAGAACTTGCTGGTTGAATCAGCAAACAACATCTCAACAACAGAAGGCAACGACACCACCTACCTGATGGTGGACTTCCGCGTCGTTGTTTACGCATAGATTTATTTACAGGACGAACTCCGCCCTGTTAGAGTTTCCACAAGCAACAGTTCTAGTGCCGAAGGGCAGGAGAAAAACAAATGGCAAAGCAAGTCCTCACAAACGTCGCTGTCACATTCGGCACCGCAGCAACTGACATTACAAGCTACGTCGCATCATGCACGTTGAACTTGACCGCAGCAGAAGTGACCACCACCTCATTCGGTTCGAGCGGCGCAGTAACCCGCGTGCAAGGACTCAAAGACCACAGCGTCACACTTGAACTTCATCAGGATTATCCAACAATTGAAAAATTGTTCTACGATGCATTCGCAAACGGCACCTCAGTACCAATGACGATCAAGCCGAACGGAACAGCCGCTGCTTCTTCCAGCAATCCACAGTACGCATTCAACGTGCTGCCTGTTTCCTGGACGCCTGTGGCCGGCGCCGTTGGTGACCTCGCAACAGCATCGATCACCTATCCAATCGACGGCGCAGTAACCAAGACAGGCACCGGCGCCTAATTAATTCCCAACCCTTACCTGCGGAGGTAAAAGAATGAAACTCGCACTCGAAGTAACAAGTGCACTCGACAAGAAGAAGCGCGTCATCGTTGCCGCGTTCCCAGACTTCATCGCATTCGAAAACCGCTTCAACAGAAGCGTCGCAAAATTCGAAACAGAACTAACACTCAACGACCTCGCATTCCTCGCATGGAACAGCGAACACCGCACAAAGAAGACAGGCCTCGACTTTGATACATGGTGCAGCGAAGTTGAATCATTAGAACTTGGTGACCAGGCGGAGGCAACGATCGTCCCTTTGGAGATCAGTCAGCCCACTGGATAATCGCGTACCTTTCCTGCGAAACAGGAATAGCGCCTTCAGTGCTGCTGGCAGAAACACCTCGGATGATTTTCACAATGCTCGCATACTTGCGATGGAGAGCAATACAACAAAACAAGTAACCTGAAGACATGGCAGCAACAGGACTACCGCTTGGACGAGCAGGACAAGTAACGATTGCGCCGAGCGGCAACGACCCGATAGTCATTGAAGGCATCGCGGAATTCTTACGAGCCGCATCAAAGGCAGACGAGAACTTCAACAAGGAGATGCGCCTCGCCGCAAAACAAGTCGCGCAGCTCATAGTTGACGGAGCCAAAGTAGAAGCGTCCACCGTGACCAGAAACAGGCAAGCCGAGCAAGTGATGAAGGGAATGAAGGCCAGAAGCGACCGCATCCCAACCGTCGCCCTTTCACCAAAGGAGGGCTTCGTTTCATTAAGCAGACCCAACCGACTCCGCAAACGCAAAGTCACACGTGGGGACGTTTTCTTCGGGGCGGAATTCGGAGGCGGCGCAAGGCCCACGACCCGCCAATTCTTAAGGCACCGAGGACGAAGCGGCTACTTCTTCTGGCAGACGGTCCGCAAGAAACGCAACGAAATAGCGACGGAATACCTCAAAGCCATCCAGGGCGTGCTCGACAAATTAGCCAGTGATTGAACCAGCCCAAGCCCGCGAGTAGGGTACAGGGAAGGAGGACCAATGGCCGTTTATTTCGCATCCATCAAAGCAACCCAGCCCAAGCCACTCGCTGGCACGTGGACAGAGCTCAAAGCCATCCTTCAACACCACGACGAAAACCCAAACAAAACAGATGGCGCACTTTGGTCGCCGGTCGAATACTACCCAGGAACCAAACGAGGCAACAAAGGCGTCCGCTTCATCGAAGCCCTCGTCGTAGACATGGACGGCGAAGCATTCGACAACGCCAGACTCGACGGCTTGGAGTGGTTCGCATATTCAACTTATTCGCACAGCAACGAAGAACCGCACTACCACCTCGTCCTCCCACTAGCGGAACGAGTACCAGCAGGATTATGGCGTGTCGTTTGGGTAGGGCTTCACGAACGACTGCACCTCCAAGGCGATCCACAAACCAAAGACCCAGCTCGTCTCTTCTACCTTCCACAACACGCGCCAGATCAACCGTACGAATTCCATGAAGGACACGGCGCACTTCTCGACGCAGACTTCAACTGGCAAACAGAACACAACATACAACCAGGGCAAACTAGAACAGCGCGACAACCACGACAACGCAAACCACAAAACATCATGCTCTCAGAAGAATGGTGGAACAGCACAACAACAAACCCCTGGAGAGAACTCGAAGGCAAAGCAAAATACAAAGCGATGCTCAACGATTTCACAGCGCTCATGAACCGCGTCGGAGGACCAGAGTAGAATTACGCGCATGGCCGGCGAGCGCACCTTTCTAGTTAAATTCATTTCAGACACCCTCGGCTTTAGCAAAGGCGTCGCCACAGTAAGCGGACAAATGGGATCGCTTAAAAAGGGCGTCACAGGAATGCTGCCCTCATTCAAAACTATGGCAATAGCGGGAACGGCAGCGTTCACCGCCACAGCAGCAGCAGCATACAAAGCAGTCGAAGGAGCAGCACAAGACCAAAAGTCGCAAGCCCTCCTAGCGCAACAACTTAAAGCAACCACAGGCGCAACACGCGACCAAATAAACGCAGTCGAAGACCAGATCAAAACAATGATGCTGGCAACAGGAATCGCAGATGACAACCTGCGCCCAGCATTCGCACAGCTCGTACGTGCAACAGGCTCCGTGACAGAAGCAAACGACCTGATGAAAATCAGCCTTGATGTTTCAGCCGGCAGCGGTAAAGACTTAACAGCAGTCACGACCGCGCTGAGCAAAGCCGCAACAGGGAACTTCTCTGCGCTTGGAAAACTTGGCATACCGCTAAGCGACAACATCAAGAAGTCCAAGGACATGAACCTGGTGACTGCAGAATTGAATAAGCAATTCGGAGGAGCCGCAGCAGTAGCAGCCGACACATTCTCAGGCAGACTGCAACGATTGAAGACAGGCTTCGGAGAAGTCATCGAGTCAGTCGGATACGCACTGATGCCGGCACTCGAAGGAGCGATGAACCTCATCACCACCAAAGTCATGCCAGTGCTTGACGAATTCGGTAACGCGCTTTCAGAAGGAGGAATAGGTGGCGGCGTTCAATTCATCGCAGACAAGATCAAAGAAGGCGCACCGCTAGTGCTTGCCGCGCTTCAGGATTTGATAACAACAGCAGTGGACTGGCTGGTAACAACAGGAGGCCCAGCGTTCGCTGCAGGACTTCAACGATGGGCAGAAGCACTAACAGGATGGATCGAACCACGTATTCCAGTTTTCATAAATCAGATACGCGACTTCCTTCTTACAGGCTTCGAATGTATATACAAAGAAGGACTGCCAAAACTCGTCACAGTCGTGCAACGACTAGGAGACACACTCGCATCATTCGTTGGAAAAGCAGCTCGACAACTTCCAGCACAGCTCGTAACTTTCCTAGGCGACATCGCCAAGTGGGTACTTTCAGATGGCATCCCCGCGCTACTTTCAGCAGGAACACGACTCGCCGGCTCACTTCTTAAATGGACGGTAACAATTGGAGGCCAACTCATCGCAGGACTTGGCGGCGCAATCGTTGCGTTAGTCGCAGCACTCCCCGACATTTTCGTTGGCTTCATCAAAGGCATCGCAAACATCGCAGTCAACGCAGTCAAAGGCTTCGTCGGAAAATTCGACGACATGAAAACAGCACTCGCCAACATCGCGGTCTCGGTTGTTAACACGCTCATCGACGTCTTCAACAAGATACCGCTAATACCAAACATCCCCAAAATCACCGTTGACACAAAAAAACTTGGAACACAGATGGGCCTCACAGGAGCACAGCTCCAAGAAGTGAACGCCAAATTCGACAACGTCAATGGCACACTCAAAGTGAGCAAGGACGCATTAGGTGGCTTTACAGACGCACAAGAAGAAGCAGGAGCAGCAGCCGGCGGCGCAGCCAAGACCGTGAAAACCGCCAAAGAAAAACTCAAGGAATACACAGACGCCCTCAAGAGTTCCACCTCAGCACAAAAGGCATTTACCAAAGCACAGGCAGATACCAAGTCCGCACAAGCAGACCTCACACAAGCAACCCTCGACGTCGCAACAGCACAAGCAGCACTTGACAAAGCCGTCGCAGGCTACGGCGCGAACTCGCCAGAAGCGATCGCAGCGCAACGCAAACTTGACCAGGCACAGCGAAGCGTGGAACGAGCCGGGTACCGAGTCGAGGCTTCCGTCTTCGCCATTGCGGACGCAGAACGACAGCTCGCAGAAGTACGCCTCGACCCAGCGTCCTCACCACAGGCAATACGCGAAGCAGAGATCGCGCTCGCTGAGGCGAAACTTTCAGCCAAGGACGCAGTCGACGAACAAAAGGACGCAACCGACGAATTGGCCACGTCACAAAGCACCCTCAACGAGCTCGTAAACGGCGCCATCATTGGCTCCGATTTCTACCGCCAATTCAGCGACGCCCTAGCAGAAGCCAAACAACGCCAAGAAGAAGCCACACTTCGAGTCGCAGACGCCATCGACCGTGAAGCAGAAGCACAGGAACGCCTCAACGCAGCAAACGAGAAGGCTGCGGAACTTGCCAAGGCCTACCCAAAGATAGCGGCAAGCGTTCAAAACCCGATGGCCTCCGTCGTTGCCCAACCAACCAGCACCGTCAGCGCCCGCTACCGCGACCTCGCAACCGCACAAGCAGGACCACAAATAACAATCAACGCAGGACTCGGCGCAAACGGCGTCCAAATAGGACAGGAAATTGACCAATACCTTCGCGAATACCAACGCCTCAACGGGACCACATTCTCCTTCGGATCGATCTAACCAATGGCACAACAAACCATCTGGGGCGAAACACTCGCAGTCAAACTCGACGTCGGCTTCCTAACCGACGTCTTCAAATTAGACAGCAGCACACTAGACGGAACAGACAAACTCGAAGGAACGACAGACTTCATAGACATCACCGAGTACGTCCAAACAATCAACATCAACCGAGGACGCAACAGCCAGCTCGACACATTCAACCCAGGCACACTCAACATCACAGCAGACGACCGCGCAAGCAGCCGCTCATTCGACCCATTAAACACAGACTCACCCTGGTACCAAGGCACACTAGGAATCGCACCACGACGCAAAATAGAAATTTATGGAGGCAGCGCAGGAACAGCAGCGCTATACAAAGGCTACGTCTACGACCTCAATATCGAATACGACGAGCCAAACCTTTCGACAGCAACCATCCTCGCAGTCGACGCACTAGCCCAACTCAGCCAAACCAACCTGACCGCATTCAACCCAACACAACAACTCACCTCACAACGCGTAGACGCCATTCTCAACCGCAACGAAGTCTCCTGGTCCACAGCCCTACGAAACATAACCACAGGCGTAGCCACATGCGGCACCATCGCCTACGAAGAAAACACCAACACACTCCAAGCCTTACAAGCCGTACAGCTCGCAGAAAACGGTCGCCTCTTCGCAGACAGAGAAGGCCTCATTCAATTCGACCCACGCATCACGACATCGTTCGGAACAGCCATCGCAACACTTGGAGGAACAGCAACAACAGCCATACCAATCGAAGCACTACAAACCGTCTACGGAGCAGAAACAGTACTGAACCGCATCTCGATACAAATAGCAGGCGGAACCGCATCGAGCGTCGCAAACGGAACAGCAAGCCAAACAGAATACGGAATTAAAAACTTCTCGCTCACAGACGTCCCGCTCGTCGACAACGCAGCAGGCTCAGCACTCGCAGCCAACCTCCTCGCCACATTCCAAACGCCGGAGGTTTACTTCACAGAAGTCGGAATTCTTCTAAACAGACTGACAGCAGAACAACAAGATCAAGTGGCTCGTTTCGAGATAGGCGACATCCTCGCAGTAACTAAAACATTCACAACAGGAACACCCAGCTCGATAACACAGAACGTCGTTATCGAATCGATACGACGACAGATAACCCCAGGAAGACATCAAGTCGTTCTGGGCCTAGGCAAGATTGACCTGCTGCTTCCGTTCATTCTGGACACGAGCACTCTCGATGATGCCGCATATGCGATAACCTAGAAGCACTATGGCACTTCGTCCCAGCTTCAACCCAGGCGACACCCTGACCGCAGCCAACATGAACATCTTGGCAAACAGCCTTGTTTCAGTAAGCGCACAAACAGGAACCGCATACACCATCGGCACAGCAGACGTCGGCAAACTTGTCACGCTGAACAACACAGCAGCGCAAACCATCACAGTGCCAGCAAACTCATCCGTCGCGTTCGCAATTGGTGATCAGATTAACTTCATGAACCTATCGACAGGGACAGCAACATTCTCGCCAGGAGGAACCGCCGTCATTCGTAGCGCTGGAAGCAAACTCAAACTCGCAGATCAATACGCCGTCTGCACAGTTCTAAAAATTGATACCGACGCATGGGTAATGCTCGGCAACGTTAAGGCTTAGTAATGCAATTACTCGCAGGAGTTGGAGGAGGCGCCAACGCGCCAACAACTGTAGAAGTTTTAGCTGCTGGAGGTGGATCATATGGAGCCAACTGGCCAGGTGGAGCAACTGGAGCTGATGGAGGCGGTGGTGGACAAACAACATACAATGCCTCAGTCACAGTCGCAGCAGGCATCGCATATACGATTACCGTCGGAGGACAGACAAGTTCGTCTTCTGCTGTTTTAGGTTCGACCGTTACAGCAACAGGAACAACTGGTAGAACCGGAAACGGAAACGGCGGATTTGGAAGTTCTAGTGATGGAAGTGGGAACGCTGGATCAAATGGAACTTCCGCAGCTTCAACAATAACCGGAGTTTCACGAATTCAAGGAGGAGGAGGCGGAGGAGGAGCAAGGCGCGGCGCAGGTTCAGGTGCAACTGTTGGAACTGGTGGAGCAGGTGGAACTCTAAACGGATTATCAAATGGTGGTGCAGGAGCAAGAGGAGGCGGTGGTGGCGGAGCATCAGACGCATCTGTTTATGGTGGTGGTGTAGGCGGTTCAGGTGGAGCAGGTGAAGTTATTATTGCTTACCCAAGCACATTTGACGCAGCGACTTCAACAACAGGAAGCCCAACCTATAGCAATTCATCACGCTCTGGCTATCACGTTTACATATTCACTGGGAGTGGGACGATAACTTTCTAATGGCTTACTACGCAGAACTCGACAACAACAATAAAGTCATTTCAGTAATGGCAATACACAACAACGAACTCCTTGAAGACGGATCAGAAAACGACGCTAAAGGTTTGGAATTCTGTAATTCAATTAAACAAGCGAAATGGATACGAACCTCCTTCAGCGGTCGCATTCGAAAACAATACGCAGCCATTGGATACACATACGACGAAACAACTGACGTTTTCATCGCACCACAGCCATACCCATCCTGGCAACTAAACAGCAACTACGATTGGCAAGCACCAATCGAATACCCTGCAGATGGAAAACGATACGCATGGGACGAAGACACGCAGGCCTGGGTAGAAATAGCCGCTGGCTAATCATCATCCCCGCGAGCCTCCTCGCGCTTTTCATTCCAAGCAAAACCAAAGCAGACACACTCGGCGCCTGGACCTTCAGCAAAACCTGCATCGCAGCAGAAGGCGGCAACACAACACCAACCGCAGACGGCTTCATCATCACCGGGCCAGACGGAGGAACCTGCGCAGGCAAAGCAAACTACGCGCAGCTCCAAACAACCATCCCAGAAGGAACCACCCTCATCACCTTCACGTGGACCTACCAAACCAACGACGGCGCCTGGTACGACCCACCCCAATACGGCATCAACGGAACCATCACCACCCTCCTCAACCAAGGCAACCAAGGAACAGGAACCGTCAACGCGATAGTTCAAACAGGCGACACATTCACCATCCGCCAAGCCTCAACAGACACCTGCTGCCAACCAGGAATTCTCACCATAAGCAACCTGAACTACGGCACCCAAGAAACCACAACCACCACCACAACCGAGCCAAGCACCACACTCCCAGAAACAACCCTGCCGGAGACAACCCTCCCAGCTCAAACAACCACTACCGACGCCCCAACCACCACCGTCGAAACAACCACCACAACCACAACAACGACGACAACAACAACTACCTCGACGACCAGTACGACCGTCTACGTGCAACCCGCCACCACCGCCGCACCGCCCACAACAGAACCACCAACGACAACCACCACAACGGATCAGACAACAACCACAACCACCACAACTCCAACGACCACCACAAGCACAACACAACCAACCACAACAACGACAACAAACCCACCACAAACGACATCACCCCAGACTACCCAACCCACCCCAACCACCCAACCTGAACCAACCAACCCAGGCGAAGCAACAGACGCCGAGATAGCACAAACCGTCATCGCATTAGAAGCAGCAACCCCAGACCAAATAGAAGCCATCATTGATGACGTGCTCGAAAAGGAACTCCAAACAGACCAGGCGGCAGCGATTATCGCGAGCCCACAAGTTCTCGCAACCATTAACCCAGAGCAGGCCACACAGCTCTTCGAGCAGATCAACACAAACGAACTAACAGCAGACGAAGCAGAAGCCGTAGTCGCAGCCGTTCAAGACGCACCACTAGACATCAAGCAAGCATTCGAAGCAGCGCTCAACATTTTCTCAGGTTTTGCCGACAACTACATCGCCTCAAACTCAACGATCCCAGTCTCGCAGAGAAGGGCGATGGTCGCATTGAGTGCAGTATTATTGACGGCAAGCCCTGCACTAACCACACGGAGAACACGATGAAATTCTGGGGCGAAATACACGCACTGCTCTGGACCATCGGCGCATCCATCATCACGATAGGAACCCTGTCGGGCTTCACACAACAGCTCGCAATTTGGGTAACGATAGGAACGCTCGTGCTTCATTTGGCTGGTGCATTAACCAAGAAGGAAGACCAGCAATGAACAAACTCAAGAACGTGATATTCCGCATCGGCGCATTATTCGGCTCATCGGCTTTGGCAGCCGTAGCAGGAGGCGCACTCATTGGCGTTGACCTTTGGAAAAGCGCAGCCCTCGCAGGACTTATGGCATGCGCACAAGTCATCGAAAAACTGCTCCGCTCGATGGTTGACGGCGACCTCACACAAGAAGAAATAGCCGAGGCATTCGGAGGCAACGGAAAACCGCGAGCCAAATGATGGCAACAGCAAAGAAGGCAGCAAGCCTGCCAATCATCCCCGTTCAACTTTGCTCACACTTAAAGAACGCCAAACCAGGCGAACTACCAGCAAAACTACTCCGAGCAATCGAAGGCAAAGGACGACTTCACCATTGCGCAGCAGACGCATACGAAGCAATGGACGCAGCAGCAAACGCCGCTGGAATCGACCTCAGCCCAACAAGCCAAGCAGACACATACCGCAGCCTCGAAACACAGGAATACGGCTTCTACCAGCGCTACACAACCAACGTCATCTCCGGCCAGAAGCCACGCGTTTACAAAGGCCAAGCGTGGTACTTAAAGAAGGGCATGGCGCCACTTGCTGTGCCAGGAACTTCAAAGCACAACCTCGGCATCGCAATCGACATCGCAAACGCCAACGGCAAACGCCTCGAATGGCTGAAGCAAAACGCCGTCTCGTTCGGCTTTTCATGGGAAGTCGTGCCAGAGGAACCCTGGCATCTTCGCTACGTCGCCGGCGACAACACGCCAGACCGCGTCAAGGAGTGGCTCGCAAGCAAAGCACCCCAGGCTTGAAATGGACTGGGGCGTCGTTCTCGCGGCTTTATTAACAAGCATCGGCGGAATCATCACAACACTTCTGATGCGTTTCAGAAAAGAGAACGCAACAGACCACGCAACGGTCATGAAAGCGATCGACAAGATAGGTGGAAATGTTGAACGCCTCGACTCTAAACTTGACTCACACATTGACTGGCACTTAAAGGAGGCGTCAAGTGGGCAAGTTTCTAGCAGAGGTCAAAAACACCCAGCTCAATAAACGCACAAATCGCATCGACGAAATAGCAGAACAACTTGGCGAAACCGATGGCGCAGACTTCCTAGAAGCACTCAAAGACCCAACCGTTAGACCAGCGCAAATTATTAAAGCATTACAAGCGCGAGGAATAACGATGACGGGATCGATCATCACGCGCTACCGACAGACAAACAATGTCACTCGCTAAAGAAATTCGATACGGCCTGCAACCAGCATGGCCAATCATTCAACCAGGCAAGCGATACCAAGTGCCTGCACTTAAACCGAGCGACAAGAAGCGCGACACAATGCGCACAGCAGTCATCCTCCCAGACATGCAGCTCGGTTATTTCAGAACAGCAACAAACGAACTAGAAGCGATACACGACGAAGCAGCAATAGACGTCGCGCTTCAACTTGTGCGCAAAGCCAAACCAGACCAGATCATCCTTGTTGGCGACAACCTCGACCTCTGCGAGTTCGGCAAATACCGATACACGCCGGCCTTTGCCAGAACCACCCAAGCAGCAATTGACCGCGCAACAGAGCTCTGCGCACAACTTCGAAAACTGGCACCACAAGCCCGCATCGTTTGGATAGCAGGCAACCACGAAGAACGCCTAGGCAACATGCTCCTCGACAGCGCAGGAGCCGCCTACGGGCTTAGACGAGGCCAACGCCCACAGGAGTGGCCAGTCCTCTCGGTTCCTTACCTTTGCCGTTTAGACGAAACAGAAGTCGAATACCTGCCGGGCTACCCAACAGGAGCGCACTGGATTAACGAGCGCCTCCACGTGATACACGGAGACAGGGTCGCAAGCGGCGGCAGCACCGCCCACAAATACCTCGCAACCGTCAAGACCTCAGTCATTTACGGACACATTCACAGACGCGAATGGGCAGAACGCACACGCGACGACCACGACGGAGCTCGAACAATTCTCGCCGCAAGCCCAGGCTGCCTTGCCAAGATTTCAGGCGAAGTACCAAGCACACGTGGAGGACACGACCTCGACGGGCGACCGCTTTACAGGGCAGAAGACTGGCAGCAAGGCATCGCCATAGTTGAATACTTCCCAGGCGACGGCGACTTCAACCTTGAGCTCGTCCCCATTCGCGACGGCTGGGCCAGATGGCGAGGCGAAGACTACCTGACGGAGCAACGATGACCACGCCAGTGATTGTGATTTGGGCAGATGCGCACACGAACACAGACACGTGGACGCCGATAGACGACCTCGACAAGGAGGAATACCTGGTCGAAACTTGCGGCTTTCTTTTAGCCACGTGCGACGGAGGCAAGCCAGACCACATCACCGTCTACCAGTCGAGGACGCCAGACGACGAGGTGGACGGCGTGCTGAACATTCCAGTGGGCATGGTTCGGCAGCTCAAGATTTGCGGCCCGCAAACCCTAGTGAAATAAGGGCCAAAAACGGTCGTTGCTTTGTCATACAAAACCCCGTACTGTTCAAGTCGTGGAGCACAAGCCCCACATAAACAGGAGGAACCACATGGACACAGCAACCGAAATACAAATAGGGAAGCGCGAGCTCGCAAACCGATACCTCGCCATTCGACACACACTCGTAAAAGCAGCGCACCAACTTGCAAGCCTTGAAGACGAATACGGCTTCGAGTACGGCGAGACAAAGCAGATGCTGCGCGAACTGCGCGAGCAGCTCAAGGTTGACGAATCGATGGCGCTTGAATTCTTCAACTCGATGATGGACGACTTCACAGCAGAC
>Ga0075472_10000195_pt1 | contig 24698 bp, 20 predicted proteins | sample DEB19_08_DNA_3_FD_77014 | JGI IMG/M metagenome (GOLD analysis project Ga0075472, IMG submission 77014) | Aqueous microbial communities from the Delaware River and Bay under freshwater to marine salinity gradient to study organic matter... | ecosystem: Environmental > Aquatic > Marine > Coastal ...
CTCGGGCGCGAACTGGGCTTCAAGACACTGAACCAGCGCTTTACCCATTGGAAGCCCGCGGCCTGCGGTATCTTTGCGGTGCAGGTGCATGGGCTGGCCGATCAGGTCTTGCGCGGCGTGGCCAACCTGGGCGTGCGTCCGTCGCTGGACGCCGATGATGTCAATGGCGGCAGGGTGCTTTTGGAGACCCACTGCCTGGACTGGCCGCAGGAACTGGGGCATGAGGGGGCCTACGGTAAAATCATCCGCGTGGAACTGCTCCACAAGCTGCACGACGAACTGAAGTACGACAGCCTGGAATCGCTAAGGCGCGGCATCGCAAAAGACATCGATGATGCGCGGGCGTATTTCGCATCTACCCGCCATCATGAGCACTGACAATTCCGAAGACGATTACCGCGCCACGCTGAACCTGCCTGAAACCCCCTTCCCGATGCGTGGCGATCTGGCCAAGCGCGAGCCGGGCTGGGTCAAGGCCTGGGACGAGCAGGGCGTTTATAAGAAGCTGCGCGCTGCCCGCGTCGGGGCGCCGAAATTCATCCTGCACGATGGCCCGCCCTACGCCAACGGGCAGATCCACATTGGCCACGCGGTCAACAAGATCCTCAAGGACATGATCGTCAAGGCGCGTCAGCTCAAGGGGCTGGATGCGCAGTACATCCCGGGCTGGGACTGTCACGGCCTGCCGATCGAGAATGCGATCGAGAAGCTGCACGGACGCAACCTGCCGCGCGACGCCATGCAGGCCAAGAGCCGCGCCTTTGCCACCGAGCAGATCGCTCAGCAGATGGCCGATTTCAAGCGCCTGGGGGTGCTGGGCCAGTGGGACAAGCCCTACCGCACCATGGACTATGTGAACGAGGCCGCCGAGATCCGCGCCTTCAAGCGGGTGATGGAGCGCGGCTTTGTTTACCGTGGCTTGAAGCCGGTCTATTGGTGCTTTGACTGCGGCTCCTCGCTGGCCGAGTTCGAGATCGAGTACCAGGACAAGAAGAGCACCACGCTGGACGTGGGCTTTGAATGTGCCGAGCCCGACAAGCTGGCGGCCGCTTTTGGCTTGCCAAGCCTGGCGCAACCCGCCTATGCGGTGATCTGGACCACCACCGCCTGGACCATTCCGGCCAATCAGGCGCTCAACCTGAACCCCGAGCTCGAGTACGCGCTGGTGCAGACCGAGCGCGGCCTGCTGGTGCTGGCGGCCAGTCTGGTGCAGCAGTGCATGGAACGCTACCAGCTCAGCGGCACGGTGCTGGCCACCACGCTGGGCAAACAGCTGGGCCTGATCAATTTCAGGCATCCGCTTTACGATGTGGATGCGGGCTACCGGCGCCTGAGCCCGATTTACCTGGCCGACTACGCCACCGCCGACGACGGTACCGGCCTGGTGCACTCGTCACCGGCCTATGGCGTGGATGACTTCAACAGTTGCGTGGCCCATGGCCTGAAGTACGAGGACATTCTCAATCCGGTGCAGGGCAACGGCAGTTACGCGGCCGACTTCCCCCTGTTTGGTGGCATGAACATCTGGAAGGCGGTGCCGGTGGTGATCGAGGCGCTGCGCCAAGCCGGTCGCCTGTTTGCTAGCCACGACATCACCCACAGCTATCCGCACTGCTGGCGCCACAAGACGCCGGTGATTTACCGCGCTGCGGCCCAGTGGTTTGTGCGCATGGACGAGGGCGAGGGCATCTTCACCCGTGACAAGGCACCGCAGACGCTGCGCCAGCTGGCCCTGGCAGCGATCGAGCAGACCAATTTCTACCCGGAAAACGGCAAGGCCCGCCTGCGCGACATGATTGCCAACCGGCCGGACTGGTGCATCTCGCGCCAGCGCAGCTGGGGCGTGCCGCTGCCGTTTCTGCTGGACGTGGACAGCGGCGAGCCGCACCCGCGCACGCCCGAGATCATCGATCTGGCCGCCGAGGTGGTGGCGCAAGGCGGCATCGAGTCCTGGAGCAAGTTGAGCGCTGCCGACATCCTGCAGCGCATCGGTGACACCAGCGCGCCCGCGCGCTGGAGCAAGAGCAGCGACATTCTGGAGGTGTGGTTCGACTCGGGCACCACCCACACCACGGTACTCAAGACCTCGCATCCGCACAGTGGCCATGAAGACGGCGGTCCCGAGGCCGATTTGTATCTGGAGGGTCACGACCAGCACCGCGGCTGGTTCCACTCCTCGCTGCTCACCGCCTGCGCGATGTACGGACGGGCGCCCTATCGGGGCCTGCTCACCCACGGCTTCACGGTCGATGGGCAGGGCCGCAAGATGAGCAAGAGCGTTGGCAATGTGGTGGCGCCGCAGCAGGTCAGCGAAAAGATGGGCGCCGAGATCATCCGGCTGTGGTGTGCCGCCACCGACTACTCGGGTGACCTGGGCATCGATGACAAGATTCTGGCGCGGGTGGTGGACGCCTACCGCCGGATTCGCAACACCTTGCGCTTCCTGCTGGCCAATGTGAGCGACTTTGACCCCGCGCTGGACACCGTGCCCGCTGATCAGCTGCTGGAGATTGACCGCTACGCGCTCAGCCGGGCCGCAGCCCTGCAGGAGGAATTTCTGGCCCACTACGAGGTGTATGAGTTTCACCCGGTGGTGGCCAAGCTGCAGGTGTATTGCTCGGAAGACCTGGGCGCTTTCTACCTGGACATCCTGAAGGATCGGCTCTACACCACGGCGCCCAAGTCGCTGGCACGGCGCAGTGCCCAGACCGCGCTCTACCAGATCACCCAGGCCATGCTGCGCTGGATGGCCCCCTTTCTTAGCTTCACCGCCGAGGAGGCCTGGCAGCTGTTTGGCGACTCCGAGTCCATCTTTGTCGAAACCTATGTCCCGCTGGGCACGGCGGATGCGGTATTGCTGGACAAGTGGCGCCGCATTCGTGAGATCCGGGATGTGGTCAACAAGGACATCGAGACCGTGCGTGCGGCCGGCCAGCTCGGCGCGGCGCTGCAGGCGCATGTGAGCATCACGGCCGGGGCCAATGACCTGGCCCTGCTGCAAAGCCTGGGCGAAGACCTGAAGTTTGTCTTCATCACTTCATCGGTCAGCTTGCAAGCTGGCAGCGAGCTGGCGGTGCAGGTGCAGACCCTGCAGCTGCAAAAGTGCGGCCGTTGCTGGCATTACCGCGAGGATGTGGGGCACGACCCGGCGCACCCGGCCCTGTGCCAGCGCTGCACCAGCAACCTCTACGGCAGCGGAGAGGACCGCAAGTGCGCCTGAGCGGTTTGGCCCTGCACCGGCCCGCTGACGGCCAGCGGCGGGCCAGCGTGCTGGCCCTGTTGCGATCCTGCGGGGCTGACTGATGGCGCGCTCGGGCAATTCGCAGGGGTTGATGCGCTGGCTGGGGTTGGCCTTTGGCCTGTTTCTGCTCGACCAGCTGAGCAAGATGCTGCTCATCACCTACTACCAGTTGGGTGAAGGCACCCAGCTGTTTGGCTGGCTGAACCTGGTACGGGTTCACAACACCGGCGCAGCCTTTTCCTTTCTGGCCGATGCCTCGGGCTGGCAACGCTGGTTTTTTGTGGCGGTGGGGGGTTTGGCCATGGTCTTCATTGTGGTCATGTTGCGCTCCCATAGCTCCCAGCGGCTGTTCAGCTTTGCCCTGGCCTGCATGCTGGGCGGCGCGGTGGGCAATGTGCTGGACCGCATCCTGCATGGCTATGTGATCGACTTTGTCGATTTTCATATCGGCGCCTGGCATTTTCCGGCCTTCAATGTGGCCGACAGCGCGATCACCGTGGGCGCGGCCTGCCTGATCCTGGACGAGTTGCTGCGGGTGGCCCGATCCAAAAAATAAAAAAGCCCGGCGTTGGCCGGGCTTTGCCAAGCGCAGAGCGCTGCGCCTGACAGGTAGCTTTGACTCAGAGCGTGAGCACAGTGCAGCCGGTGGTCTTGCGGGACTCCAGGTCGATATGCGCCTGCGCCACTTGATCGAGCGGGTAGGTCTGGTCGATTGGAATCTTCACCTTGCCGCTGCTGACCATGCCAAACAGATCGTCAGCCATTTCCTGGGCTGATTCGCGGCTGGAATTGTGCGAGAACACGGTGGGGCGGGTGGTGTAGAGCGAGCCCTTGGCCGCCAGAATGTTCAGATCAAACGGTTCGACCTTGCCCGAGGCGTTGCCAAAATTGACCGCCAGCCCGAAGGGGCGCAGGCAGTCCAGCGACTTCATGAAGGTGTCCTTGCCCACCGAGTCATAGACCACCTTGAGGCCTTTGCCGCCGGTGATTTCCTTGACCCGGGCAACAAAATCTTCCTTGGCGTAGTTGATCACATGGGCCGCACCATTGGCCTTGGCCAGGGCGCATTTGGCGTCGGAGCCGGCGGTGCCGATCAGTTGCAGGCCCAGGGCCGCGGCCCACTGGCAGGCGATCAGGCCCACACCCCCTGCGGCGGCATGAAACAGGATGTGGTCGCCTGCCTGCAGGCCACCCACGGGCAGGGTACGGCGCAGCAGGTACTGCACCGTCAGGCCCTTGAGCATCATCGCCGCGCCGGTCTCAAACGAGATGTCATCGGGCAGCTTGCAGACCGTCTTGGCCGGCATGACGCGCACTTCGCAGTAAGCCCCCGGGGGCTGGCTGGCATAGGCGGCGCGGTCGCCCACCTTGAGGTGGGTTACGCCGTCGCCCACGGCTTCTACAACGCCCGAGGCTTCCATGCCCAGGCTCAGCGGCAGGGGCAGCTTGTACAGGCCCGAGCGCTGGTAGGTGTCGATGTAGTTCAGGCCGCAGGCCTTGTGGCGGATGCGAATCTCGCCCGGGCCGGGGTCACCCACCATCACGTTGACAATCTTGAGTTGCTCGGGTCCGCCGTTCTGATCGATGCGAACGACGCGGGAAGAAATCTGGGTCATGAAAAAAATCTCCAATTGGAAAAAACGACGGACGCTAGTGTGCCATGACTGCTGCGGCTGGCAGCAGCAGTTCGCCACAGCCTGGGCTCAGGAGCTGGCTCAAGCTTGTTACAGTAGCCCTGATGAATGCACGCCTGACCCCGACCACGGCCCTGTTGCTGACTGTGCCGCCCCTGATGTGGGCAGGCAATGTGATTGTCGGGCGCATGGTGAGCGACCTGGTGCCGCCCATAACCCTGAACCTGCTGCGCTGGGTGCTGGCCTTTGTGCTGCTGCTGCCGTTTGGTTTCAGACTGCTGCGACCGGGCAGTTCCCTGTGGCCCGCCTGGCGTCGCTTTGTCCTACTGGGCTTGCTGGGTGTGGGGGCCTACAACGCGCTGCAATACCTGGCCCTGCAGACGTCCAGCCCGATCAATGTCACCCTGGTGGCCGCCAGCTCACCGGTCTGGATGGTGCTGATCGGGCGCCTGTTTTTTGACACGCCGATTTCCCGGCGCCAGTTGCTGGGGGCGATGTTATCGATGGCCGGGGTGCTGCTGGTGTTGGGGCGCGGACAACTGGCGTATCTGCTCAGCGTTCGGCTGGTGCCGGGCGACCTGTACATCCTGCTGGCGGCCATCGCCTGGGCCTGGTACAGCTGGCTACTAACCCAAACGGGCCTGGAGCCCGCAGACATCCGGGGCGACTGGATTGCCTTTCTGCTGGCGCAAATGGTATTTGGTCTGGGCTGGTCTGCGTTGTTCACATTGGGCGAGTGGACGTTCACCGATGCGCACATCGTGTGGGGCTGGCCGCTGGCGAGCGCGCTGTTGTTCATTGCCATCGGACCGGCCATGATGGCCTACCGTTGCTGGGGGGTGGGGGTGCAGAGGGCGGGACCCACCATTGCCAGTTTTTTTGCCAACCTCACCCCCCTGTTCACCGCCGTCTTTTCTTCGGTCCTGCTGGGTGAGCTGCCGCAACCTTATCATGGCCTGGCTTTTGTGCTGATCGTGGGTGGGATCGTGATATCTTCCCGTCGACGGGTCGTCCAGATCACGCCCAACGCCTTGGGAGACAAATTGACATGAAACCAAACACTCTTTTGCTGCGCTGCCTGGCCTGCCTGCTGGCGGTCTCGGTGGTGGCCTGCAGCAGCACCGGCAGCTCGGTGGACCTGGGCAAAGATACCAATGCGGCAAAGTCTGCGGGCGTGTCGGCCAGTGACCTGACCTCGGCCGGACTGATTCCGCCCGGGGGCGCCAAGGTTGACTATGACAAGTCGCTGATTTTCGGTTCCGGGCAGAACTGGATCGGGCGCATGGTGCTGCAGCTCAATCAGGCCAGTAGCGAGGCCTACAACTATTTTCTTCAGCAATACCCGCGCCAGGGCTGGATGCTGGTGAGCGCGGTGCGCGGCAAGAACAGCCTGCTGGTGTTCACCAAAGCCGATCGAAGCATCACCGTGGAATTGAGCGAAGCAGGCTTTCTGGAGGGCGGGGCCAGGGCGGTGCTGACCATCTCACCGCGCAGCACCCAGCCCGAGCCCTCTGCGGCTGGCGCCCAGGGAGCGCCTCGCCGACCCTGACCGTGCAGAGGCTGCCAGGACGCGCTTAGTAGGTGCCCGGGTAAGCGCCGCCGTCGGCCAACACATTCTGGCCGGTGATGTAGCTGGCCTGCTGGCTGCAGAGAAAGGCACAGATGGCGCCGAATTCGGCGGGCGTACCCAAGCGGCCGGCCGGTATCTTGACGAACCGCGCCGCCCGCACATCGGCCATCGACTTGCCGGTTTTCTGTGCCGTGGCTGCGTCAACGCCGTTGATGCGGTCAGTATCAAAGGTGCCGGGCAGCAGATTGTTGATGGTCACATTGGCTGCGGCCAGCTTGGAGGTACGGGCCACGCCCGCGACAAAGCCAGTGAGGCCACTGCGCGCGCCATTGGACAGGCCTAGCACGTCAATCGGTGACTTGACCGAGCTGGAGGTGATGTTGATGATGCGGCCAAAGCCGCGGCTGGCCATGCCGTCCACCGTGGCCTTGATCAGCTCGATCGGGGTCAGCATGTTGGCATCCACCGCCTTGATCCAGGCCTCACGGTCCCAGTCGCGGAAGTCGCCCGGGGGTGGGCCGCCGGCGTTGGTGACCACGATGTCGAATTCTTTGCGGTGGGCAAAGATGGCTTCGCGCCCGGCCACGGTGGTGATGTCGGTGGCCACCGCAATGACCTGCACGCCCTTGGCCTGGGCCGTGATTTTGGCGGCAGCAGCCTGAAGCGCTTCAGCGCCACGCGCCACGATCACCACATTGACGCCTTCATTGGCCAGGGCTTGTGCACACCCAAAGCCCAGCCCCTTGCTGGCGCCACCGACCAGCGCCCATTTGCCTGCAATGCCTAAATCCATGTTGAATCCTTGTTAAAAAAAATCGTTTGAACCGGTCGAATGATACGGGCTGTCAGCCCCGGGCCGTTCGGCTGAAAACATAGATTCCGGTGATGACCATCGCGGTACCCGCGGCCAGCCAGTAAGAAACGGGCTCGGCCAGCAGCCAGATGCCCATCAAAATGGTGGACAGGGGGCCGACCATGCCCACCTGGGCGGTCAGCCTTGACCCAATGCGCTCGATGGCCATCATCACCAGCAGCACCGGCACTGCAGTACAGGCGGTGGCGTTGAGCAGAGACAGCCAAAGCACCTCGCTGGGCACCTGCGCCGCCTGCAGCGGGCGCAGCAGGACAAACTGGGTGATGCACAGGACACAGGCCACGCTGGTGGCCAGCCCCACCAGGCGCAGGGACCCCAGACGGCGCACCAGCTCGCCGCTGTAGGTAAGGTACAGGGCGTAGCTGACAGCGCTGCCAAAGACCAGCAGCATGCCCAGGGCCACCTCGGAGCCGGCAAAGCTGACTTCGTGACCGAAGACCAGCAATAAGCCACCGTAACTCAGTGCAAACCCAAGCAGATGGATTTTGGTGATGGCCCGGCCAAACACCACCCGCTCGAGCAACAGAACCAGAGTGGGGGTCAGGTAGATGATCAGCCGCTCGAGAGAGGCCGTGATGTAGGTCAGACCGGCAAAGTCCAGGAAACTGGCCAGGTAATAACCACTGAAGCCCAGTCCGAACACATGGAGCCAATCACGGCCGCTGAGCGGCGGCTTGTTTTTGCTGGCCCACCAGGCCATGGCCAGAAACAGCGGCAGCGCAAACAGCATGCGGTACATGATCAGGGTGACTGCATCGACACCGTAGCGATAGGCCAGTTTGATGATGATGGACTTGCCGGAAAACGCAATCGAGCCGATCGCGGCCAGCATCAACCCGGTGCCAATGCCCCGCTCAGCGGTTTTCACTTCAGCGAGACCTCTGCCCTGTGTGCGTATGGCTGGGGTTCATCTCAAAAGCCGGCGGCCTGGCCATCGCGCCGGGAGTCGCTGGCCACCACATAGCCCTCTACCTTGGGGTCGCCAGCGCGCCAGATGAACTGGCCGGAGCCAAAGTCCTGGTAGGAGTCGTTGATGACTTCCATGCGGTGGCCCCGCTCGGCCAGACCTTGCACGGTGGGGGCACTCATGCCGGCTTCGACATTGATTTCCAGCCCCTGGTTGTAGCGCCAGCGCGGTGCGTCGCAGGCGGCCTGCGGGTTCTGCTGGTAGTCCAGCATGCGCACCAAGGTTTGCAGGTGCCCCTGCGGTTGCATGTTGGCGCCCATCACGCCATAGCTCATCACCGGTTGCCCGTCACGGGTCAGGAAAGCCGGGATGATGGTGTGGAAGGGGCGCTTGCCCGGGGCCACCAGATTGGCCGGGTTCAGCCCCTTGGGGTTAAGGCTGAAGGCATGACCCCGGTTCTGCAGGCTGACCCCGAAGTTGGGTTCGACACAACCCGAGCCAAAGCCCATGTAGTTGCTCTGGATGAAGCTGACCATCATGCCGTTCTCGTCGGCAGCAGAAAGATAGATGGTGCCGCCCTTGACCGGGTTGCCCGCGCCAAAGTCCTGCGCGCGGCGCATGTCGATCAGCTTGGCGCGTGCGGCGAGGTAGCGGTCATCGAGCATCTGCTCGGCGGTGACTTCCATGCTGCCGGCTTCTGCGACATAGCGGTAGACATCGGCAAAGGCCAGCTTCATCGCCTCGATCTGCAGGTGCTGCGAGTCCACCCCGTCCACTGGCAGTGCGGCCAGGTCGAACTGGTCCAGGATGCCCAGCGCAATTAGGGCCGCGATGCCCTGGCCGTTGGGCGGAATTTCATGCAGGGTGTAGCCACGGTAGTTCTTGGCGATCGGGGTGACCCACTCGGCCTGGTAGGCCGCAAAGTCGCTGGCCTTGAGGCTGCCCCCGTGCTGGGCGGCAAAGGTCTCGATCGCCTGGGCGATCTCACCGCCATAGAAGGCCTGGCCCCGGGTCTGGGCAATTGCACGCAGGCCGCGGGCGGCGGCCTTGAACTGAAACAGCTCGCCCACTTGCGGGGCGCGCCCCCAGGGTAGGAAGGCCTGGGCAAAGCCGGGCTGGCCCTGCAACTCGGGCGTGGCAGCAGCCCATTTCTGTTGCACCACGGTGGGCAGCAGATAACCGCGCTCGGCAATTTCGATGGCCGGGGCCAGCAGGTCTTCAAAGGGCAGCTTGCCAAAGCGTTCGCTCATGGCCACCCAGCTGGCCACGGCGCCGGGCACAGTCACCGAGTCAAAGCCGCGTTTGGGCGGAGACAGGGCGTCGCCGCCGTACTTGCGGCTGAAGTAATCCGGCGTCCAGCTCTGGGGCGCGCGGCCCGAGGCGTTGAGGCCATGCAGCGCCTGGCCATCCCACAGAATGGCAAAGGCATCGCTGCCCAGGCCGTTGCTCACCGGCTCGGTGATGGTCAGCGTGGCAGCAGCGGCAATGGCAGCATCGACTGCATTGCCGCCTTGCCACAGGATGCGCAGGCCAGCCTGCGAGGCCAGCGGGTGCGAGGTGGAGACGACATTTCTAGCAAAGACAGGCAGTCGGGTGGTGGTGTAGGGATTCTGGTAATTGAATTTCATGGCATGGGGCGGGGCAGTACTACTCGCTGCCGATCTTGCGTTCGGTGATGATCTTCTTCCACTTGGCGTGATCAGCTCGCACCAGGCTGGCAAAGGCTTGGGGTGTGCTGCCGGTGGGCTCGGCCCCTAAGCGCAGGAAGCGTTCTTTCAGGTCGGGTTCGGCCAGCGCCGCATTCACAGCCTGGTTGACCTTGCTCACGACCTCGGCGGGCAGGTTTTTCGGGCCATAGATGCCAAACCAGGTCACTGACTCAAAGCCCGGCAAGACCTCAGAAACCGCGGGCAGATTGGGTGCCAGGGCGCTGCGCTTGAGGCTGGTGACTGCCAGGGCGCGCAACTTGCCGTCGCGCACATGCGGCATGCCCGAGACCACCGAGTCAAACAGCACATCCACCTTGCCGCTGATCAGGTCAGAAATCGACAGGCCGGTGCCACGGTAGGGAATATGCACCATGAAGGTGCCGGATTGGGCTTTGAAGACTTCGGTCGACAGGTTGGAGATGGTGCCGTTGCCGCTGGAGGCATAGTTGAGTCGGCCCGGGTTTCTGCGGGCATGTTCGATGAACTCGCTCAGGTTCTTGGCCGGTGAACTCAGCGGGACCAGGATGATTTGCGGCGAATTGGCCACATAGACGATCGGGGTGAAGTCGGTTTCGGGGTTGTAGGGGATGCGAGGATTGAGCGCTGGTCCGATGCTGTGGGTGCTGGTGGTGGTGAGCAACAGGCTGTAGCCATCAGGTGCGGCCTGGGCGCCAGCCAATGCGCCGATGGTGCCACCCGCGCCGGGTTTGTTTTCGATGATGACCGACTGGTTCAGCTTCTTGCCCATTTCCTGTGACAGTGCACGGGACAAGATGTCGGTGGCGCCGCCGGGCGGGAAGGGAACGATCAGCCGGATCGGTTTGCTGGGATAGGTTTGCGCTGCTGCACCCAGCGTCAGGCAGCAGGCCAGCCCCAACAGGTAGTGTTTGAGTTTCATGACAGTCGTTCCGATATTTTCCTGTGCAATTTTCGCAGAGACCACCAGACCGCCAGCGCCACCAGCGGCACCGCCAGCGCCGAGGTGGTTTCTGAGCTCAGGGACCAGCCCAGCGGGGCAGCCCCTTTGGCCAGGTAGGCAATCAGGCCCACGGTGTAATAGGTGATGGCGGCCACCGACAGCCCTTCCACGGTGGATTGCAGCTTGAGCTGCAGGTCCTGGCGCTGGCTCATGGTGGAGAGCAAGGCCTGGCTGCTTTGCTGCTGTTCGATTTCAACCCGGGTACGCAGCAGGTTGCTCATGCGGGAGATGCGCTCGGACAGGGCCTGTTGCCGGCGGCGCGCCCAGTCGCAGGTGTTCATGGCAGGTGTCAGGCGCCGGTCCATGAAGTCGTGCATGCTTTGCAGGCCTTCAAGCCGGACCTCGGCAATTTCCTTGATGCGGCGATTGACCAGCGCAAAATAGGCATCGCTCGCCGAGAAACGCGAGTGGGTGGCGGCGTAATGACTTTCCACTTCGCCAGCCAGTCGGGTAAGCCGATCGAGCAGCTCGGGTTCCTCCTCGCTCAGGGCGGTGCGAATGGCTTGTGCCAGCGAGGCCAGTTCGGCCTCGCCCCGCGCCAGCAGGGCCGAGGCAGCGCGGGCCACCGGCAGGCCTAGCAGCGCGACCATGCGATAGGTTTCGATCTCCAGCAGGCGCTGTACCAGGCGGCCCAGCCGGCGGGCCGAGAGGTTTTTCTGTCCGCTTTCGGTGAACACCAGGCCGCGCGAAAAACCATCAGGATGGATAGCCAAGTCGGTATAGAACTCGGCGTGACCATCCAGCACGGTCGAGCCAATCAGCATGTCTTCCCGCAAATGGTGACCCACCCAGGACTGGCGCGCCTGGGCGTTGCCGCTGAGCACCCACAGATGCATGCTGCACAGGCATTCAAGCGGCATATTGGCCAGCCAGGCCTGGGGCACGACGGCCGAGGCCTGCGGCAGATCGCCCTCGCTGAAGGATTTGCCCTCCAGGGATTGAAGAATGGTGTAGGTGACAAACTCGGTATGCAACTCCCAGCGCAGTCGAAAGGCGCCCAGATCAACCCGGATATGGCTGGCCAGGGGGTCCGGTGGGGGCTGATGGTGATCACGCAGCAAGGCAGCCAGATGCGCGCGGCTGGCCTCATGCTGGCTGGCATCGGCCAACATCACGATATGGGTGATGGCCAGCGGCGAGCTCATGGACTCGGGGGGGCGTGCATGCACTTCGTTGTGCAGGGCAGTGCGCTGAGGAAAATACTTCATGGCTGTGACACAGTTGAAGGGGTGGACAGTGGGCCAATTGTCAGGCCAAATGATTGCATGTCGGTGTATCAGGAGTTTGACAAATGCTGGCAAGATCGTTAGGCATGACCAACATGCCATCAAGAACGGCTGCCCGGAAGAATTCGCCGCTTCAGCAATTCTGGCTATGCCAATGACGGATGCCCTTGTTCTGTTTGTAGCCGTCGTGCTGGCCGCCATCGGCGGCGATCTTTTTCTCAGGGGCGTCGTCCAGACCGCCGCCTGGCTGAGACTGCCGCCAGCATTGATTGCCACCACCTTGTCGGCTGCAGCGACCTCGAGCCCCGAGCTGAGTGTTTCTGTAATGGCAGCTACGGCCGCTCAGCCTGGCATTGGCCTGGGCGATGCGCTGGGCAGCAATGTCGTCAACATTGGCCTGGGAATGGGCCTGGGACTTCTCTTTGGGGCTTTGGATGCACCCTGGAAGGATATCCGCCGGGAGCTGATTTTTGCGCTGTTTGTTCCGATGATCACTTTGATGCTGTTGCTCGATGGCCAGCTATCGCGCGCTGACGGAGCTGTGCTGCTGGTGCTGTTTGCGCTCTGGATCACCCTGGGCGCCCGGCAGGCAATGCAACACCGCAAGACCTCGGTGAATGAGACGCAGACCTTAGCAAGCCCCTGGCGGGCGACGCTGTCCTTTCTGGTGGGCTTGTTGCTGTTGGTGACGGCCGGTCGGCTGTTTGTGAGCGGAGCCAGCGGCATCGCCGCGGCACTGGGCCTGAGCAACTATGTGATTGGCGCGACCTTGGTGGCCGTGGGCACCTCCCTGCCCGAGCTCGTGACCGTGCTGCTGTCGCGCCGGCGTGGCCAGCATGACATCGGGCTGGGCACCGTGCTGGGCAGCAACCTGTTCAACGGTCTGGTGATCGTGGGGACGGCCGCCTCGATTCATCCGATTGTGGTGTCCCCCCTGGATGTCGCCCCGGCACTCATCATCGGCCTGCTGACCCTGCTGCTGATTCTGCCGCGCAAAGACCGCATCCCTCAAGAGCGCGCCTGGTTGCTGATCGGCGCTTACGCCGTCTTTGCCGGCCTGACGCTGGCCTGATCGCGTTGGACGCCGCGTGAGAGCTGGCAAGGGTCCATGTGACGAATTGCCGCTGAGTCATTGAGCGAATCTTTATTTTCACCCCGGGTGACGGACAATCCAGGCTCATGTTTCTGATCTCCAAATTCATGGTGCTGTTAACCCAACCCCTGGTCTGGGTGGGTCTGATGCTGGTTCTGGGCCTTTTGCAACTGCAGCGCCGCCCGCAAGCTGCCCGACAGTTTTTTCAGACGGCTTTGGTTCTGCTGATGCTGGTTGGTTGGTTGCCTTTGCCGAACGCGCTGCTGCGTGCCCTGGAGCAAATGCATCCTGCACCCAAACAGATTGACCCAGTGAACTACGCTGGCGTGGTGGTGCTGGGTGGCGCCACCGAGTCGTCCTATGTGTGGGAAGGCCATGACCAGCCTGCGCTGAACGCGGCGGCTGAACGCATGACGGTGGTGCTACCACTGTTGCGCGGGCAGCCGCACTGGAAGCTGGTGTTTACCGGGGGCGAGGGCGAACTGATCGGGGGTAGCCTAAGTGAAGCCGAGCGGGCGCGTCGCTTTTTTGACCAGATGGGAGTGCCGCCAGCCCAGCTCATGCTGGAAGACCAATCGCGCAACACCTATGAAAACGCCGTACTCAGTGCCCGTTTGCCCGGGGTGGACAAAGCCCAGCCCTGGCTGCTGGTGACCTCGGCCTGGCACATGCCCCGTTCAATGGCGGTGTTTAAAAAAGCCGGCTGGAATGTCACGCCCTGGCCGGTGGACTATAGAACTGGCTTGAGCACGCCCTGGACGCAGTATTCACTGGCCCAGGGTGTCAGCCGCTGGCAGACCACGCTCAATGAGTACCTGGGTCTGCTGTCGTATCGCCTGCTTGGGCGGTTGTGATTTTTTGCTCAGTTGAGCTTGATGTGTTGCTCCACCGGGCCGACCTTGTTCAGGGTCCACTCGGTCATGGAGCCGTCATACAGCTTGGCCTGCTTGTTGCCCAGGATCTCACTGGAGACAAACCAGCCGATTGAGGCCAGATGGCCGGTGTTGCAGAAGTTGACCTGCTCGCCCTGGGTGGGGACCTTGGCCACCTGGTAAAGCTGCTCGATCTGGGCCTTGCTGCGAAACAGGCCACCCGCGTTTTCGGTGGTCCAGAGGGCTGGCAGGTTCTTGGCGCCGGTCAGGGTGCCGTTGACACTGGCCTTGGGGTTGCGGTTGATGCCCATGAACTGGTCTTCAGGCCGGTTGTCCACCATCAGGACTCCGCGGCCCATGGCCGCCTTGACGTCATCAGAACTGGCGAGCATCTCCGGACGCAACTTGATGGCGAAAGTCTTTGCGCTGGCTTGCACGGCGCCCGCCTGCACCGGATTGGCCTTGTCCTTGGCCCAGGCGGTCATGCCGCCGTTGAGGATGGACACCTGGTCGTGGCCGAATACCTTGAAGGTCCAGTAAATCCGGGTGGACCAGCCCATGTCGGCGTTGTTCTTGCCAGGTGAGACCAGCACCACATGGGTGTTGTTGTCGATGCCCAGCGAACCGATATGCGCCGCCAGTTTGGAGGTATCTGTGGGCAGCATGTCAGGGACCTTGTCATTGCGCTCCTCGCGCCAGCCGGACTTGTCAAAGTTGGTGTTCACGGCGCCGGGGATATGCGCTTTTAGAAAGTCGGCGCCCGGCTGGGAGTCGAGCACCACCAGGCCGGGCTTGCCCATATTGGCCTTGAGCCAGGCTACATCCACCAGTGGCTCGGCAGCCACGGCGGGTTGGAGGCATAGCAGGGCTGCCAGGGCAGCGATTCTTGTTGACAGACTGAAAAATTTTCCAAGAGAAGACATGGGGGCTCCTAGTTAACAGGAACCGTAGCGTGCTCCAAAATTTTTCAATCCTGAATCCGGGGAAACCCTTTATCCGGACATTTCCAGGGACTCGGCAGAGGACTCAGGGGCTATCGGCATGGCCAGCACCTTGTCGATGCGGCGGCCATCCAGGTCAACGATCTCGAACACCCAGTTGGCACACTCGATGCGCTCGCCCACATTGGGCAGCTCTCCGCTGACCGCCTGCAGCAGCCCGGCCAGCGTGTTGTAGCGGCCTCGGTCTTCCTGGGGCAGATCCCGGATATCGAGCCGGCTTTTCAACTCATCGATCGGCATGAGGCCATCGAGCAGCCAGGAACCATCTGCCCGGGCGGTGGCCCAGGCTTCGGTCTGGGTGATTGGCTGCAATTCACCGGTGATGGCCTCCATCAGATCACCCGGTGTGACCAGTCCCTGAACGACGCCATACTCATCCACCACAAAGACCAGCCGGCTGGCGCGCGCGCGAAACTGCTCCAGCAACTCCAGGCCACTCAAAGTCTCGGGGACGAAGACCGCCGGTTCGATGTGGTGCGACAAGGCAAGCGGCTCGTCAGTGCCCAGCTCTAGCAGCATGCCCACGCTGATGATGCCTTCGACCTGGTCCAGCGAGCCCTTGCAGACCGGGTACCAGGCGTGCGATGCCAAAGCGCCGTTCTGACCAATCTGGCGCAGGCTTTGCGTGACCGATAAATCGGCTTCAAGCCAGTCGATCTCGCCGCGCGGAACCATCAGCGAAGTGAGGGGCCGGTCATCCAGTCTGAAAACATTCTGGACCAGTTTCTGCTCATGCCGCTCGATCACTCCGGAGTCCACGCCCTCTTCAAGACTGTGGCGGATTTCTTCCTCGGTCACGCCTCGGTCGGTGTCGGTGGGGATGCGAAAAATCACCAGAACCGCCTGGGTGGTGGCCGAAAGCAAGGCGACAAAGGGCCGCGCTGATGTCGCCAACCAGCGCATGGGGCGGGCCATCCAGCGCGCCACAGTCTCTGGGAACAACTGGCCAATGCGTTTTGGCACCAATTCGCCAAAGATGATGGTGAAGAAGGTGATGATCGTCACCACCAGCCCGGTGGCGGTGATGCTGGCGACCTGCTCGGACAGGCCCAGCTCACGCAACCAATCGGCCAGGCCGCCACTGAAAGCCGCTTCACCCACAATGCCGTTGAGCACACCAATCGAGGTGATCCCGACCTGGATGGTGGACAAAAACTGGTTTGGGTGGTCCATCAGGTGCAGGGCACTTTTTGCCCCGCTATCGCCGGCTTCGGCCATGGCCAGCAGGCGGGCTTTGCGACTGGCTGCCAGGGCCAGTTCGGACATCGCAAACAGGCCGTTGAGCAGGATCAGCAGGACAATCAGTAGCACTTCCATGGAAGCCGGGTGAGAATAGACACCATGTCACTTTACCTGATCGGCGATGTGCAGGGCTGCGACGCGGCGCTGGCCAGCCTATTGGCGCAGGCGGATTTTTCGCCCAGCCGCGACCAGCTCTATCTGTTGGGAGATCTGGTCAACCGGGGCCCTGACTCCCTGGGCGTGTTGCGTCGCCTGCAGTCCTACGGTGGTTCGGCCCGATGCCTGTTGGGCAACCATGACCTGCATCTGCTGGCCATTGCCCATGGTATCCGACCGCCCCACCGCGGTGACACCCTGGATGAGGTCTTGCAGGCGACCGATCGACTGGCCCTGCTGGACTGGTTGAGCCAGCAGGAGATGGCGATTTACGAGCGCCTCCACGGTGAAGCGGTGTTGATGGTGCATGCGGGCGTGCTGCCCAGTTGGAGCGCCGAGCAAACCATGGCGCTGGCTGGTGAGGTGCAGGCGGTGTTGCGTGGCCCCGACCTGTTTGAATTTCTCTCCCGGATGTATGGCAATCAGCCAGCGGGCTGGCGGGAGGATCTATCGGGCTTCGATCGCTTGCGGGTAATCGTCAACGCCCTGACGCGCTTGCGTTTCTGCACGCCCAATGGCGAGATGGAATTTGCTGCCAAGCAGGGGGCCCAAGCCGCGCCAGAGGGTTACCTGCCCTGGTTTGAGGTGCCGGGTCGCAAAACAGCCGATGTCACCGTTGCCTTCGGGCACTGGTCCACCCTGGGCTGGCTGGCGCATCCGCACTTGCTGGCGCTAGATACCGGGTGTGTCTGGGGCGGGGTGCTTAGCGCCTTGCGCCTGGGTCAGGCGGGCCAGCGCGAGTTGTTGCAAGTGCCTTGCCCGATGGCGCAGGAGCCTGGCGCCTGAGGCACGTCTCGGTTGGGGTCAGTCTGCTTTGAACAAGGCAGCCACCTTGCGCTTGGCCTTGATGTTGGTGGAGATGGCGCCGCGGGCTGGCGCCTTGGGCGTGGCCTCCCAGGCGGGCGGCTGGCTGACGGCATCGGCCTCGTAGGGCTTGTCAAAGAATGGGTCGCGGGGTGCGGGTGGTGTAGCCTGGTAGCCAGCACTCCTGTCCCTGTCCCTTTGACCGCGCCAGCCCTGCTGCTCGTGCTGGTCGTAGAGGCGATGCCCCTCGTTGAAGCGGCCCTGGCGGTGGATGTCGGGCTTGTATTCGTCGAACTCCACCGGTTCCAGTTCGAATTTGGTCTTGATTAGTTTTTCAATGTCCGCCACCAGCTTGCTGTCCTTGTTGGTGGCAAAGCTCACCGCCAGGCCTGAAGCGCCAGCGCGGCCGGTTCGACCGATGCGGTGCACATAGTCTTCGGCATTGAAGGGGATGTCGAAGTTGAACACAGCCGGCACATCCTTGATGTCCAGTCCGCGCGCGGCCACATCGGTGCAAACCAGCAGGTCAACTTCACCTTTCTTGAAGGCGTCCAGGGCCTTGAGCCGCTCGTCTTGGCTCTTGTCGCCATGCAGGGCGGTGGCCTTGAGCCCATCGCGCTCCAGAGCTCGGGCCAGGCGGGCACAACCGAGCTTGCTGTTGACAAACACAAAGGCCTGCTTGAGGTCATGGTCGCGCAGGATCTGCTTGAGCGCACGTCGCTTGTCGTCTTCGGGCACGCTGAAGATATGCTGCTCAACCGTAGCGGCGGTGGCGTTGGAGCGGGCGACTTCGATGGTGACCGGATCCTGCAGGTAGCTGCTGGCTAGGCGCTTGATCTCGGGGGAGAAGGTGGCAGAAAAAAGCAGGGTGGTGCGCTGTTTGGGCAGAAAGGACAGGATGCGCTGCAGATCAGGCAGGAAACCGATGTCAAGCATGCGGTCGGCTTCATCAAGCACTACATACTCGACCTGATTGAGGACCGCGTTCTTGGCTTCGATATGGTCAAGCAGGCGGCCTGGCGTGGCCACCAGCACTTCGACGCCTTTTTTCAGCTCGGAGGTCTGCGGTTTCATGTCCATGCCGCCAAAGACAACCGTGCTGCGCAACTGGGTGTGCTTGGCGTACAGCTTGACCTGTTGGGCGACCTGGTCGGCCAGTTCGCGGGTGGGCAGCAGGACCAGGGCGCGCACCGGGTGGCGGGCGGGTGAGGTCGAGCCATTCTCATGTTTGAGTAGGCGTTGCAGCAAGGGCAGGGAAAACGCAGCGGTTTTGCCGGTCCCGGTCTGGGCAGCGCCCATGACATCGCGTCCCTGCAGCACCACCGGAATGGCCTGGGCCTGGATCGGCGTCATGGTTTCATAGCCCATTTCGGCGACGGCGCGCTTGAGCGGCTCGGCCAGATTCAGGTCAGCGTAGCGCTGCGGGATGGGGGTGCTATCGGTCATGCATCTCAGGAGGTGAGGGCCTTCGACTTACGGTGTGTCGACTTGAGCGGCCCATTCAGGCCTGGCGTTGCCAGGGCAAGGCCGTATTATCCCCTATCCCCTCCTTGATTGCCGATGCCCGATCCCCTTGACCCGACCCTCTTGCTGGACGCGGCCCACACCGCTGCGTGCCTGCCCTATCCGGCTCTGGCCGCTGAAATTGGCCGCATGCTGGCCGATGCCAGGGTTCAGGTGCCACCGCGCCTGGTGCAAGCGCTGCCCGGTGGAGGGAGCCTGTTTGTCATGCCCGCGCTGGATGGGCGACTGGCCATCACCAAACTGATTACCTACACCCCTGCCAACCTGGGCACCGACAGACCTACGATCCAGGGCCATGTGCTGGTGTTTGATGTTGCAACCGGTGAGCGGCTGGCGATGCTGGATGGGCCTACGGTGACAGCCCGTCGCACCGCAGCCGTGTCTTTGCTGGCAGCCCAGCAACTGGCGCCCAATCCCCGTGGTCCCTTGCTGATTGTGGGAGCGGGCGTTCAGGGCCGGGCCCACCTGGAAGCGTTTGCCCTCGGCTTGGGCGTGCGAGAGGTTCGGATTGCCTCACGACGCCCGGCCGGCGCGCAGGCTTTGGCCGAGCATGCCCAAACCCTGGGGCTGCAGGCCGAGCATGTGCTTGACCCCAATACAGCGCTTGCCGATTGCCCGCTGGTGGTGACCTGCACGCCAGCTGCTGGTGTGGTGCTCAGCGCATTGCCCCGCCCCGATGCTTTCATCGCAGCCGTTGGCGCTTTCACGCCTGCCATGGTGGAGCTTTCTGCAGAAGTGTGCGTTCATTGCGCGCAGTGCGGCAGCGTGGTGGTGGACACTCGCGATGCCGACCATGAGGCGGGCGACTTGCTACAGGCTGGTCTTGATGTGACACGCTTTGTCACCCTAAAGGACGTGGTCCTGCAGCAGCAACAGCAAGAGCAACAGCGACCCCAAGGTCGGCCGCCAGGGCCGGTGCTTTTCAAGAGTTGCGGCTGGGCCGGCTGGGATCTGGCGGCTGCGCGGCTGGCGACAGCATAAAGCGGTATTGAATCAGGTCTTGGGCAGGGTCACGCCGCGCTGGCCCTGGTACTTGCCACCCCGGTCCTTGTAACTGGTTTCGCAGACCTCGTCGCTTTCGAAAAAGAGCACCTGGGCGCATCCCTCACCGGCATAGATCTTGGCCGGTAGTGGGGTGGTGTTGCTGAACTCGAGCGTGACATAGCCCTCCCACTCGGGCTCAAAGGGCGTGACATTGACGATGATGCCGCAGCGGGCATAAGTGCTTTTGCCCAGGCAGACGGTCAGCACATTGCGGGGGATGCGGAAATACTCCACCGTGCGGGCCAGCGCAAAACTGTTGGGGGGAATGATGCAGACCTCGCTTTGAATATCGACAAAACTTTTTTCGTCAAAGTTTTTCGGGTCTACCACCGTGCTGTAGATGTTGGTGAAGACCTTGAACTCGGGCGCGCAGCGGATGTCGTAGCCATAGCTGCTGGTGCCGTAGCTGACGATCCTGTGGCCGTCGGCCGCATGACGTACCTGGCCGGGCTCGAAGGGCTCGATCATGCCGTGCTGCTCAGCCATACGGCGAATCCATTTGTCACTTTTGATGCTCATGCTCAGTTTTCCTGTTGATGCCGGAATTGTAGGCAGGCCGGCTTGACCGCAGCCTTGCTGGCAGAAAAGGGCGTTTATAGTTCGGGCTTGTGACCTGGGCTGAGGCCCGCCCCATGGGCTTTCTCAGACAGCAAAGCAGCAAGAGGAGCACTGTGGAAATCTCGTTCAGCCAAGAAATCAAGTCGCTGGCCCTGGGCCAGGGGCAGACCTTCCATGGAGAAGGCATCCTGGCCATTACCAAGGCTTTGCTGCAGTCCGGCGTGTCCTATGTGGGGGGCTACCAGGGGGCCCCGGTATCGCACCTGCTCGATGTCATGGTACAGGCCAAGGGGTATATGGATGAGCTGGGCGTGCATGTCGAGGCCTGTTCCAACGAGGCCTCGGCCGCAGCCATGCTGGGTGCGTCGATTCATTACCCGGTGCGCGGCGCCGTGACCTGGAAGTCGATAGTCGGCACCAATGTGGCGGCCGATGCCCTGTCCTACCTGGCCTCGCCAGGCGTGAAGGGCGGCGCGCTGATTGTGGTCGGTGAGGACTACGGCGAAGGCGCGAGCGTGACCCAGGAGCGCACCCATGCCTATGCCCTGAAGTCAGGCATGTGCCTGCTCGACCCGAGGCCGGACCTCGCACGCATGGTGGACATGGTGGAGCATGGCTTTGCCATGTCCGAGGCCTCCAATATGCCGGTGATGCTCGAGCTGCGCATTCGCGCCTGTCATGTGCGGGGCAGCTTTGTGGCCCGTGACAACCAGTCGCCCCGGATTTCGACCCGCCAGTTGCTGGAAGAGCCTGCGGCCTTTGACTACATGAAGCTGGCCCACCCGCCGGTGACCTTTCCCCACGAGAAACTCAAGGTCGAACAGCGCCTGCCGGCGGCGCGCGCCTATGTTCGGAAACACCAGCTCAATGAATTGTTTGAAGGCAAGCACAAGGACCTGGGCATTGTGGTGCAGGGGGGTCTTTACAACACCCTGATACGCACCTTGCAGCAGTTCGATCTGGCCGATGCATTTGGCGCGACCGACATTCCGATCCTGGTGCTCAATGTCACCTACCCGCTGGTGCCTGAGGAACTGACCGAGTTTTGTCTCGGCAAGCGGGCCGTGCTCATGATGGAGGAGGGGCAACCCGAATTCATCGAGCAGGAACTGGCCACCTTGCTGCGCCGCAAGGATGTGCAGACGCCGCTGCATGGCAAGGACCTGTTGGCGCCGGCGGGTGAGTACACCGCCGAGTTGATGGCCAACGGACTGGAAAAGTTTCTGCGTCTGTACCGAAGTGAGATGCTGCCAGCCAGCGTGTCGGGCTGGTTGAGTGGCAACCGCGAGCGCCGAGCTGCGATTGCCCAGGCGCTGGGCCAGCCGCTGCCGGCCCGTCCTCCTGGCATGTGCATCGGTTGTCCGGAGCGCCCGGTTTTTGCAGCCTTGAAGCTGGCCAAGCAGCAAGTGGGCGAGGTGCATGTGGCAGCCGACATTGGCTGCCATGCGCTGGCGACTTTTGAGCCCTTTTCCTCAGGCCAGACTATTCTGGGCTACGGCATGTCGCTGGCCAGCCGGGCTGGCGTTTCGCCCATGATGAACCGACGGGTCATTTCAGTGATGGGTGATGGCGGATTCTGGCACAACGGGATGCTGACCGGCGTGCAAAGCGCCCTCTTCAATGGCGATGACGCTGTGCTGCTGATTTTCAAGAACGGCTACACCTCGGCCACCGGCACCCAGGACATCATTTCCACGCCCGACGAGGACGTCAAGGCGCATGCCAGCAACAAGCAGGAGAGCCTGGTTCATACCAACAAGACCATTGAAAATGCCCTGCAGGGTCTGGGGGTCAAGTGGATGCGCACGGTCACCACCTACGAGGTGGACAAGGTGCGCAAGACCCTGGTGGAGGCCCTGACCTCTGACTTCTCTGGCCTGAAGGTCATCATTGCCGAAGGTGAGTGCCAGCTTGAGCGCCAGCGTCGCATCAAGCCCTGGCTTGCCAGCCTGCTCAAGCAGGGCCGGCGCGTTGAGCGGGTGAAGTATGGCGTCGATGAAGATGTCTGCACCGGCGACCATGCCTGCATCCGGCTGTCGGGTTGTCCGACCTTGACGCTCAAGGACAACCCAGACCCGCTCAAGGTGGATCCAGTGGCCACGGTGGTCGATGGCTGTGTGGGCTGCGGCCTGTGCGGTGCCAATGCCCATGCCGCCACCCTCTGCCCCTCGTTCTACCGGGCCGAGGTGGTGCAAAACCCGCGCTGGCATGAGCGCCTGCTGGCTCGCTTGCGCCGTCCGCTGGTTCAAAAACTCCAATCCATCGCATCATGAGCACACAACAACCGGTTTCCCTGCTGCTGTGCGCCCTGGGCGGCGAGGGCGGTGGCGTCCTGACCGAATGGCTGGTTGATGCGGCCCGCCACGCTGGCTACCTGGCCCAGGCCACCTCCATCCCGGGCGTGGCACAACGAACCGGTGCCACCACTTACTACCTGGAAGTTTTTCCGGTGCCGCTTGCAGAGTTGGGCGGCCGGCGGCCGGTGCTGGGTCTGTACCCCATGTCTGGGCGCATGGATGCCCTGATCTCCAGCGAGTTGCTGGAAACCGTGAGACAGCTGGGGCTGGGTCAGGCCAGCCGCGAGCGTACCTTGGTCATCAGTTCAACCGCGCGTGCTTTGACCACCCTAGAAAAAATGCAGATGGGTGACGGACGGCAAGACAACGCCACGCTGGCGCACATCGTGGCTGAACACAGCCGCGCGCATCATCTGCTGGACATGGGTGCCCTCACCCGACAGGCCGGTACGGTGGTCAGCGCGGTGATGCTGGGCGCCATTGCCGCCAGCGGCCTGCTGCCGATGAAGCGTTCTGACTTTGAAGCTGTGATGGGGGGCAACAGTGCGAGTGCCAAAGCCAGCCTGCGCGGCTTTGCCCTGGCCTATGAGGCCGTGGAGCGCCAGCGCGCCCAGGCCAGCTATGTGGAAGGCTTGCTGGCGCCAGCCCCGGCGTCTGCCCCCAACCCGCCAGCTCTGCCAAACGCCTTCGCGCAACAGTTTCCAGCCTCTCTGCATGAACTGCTGGCCCTGGGCCATGCGCGTCTGCTTGATTACCAGGACGTGGCCTATGCCCGGCTTTATATCGAGCGGCTGCGCAAGGTCTATGAGACCGAGCAAAGCCGCGACCCGCAAGCCGCTCATGGCTTGGAGGTCACGCGCGAGACGGCCCGGTGGCTGGCGCTCTGGATGGCGTTTGACGACATCGTCCGGGTGGCTGATCTGAAAAGCCGAGCGACGCGCTGGTCGCGCGTGCGCCAGGAAGTCAAAGCGGATGCCAGCGATCTGGTCAAGTTGTACGACCACTTCAAGCCGGGCCTGCCTGAATTTGCCGCGCTGTTACCCCAAGCCCTGGCAAAGCCCTTGTTGGCGTGGGAACGCCGACGCCTGCTGGCGGGCAAGCCGGCCCTGGCCCTGCCCCTGAAGATCGGCACCCATACGGTCAGCGGGCTGTTGGCCCTGCGCGGCTTGGCAGCGCTTCGCTGGTTGCGCCCAAAGGGCAGCCGCTACGCCACGGAACAGGCGCTGATTGAAGAGTGGCTGGACAGTCTGACAAGTCACCTGGCGCAGGACTGGCAAGCAGGCCTGGAGCTGGCCAGATGCGGCCGGCTGATCAAGGGCTATGGCTCGACCAACGAGCGTGGCAAGGATAATTTGCTTCATATCATTCGTCATCTGGACCAGGCAGCAGCCATCGCCGCAGCACGAGAAGCTGCCTTGACCGATGAGGCGGGCAAGAAGCTTGACCTCACCTTGCAGCAGCATGGCGCACCAGCGCGGCCCCTGAAGGAGCAGCCGATCCGATGGATGCGCCGAAGACCTGTTGAACGCCAGCAAGCCTGAAAGGGCTAGTAGTTACCAGAATGGTTGAAGACCGCTTTGTACGGTATGCTGACCTGAAAATCACCACTTAAGCAGTCACTTTAGATTCTTCAACTCAACCACAAACAGGAGAACAGTCCCATGCGAACTTCCCTCAAGACTTTGATGGCCTGCAGTGCAGCAGCCATCCTGCTGGCCGTGAGCCCGGCCCAGGCCCAGGACAAACCGGTCAGCTTTCGTTTCTCCAGCTGGGTGCCGCCCCAGCACCCCCTCAATCCATCCTTGGTGGCCTGGGGTGAAAGCCTGAAGCAGGCTTCCGGTGGCACCCTCAGTGCCACCATGTTCCCGTCCCAGCAGCTGGGCAAGGCCTTTGACCACTACGACATGGCCCGCGACGGCATTGCTGACTTCACTTATGTCAATCCTGGCTACCAGCCCGGCCGCTTC
>Ga0075472_10000199_pt1 | contig 24521 bp, 19 predicted proteins | sample DEB19_08_DNA_3_FD_77014 | JGI IMG/M metagenome (GOLD analysis project Ga0075472, IMG submission 77014) | Aqueous microbial communities from the Delaware River and Bay under freshwater to marine salinity gradient to study organic matter... | ecosystem: Environmental > Aquatic > Marine > Coastal ...
AACTATCCAAAACTTTATGAAGTTTGATTTTACAGATCAACAACAATTGATTGATAGAAGTATGTCAACCATTCAAACTGGCATATTAGGTATCGAAAAAGATTTCAATGATGCAATATATCTTCTTTCTCAACCGCTTGATCTTGGATTTGATAAATTAAACATTCCTGAACCTGGTGCAGAACCAGCAGCACCTGAGGGAGTTCCTGGTGGCGAAGGTGGAATGCAAGCAATATTGGATGTAATTGGTGAAGCAGAATCTCCTGGAAAAGGATATACTGCAATAGCTCCTGGAGATTATAATCCAGATCTTACAAAAATGACTATTGCAGAAGCAAATAGAGCAGTTGGTGTTAAAGGTGGTAAAGGTGCAATTGGTAGATATCAACTTACCAATCCAATAGGACAGGCAAAGGCGGCAGGATTAGATCCAAATAAAGATCTGTTTAGTCCAGAAAACCAAGATAAAATTGCTTTACATTTGATAAAGGCAAGAGGTGTAACTCTTGATATGATTAAAAATAATCCAGAAGAAGCATCAGTTCGATTAAGTGCAGAGTGGGCTGGTCTTCCAATGTTAAAAGTTGCTGGACCATATGCTAGAAAAGTTGGTGATAGTTATTATCAAGGATATAATGGTAATAGATCAACAATATCTGTCGATAGATTAAGAAAAGCATTCTCTCAGGCAGCTGCAAGTGGTGGAACTCCATCACCAGTGATTACTTCAAGATCACGTGTCATTGATGAAATCAATGTATCTGGACCAAAGGGCGGTTTACCTGACGTTGGACTCACTGGTGGAGGTGGAAATTATGGTGCATACAGAACTTCTACAAGAAGTCACGCAGGTATTGATATTGGAACAAGTGGTCAAACTGGATGGTTAGTTGGTTTTAGAGGATCTGGTACAGTCACTTACGCTGGTGTTGGTGGTGGATATGGAAATCTCGTCATCATTAAATCTGGAAATACAGAATATTATTTTGCACACTTGGCAAGAATAATGGTTAGACCTGGACCATATAATGGTCAAGTAATTGGCGAAATTGGAAATACAGGATCTGGTAGGGGAATACATTTACACTATGAAGTTAGACCAAATGGAAAACCAATTGATCCAAAACCATATCTGAATTTGTTAGATATCGGAAGAAAAACTGCTACTCCCTCCACTGCAATTTCTGCTGCCAAACCAAGTACAACACCAGAAGTTCAAATTGCAAGTGCAAAACCAGCACAAGCAGTACAGTCAGCATCACAAGTTACAACAGAAAGAAAAGGACAAACTATTGTTGTTCCTATTTCTATGCCAGATCAATCGCAAGTTGCCCAAGCAACACCTCGAGTATCTGGGGGATCTCCAAGTTTCCAAAGTTCTCCTCAAAGTGGATTAAATAGATATATCGAACAAAGACAGTATCTTTCACTAGCATAATCATAAATGGCAGCAATCGATAGGTCAATATACGAATCCCTTATCCTTGAACAAAGAGGTGGTGGTAAGACCATCGATGTTAGATTAGGTACGATCTCTGTTGATTATTATGAAGATATTTTTTCACCTACTGTTACCGCAACAATTGTAATTGTAGATAATGGTGTTGTATCAGGTTCAAATAATTCGCAGAATGCTGATATAAATTGTATGACTCCTGATGGATCAAGAAAATCAGTCTATCAAGGTCTTCCATTAAGAGGTGGTGAAAGAGTTCTACTTAAAGTTGCAGGAAATTCTCCATCAAATCCTGGTATAGATTATGCTACTGGAGATACTTTATATGTTTCAAACATTGCTAATGTTGTAAGTGAAACTCAAAGAGAAATGCTAGTATTGAACTTAACTTCAAGAGAAGCAATTCTAAACGAAACTGAATCGGTAACAAAAAAATATCCTACATCATCTCCAATTTCAGTTTCTGCTGAGAACATTATTAAAGAATTTTTAAAACCAACGAAGAAAATTGAAGTAGATAAAACTATAAACACATATGGATTTCTGGGAAATTCTAGAAAACCATTCAGTCTTTTGGTTAGCTTAGCATCAAAAGCAGTTCCTGAAATATCAGAAAAAGATGCAACGGCTGGATTTGTATTTTTTCAAACAGTCGAAGGTTTATTTTTTAAATCAATTGATGAATTGATTAAGAGAGGACCAAAAGCAACATATACCTACACTGATGTTAATCAGTCTAGATTGGCAAGGAATAATGACTATAACATCCTATCTTATAGTACAAATAAAAATGAAAAACTTATTGAAAATCTGAGATTGGGTACATACGCTAGCAAAAGAGTTGTTTTTGATCCTTATACCTTTAAGGTTAATTTTGTAGACTATAATAAAGAAAAATACACGAAAGGTTTACAATCTTTCCCACCAGCAATAGTTGAAGGAAGTGCGGCAATTCCTTCTGTTTCCTCATACTCTCCTTTACCAGCACCGCAACCACAGGACGTTCCGTATTCAATTGCAGTTAAACCTTTGATAGATCTTGGAAAAGCACCATCAAGGACAGTTGCATCAATACTCGACCGTGGAGTTTATGATGAAGATGTTTCAACAGAAAAAAATGCCGAAGCACTAAAATATCAGTCACAATCTCTAACAAGATATAATAGTCTTTTTGTTCAGATGTTAACAATGACTGTTCCATCAAACACAAATCTAAGGGCAGGTGATATGATCAAATGTCAGTTTCCAGCAACATCTACTTCTAAAAAGAAAGAGTTCGATCAGGCACAAAGTGGTCTATATATGATTAAAGCACTGTGTCATCATTTTGATTCGAATGGATCTTATACTTCGATGAAGTTAGTCAGAGACACCTTTGGATAATCAGGTAGCGTAAAATGTTAGATCAGTCTTTAATCAAAAGTAATTTTATAGGAAGAGATGGATTTATATGGTGGATTGGTCAGGTTCCACCAGAAGGAAATCATCGTGAACAGATTAATGGTGGTGGATGGAGTCACAGATATAAAGTTCGTATTTTAGGATACGATGCACCAGACAAAGAAATTCTTCCAGATGATAAACTTCGTTGGGCGCAAGTTATGCTTCCAACAACTGCGGGATCGGGAGGAGCAAACCAATCAATGAGTGTTGCCATCTCACCTGGCGACACAGTGTTTGGATTTTTCTTAGATGGGAATGATCTTAACGTCCCTGTAATTCTTGGAGTTCTTCCCAGAACTTCAGAAGTCTCAACTGATCAATATACTGAACCATTTGAACCTTATACTGGATATACTAATAAAGTTGACAACGATGGTGCATATATTGTAAAAAACGAGTCAAATGAAAATAGCACTACATCACAAAAATCACCAAGAATTGTACCACCTCAACAAGCAAAGAAAATTGGAGAAGATGAAAGATCTGCTTTTAGTGGTGTTGGAGATGTTATAAAAGCTGCTTCTGGTTCTTCTGCAACAACTGTTCAGAAAATGTCCGCAGAGATTGATAATTTTGTAAATCGAATCCAAACAATTACTGATAAAGTTTCTGGCGCTGTTGGAGGTGTACAAGAATTAATTTCGGCAGAAATAGCAAAGGTAACAGAAAAAATACAAAAGATATCAAGTGGTCTCATCAATGATTTGATGAATAATACATATCGCAGTTTGGCATCAACTTTAAACTTGGGATTAAAAACAGCATATGACACTGCATATGGACTTGTTTTCTCTGCAACTGGAAGTGATACTGCTGCTCATCTTGCAGGCGTTGCTGCACAAAAAGGATATGTACCTGGCGTCAAAGCAATTCAAGATGCATTACCTTGTATTACAAATACAATTTTAAGTGTAATTGGTGATACCATAAATGGTCTACTACAATCAGTTGCAGAAAATGTTACTAACTTTGTAAGTTGTGTCGCAAATCAATTCATTGGTGGATTAGTAAATCACATTATTGATATAACTAATACAATGCTAACTCCGCTTATCACTGCGGTGACTCCAATTCAATTGGGATTTCAAGTTGTTGATTTCTTAAGATCTAGTGCAGAAAGTCTACTTAGCCCTAGAAATAATATTTCTTGTGATGAAATTAAACCAAGTTATGTTTCTGCACCAGCAAATAAGTGGGTAATTGGTAGAGGTCCTAATGATCAACCAGGTATTCCCATCACATCAATCATAGAATCAGCAAATACTGCCGCATCTCTTGCACAATCTTTGGTTGATAGTGTCGGTGATGTTGTGGATTCCGTGAATGATCTTTCTAGTATTGCTGGATCTTTAGATCTATTGAAGAAAGATTTTTCTGCTGAAGGATTTAAAGGTGCAGTATCAGATTGTTTTGGTGGATTTCCAACAAATTGTGGTGGAACACAGGTCAAAATATTTGGGGGACGTGGAAAAGGTGCAGTTGCAAAAGCAATTATTGGAAGTGTTGTTGGTGAAGCAGCATCTGCAACTGGAAGTATTATTGGATTCGACATTCTTTCTGGTGGTTCTGGTTATGATTTCCCACCATTTGTTGAAATTGTCGATGATTGTAAACAAGGAAGAGGTGCTATTGCAAGAGCAGTTGTTAGTGGTGGATCGGTCGTTGATATTTACATAGTTTCGGAGGGTGAAAATTATCCAGTGGATACCCCAGAAGAAGTTCCTGAGGGTATTGATCAGGAAACCTATCAAAATTCAACAGGACCTTATGTAATTGATACTATTATTGTTGTAAATCCAGGAACAAATTATGCACCTGATGATGTTGTTATTGACATAAACAACCCAGAAGTTGAGTATAAGATAGAGGTGCTACCTGATGGGGCAGGAGAGATCATTAAAGTATTGCCGATAAATAGTCAAACAACAAACGTTGTCGAAATTAAAGATTTACCAGAATTGAGAGTTAGAACTAGAAGAGGTTATGGTGCAGTCTTAAAATCTAGACTAAAACCAAGAAGAGCCTATCAAGGTGAAGTTAAGCAACAAATCGATTGTATTAGTAGATAAATTATGGCAGACAGACCACTCGACAAACAAAATTGGCAAAGAAGAAAGCATCATACTTTCAGTCCAAATTTCAGAATTGATACTGGCAATCCTCAGATGGGATTGAGTGGTACATCAGTCTATGATTTGTATGCAGTTACCGACAATAGAGATATTTCATTAGTTGGTATGACAAATAGCGGAATGTTCCACATTTATAATGATCAGTCTATTGAGATTATAGGTGGTCAAAAGAGTGCTTCAACTGGTGTTGACATTATTATTACTGGAAAAAATGGTGATGTCTGGATTACTGCTGAAAAAAACGGACAAGTTAGAATTCGTGGTGCAAATATTGTCGTAGATGCTGATCAAAATTTAACGTTGAGGGCAGGTAATAATATTAAACTACAAGCAGGAAATAAGATTGATCTTAAATCAAATATAGCAAACGTTGATGCTTTAATGGGCAATTTGACACCATTTGATACTATGTTTGGTGGAATCGTTTTCAAAGATACTTATCTCTGGCCAGAACCAGAATTTACTGAACCAAGAATTCCAGATGGAACACCTACACCAGATAAAGCAGGTGTTGCTGATGGTGATGAATCTTTAAGTAAGACATATAATAAAGAGACTGGAACTTATGAAAAACCAACAACTGAATTAGAAGTTGGAGAATCAAATACAGAAACAAGAACATTGGCAGCAGAAGAAAGAGCAATATCAGAAGGTAAATTCGTAGAAGAGTAAAATGCCAGATTTTGATGTTAGAAATACAAAATTTTATTCTCAACAGTCAGTTTTCAATTCTGACTTATATTCTTATGGAACTTTAAGATCATTAGGTGATGTAGAGGTTGCAGGATCTCTTGACTTACAATCAAGTGCATCTGTAAAAGAAATTTTTGAAAAAAATGTAGTGAGTGAAGTTTCTGTAACTGGGGAAATTAATATTAATGTTCTAGATGGATCTCTGCACAATTTTACATCAAACGCCTCTGGTAATTTCACCTTTAATATAAGAGCAAACGAAAGTGCTTCTTTAAATTCTGTAATGTTAGAGAAAAGGAGTATTGTAGTTACAACTTTGATACCTATGGGATCCTCTGCTTATGTAATATTAAATCCAAGCACAACTGGATTCAAAATTGATGGCGACGCTGTTACCGTCAAATGGATTGGTTCATCTCCACCATCATCTGGATTCTCAAACTCAATAAATTCATATACTTTTGCGATAATTAAAAACAGTAATCAAAACTTTACAGTTTTAGGAACTCTTACTAGATTTGGATAATGCCAATACTTGGAACTCAATCTTCATTAAACGCTAGTGCATATGGTTTTGGTGGACAAAGTGTTACTGCCAATGCAAGTGTAACTCCAACTAATTTAACAGAAGGAACCCAAATTACAGTTACAGTAACCACAGATGGTATACCTGATGGAACCACTCTTTATTACACCATAAGTGGAACATTAGGAACTATTACTGCATCAGATTTTACAGATAATTCATTATCAGGATCTTTTGTTATCAATAGTAATACTGGATCTTTTGCAAAAACTGTTGCTGCTGATGGTGTTGTAGAAGATGGAGAAGCATTTGTAGTTCAAATACGACAAAATTCCATTACTGGTCCAATTTTAAATACTACATCTTCTGTCTATATTCAAGGTTCACAATCAACTGGTGTTGGTCAGATCCTCCCAACAGTTAATGGTATAGAATATTGGGATTTTGCCACTAATGGAAATCTAATTTTAGATGGTCAAACTGAATATACTTACACTGCTGCAACAAATGTAAAACTTAAAGCTTTTATTTGGGGTCAAGGAGGAAAAGGTCCACAAGGTGGATTAGGTGGATATTCATATGGCACTTTTAATTTAAGTCAGGGTAGTAGTCTCTATATGAGATTAAATTATGGAAGTGGTTCAGCAGGTCCTGGAAGTGGTACAGGGGCAAATACCGCAGAGGGAGGTGGTGGACTTGCTGGAATTTTTTCATCATCAACAATCAATCAAACAAATGCAAGATTGATAGCAGGTGGTGGAGGAGGGGGAGCATCATCGATTGGTAATTGCACTGGTGGAGCTGGTGGTGGACCATCAGGATCTGCCGGTCAAAATTCACCAGATAGTCAAATTTCATCCACTGGTGGTGGAGGAGGAACGCAAAGTTCTGGTGGTGCTGGTGGAACCGCTTCGAGTAGTTATACAAAGACAACAACACAAACAGTCAGTAATTCACCAACAGAAGCTGGTGTGTACCACGAAAGATCCGGAGGTGTTAATACTGTCCTTAATTCCACTGGAGAAGCTACTATATCTCACACAAATACTTTCGATTATAATTGGTCCTTTAATACTCCATATAATAATAGTAGTTACTCAGTATCTACTAGCAATGTTAGTGCTTATCAAAATATATCCGCAAATGGAACACTTGTACCAGCAGGATTTTATTCTGTTGTTGATAACAAAACTTCAAATGGATTTAGAGTAAGGTGGTTTAGAAATGATGATAACAGCGCGATTAATGTTCGATATCATACAATAACTTGCTCTGGCGAGAGAAATGTTACTAGTAGTCAAACTATACCTGTTAGTGCTAATGGATCTTCTGGAAGTGCTCTTCAAGGTGGTGCTGGTGGATCTGGATCAACAGGTTTTGGATATTCAAACGCTAGCGGCGGTGGTGGAGGCGGTGCTGGATACTACGGTGGTGGAGGCGGTGCAGGTGGTAATGACTATGGAGATGGATCTCGTGCTTCTTCTGGTGGAGGTGGTGGTTCTGGATATGTCCATCCATCAGTTATTAATGGATTTACAGGTGGATATCCTAATGGATCTTCTCATCCAAACAGAGGAACTGCTGGTAATGCTGGCACCGATTCAAGAATTGTTCTACAAGGAATTTTTGCCTTTGAATATAAAGGACTTGGAGGTAATGAAGTATACTCTGTAAATGTTCCAAGCACTGCAATATCAATGACCGCCAAAGTATGGGGTGCAGGTGGGCAAGGTGTAGGAGAATGCCCATCTGGTGCTTTTAGTGGAGGTAGTGGAGGATATGTTACAGGAACAATACCAGTTACTGGGGGATCAACTGTTGGTGTCTATGTTGGAGGATCAGGAGTAGGATCAAAAACTTCTCCATATTCTCAGGCAGGTTCTGGTGCTGGAAATGGTGGTGGATTATCTGCTGTTTCTTATGGTGCAAATATATTAGTTGCAGGTGGAGGTGGAGGTGCTGGGCAAAATGGACAGGGTGGATATGGTGGTGGAAATGGTTCTGGTGGAAGCGGTTCTGGTCCAAACAATGGTGGCGCAGGAACTCAAAGTGGTGGTGGAGGAGGTGGATCTTCTGATGATAGGAATGGTGGCAGTGGAGATTTTTGGAGCAGTGGATTTAATCTAGCCAACGGTGGAAATTCTGGTGGTTCTGGTATAAATCAAGGAAATCGTGGTGGTGGCGGTGGTGCTGGATATTATGGTGGAGGTGGAGGTGGAGGATATTCCAATAGTAACTGCTCTGGCGGCGGTGGAGGTGGAGGATCAGGCATCATTACTGGTTCTTGGACAAATACATCATCGCAAAATGGTTTGACTGGAACTGGTGGTGGAAGACCAGCGGTGAACACTGGTGATGAAAATTATGTTCCTGGATACGGGGGCAGTTCCCAGAATGGATTAGTTGTCCTTATCTTTGAATGACTTGACGCCAGACCCAAGACCCCCTATAATATGTGGGTAATCAAGAAAACCACCCGATGAGCACCGCACAAGAATCTGTTCTGGGCATTGTGATTGATGTTTGCACTCGCACCTTCCTTCTGATCAGCAATGAAGGTAATGAGAAACTGGTTGAGTGCGAAACAGTTCAAGAGTTTATGAATGTCCTGGAAGTTGTGACTGCAAATCTTGAACCTGATCAGATTGAGTATGCTGACCTTGCCATTTGCGAAGATTGATGATATAATATAAATATCCGAAACAACTGAGATGGAAGTTTTCACAGTGGATGAGTTTCAAGAACGTTTCGACGAACTTGTAGAGAGAGTTGAGAACGGAGAGCAAATAGGTATTGTAGATGAGCGCGGGAGAGCAGCAGTTATGATTCCCGCAGATGATGACTTGATACGAATACACACTGAGTTAAACAACGAAGCACCCTGATCTAAGGGTTTTTTGCGAGTGAGACTTGGTAGTCAGAGGAGTCTTATAAACTCTTTCCGCCAGATTAGCGGCTTTGACCTGGTTCGAATCCAGGCACTCGTATCGTGCAGGTTTACCAATCTGGTGAATGGACCGTTCTCATAAAGCGGCGAAGGCGAGTTCAATCCTCGCAACCTGCACTTGACCATAAAGACTCTTCGAGTTATAATGGTCTCATTGCCCGTGTAGCCCAGCGGAAGAGGCAGAACACTTAAAATGTTCCAAGCGGTGGTTCGAATCCACTCACGGGTATTAAAAGGTAAATATATATAAATAATGTTAAGTGTACCTTTACCGTAATGGGAAAACCAAGAGCATATACAGATGAGCAATTTATTGAAGCAGTGAAAACTTCTTTAAGTTATAGACAAGTTTTGTCTAAACTTGGATTAAAAGAAGCTGGCGGTAACTATACTGTGATGAAGCAAAGAATACAAAATATGGGGTTAGATACTTCTCATATGACTGGTCAAGGTCATTTGAAAGGAAAAACACACAATTGGAACAAAAAACCAATAGAAACTCTTTTAGTTGATGATAGGCAATATACTTATCCATCACATAAACTCAAAAATCGTTTATTAGCAGAAGGTCTCAAACAACATAAGTGTGAGTGCTGTGGTATAACTGAATGGAATGGGCAACCAGCACCGATTGAACTTGACCACATAAACGGCAATCATCACGATAATCGTTTAGAAAATCTTCGTATCTTGTGCCCTAACTGCCACGCACAAACTGATACTTATAGGGGTAAGAATAAAAAATAAATAAGAGATATGGGAAAATCCCTATGTCTTATCGTATTGATTACGCATATTGCTGGTATAATGATGGCAGTATGATTGTAAAAATGTACTTCATCAATCATATTCCATTTACATTTGATGAACTACCAGATGGTCACTTATACGATTTAGATCTTTGTAGCGCAGCAGACAAAAATCGTACATTTGAACCAGAAGATTTATATAAAAATTCTTTCTATCTCATCGATGAAGAAGCACATCCTTGCCTTTTTCCAGTTGAGTTAGAAAACCCAGAAGATATGCCAGAGGATGATGAAATTCATTATGATGGGGAGGATTTACTGGGATAAATAAAAGATAGAAATATTCCTGGTTAATATAATCCGATGCCTCTTAATAAGTTAGAGAATTTTATAAAGAATACAGAAGGTCGTATTCTTTATGTTAATCCTAATGACCTTGATGCTACTGATGGTGTTGAAAATCAAGGTAACTCATTAACAAAGCCTTTTAAAACGATTCAAAGAGCACTGATTGAGTCGGCAAGATTCTCATATCTGAGAGGAAATGATAATGATATTACAGAAAAAACCACAATTCTTCTGTTTCCTGGTGAGCACTTAGTTGATAATAGACCTGGTTATGCAATTAAAGATAATGGTGGCGTTGCAACAGCAGTAACTCCTGGCGGAACGGAGATGTTCGCTGGTGCAGAACTATCATTAACATTAAACAGTAATTTTGACTTAACGCAGGAAGATAATATTCTCTATAAGTTCAATAGTATCAATGGTGGTGCTGTTGTACCAAGAGGAACATCAATTGTTGGTCTTGACCTGAGAAAGACCAAAATCCGCCCAAAATATGTTCCAAACCCAACAGATCCTGATGCACCAACAAGTGCTATTTTCAGAATTACAGGTGCTTGCTATTTCTGGCAATTCTCTGTTTTTGATGGTAATGAACTGGGACTTGTTTATACAGATCCACAGGATTTTTCTGAAAACAATCAATCAAGACCCACATTTTCACACCATAAACTAACTGTATTTGAGTATGCAGATGGTGTTAATATTCCAAGTGGATATGGCATCACTGACCTTGATATGTATTACAGCAAGGTCAGCAATGCATTCAACAGAGCATCTGGCAGAGAAATTGATCAGAAGTATCCAGCAGAAGCAAATTCCTTTGCAAAGCAGAGACCTGAATGGGAAATTGTTGGAGCATTTGCCGCAGATCCTATTCAAATTTCAACAATTATTTCTGGTGATGGTGCTTCCCCAGGTACAACCGTAACGGTTACGACTCAGACTCCACACGGTTTAACCGCAGGAACTCCAATTAAAATTCGTGGAATTAATGTAAATGATTATAATATTTCAACAAAAGTTGCACAAGTCATTAGTGAAAACATTTTCACATATTTTCTTTCCAATGTAAGAGCAAACCTCCCTGCTGGACCTGCTGCTGGTCTTGCTCCTGGTCCAACAGGTGCAGTTATCATTGAAACTGATACTGTTTCTGGCGCATCTCCATATATCTTTAACTGTTCATTGAGATCAGTTTGGGGTATGCAGGGTATGCACGCCGATGGTAGTAAAGCGGCTGGTTTCCGTTCGATGGTTGTTGCCCAATATACTGCAATCTCTCTACAAAAAGATGACCGTGCGTTTGTAAAATATAATCCATCAAATAGAACTTATGATAGTATTGGTATCACAAAGGTAACTGGTGAGGCTCTTTCTTCTGGATCATCATCCACCAATCAGGCATTTGTCTATCACCTAGATCCAGATGCAATTTATAGAAATGGGTGGGAAACTACTCACATTAAATTTACTAACGATGCGTTTATTCAAATCGTTTCAGTGTTTGCGATTGGATTTACCCGCCACTTCGAAGCACAAAGTGGTGGTGATGGATCTATTACAAACTCAAACTCCAACTTTGGACAGATCTCACTATCTGCGGATGGATTTAAAGCAGCTGCTTTCGACAAAGATAATAAAGGATACATAACATCAATTGTTGCTCCAAGAGCAATTGTAAGCGAAGATTCTACAATTGAATGGGTACAATTTGACGTTACAAAGACAAAATCTGTCGGAATTAATAACCAACTTTATTTACTAGGATATACAAATCAAGATATTGCTCCACCAGTTATCTCACAAGGTTATAGAATTGGTGCAAGAGTAAATGATAAAGTTTATGTTGACAGCAATAATAATTTTGCTGAAATTTTGATGACCAATGGTCCAATAGTTCCACCTGCAACTTCGGTTTCTGGATCATCAAGTTCTGCAAAAGTTTATACTGTATCATTAGAAAATAATAACAATGGAACAGTTTACAATATTCCTGCTGGACACCTACTCAGAAATGGAGAATCAATAAGAATTTTCAGTGAAACTGGTGATCTTCCAGAAGGTATTGAAGAAAATGTTTTATATTATGCAATAACATCTGAGAAGAAAACTTCTCTGGGTGCAACTCAAATTCAAATTGCATCTTCTAGAACTAATGCGTCTGCTCAGACTCCATTAGCAATCACAAGTTTTGGTGGATCTCAACTCAGGATCGAAAGTAGAGTTTGTGATAAAGAAGCAGGTGAATTAGGTCACCCTATTCAATGGGATCCAAATCAAAATCAATGGTTTGTTCACACAGATGCAAATAGTCAATTATATCAGTATATCAATACACTTACAATTCCTGAAACTGAAATTTCTTATGTTCTAAGAAAGGAAGATGATAGAAGTTTAGACGAAAAAATCTACAAACTTCGCTATGTTGTTCCCAAAGAATTGGTTAATGGTAGAGCTCCTAGTGAAGGATTTATTATTCAAGATTCAAGTTCTACAAGCGTTAGAGAAAATTCTGATTTCACATTAACTCAAATTAGTAGATCAGATTACGACTACAACCGTAATCCCAAATTCATTTCAACTTGTTCTTACAACTCTGGAACTGAAATTGTTACAGTAAGATCAGACTCTACCCATAATTTAAAAGTTGGTGACAAAATTATTGTTACCAACGTTGTAAGTACTACTAATGCTGACGCAACTAATAACATCGGTTTTAATGGAACATTTACTGTAAGTTCCATTACAAACGATAAAACTTTCACATATAGTGCAACAGACGTATTCGGTACACTTCATAATCCAGGAACTTTTGCAGGAAATACTAATGTAAGAACAAAAGATCTACCTAGATTTGCTAGAAATGATCTCCTCGACAATTTCTATGTTTATAGAGCAGAAGTTGTTACTCCTTACATTTACAATGTTCAAGATGGTGTTTATTATCTCTATGTTTTAAATTCTGGAAATGCTGTATCGGTAGAATTTACAGACTCTAAGTACTCACAAAAAGTAACTGATTTATATCCACAGCAAGATAGAGATAATTATAATGATAATCCACCAGCAGCAAAAACTTTTGCAAAGAGGTTCCCACTCGGAGACGTTTCAACTAATGATCTCAAGAGAAGTTTAACCAGAGAAAGTGTTGATAAATTCTATAATTCTTTCTCCCATGGTAAGAAGATTACTTCTGTCTCCGATAGTGTAACGTCTGCAACCCTAACTTTTGATAGTGAGCATCAATTAGCAGGAATAAGACAATATACAACTCTAAATGGTGGATCTGGTCATACAAATGGAACATATTATAATGTAAGATTGTTCAATAGTTCTGCCGCTCCTTCATCTGCGGTTTGGGATGGTGCAACAGCGAATGTAACCGTAAGTGGTGGATCAGTAACCGCAGCAACAATTGTTGAAGGTGGATCTGGATACACCAATGGTGAACAACTTTACTTTGATAGCAGTGTTATTGGTGGAACTCCTCAGGCGAATGTTGTTATTAATACTGCTGGAATTTCAACTGCAACTGGAAACTATGTTCAAGTTACAGGAGTTGGAACAGTTACAGATGGATATTTCAGAATCACCGATACTTCAAATAAAAATGCAATCTCTATTGCAAAAACTGCTGGCGACCCAACAATTGTAGCAAATCAATATGCAATTAATCTTGGTCCAGCAGTAACAATTGAGCAAACTGCATATAGCAGTGTTACTGGAATTGCAACATATCAGTCTCTAAGTTCACCTCATGGATTACTTGCTGGCAATTCATTCAGAATTTTAGATAGCAGCAACAATAATCTTGGTGATTATATTGTTAATAACGTTAATACTCCAAATGAGTTTACTGTTAAAGTTTCCAGTTCGCTTTCAACAGCAAGATGGGCTCTAAAACACGGTATGTCTGCAAACAGTGCAAGTGCAGACAATCTTGGAGAAAATCTTGGTGTAAGATCTATTGGTATCTTTGAAAATGAACTTTTAATTCTGGGTCAAAATATTACCACAGAAGAACAATTTATTGTTGATCTCCCTGGTGCTGGAATCGGAACAATGTCGAGATTCCCACTTGGTTCTTATATTCAAATTGATAATGAAATTATGAGAGTTAAGAATAGCTCTCTAACTGGTGCAGGATCAAATCAGATTCAAGTTATTCGTGGTTCAATGGGAACCATTATCGAACCACATCCTAATGGTTCTCTGATTAAAAAAATTAAACTAACTCCTGTTGAATTCCGCAGACATTCAATTATTCGTGCATCTGGTCATACCTTTGAATATCTTGGTTATGGTCCTGGTAACTACTCAACTGGTTTACCACAAGTCCAAGTTAAGACTCTCAGTGAGAAGGAAGATTATCTTGCATCTGCACAAGAAACTTCTTGCGGATCTGTTCTATACACTGGTATGAACAGTGATGGAGATTTCTATATTGGAAACGTCAAGTATTCTGCACAATCTGGTGAACAAACAACATTTGATGTACCAACACCAACAATTACTGGTGAAGATCCAAATAGATTAAGTGTTGTATTTGATGAAGTTATTGTTAAGGAAAGAATTCTGATTGAAGGTGGAAACTCTGGTCAAATTCTTTCACAATTTGATGGTCCTGTGACCTTCAATGGTGAGGTTAGAATGACCAGACCATTGATTCTTAACAATAATCTCAGAGTTTCTGGTACTGTTGAAGTTAAAGATGAAACTGAGTCAGTAAGTTGCACAAGCGGTGCTCTCAGAGTTGCTGGTGGTGCTGGAATCTCGAAGAGACTCAATGTTTGTGGAGATGTTAAGTTCTTCTCGACGACAGAATCGACATCATTAACTTCCGGAGCACTTGTTGTTTCTGGTGGAGTTGGAATTGGTAGCACAGTAAATGTTGGTGCTGATATATTCCTCGTTAATGATGGAAGAAAAGTAGTATTTGGTTCTACACAACAACTTGAAGTATATACTGATGGAACATCTAGTTATATTAAAGAAAGTGGAACTGGATCACTTCAAATTCTGACAAGTGAATTACAAGTCAAAAATACCTCTGGTAGTGAAAACTTTATTTCTGCAACTGAAAACGGACCAGTTGATCTATATCATGATAATGTACTAAGACTTCAAACGACATCTAGTGGCATCACCGTTAGTGGTGGAATTGTAGGAAATACCCTGACAATATCTGGATCAGCGAGTGTCGGACCTCTGACAGTTAATGGTAATATTGAAGCAACTGGTGATATTAGTGCATTTGTTTCCGATGATAGACTGAAAACTGATAAAGTTATTATTAGTGATGCACTCGAAAAAGTTTGTTCTCTAAGTGGATTTACTTATAAGTTTAATGAAACTGCTGGAAAACTTGGACTTGATATGAATGAAACCCATGTTGGGGTTTCTGCACAAGAAGTTCAAGCAGTTCTTCCAGAGGTAACTGCACCTGCTCCAATTAGTAATGAATACATTACAGTTAAGTATGATAAGTTAGTTCCACTGCTAATCGAGGCAATCAAAGATCTGAAAAAAGAAATTGAAGAATTGAAATCCAGCAAATAAATAAAAATAAAAGTATCAGATGACATTACAGGGTTCTGGCACTATAAGATTTTCTGAAATATCTAATGAATTTGGTTTACCACCAGGAAAAAATATAGGGGCATATAGAGTTAGTGAAAGTTTTAGTGGTCTTGTAAATATGCCCCTGGATACTGGCATACCACAATCCGGTAGAATTAATTTTAGTGATTTTTATAATAAAAAACTTAATATGGTTGTTGATTGTTACAGTCAAAGTGGAACAATTCAACAAGCATTTCATTTTGATACCTATCAAGCCCTAAACACTGGACTACGTGATTGTTGGTTTAGAGTTGATAATCCATCACAAAATGAATCAGACGTATATTTAACTTCTTTTGGTTCAGGTGTTGCATTAGTTCCAATAAGAATTAGGGTTTTGTGGGAATCGCCAGTTGGACGTTCCTTTTCAAGAATAACAATTCAACAAGGTGCAGCAGCTGGTGTTCCATCTGTAAGTGACATTGTTATTGATTTTACAACCAGTATAGACATAACTGTAAATGCATATATCAGTAGCACACCGTTAAGAGTTACTTTTACTGGTTTAGCACGAGATATCAGATATCTAGATATGGGTAACGAGAGCACTTCATTAGAAGTTTCTCGTGCTTTTGGATCTGTCTCAGGAATTCCAAGTCTTGCAAAAGGATTGGCTTTAAGAGATAGTAATGGAGATGATTCAAATACTAGAATTACAATTGGAACAGCGACACCAGTAAGTGGTAATAATACAAGAGTATCTAATGCTCCTTTATATCCATTTAAGGCAAATCCATTAAGTTTTTCTGGCGACTTTGCGACAGGTGGTTGGATAGCAAGATATGCAGTTACTCCGATAAATGTATGGGATACATCAAATAATTATAGTGTAATCAGTGTTAATAATGGTAGCGGAGGTGTATATATTTGGGTCTACACAATTTATATCCCAGGAGATGGAAATTACAGAATTAGAGCAGTTGCTGACGATGGAGCTACGATACAGTTTCTACCGAGTAGTCTTCAATTCACCGCTGGATTTGCTGGATCTGAATATGATCAAACTGTATTCCTAAGAGGTGGAACTTATCAAATAAGAGTCACATATGACCAATGTACAACTTGTGGTCCAATAAAAACAACAGATCCTATTGGAAACCCAACTTATTTTGCTATGACCATCGATGCGTCAACAGCAGCACCAGTTGATATATCAAGTGCTATTAATAAGTGTGGTCTTAAATCAAGATACAATAATCTTCCTAATTCAACCAGAGTTATTGGTGGATTTAGAGGAAAACCATCCTCTACATCAGGTACAAAAGTCTGGGCAGATGCAAATAATACAATTTACAATGGATCACAAAGAAATGGAACTAATACAGCAGCATTCAGAACAGGAATTTGGGATCCTGGAACAGAACTAATAGTTAATGTTGGACCATCTGGAAAAATATATGGATATGGTGGCAGAGGTGGAGATGGTGGTGGAGCAACCGCAGGATCAACTGCTGGGGAACAAGCTGGTGCTGCATTCTCAGCACAAACTAGTTGTGTTCTTAGAAATTATGGATTGATTTATCAAGGTTATGGTGGTGGAGGTGGTGGAAATGGAGCATCATTTACCACACAAATATGTACATCTAGAGTTGTTGGTTCTGGAAGAAATAGAAGAACAGTAACAACTTGCGTAAACTACGCTAACTTCTCAGGAGGTGGCGGCGGTGGCGGAGGAACTGGTCTTCCTTTTGGGCAAGGTGGTGACGCTGGTAGAGGTGGATATGGTCCAGAAGGAAGAGATGGATCATCTGGATCACCAGGATCTAATTTATCTTCTGGTGGTGCTGGGGGCGCTGGTGGAAGCAGAGCAGGATCTGGTGGTAAGGGTGGTATACTTAATAAATCATCTGGAAATCCTGGAAAAGACTCAGGAGCAAATGGAGCTGCTATTACTTCTGCGCCAGGTGTAACCGTAACTGTTCAAAATTATGGAACTATTACTGGAAGAACTTTGACAAATATCAATACAGATTTGTTTGATTAATAATTAAACATTTACCAGAAAGATAAATAACTAGAAAATCCACATAAGATGGCGAATATTAGGAAGGCGTTTAATTTTCGTAATGGTGTTCAGGTTGATGATGACAATCTAATTGTAAGTCCCACAGGATTAGTTGGAATTGGAACAACTGTTCCAACAGAACTCTTGGATGTCAGGGGAACTGCCAAAGTAGTTGGATTAGTAACAGCATCCCAAGTATATACGCCAGCATTAACTGCCGTTAATGCCACTATCAACAATCTCACTCTAAGTAGTTCTCTGGTTGGTGGTGGAGTTTCAATCAGAAATGGAATAATTACAGCATCATCTTTAAGTGGAGTTGTTACATATTATGGTGATGGTGGAAGACTATCAAACCTTCCAACTTCACAATGGTTAGATGTTGATGTTGGATTAGGATTTACAAGCATATATGCTCAGGGGTTTGTTGGAGTATCGACCAACGATCCAAGATATGCTCTTCAAGTTGGTGGGTCTTTGGCACCTGTTGGTGGATATGACATAGTTGTTGGTGTCGATGCCTTAGGAAACATTTATGCGACTGGTATTATTACCGCAGGTCAATTTTCTGGAATTGGAAGTAATTTAACACTATTAAACGCTAACAATATTTCTTCTGGCACAATTAGCACAGATAGAATTCCACAATTACCAAATTCCAAACTACCCTCTAATATTAATGTAAGTGGGGTTATTACAGCATCTAGTGGGTTCTCGGGCAATCTGACTGGAAATGTTATTGGTATTGCAACAACTGCACGAGATTTGACATCAAATGCAATAGTGAGCATTGAAAGTGTTTCAAGTAATTATGCAAATTTTGGAATATCAACCGTAACAACCAGATTAAATGTAGTTGGATCTACGGGTATTGGAACAAATGGAACACCACAGAGTGACCTTCATATATCAAAGTCTGGAATATCTTCCATTCAAATTTCATCAAATAATTCCGAATCTTATCTGACTTTAAGTAGAGGACTTAATCAGACTCTGAATGCTGGTTCCATCAAATATGGGAATCAGATAGGCATTTATCCATATAGTAATACAAATTCATTTGATATTATAAACTATGACTTAGGAAATGTAAACAGTTATATTCATCTTGGAGTATCGACTGGAATCGGAACGGGATCATTTAATTGGATTTATGGAAAAGATCCTATAAGTCCACTAATGTCCCTTACATACCAAGGAAATCTTGGATTGGGAAATACTGCACCAACAGTTAAACTTGATGTTGTTGGAAATGCATCAATATCTGGAAATCTGAACGTTCTCAGCGATGTTTCAATAGGATCGAGTGTTACGGTTGCAAATCTATATGTAACCAATACAGCATCAATTCCTGGAATTACAGCAGGAGGAACAGGTATTGCCACTGGCGTTTACGTAACTAGCGGTGTTTCGACAGTTTATGATTTAGAAGTTACTGGTCCACTAGTTTATCTACCTTTGGGTTCTTCAATAGGTATTGGTACAACTCAACCATCTGGAAACATTCAAGTTGGTTTGTTAGACGCATCAGTCATAATTGAAGATATTGGTATTGGTATTGGAACTACATCCATACTTCCTGCTATTGGATTAGATGCAAGATCATCAATTGCACTATTTGAGTCAATTGGAGTAGGAACAGTATTCCCTGGTTGTGCAGTTGATTTTTCACTTGCTGGCGTTGGTGTTAACACTTCTGGAAGATTTGTCAGAGTTCCAGTTGTTACTAACGCAACAAAAACAACAATCAATGCAGAAATAGATGATGTAGATGTTCAGGGAGGAATTGTTTTCAATTCTTCAACAAATAACTTTGAAGGATTTGTTGGTGCTGGAAGTAGTTGGGTAAATCTTGGTATCCAAACATCAGTAATAAATTCAAATCAGATCAACAACTCTGGAATTGTAACTACTGGACAACTTAGAGTTGGAACAGGTGTAACAGTTAATTCAGGAGTTGTGACTGCTACAAATGGATTTACAAGTGGAATTGGAACAGCAGTTCAAATTACAACTGTCGGAAATCAACTGGTCTTTACAGTTCCTGGTGTGGGAACAACTTCTCTTACACTTTACTAACACTTGACAAAGATCTAGAATACCGCTAGAATCGCTTTGCTGCCGTTGAAGATGATAATATAAGATGATTGAATCCGGACCAGAAAGAATAGAAATATTCCCAATTACAATATTCAAGTCGAGAATTAAAGATAATTTGGAACTTAAAAATCTTCTTACTAGTAAGATCTTAATAAGTTCCAATCATCTCAATATTCCAAAAGAATGGTCAACCAACAAGATTAAAACTTCTTTTGATGGTGAACCAGAAGGATTTGAATTATTTTCTGATGATTCACCATACTTAAAGATGTTGACTCGAAGATATAATGATTGTATGCAATATGTCTTTGATCGAGATTTTTCATTCAGTATTAATAAAATCTGGTATAACGTATATACTGATGGAGAATATCAAGAAGAACACGATCATATAGGTAATCCATTTAATCATAGTCATTTTTCTTGTATTCACTTTTTGTCTTTCGATAAAGAACAACACAGTCCACCAGAATTCAAAGATCCACTAGCACAATTAAGAAATTTAAGTGTCGAGTTTGAATCAAATAGGTGGGGAGAAATTTATGTTCCAAAGGTAGAAGAAGGAGATTTACTAATGTTTCCTTCTTATTTGGTTCATCGAGTTTTACCTTGTAAGAAAACAGATTATCCAAGAATTACTATATCATTTAATATAAAAGTTTTATCATATGGAAATGATTGATATCAAAGATGAGTTTCTCGTCAAAGAAGACGTTGATGCTGTTACTTTTTATTGTGAAAATGCATCATATGTTTATGGTGAAACTGATGGATATGATTTACCACCAACAGGAATGACTCACGAGATTGAGAAACGTAGTTCGATTTACAAACTGTTTGAATCAAAGACTAAACCATTGGTCAATGATAATCTTTTCTTATATCGAATGTATATTAACTGCTTTGCACCATCAGAGCAACCATATTTTCATACGGATGGTGATCCTGGTGATATAACGTTTCTGTATTATGTAAATAAAACCTGGAATTATCAGGAAGGTGGTGAAACTCAATTCATTGTTAATAAGGAAATCTATGGAGTGACACCGATCCCGAATCGTGTGGTATACTTTGATGCTAGCATACTTCACCGTGCCACTGCTTTCAGAAATCGACACAGATTTACGATCGCAATCAAATACGGAGTTTGAGGTAGACAGTTTCAAAACCGTCCACTGGGTCGCACCAGAGGCGGTTTTCTGCTATAATAGTCCTATACGCGATGAGACCTGTGATTCAACTCCGACCTCACCAGCAACGTGCTCTGGATGCCCTTGCTAAGTACCTGCGTGGTCAAGTGATTATTCCTACTGGCGGTGGTAAAACCAACGTCGCAATCTTTGATGCAATGCGTGAGTTTCTGAAAGATATTCCTCAGACTATTGTTGTAGTTGCTCCTCGCATTTTGCTTGCTGAGCAACTGTCTTGTGAGTTCTTGGAGTTTATCACCAATGCTCGCGTGCTGCACGTTCACAGTGGTGAGACTCATCATTTCAGCAGCACTCGCCCTAACATGATTCGTTCTTGGGTAGAGTCAACTCCTGGTCACAAACTGATCTTCACCACCTATAACTCTCTGCAACGCCTGCAACAGGCAGATATTCACGTTGATACCATTTACTTTGATGAAGCGCACAATTCAGTTCAGCGTAACTTTTTTCCAGCAACCGAGCACTTTGCTTCTGCTGCTGACCGCTGCTACTTCTTCACTGCTACTCCTAAGCATTCTGCTACTATTTCCAAACCTGGCATGAATGATGCTGCTGTGTATGGCAACGTCATTTGCAATGTTCCTGCCCCCGAACTGGTAGAAGGTGGTTTCATTGTTCCTCCTAAGGTTGTGGTGCAGCAGTTTGAGATGCTGAGCAAGGGTCAAATCGTTGCTGATGTTGACTGTGAGAATATGATTCAGACTATCGATGCTCAGGAGGTTGGGAAGGTTCTGATCTGTGCAAAGGCAACCAAGCAGATTCAGAATCTGGTTTCTCAGACTGATTTCTGCAAGCAACTGGAAGATCGTGGTTTTTCTTGGATGTACATCACTTCCAAGACTGGTGCAATCATTGACGGTCAAAAGGTCAACCGTGAGGTGTTCTTTGACACTCTGAGTGCTTGGGGTAAGGATGACTCTAAGAAGTTCGTGGTTCTTCACCACAGCATTCTTTCTGAGGGTATCAATGTTTCTGGTCTGGAAGCAGTTCTCTTTATGCGTTCGATGGATTATATCGGTGTATCTCAGACCATCGGTCGGGTGATCCGCCTTCACCAGAGCGACGCAGAGGCGCTCAGGAGCGGCGCTATTGCGCCTGGAAACCTTTCCCAGTATACTAAGTCCTTTGGGTTAGTGTGCATCCCTGTGTACTCTTCTGTGGGCATCAGCACCGCTAAGAAGGTGCAAGCGGTGGTAGACACCGTGTTCAATCAAGGTCAACCTGCCATTTCTATTGTTAAGCGATAGTTTTGAGTAGTTCCATATAAATAACTCAAAACTATTAACTATGGGACGACCTAAGACTGGTTCATTTTCAAGAGAAAACTCAAAAGAATACCGAAAGCAGTTAAGACAAGAAGCAGTAGATTATTTAGGTGGCAAATGTTCTATGTGCGAATCAGTAGAAGATTTGCAGTTTGACCATATTAATGTCGCTGATAGTGAGGAAGACAGAAAACTTCGAAGAAATGGGAAAAGGTCTGGTGCAAGAAAAATATCTTCTTTGTGGCAGTTGAAAAATAATCACAAAGATGTTAGACTTCTTTGTATAGAGTGCCATAAAAAATGGAGTTGTGCTCAAAGATCTGCTGCATATTCCTTACTAGCATCATTACCTATTGAACAACAAATCAAGTTAACGAATGAGCATCTTTAATAAACTTTATCAGGGTGAATGTATTGAGATTATGTCCACACTTCCTGATGGTTGTGTGGATATGGTCTTTGCAGATCTTCCTTATGGTTCAACACAGAATGAGTGGGACTGTCCAATTCCCTTTGATCAACTATGGGAACAGTATCATCGTGTCGTAAAGGAAAATGGTGCGATTGTACTGACTGCTCAACCACCCTTTGATAAGGTGCTTGCTTGTTCCAACCTGAAATACTTCAAGTATGAGTGGATTTGGGAAAAGAACAAGGCAACTGGTCATCTAAATGCGAAGAAAATGCCTATGAAAGCACACGAAAATGTGCTGGTTTTCTATCGCAAGTTGCCAACATACAATCCCCAAATGACACAAGGGCATAAACCGATGAACGCGGTGCTGCCGAAGGACCAGTTGCCCCCTCCCGACAGAAAACGCAATTATAATCACGTTGAGAAGCGACTGGGCAATCCTGGTGGTTCAACTACAAGATATCCCCGTGATGTGCTGCAATTTCCTGTCATTAACAACGATGATCCCTTGAAGTTTCATCCAACACAGAAACCTGTGCCTCTAATTGAGTATTTTATCAAGACATACAGCAATGAAGGTGATACTATCCTAGATAACTGTATGGGTTCAGGATCAACAATCATTGCCTGCAAGAATATTAACCGCCAATACATTGGAATTGAGAACGATCCAGAGTATTTTGAAAAAGCACGGGAGTGGGTGGAATCCTACGATAAAATCGACCCCTTTGTGACAGATGAAGAAGTGGCACAGTCCACTTTGAATCCGTTGCTCTCTGCATTAAAATAACTAGGTAATCAGGAGAAATCCAATGCGCTGCAAAGTTCAACTCTTCGTCGCTGGCAAGGTCTTTGATGAGATTGTTGAAGCAAAAGATTATAATGATGCCAAGCGTACTGCCATTGCTCGCAATCCAAGTGCAAAAGTGATTGGTGTTACTGCTGTATTCGGATGACTGAAAAGTTTCTTAAACCATTTATCCCACGTCCTGGTGTTCTTGATCCTAAACCAGGAGATCCTCAGGGTTATGTAACTAAGGATGGAATGTGGGCTGCTGTTCCATTCGGTAAAAAGTTTGTGATCATACATAATGCTCAGCAGGTTCACGTTGCTAATAACTATAAAGCAGCAAGAACTTACATTTCAAAAGAAATGAAATCTGCTAAAAAAGCAAAAGGACCATTGGACTCGTTCCTATGAAACTCTTACCCATTCTCTTTCTACCATTTCTTTCTCTACCTGCACAAGCGATTACTTGGGATCAGTTCTGGGCACCATTCACCTATGATCGCCCATATTATTATAGAACTTATGATTACATCCCAATGTGTAGGGAGCGTATTGTTCACGAAGAATATGTGCCAGCAACTCGGTGGAGATCTGGTTATGTCAGGAGATGGACAGAGGTTGTCAGGGTTCCCTGCGACAACTATTAAATAGTACAACTGCGACACACAGAATGGACAAAGTAGAAAAACGCAATCGTGCTCTTGGATTGTTTGTTGAAAGCGTTCTAAAACCAGATCACGAACTGCGACAGTGTGCTCACAATCAAAAATGTTACAATGAACTCCTTGAATGGAGACAAGAAGTGCTAGATTACCTAAA
>Ga0075472_10000201_pt1 | contig 24477 bp, 18 predicted proteins | sample DEB19_08_DNA_3_FD_77014 | JGI IMG/M metagenome (GOLD analysis project Ga0075472, IMG submission 77014) | Aqueous microbial communities from the Delaware River and Bay under freshwater to marine salinity gradient to study organic matter... | ecosystem: Environmental > Aquatic > Marine > Coastal ...
CCGGCAAGTTTTCTCTCAGTAGCAGCTGCTTCACATTTTTCGGTGGCGTCTTTCTCACACTTTTTGAGAAAAGAATTCTTGGCTGCCCCTGCCAACTTCTTCTCTTGTGCTGCGGCATTACAGGTAGATGCAGGTGCTGGCGTCTGTGCAACCGCAGTGGTCGAAATGAAGAGGACGGCGAGGATTGCCGTCATCAGAACTGCTTGGGTTTTCATACTGGATTTCCTTAAAAAATCCATTCTGCACCTTTTCAAGGGAATGGCCTAAGCTAGAGATCCAGACCCCGCGCTGGGTTTTCTTTTGGCTGATTACTGGGCTGGATTGGTGCAAAACGATGTACTGGTGGCTACACAGTGGCTACACAGCAAAGCTATAAACAAAAAAGGTTAGTGCCTACTACAGCGCTAACCCTTTTATTTTCTGGTGCCGGAGAGAGGAATCGAACCCCCGACCTTCTCATTACGAATGAGCTGCTCTACCGACTGAGCTACTCCGGCCAGGGGGAAAATTATACCTTTGGGGTGTGGTACGAGGTCGCCAGTTCCACCTCGTTTTTCGAGCCCAGGATGACGCTGACGCGCTCATGCAGGGCGCAGGGCTGGATGTCCAGGATGCGCTGGTGGCCGTTGGTGGCTGCCCCGCCGGCCTGCTCGATCAGCCAGGCCATCGGGTTGGCTTCATACATCAATCGCAGCTTGCCCGGCTTGTTGGGTTCGCGCTTGTCCCACGGGTACATGAAGACGCCGCCGCGGGTCATGATGCGGTGCACGTCGGCCACCATGGAGGCGATCCAGCGCATGTTGAAGTCCTTGCCGCGTGGGCCGTCCTTGCCCTGCAGGCATTCGTTGATGTAGCGCTGCACCGGCTCGTCCCAGTGGCGCATATTGCTCATGTTGATGGCAAATTCTCGGGTGTCTTCCGGGATGCGGACATTTTCCTGGGTCAGCACGAAGGAGCCCTGCTCGCGGTCCAGGGTGAACATGGCCACACCATCACCCACGGTGAGCACCAGGGTGGTCTGCGGGCCATAGACGCAGTAACCGGCGGCCACCTGCTGGCGGCCCGGCTGCAGGAAGTCGCCCTCGTCCACGCCACGGTCATCTTCGGGCATGCGCAGCACGCTGAAGATGGTGCCAATGCTGACATTGACATCGATGTTGCTGGAGCCGTCCAGCGGGTCGAACATCAGCAGGTACTCGCCCTTGGGGTAACGGTTGGGCACCACATAGATGGCTTCCATCTCCTCCGAGGCCATGGCCGCCAGGTGGCCGCCCCATTCGTTGGCCTCGATCAGCACTTCGTTGGCAATGATGTCAAGCTTCTTTTGCACCTCGCCTTGCACGTTTTCGCTCTCGGCGCTGCCCAGAACGCCACCCAGCGCGCCCTTGTTGACCGCATGACTGATGCTTTTGCAGGCACGCGCCACCACCTCCAGTAGCAGGCGCAACTCGGCCGGGATGTGGCCGGCAACGCGTTGCTGTTCGACCAGGTAGCGGGACAGGGATATCTTGGAACTCATGGCTACTCCAAAGGGAACGTGCAGGCAGGCTATGGGCTGGCCAGCCAGGATGGTGTCAGGTCAGTCTGCCAGGGCACGGCTAACCACCTCGCGCACATCGTTGCTTAAATCAGATTTGGCGGCAACCCGGGCAATTGCTTCGCGGGCCGCGCTCTGGTAGGGCGGGGTGAGCTTGCGCCAGCGGTCCAGGGCACGCGCGAGTCGTGCAGCGACTTGGGGGTTGATGGCGTCGAGCTCCAGCACCCGATCGGCCCAGAATACATAGCCCGCTGCGTCAGCTCGGTGAAACCCCCCCGGGTTGGCGTTGCAGTAGCTGAAGATCAGGCTTCGGGCCCGGTTGGGGTTGCGCAGGTTGAAGTCGGGGTGGTTCATGAGCTGGCGCACTGCGGGCAGCACCTGGCCATTGCGGTCACAAGTGCCCGCCTGCAGGGCAAACCATTTGTCCAGCACCAGCGCCTGGTCCTTGAACTGGGCATGAAAGCGCTCCAGTGCTTGCTTGGCCAGCGGATGACCAGCATTCACCAGGGCATGCAGCGCGTTGAAGCGGTCAGTCATGTTGCTGGCCTGTTTGAAGCGCTGGTAGGCCTTGCCGGGCCAGACCACGTCCCCGGTGTGTTGCGCAGCCAGGCACAGCATGGCCAGCGCCTGGCCAGCCAGGGCACGTCGGCCGGCCGAGACCGCGTCAGGCTGGTAGGCGCCACTGTCCTGGTGGGCCGCATAGACCACCTGCCAGTCGTGCTGTAGTGCCAACGCCAGCTGCAGTCGCATCGATTCGCGCACCGCATGCACCCGCTGCGGATCGACCTGGTCGAGTTGCTCGGCAATATAGGTCTCAGCCGGCAGGGTCAGCACCAGTTCCTTGAAGGCGGCGTCCAGCGTGGGATGCAGCAGTACCTGCCGCATAGCCTCGAGGTAGGCCGCATCCAGCACCTGGGCGTCGGCGCTGGCCTGTGGGTTGTTGAGCGCTGCCAGCGCGCGCTTGAGGGCCAGACGCTGACCGGCTTCCCAGCGGTTGAAGGGGTCGGTGTCATGCGCCAGCAGGGTCAGGAGTTGCTGATCGCTGTAATCGATCTGCAGGATGACTGGGGCACTGAAACCCCGCATCAGCGAGGGCACCGGCTCGGTGTCGATGTTTACAAAGCGCAGGGTCTGGCTGGCCTGGTTGAGCACGATGGTGCGCACGGTGGCACCTGTCTGGTCTTCGCCCTCGAGTTGCAGCGCCAGCGAGCGGCCATCGGCGGTGATCAGGCCCAGGCTGACCGGAATCACAAAGGGTTCCTTGATCGGCTGATCGGCTGTGGGCGGGCAGTGTTGGCTGAGCGTCAGGCTGTAGCTGCGCAGCGCCTCATCGTAGTGGCCAATGGCGTTTACCCGGGGTGTGCCGGCCTGGCTGTACCAGCGCTTGAACTGGGGCAGCTGGCGCGCCAGCTCACTGTCGGGGTTGGCGTCGGCAATGGCTTGGGCAAAGTCATCACAGGTCACAGCTTGGCCATCATGGCGGGCAAAGTACAGCGTCATGCCCTTGGCAAAGCCCTCGCGGCTGGTGAGGGTTTGCTGCATGCGCACCACCTCCGCCCCCTTTTCATAGACGGTGACGGTGTAGAAGTTGTTGATCTCCATGTAGCTGTCGGGTCGCACTGGATGCGCCATCGGGCCGGCATCTTCGGGAAACTGGGCCGAGCGCAAGACCCGCACATCTTCGATGCGCTTGACGGCCCGCGCTGATTCGCTGCCGGCCAGGTCCTGGCTGAACTCCTGATCGCGAAACACGGTCAGGCCTTCCTTCAGGCTGAGCTGAAACCAGTCGCGGCAGGTGACACGGTTGCCAGTCCAGTTGTGGAAGTACTCATGGCCCACCACGCTTTCGATGTTGGCAAAGTCAGCATCGGTGGCGGTGGCCTGGCTGGCCAGCACATACTTGGTGTTGAAGATGTTGAGGCCCTTGTTTTCCATGGCGCCCATGTTGAAGTCGCTGGTGGCCACAATCATGAAGCGCTCCAGATCCAGCGGCAGGCCAAAGCGCGCCTCGTCCCAGGCCACTGAAGCGATCAGCGAGTTCATCGCGTGCTCGGTCTTGTCCAGATCGCCCGGGCGCACATACACCTGCAGTAGGTGCTCGGCGCCATTGCGCGCAATGATGCGCTGCTCGCGCGCTACCAGCCGGCCCGCCACCAGGGCGAACAAGTAGCAGGGCTTCTTGTGCGGATCGACCCATCTGGCGAAATGGCGGCCATCGTCCAGCGTGCCCTGCTCGACCAGATTGCCGTTGGACAGCAGCACCGGGTAGCGCTGGGCATCGGCGCGCAGGGTCACGCTGTAGCTGGCCATCACATCAGGGCGGTCCAGAAAATAGGTGATGCGACGAAAGCCCTCAGCCTCACATTGAGTGAAAAACGAGTCGTTGCTGACATACAGGCCCATCAGCTTGCTGTTTTTCTCGGGCACGCAGGTGGTGAAGATTTCCAGCTGAAACGGCGCTTCGTCAGTGGGCAGGTTTTCCAGCACCAGCTGACCGGCCTCCATCTTGAAGCTGGTGCCCTGGCCATTGACCAGCACCCGCGCCAGGTTGAGCTCTTCACCGTCCAGACGCAGCGCCTGCGCGGCAACGGCCGGGTTGCGTCGCACGGTCATGCGGTTGAGCACCCGGGTCTTGGCCGGCTCCAGATCAAAGGTCAGATCGACGGTTTCAATCCAGTAGGCAGGGGCGGCGTAGTCCTGGCGGCGGATCACGGTGGGTTGTCCTTCACGCATGAGCAGCATGGCGGTACTCCTGAGAAATTAGCTTGGGCGATTTGCTTGTCAGCAAAGCCAAAGTGGGTTTGTTCATGAGGGAGCTTTCACTTGCAAGGCTCTATCCAGAAACTCGAACATGCGACGCTCGGCGTCGCGGGTATTGGCTTCATCATAGCGATAGACAACCGAATTGCCGCGCACATCGGTCTTGCGAAAATTATTCAGATGCCTGCAATCCCAGCAATGGGTGGTGCCCGCATAGAGATGCCACTCTACCGGAGCGCCGTTGTTTTTGGCAGCCTCCAGCTTGGGAATGCAATCCGAAGGCGGCGTTTCTGTGTCATCTGCGCCCATCATGACAAGCAGCGGCTTGTCAATGTCCGGATTGACCAACTCATACGGCATGCCAGAGGGCGGTTTCAGCGTGAAGCAGCCGGGATAAAGCGAAACTGCCGCTTTGAAGCGTGTGCCCTCACCCAGGGCAGTAGCCCACTGATTGCCGCTGAGCGCCACGCCCACCATGGCCCCCCAGGAATAACCGGCATGAGCTATTCGGGTCTTGTCGACAAAATCGAATTTCTGCAAATGGGCTGCGGCCTGCAAGGCGTCACGCACGCCACGCATGAAGGTGATGTTGCCCTTGGGCCCCATGCACACGGTATCGACACCGCGGGGGCCCAGGGTATCGATCAAAAATGCAACATACCCATGGCGCACCGCAATGCGTGCCCACTCGAGCATGGATTCGTTCTGTCTGAGCCCGTTGTGTAAACCACTGCATTGATGATGAAGCACAAGCGCAGGAAAGGGGCCAGTGCCCTCTGGCTTGTAAATCGCCATGGCCGCCTTGGCGTCTTCCAGTGCGCTCACCGTCGTAGGGAATACCAGGTCGGGTGCGCGCCCTGCAGTGGCACGCAAGGCCTCCGCGCTGGGCTGCGCATGGGTCAGCAAAGGTGTGGCCAGCCCAAGCACCAGTCCCAGCCCCAGTTTCAGAAGCAAGCGCGCAGGGCGGTCGTGCAGATGTGTCATGCTTGTTCCTCCAGTAGGCGGGTGTTCATGCGGTGCTGAATCACCGATCACACCCCCTGCTTGAGTGAGGCCTCGATGAAGGCGTCCAGGTCACCATCGAGCACTTTCTGGGTGTTTGAAATCTCGACACTGGTGCGCAGGTCCTTGATGCGGCTCTGGTCCAGCACATAGCTGCGGATCTGGTGGCCCCAGCCGACATCGGTCTTGGTATCTTCCAGCTTTTGCTGTTCGGCCATGCGTTTCTTCATTTCATGGTCGTACAGGCGGCTGCGCAGGCGGCGCCAGGCCACATCGCGGTTGCTGTGCTGGCTACGGCTGTCCTGGCACTGCACCACGATGCCGGTGGGCACGTGAGTCAGGCGCACGGCCGAGTCGGTCTTGTTGATGTGCTGACCACCGGCGCCACTGGCGCGGTAGGTATCGGTGCGCACATCGGCCGGGTTGATGTCGATCTCGATCGAGTCGTCAATCTCCGGATAGACGAACACACTGGCAAAGCTGGTGTGGCGCCCGCCCGAGGAGTCAAAGGGGCTCTTGCGCACCAGGCGGTGCACGCCGGTTTCGGTGCGCAGCAAGCCATAAGCGTACTCGCCCTCGATCTTGATGGTGGCGCTCTTGATACCGGCGGTGTCGCCCGGGGTTTCATCCTCCACCGTGGCCTTGAAGTCCTTGCGTTCGGCATACTTGAGGTACTGGCGCAAAAGCATGCTGGCCCAGTCGCAGGCCTCGGTGCCGCCAGCGCCGGCCTGAATGTCCAGAAAGCAGTTGCTAGGGTCAGCCGGCTGGTTGAACATGCGGCGAAACTCCAGCTTTTCAACGCTTTGGTCCAACTTGGCAGCTTCGGCCTCGATGGTCAGCAGACCGGACTCGTCCTCATCGGCACGGCTCATTTCATAGAGCTCGCTGTTGTCTGACAACTCGCTGCTCAGCAGGTCCAGCGTGAGCACGATATCGTCGAGCGCCTTTTTCTCCTTGCCAAGCTCCTGCGCCTTTTTGGGGTCGTTCCAGACGGCCGGGTCTTCCAGGGAAGCGTTGACGGTTCTCAGCCGTTCCGCTTTGGCATCGTAGTCAAAGATACCTCCGAAGCTCTTGGGTGCGCTGGCTCAGGTCGGCCAGTAGAGTGCCAATGGCATTGATGCGTTCTGCGTCCATCATGGGGAGGTATCCTGTCTGTAGTTGTAAGTGTCGCGGCTGGTGGGTTGGCTGGTCTTGACCTGGCATGGCAGGTCAGATGCCAACAACAAAACTGTATTTTAGTTTCGGTGACAAGTGCACACGCCCGGTCTGGACAATACGGCGTTATCGGGCAAGAAAATCTTCGATCAGGGCGGCCACCTGCTGTGGCTGGTCATGGTGCAGCATGTGGCCCGCATCGGTCACGGTCGCGCTGCGGCAATCCTGCACGTTCTGCAGCCGCTGTTGGTATTCGATCAGCGAGTAACGACCCTGCCACCACTGCTGCATCTGGTTGTCACTGGCCTGCACCGAGAGCATGGGGGCGCGAATGGCGCGAAAGCAGGCCAAGGCCTCATCCACCCGGTAGAGATGGGCGCTGACCACCTTGTGCGCAGCGTCGCCCAGAATCTCCCATTGCCCCTGCGGGTTTTCGCTAGACCAGTGACGGGCCAGCCATTGGGCCTTGTCGGCACTTAGTCGAGGATTGGTTTTCATGAGACGCTGGGCCACACCGTCGATTCCTTCATAACGGCGCAACTGCAGCTCGCCGCGGTGCAGACGCTTGAGTTCATCAATCCAGCGGGCATAGCGCCCAGGGGCTTGGTCGGCCTGGGTGGCGGGCATGCCAAAGCCTTCCAGATTGATCAGGCGATGGATGCGCTCAGGGCGCACTCCGGCGTAGAGCATGGCGACATTGCCTCCCATGCTGTGCCCAAGCAGATCCACCGGCTGATCCTTGGCATAGTGGTCCAGCAGGATGTCCAGGTCTGCCAGGTAGTCGGGAAACCAGTAGTTGTCCGCCTGCGGCACCGGTGTCAGACCAAAGCCGCGCCAGTCGGGCGCGATGATGCAGCGCTGGTTGAAGAACTCCTGGCCCAGGGCGTCGATGACGAACTGGAATGAGGCCGCCACATCCATCCAGCCATGCAAGAGCACCAGAATGGGCTGTGCCGACGAGGGTCTGCCCCAGATCAAGACATGGTATTGAAGCTGGCGCACGCTGACAAATTCGCTGTGCGCCGGGCGTAGGGCTTGGTACATTTGCGTTGGGTCTGTTCTACAGGTTTCAGTCTGAATAGACACCCATCATAAGGAGGTTCACCATGGCAAGGTCCAGGAAGCGGGACGATTACTCGCAGTTGCACAGCCAGTTTCGCTGGCTGGTGCCAGAAGAATTCAATATGGCCGAAGTGTGCGTACGGCGCTGGGCGCAGAGCCCCGATGCTAGCCATCGGGTGGCTATTTATGCCGATGGCGCCGGCCTGGAGCCGCGCGCCTACAGCTACGCCGAACTGCAACACGAGGCCAACCGCCTGTCTTCGGCGCTGGCGTCACTTCGCATCGGCAAGGGGGACCGGGTGGCCATCGTGATGCCGCAGCGTTTTGAGACGGCCGTGGCCTATATGGCGGTGTTGCAGATGGGCGCGGTGGCGGTGCCCCTGTCGCAATTGTTCGGGCCGCAGGCGCTTGAGTTTCGACTGCGCGACAGCGAGGCCAAGGCCGCCATCTGCGACCAGAGCACCATCATGAACCTGCTCGAAGCACGTACCACCTGCGAAAGCCTGCGCCGCCTGATTGGTGTGGGTGCGGGCGCTGACGCCATGGCCGATCTGGACTACGCCATGTTGATCGCGCAGCACAGCCCGGAATACGCCCCGGTGTTGACCCGAGCCAATGACCCGGCGGTACTGATCTACACCAGCGGCACCACTGGCAACCCCAAGGGGGCGCTGATTCCGCACCGCGCGCTGATTGGCAACCTGAGCGGCTTTGTCTGCAGCCAGAACTGGTTTGGATTTGACCCGGACGCAGGCGGCAGACAAGGGGCGCAGCGACAGAGCAATGCCGTTTTCTGGAGCCCGGCGGACTGGGCCTGGACGGGCGGACTGATGGATGCCCTGCTGCCCACCCTGTATTTCGGGCGGCCGATCGTGGCCTGGAATGGCCGCTTCAGTCCGCAAGTGGCGTTCGACCTGATGCAGACCTATGGGGTGACCCACACCTTCATCTTCCCGACCGCCCTCAAGGCGATGATGAAGAGCTACCCGCATCCGCGTGAACAATTCAAGTTGAAGCTGCAGGCCATCATGAGTGCGGGCGAAGCGGTGGGGGACGCGGTCTTTGCCTACTGTGAGCAGGAGCTGGGGGTAACAGTCAACGAAATGTTTGGCCAGACTGAGGTGAACTACATCGTGGGCAATTGCAGCCGGCTCTGGCCCGCCCGCCCCGGCAGCATGGGCAAGGGATACCCGGGCCACCGGGTGGCTGTCATTGACGAAGCCGGTGAGGAGTGCGCTGCAGGCGTGCCGGGCGAAGTGGCCCTGCACCGGTTTGATGTGCAGGGCGACCCGAATCCGATTTTCTTTCTGGGCTACTGGAAAAATCCGCAGGCCACACTGGACAAGTACAGCGGTGACTGGTGCCGCACAGGTGACATAGCGGTGCGCGATGCGCAGGGCTACCTCTGGTACCAGGGCCGTACCGATGACATGTTCAAGGCGGCGGGCTACCGCATTGGTCCGAGTGAAATCGAGAATTGCCTGGTCAAGCACCCGGCCGTCGCCAACGCTGCCGTGGTGCCCAAGCCGGATACCGAGCGCGGCGCCCTGGTCAAGGCCTATGTGGTGCTGACCCCGGCGGCGCAACAGGAGCGAGGTGATGAACCGATCTCGCGGGAGCAATGGGAAACCCGGCTAGTGGCCGATCTGCAGCGCCATGTCAAGGGCCAGCTGGCACCCTACGAGTACCCCAAGGAAATTGAATTCATCGATGCCTTGCCGATGACCACCACCGGCAAGGTGCAGCGACGCGTGCTGCGCGAGCGCGAGCTTGAACATGCCCGACTGCATGCCAGGAACTGAGGGGCATGGACTAAACTCGCCGCAAGCTTAAAAACCAACGAGGAGTTTTTTCATGCAAACCGTCAGTTTGGGTCGCAGTGACCTGCAGGTGACCCCTATCTGCCTGGGCACCATGACCTTTGGCGAACAGGTGAACGAGGCCGATGCGCACTCGATCCTGGACCGCTCGCTGGAGCGGGGCGTCAAGTTCATCGATACGGCCGAGATGTACGCCGTGCCGCCGCGACCTGAGACCTTCAACCTGACCGAAAAGATTCTGGGCAGCTGGTTTGCTAAGCGACCGCAGGCCCGTCAGCAGATGGTGGTGGCCACCAAGGTGGCCGGTCCGTCGCGCGGCATGAACTGGGTGCGCAATGGCAGCAATGACCTGACGGCCGCTGATATTGAAGCGGCCTGCGAGGGCAGCCTCAGGCGCATGGGCATCGATGTGATTGACCTCTACCAGATCCATTGGCCGGTGCGCCATGTGCCGGCCTTTGGCGCGATGTATTTCGATCCGCAGAAGGACAATCCGCAGCTCACCCCCATTCACATCCAGCTGGAGGCGATGCAGCGACTGATCAAGGCGGGCAAGGTGCGTGCCTTTGGGCTTTCCAACGAAACGCCCTATGGCGTGCATGAGTTTGTGCGGCTGGCTGAGCAATACGGTCTGCCACGGGTGGCGACCGTGCAGAATGCCTACAACCTGATCAACCGCTCGGTTGAAAATGCGCTGGATGAAACCTTGCACCATTTGCAGGTGTCGCTGCTGGCCTATTCACCGCTGGGCTATGGCTTGCTGACAGGCAAATACGACAAGGGAGGTGCCACCGGGCCTGAGGCACCGCCTGCGGCTCGCATGACCTTGTTTGAGTCAGCCAGAAAGCAGCGCTGGGGCCGCTCGGAGTCCTTTGCGGCCGCCCGCCGCTATAACGCACTGGCACAGGAGCATGGGTTGACACCCACCCAGATGGCGCTGGCCTTTTGCTACACCAAATGGCAGGTCACCAGTACCATCATCGGCGTCACCACGATCGCTCAGTTGGACGAGGATATTGATGTCTGGGGCCGCAAACTTTCGCCCGAATTACTCCAGGCCATCGACCAGATTCGTTGGGAACTGCGCGACCCGGCGGTCTGAGCGCGAAGGCGTGCATCGTCTGCAGATGCGCAGTGACTGTGAATGCGCACTCAGGAAAAAACACAGCTGCTGCGACCATGTCGGCCGCGGCGGTCGCGGCGAGTTCTACAACCGTGTCTGAGTGGCGCCACCGCACTGTTGGCAACGGTTAGACTCAATATCAAAGTTCAAAACCAAAGTTCAACACCCTGGAGAAAAGCTCATGCAGATACGCGCAGCCGTCCTCGACCGCATGGAGATCCCGCGCCCCTACGCCAGCAACCATCCCCTGTCGGTTGAAACCGTCAACCTGTCGGGCCCCGGGCCAGGCGAGGTGCTGGTTCGCATCACCGGTGCCGGCCTGTGCCACTCCGACCTTTCGATCATCAACGGTGACCGGCCCCGTCCCATGCCGATGGCCTTGGGTCATGAGGCGGCGGGCATCGTGGAGGAAACCGGCGCGGGGGTGACAGACCTGCAACGCGGTGACGCTGTGGCGCTGGTGTTCGTGCCCAGTTGCGGGCACTGCCTGCCATGTCAGGAGGGCCGACCGGCGCTGTGCGAACCGGGCGCAGCGGCCAACACGGCCGGCACCATGGTTGGCGGCCACCGCCACCTTGCCCGCACCGATGGCACACCGGTCAATCATCAGGTGGGTGTTTCCTGCTTCGCCGAATACGCGGTCTGCAACCGCGGCTCGCTGGTCAAGATCGATGGCGACATACCGCCAGATGTGGCAGCTGTGTTCGGTTGTGCCGTGCTCACCGGGGCGGGCGCGGCCATCAATTCCGCCCAGGTTCGGCTGGGCCAGAGTGTGGCTGTGGTTGGTTTGGGCGGTGTGGGCCTGTCGGCGGTGCTGGGGGCACTGGCTGCCGGTGCGCGCGAGGTGATTGCCATCGATCGGCTACCGTCGAAACTGGAGACCGCGTTGAAGCTGGGCGCCACCCGCGCCATGCGTGCCGATGACCCTGACCTGATCGACCAACTGAAGGCCGTCACCCGTGGTGGTGTGGATGTGGCTATCGAAGCGGCCAGCAGCGTGGAGGCGCTGGAAACTGCCTATCGCATTACCCGCCGCGGTGGCACCACGGTCACTTGCAGCCTGCCCAACCACCGGCATACCTTCAATCTGCCGGCGGTGAATCTGGTGGCCGAGGAACGCACCTTGAAGGGCAGCTACCTCGGCTCGGCTGTGCCGGCGCGCGACATTCCGCGCTTCATCGACCTCTACCGCGCAGGCCGCCTGCCGGTGGACAAGCTGATCACCCACCGGCTGACGCTGGACCAGATCAACGAAGGCTTTGATCGCCTGGCCGACGGCGAGGCGGTGCGGCAGATCATCCTGTTCTGAAGCTGATTTCCCACTGCGGGCGTGGATCGCACGCCGGCACGCATGGCAAAGTCATCCCACGTCTCGGAAACCCCCGCCACCCAGATGCTCAAGGCGCACGGGGTGGCGTTCAGTGAGCATCCCTATGCGTATGTGGAGGATGGCGGTGCGCAGTACAGCGCGCAAGTGTTGGGCTGGGATCCGTATGCGGTGGTGAAGACCCTGATCATGCAGGACCAGGACGCCAAGCCCCTGATCGTGCTGATGCACGGCAACTGCAAGGTCTCAACCAAGAACCTGGCGCGCCAGATCGGGGCCAAGTCGGTGCAGGCCTGCCAGCCCGAGGTGGCCAACCGGCACAGCGGCTATCTGGTGGGCGGCACCTCACCGTTTGGCACGCGACGTCAGATGCCGGTTTATGTTCAAGAAAGCATCCTGGCGCTGCCGAGCATCCTGATCAACGGCGGGCGGCGCGGCTTTTTGGTGCAGATCGCGCCCCAGGTCTGCGTGCAACTGCTTGGCGCCCAGGCGGTGCAGTGTGCGCTGGCGCAATAGCTGGCTGTTCAGGGGCCCGGCCTGGCGACAAGCTTTTCAATACCAGCATCCATCGATGCTGGGCAACCAGGGGTTGCAGACAAATCTCGCAGCTAAGCCAGGCTCAGGCCACCATGTCCAGCAGTTTGAGTCGCTGCACCTTGCCCGAGGGGCCGCGTGGTAGCTCCTGAACAAAGTGAAAGACCTTGGGGGTTTTGTAGCGGCCCAGGTGACTCAGGCAGAAATCCCTCAGAGCAGGTTCATCCAGTGACTGTTCGGGCCGCAGCACGATACAGGCCATGATGTCCTGCCCATAGTGGCGATCCGGGATGCCCACCGCCGCGGCATCAAGAATGGCAGGATGCTGCAGCAAGGCCTCATCGATCTCGCGCGGGGCGATGTTTTCACCGCCCTTGATGATCAGCTCCTTGATTCGTCCAGTCACAAAGAAAAAACCGTCGCTGTCACGATGGCCCAGGTCGCCGGTGCGCAGCCAGCCGTCGGGGGTGAAGGACGAGCGGGTCGCCTCGTCGTTCTTGTAATAGCCGCGCATCACATTGGGACCGCGGATGGCAATTTCGCCAGTCTGACCGTCAGGCACCGGGCGCAGGTCACCGTCAATCACCTGGGCCTCACAGCCCGAGGCGCGGCCCACGGCACCAACCTTGCGCTGCGCGGGATCCAGCGGGTTGGAAAATGATGGGGCCACAGTCTCGGTCAGTCCCATGGTCTCGATGATGCCAATGCCAAATTTGCGCTCGAACGCGCGCAGGTGTTCAGGCGGCAGGGCGGCCGAGGCCGACCGGCAAAAGCGGATGCGTGAGGTGCGCGCTTTATCGGGCGCCTCGCCTTCGAGCAGGTAGGAAATCATGGTGGGCACCACATTGATCCAGGTGCATTCGCGCTCGATCGCCTGCGCCCAGAAGCGGGCAGCAGAAAACTTCGGGGGCATGGCCAGGCTGCCCCCGTGGGCCAGCGGCGCCAGCATGGTCACCGCAAAGGCATTGATGTGGTAGAGCGGGAGCACCGCCAGCACCCGGTCGCCTGCCACCAGCCCGTGTTCCTGGGAGATGGCGTGGGCGTTGGCTGCCAGATTGGACTGGGTCAGCATCACCCCCTTGGGTTTGCCAGTGGTGCCTGAGGTGTACATCAGCAGGGCCAGCCGGTCAGCCGGGGGTGGCGGCGTCTGGGCCGTCTGCTCGGGCAGACAATCCGCGTCTGGCGCGCTGACCCAGACCGCCACTGGCCGACCAATATCGGACAGCATGGCGCGTATGGGTGTTTCCCACTCCGGGCCGACGATCACCATCTTGCAGTCGGAGTGCTCCAGCACATAGCGCATCTGCTCCGGCTGGGACAGCAGGTTGATCGGGTTGACGCACCAGCCGCCATACATCGCGCCCAGCAGCAGGCGCAAGGTTTGCAGACCATTGGGCATGACGAGGGAAACTGTGTCGCCGGGTTGCAGGCCGTGCGCCAGCAGCAGGGCAGCAACCTGATGGCAGGCACGCGCCAGGTCGGCGTAACTCAGGGTGGACTGGCCCTCGCCATCAGTGGCGTAGAGGGCCTGAGGCCGCAGCACGGCCTGCTGATCGATCAGCGTGCGAACCGTGGAGCTCATGCCTGGCCGTATTTCTCGAAGTAGTCGCCAAAGATGGCCTGCTCAGTGGGCATGTTCTCGGCAATCGGGCGAGAGATGCGGGTGATGTTCAGGTAGTGGCGGTAATTCATGTTGTCGGAAAAATTGTTCTTACCCCAAGTGCCGCAGCCCATGGACAGGGAGAACGGCAGGCCGTTGTCAAAGCTGCCGCCGGTGGCGATGCAATGGGCCTGGTCAACAATCACGCGCGACACCGGCAGCGTCAGGCCAAGTTGCAAAGCGCGTTCGGGCTTGGTGCTATGCAGCCCGACCGAGTGGCCAGCGCCCTGGTAGGCATAGATTTTCTGGACAACAGCGGCCGCATCGTTGAAATCCCTGGCCCGGTACAGAGTCAGGACCGGGCAGAGCTTTTCTCCGGAGAAGGGATGTGCGGGGCCAAAACCGTCTTCCTCAACCAGCAACATGGTGGGCGCGCGTTGGGCAATCTCGCTCAGGCCAGCGCGCTCTGCCACCACTTGGGCCGATTGGCCGGTGACCGCTGGTGACAGTTTTCCCTGTGGCCACATCAGGGCCTGCAACCGGGCTTTTTGTTCGGTGTTGAGGAGGACGGCGCCGCGCTGGCACAGCGCAGCGATGGCTCTATCCCGAATGGCTTCGATCAGCACCAGGCTGTTTTCAGAGGAACAGCTGGTGGCGTTGTCGAAGGTTTTGGAGCGCAGGACACGGTCTGCGGCCAACTGGATATCTGCGGTTTCATCGATGATGCCCGCCACATTGCCGGCCCCCACACCGAAGGCGGGCGTGCCGCAGGTGTAGGCTGCGCGCACATTGGCCTGCGATCCGGTGGCCACCACCAGATCGCTTTGGCGCATCAGCTCCAGGGTGGCGGCCTTGCTGACCGGCGAGGGCAGCAGTTGCACTAGGTCACGCGGAGCACCGATGCGGTCGAACTGGCCATGGATGAACTCAATCAGGCGTTGGCTGGTAGCCCACCCTTTGGGGGATGGCGCCACAATTACCGCGTTGCGGCCCTTGAGGGCGTTGATGATCTTGTTGGCCGGAGTAGCCGCCGGGTTGGTGGACGGAGTGATGGCGCACACCACGCCCACCGGCCTGGCGATTTCGGTCAGGCCCTTGACGGGGTCTTCACGGATCACCCCCACCGACTTGGCGCCTTGCAGGTCACGCAGCAGTCCGAAGGTCTTGCGATAGTTTTTCCGGACCTTGTCCTCGACATTGCCAATGCCGGTGTCGGCAACGGCCAGCTCGGCCAGTTCACGGTTGCGCGCCGGCTCGATGATGGCCCATCCTGCGGCGGCCACCAGCTCATCCACCCGCGCCTGGTCATAGCCCTCGGCCACGCGCTGGGCAGCGCGGGCGCGGGCGATGAGTTGCTCCACCGTGGCAACAACGTCTTCGCTGACTGCTGAACTCATTTCAATTGACCTTGATGTTGGCGTCTTTGGCCAGTTTGGCCCATTTGGGCAATTCGTCGGCCACCACCTTGCCCAGGGCTTCAGGGGTGCCACCCACGGCTTCACTACCTTGGGCCAGCAGCTTTTCCTTGACCGCCGGGTCAGCCAGGACCTTGTTCAGTGCCGCGTTGAGCTTGTCGATGATGGGCCGTGGGGTTTTGGCCGGTACGAACATGGCATACCAGGAGTCGACTTCAAAGTCAGGGACACCGGCTTCCTGCATGGTAGGGACATCTGGGAAAGCGGCGCTGCGCTTGAGCGTGGACACTGCCAGCGCTTTGAGTTTGCCGCTCTTGACGAACTGGGCAGCTGCCGGAATCGAAACCCACAGGAAGGGAACTTGTCCGCCCATAACATCGGTCACAGCCGGGCCACCGCCACGATAGGGAACATGAACGGTCTTGACACCCATACGGATGTTGAAGAGTTCACCAGCCAAGTGGCCTGGTGAGCCGTTACCCACCGAGGCGTAAGAAATAGCACCCGGTTGGGCCTTGGCCATCTTCACCATGTCAGCCACGGTGTTGGCAGGAACTTGCGGATTGGCCACCAGGATTTGCGGCAGGGAGGCTGCCATGCCGACGGGCAGAAAGTCGCGCACCGTATCAAAGGACAGCTTGGTGTAGATCGCCGGGTTGATAGTGTGTGAACTCAGGGTGAAGAGGGCGGTGTAGCCATCGGGTGCGGCGCGCGAGACCACCTCGGTGCCGACGGAGCCGCCGGCGCCACCCTTGTTCTCGATGATTACGGGTTGACCCAGCACAGTCTGCAATGGGGTTTGGAGGATGCGTGCGATCACATCAGTGCCACCACCGGGCGGGTAGGGCACCAACAGGCGGATCGGTTTGTCCGGATAGGCGCCGGCCTGGGCCAGGCTGGCAATAGGTTGCGCCAAGCCGAGCAAGGCCAACAAGGCAGCGATGAGAGGTTTGCGACGGGAGGAAAGTAGCTTCATCAAAGTCTCCTTTGGGTTGGGATCAAATGGGGCGATGTGGACTCGCTTCGGTCGGGGTGACCCAACAACTGGCTGGCATCGCGGGCACAAGCCATCAGTTGCTCGGACAGGGTACGGGCCTGGGCCCGTTGAAATCGGATCGACGGGACGCTCATGCCGATGGCCGCCACGGGCTGGCCCCTGGCGTTGAACACCGGCGCGCCCAGGCCGCAGACGCCAAGACGCCACTCTTCCCGATTTTCGGCCCAGCCGCGAGTGCGGGTGCGTTGCAGATCGGCATGCAGGGCTTGAAAGTCGATGATGGTGTTGGGCGTGTGAGGCAGCAGTTTTCCAAACAGCGCCTGCAGGGACTGGGCATCGTGCCCAAGTGCGGCGAGCAGCGCCTTACCGGAGGCCATGCAATAGGCGGGCGCACGACCGCCGATGCGCGAGTAAGCAGCTACCGGCAAGGGGCTGTCGAACTTGTCCAGGTAGATGATTTCGGCGCCTTCAAGCACGGTCAGGTGGATAGCCTCTGCGCTGGATTGCGCCAGTCTGGCCAACAGCGGGCGGATCAGGGCTTTGAGGTCCAGCCCGTCTTCCACCAGCGCACCCAGTTCAAACAGGCGCAGACTGGGCCGGTAGGTACTGGTGATGGGGTTTTGGACGGCCCACCCACATTCCACCAGGGTCTGCAGCGTGCGGTGTGCATTGCTTCGAGCCAGGCCAAAGGCCTGTGCCACCTCCATCACCCGGCAGTCGCGTTGCTGACGAGCGAGCCAATCCAGCACGGCAAGCCCCTTGGCCAATGTCGAATCCATGATCCGCTCGTTCTATTATTTGGAATTGAATATTAATCTTTGGAATGACTATAGCAGGCGAGTCTGCTTTGTCAACCGGGCTAGCCCGGGTGCAGGCGAGCCCGGGCATTGGGCTCAATGTGAACGGGTTCAGGCTCGCATGCGCCGTCCAAGCAACTGGATCACTTCAGCAAACAAAGCGTTGCCCGCCGAGGCAGACAGGTCCAGCGCCTGGCTGCGGCTGTAGTAGGGGCTCAGATCCAGCCCCACGCCAAGGGCAAAAATTTCGATACTGCTGTCCCGCTCATGGCGCTGGACCACCTGCTGCAAGTGATTGTCCAGATAGAAAGCGTCATTGGCCAGGCTGGTGGCGCCATCCATGGGGCAACCGTCTGAAATCACGATCAGCAGCTTGCGTGGCTCTTCGCGCCGGTGTAGCCGGGCGCAGGCCCAGTCAACCGCCTCGCCGTCAATGCTTTCGCGAAACAGGTCCCCCTTGAGGAGGGCGGCCATGGCGGTGCGGGCTTGTCGCCAACTGGTTCGAACATCCTTGAAGACAATATGGCAGAGCTCATTGAGGCGACCGGGGTGCGGCGGACGTCCGGCGCGCAGCCAGTCACGTTGTGCCCGTCCGCCTTGCCAGCCGCCAGTGGTGAAGCCCAGGACCTCACTGGGGACCTCGGCCAGCTCCAGGGCCCGCACCAGGCTATCGGCCAGCATCGCCACTGACGGCTGGTGCTCACGCATCGAGCCCGAGCAGTCGATCAGGAGGCTGACCACGGTGTTGGCCACAGGTGTCTGGCGTTCCAGCTTGAACAGGCGCCGCTCGGTGGGTGAGCTGATCAGTTGGGCCAGTCGGCGGCCATCCACCAGGCCTTCCTCCAGGGCGGTGTCCCAGCCCTCACGCTGGGGTTGTGCCAGCAGGCTCTTGAGTGCACGGGCCAGCCGGGGAAAATTGATGTGCTGGGCCGCGATGTGTTGGTCAAGCTGTTCACGCAGTTGGACGAGTTCACCCAGCCGCGCCAGGTTCTGCGCCCGGACCTCCCGGTCGTAGGCCTGTGTGAAGATCCGATAGCCATCCGGGCTGGTATCAAACAGACGGCTGCGCCCGGTCACCACGCTGGGCAACTGTTCGGGCATGTCTTTGCCGACCTGCATGACCAGCCGGAAGGCTGCCCGCTCAATGTCTTCCTGCGCCTGCGCGGTGAGGCGCTCACGGCTTTCTTCGTCAGCCGATGCCGCCATCATCTGCGCCACTTGCAGTGCGATGTTGCGTGCGTGCTGGGCGTAGGCCTGCTGATCGAAGCGGGTGACGCGCAGGGCGTGCATGTCGCGCCCGATCACGGGGCCAATGCCGGCACGTGTACTTTCCAGCAAATCCTCGATGGCATGGGGCACCGGACTGAGCAGCACCCGGGCGCGGCACATTTGGGTGACGCAAAACAGCAGGATGCCATGCGAGGTGTCGGCCAGCCCGCTGGCCACAAAGGCCAGCGACCAGGCCTCAAAGCTGTGGGCCAGGTTCTCGCGTAGACCCGGCATGGCCGGGTCGGCCAGGGACTCGACCCGGATCTGTTCAAGCAGGTCAAAGACCAGGCTTTGCACTGGCTCGCTGGGTGACAGGGCGCGATGCAGCGCCGCATCCGAGTGGGTCAGCCGCAAGGCCAGGCCATCGGCAGCACCCCGAAAGGTCAGGAAGTCATCGCGCTCGATATCGGGATGCAGGTGGGGCGCGTACAGCGGAAGCGGCTTGCGCCCGCGGTGCAGGTGATGGCCACGAAAATGCAGATCTGCCTGACCTGACAAGGCGCGTATCGACGCGGCGCAGAGTTCTTCCACCCGTTGCTGGTGGCGCACCTGTTGCTGGATGTCGCGCATGGCGGGCGGAGGGTCAGCCGGCCTTAGCGACCCGCTGGCTGGAGCGCAAACGACTCGTCAAGTTCACGGCCAAAGCAGCGCTGAAAATATTCAGCCACCACCGCCCGTTCAGCCTCGTCGCACTTGTTGACAAACGATAGCCGAAAGGCGTGGGCTGGGTCAGGAAAAATCGCCAGATTCTCGGCCCAGTTGATCAGGGTGCGGGGCGACATCAGGGTGGACAGGTCGCCTGCGGCAAAGCCCTTGCGGGTGAGCTCGGCCACCGCGCGCATGGCGCTCAGCAAGGCCTGATGCGCTTCACCGGCCAGTGCTGGAACACGGGCTGCAACGATGGCGATTTCTTCCTCGCGGGGCAGGTAATTGAGCGTGGCCACAATGTTCCAGCGGTCGATCTGGGCGTGATTCAGCCGTTGGGCGCCGTGGTACAGGCCATTCATATTGCCCTGGCCGATGGTGTTGGAGGTGGCAAACAGCCTGAAGTGGGGGTTGGGGTCAAGCACCCGGTTCTGGTCCAGCAAGGTGAGCTTGCCGCCCTGCTCGAGAATGCGCTGGATGACAAACATCACATCGGGACGGCCGGCATCGTATTCGTCAAAGATCAGGGCCACTGGTCGTTGCAGCGCCCAGGGCACGATGCCCTCCTGAAACTCGGTAACCTGCTGGCCGTCCCTGATCACCACTGCATCCTTGCCCACCAGGTCGAGTCGGCTGATATGGCCGTCCAGGTTGACCCGCACGCAGGGCCAGTTCAGGCGCGCGGCAACCTGCTCGATGTGGGTGGACTTGCCGGTGCCATGCAGGCCTTGCACCATCACACGTCGGTTGTGGGTGAAGCCCGCCAGAATAGCCAGGGTGACCTCGCGATTGAAGCGGTACACGCTGTCGATTTCAGGCACGTGTTCATCGCGCTGGCTGAAAGCGGGCACCATGAGGTCGGTTTCAATGCCAAAGACTTCTTTGGCGCTGAGCAGGCGGTCGGGTTGGTTCATCATGTTGGGTCGTTCAGGTTGCACTGGCATCAGGCACGGCTGGCTTGGGGCGCTGCGGACGTTTCATCCTCGATATGGCTCAGGGCCTTGGCAGCGCGTTGCAGGGCAGGCAGCCAGCGCAGGGCTTGTTCGCGTGAGCTGCGCAGGATCGGCGCCTGTACCGCCAGGCAGACGCTGGCACGTCCATGGGCCGAGGGCACGCCCACGGCCAGGCAGAGCAAGCCCGGCAGAAATTCTTCATCGTCAAAGGCATAACCATCACGGCGGATCTGTTGGAACTCCTGTTCCAGCGCGCTTAGGCTGACCAGGGTTTTGGCGGTATAGCTTTGCAGCGGGGTCTGCTCCAGCAGGCGGCGTCGCTGCGCCGGGCTCATGTTAGCCAGGAACAGCTTGCCACTGGCAGAGCAATGGGCCGGCACCCGGGAGCCGGGATGCAGGTAGAAGCGCAAGGGCGCGGCCGTCTCAACCCGGTCCAAGTACACCACCTCACCACCGATCAGGGTGGTGATGTTGCAGCTTTCACCCAGCTCCTCCACCAATTGCCGCAAGATCAGGTGCCGAGCGCTGTTGAGGGTGTTGTTGAGCAGCAGGTTTTCAGCCAGGGCGCGCAACCTGACCCCGGTGCCATAGTGGCGTCCATCCTGCTCGCGCTGCAGCAGTCCGGCCGCTTCCAGTTGGCCCAACATGCGGTGCAGGGTGGGTTTGGGATAACCGGTCTCTTCCACCAGGTCCTGCAAGTTGTAGAGACGATCCTTGCTGGCCATCAGCTCCAGCAGGGCAAACAAGCGCAGTGCGGGCGTGTCACTTTGGAAGTCTGAGGGCTCGGTGCCGGGGTGGGGAACCAGTTTCATGGGGCAGCAACTTTAGTGTTGACGGTGGCGTGGAGGTGGCGTATAGTACGCCAAAATTTCAATAAACGGTACAAATCGTTTCGTTTTTTATTTATTTGACCTATGGAGATTATTTTATGAACGCGCCCCAGCCAATCCATTCACGTACCGTCGTGAGTGGCAACCAGAAAATGACGCCTTCGGAGGCCTTTGTTGAAACCATGGTTGCGCAGGGTGTTGACACCTTGTTTGGCATCATGGGCTCAGCCTTCATGGATGCCATGGATATTTTTGCACCAGCAGGCATTCGCCTCATTCCCGTGGTGCATGAACAGGGTGCTGCCCATATGGCCGACGGCTATGCCCGAGCCAGTGGCCGCCATGGGGTGGTGATTGGACAAAACGGCCCGGGCATCAGCAACTGCGTGACCGCCATCGCGGCGGCCTACTGGGCGCACAGCCCGGTGGTGATGATTACGCCTGAGACCGGCACCATGGGCATGGGGCTGGGGGGCTTCCAGGAGGCCAATCAGTTGCCCATGTTCCAGGAGTTCACCAAGTACCAGGGACATGTGAACAATCCCAAGCGTATGGCGGAATTCACCGCGCGCTGTTTTGATCGGGCCATGTCCGAGATGGGTCCGACCCAGCTGAATATTCCGCGTGATTATTTCTATGGTGAGATAAATTGTGAAATTCCCAAGCCGATGCGGGTGGAGCGTGGCGCGGGCGGTGAAAACAGCCTGAACGCGGCGGCCGAGTTGCTGGCAACTGCCAAGTTCCCGGTGATCCTGTCCGGCGGCGGCGTGGTGATTGGCGACGCGGTGCAGGAGTGCCAGGCCCTGGCGGAACGTCTGGGTGCCCCCGTGTGCAACGGCTATCTGCGCAACGACAGTTTCCCGGCCAGCCACCCCCTGTGGGCGGGTCCCCTGGGTTATCAGGGCAGCAAGGCCGCCATGAAGTTGATGAGCCAGGCCGATGTGGTGATCGCACTGGGTTCGCGCATGGGTCCGTTTGGTACCTTGCCGCAACACGGCATGGATTACTGGCCCAAGGACGCCAAGATCATCCAGGTCGAGGCCGATCACACCAACCTGGGTCTGGTCAAGAAAATCAATGTTGGCATCCATGGCGATGCCAAGGCGGTGGCCAAGGCCCTGCTGGCCCGTCTGGCCGGCAAAACCCTGGTTTGCGATGTCACCAAGGTCGCGCGTGCCGGCAAGATTGCCGAAGAAAAAGCGGCCTGGGAAAAAGAGCTCAGTGACTGGACCCACGAGCGCGATGCCTACAGCTTGGACATGATCGAAGAGGCCAAGGGAGAGAAAACCTTTGCCGGCGGTCACTACCTGCACCCGCGCCAGGTCCTGCGTGAACTGGAAAAGGCCATGCCGCCGCGCGCCATGGTGTCCACCGACATCGGCAACATCAACGCGGTGTCCAACAGTTACCTGCGCTTCGAAGAGCCGCGCAGCTTCTTTGCGCCGATGAGCTTTGGCAATTGCGGCTACTCCCTGCCCACCATGATTGGTGCCAAGCTCGCCTGCCCGGACCGGCCGGCCATTGCCTACGCTGGTGACGGTGCCTGGGCGATGAGCATGGTGGAGATCATGACCGCGGTGCGGCATAACATCCCGGTCACTGCGGTGGTGTTCCACAACCGCCAGTGGGGTGCTGAGAAAAAGAACCAGGTTGACTTCTACAACCGCCGCTTTGTCGCAGGCGAGCTGGAGAGCCCCAGCTTTGCCGGCATTGCCCAAAGCATGGGCGCCGAAGGCATTGTGGTGGACGACATCGACCAGGTGGGCGCGGCGCTGAAGAAAGCCATTGACCTGCAGATGAACCAGAAGAAGACCTGCGTGATCGAGATCATGTGCACCCGCGAACTGGGCGACCCGTTCCGCCGCGATGCCCTGTCCAAGCCGGTGCGCTTCCTGGACAAGTACAAGGATTACGTCTGAGCGGTCCTGCGCCCTGACCTGGGGATGGCCCCCGGGTGTGGGCGACCAAGCTGCCTCATGAGCGAACTCGACCCGCATCCACGACTACGTGCGCTGCTTGAGCAGGCACGGCAGCGAGTCGCCGGGGCCAGTGCGCCCCTGGTGGCACTGGTGCACCCTTGCGACCGCCTGGCACTGGAAGTGGCGGCTCAGATGGCAGCAACCGGCCTGGCGCGCCCCCTGCTCATCGGTGCGCGTGATCTGATTCTGCGGGCCGCCGACGACAGCGAACTGTCAATTGCTGACTTTGAGATCGTGCCCACTGGGCCCGCCGCGCCCGAAGCAGCCCAGCAGGCCACCCATCTGGCCCGTCAGGGGGTGGTGGGAGCCTTGATGAAAGGCTCGCTGCATACCGACGAGCTGATGTCGGCTGTGGTGAACAAGGAGAGCGGACTGCGCACGCAAAGGCGCATCAGCCATGCGTTTGTTTTTGACCTGCCCCGCTACCACAAGCTGCTGGCCATGGCCGATTGCGTGGTCAATATCCACCCCGATTTGCGCACCAAACGCGACATTCTCAGCAACGCCCTGGAGTTGCTGCAGCAGATCGGCATCCAGCGGCCCAAGGTGGGCATTGTGTCGGCGGTGGAGACGGTCAACCCCGCCATTCCAGCGACCGTGGATGCCCAGCAACTGGTGCAACTGGCGCATGAAGGCGCCTGGCCGGGCGCCGTGATCGAGGGCCCCTTTGGCTTTGACAATGTGATCTCGGCAGAAGCTGCGCGGATCAAGAAAATTGAATCACAAGTGGCGGGCGATGCCGACCTGCTGCTGGTGCCCGACCTGAACGCCGGCAACATGCTCTACAAGAGCTTCAATTACATCGGCGGCGGCGACTGTGCCGGGCTGGTGCTGGGTGCCAGGGTGCCGATTGTGCTCACCTCGCGCGCCGATTCGGTGCAGTCGCGACTTGCCTCGGTGGCGCTGGCGGTGCTGGCCAAACCATCACACTGAAAGCCTGAAAAGCTCTGGGCAGTTCAGTCTGGTCTGCTGACGCGTTTGCTGACGCGTGTTTTATCTCCCGGGATGGTGTTGCCGCGGCCGATTGTCGCCAGGTGTGAGCCGGCGAATTGGGAAACGTGATCGTTGTGGGCCGCAAGATCTGATCGAACTGCGGCGCAATAAGCAGGGTAAAATTTTTTGCCGACAATACTGTCAGCAAATTGCTTGCTTATCAGTCAGGCCATTTTCCCACCCTTTTTTCTCAATAATCATCATGCAGTACGTCATCCCAGTACCCCATCAAGCCACGATCGACGTGGTAGGCACAGACGCCAAGTTTCCGGTGCGCCGTATTTGGTGTGTTGGCCGCAATTACGCCGACCACGCACGTGAAATGGGCCACGATCCGAACCGCGAGCCGCCGTTTTTCTTTGCCAAGCCGGCTGATGCAGTGGTCCCTTCGGGCAGCACGATCGCTTACCCGGTTCAGACCAAAGACCTGCACCACGAGATCGAATTGGTCATCTGCATCGGAAAGGGTGGCCGCAACATCTCGCCGGACAAGGCGCTGGACCATGTATTTGGTTACGCCCTGGGCCTCGACATGACCCGCCGTGACCTGCAGAGCGACGCCAAGAAGCTGCAGCGCCCCTGGGAAATGGGCAAATCGTTTGATGAATCCTGCCCGATCACCCCGATCCAGCCGGCCACCAAAATTGGCCATCCCAAAGCCGGTGCCATATGGCTCAAG
>Ga0075472_10000202_pt1 | contig 24355 bp, 32 predicted proteins | sample DEB19_08_DNA_3_FD_77014 | JGI IMG/M metagenome (GOLD analysis project Ga0075472, IMG submission 77014) | Aqueous microbial communities from the Delaware River and Bay under freshwater to marine salinity gradient to study organic matter... | ecosystem: Environmental > Aquatic > Marine > Coastal ...
GGCTACGGCAACGGCAACGGCCACGGCGACGGCGACGGCGACGGCTACGGCCACGGCGACGGCGACGGCAGAGGCTACGGCTACGGCGACGGCGACGGCTACGGCTACGGCAACGACTACGGCAACGGCAACGGCAACGGCAGAGGCATAGGCCACGGCCACGGCACCGCACTGACCACCACAGACGGCGACGGCTGGGTGATACACATACTGACCGCACCTGCAGTAAGGACGCCCACATGATGAAGTTCGACGGCCACGGCTACGGCCACGGCTACGGCTACGGCTACGGCTACGGCGACGGCGACGGCCACGGCGACGGCCACGGCCACGGCGAAGGCGACGGCGACGGCAGAGGCGACGGCTACGGCTACGGCTACGGCTACGGCAACGGCTACGGCAACGGCCACGGCACCGCACTGACCACCACAGACGGCGACGGCTGGGTGATACACATACTGACTGCACCTGCAGTAAGGACGCCCACATGAAGTTTAACGGCTACGGCTACGGCAACGGCGACGGCTACGGCTACGGCTACGGCTACGGCTACAGCTACGGCGACGGCAGAGGCTACGGCAACGGCTACGGCTACAGCAACGGCGACGGCGACGGCGACGGCTACGGCAGAGGCAACGGCTACGGCAGAGGCAACGGCTACGGCGAAGGCTACGGCAACGGCCACGGCGACGGCCACGGCACCGCACTTACCACCACAGACGGCGACGGCTGGGTGATACACATACTGACGGCACCTGCAGTAAGGGGGAGCTTATGAAGAACGATGTAATTCGAGTGGAGTTTCGTCCAGACCACCAATGGCAGATTGAGGTCACCGCGTTCGAGCTTGATCCAGACCAGTTCGGTCTGGACAACTGGTACAAGTCGGTTGACTATATGCCTAAATGGATACAAGATAAGTTAAGAAAATTACAAATAATGCCGTCACCACCTCCAGAACACAACATCGAAGGTATCGGCCGACGCATGGGGGCTAATGTCTTCTGGGTGTATCCTGACGACTAGTAACGGAGAAGCGAATGTTTTTTAAACCGTGCAAGAGCTGCTACAAGCTGTTTTCCTATAAAGCGGGGGAGGAGTGGAAATCGCACTGTTTACCTTGTTATCTGTCAAAGCAAGGTAAAACACAGGGGCCTCGACCAAACCCGAATCTGAATGCAACTGGAATACCCGATGATATTTTGCGAAAACTAATAATCCTATGTCACCCAGACAAGCACGGGAACAGTGAACTGAGCAACGCCACGACAGCGTGGCTACTAAACCTAAAACAGAAACGCGAAGAGTGGAAGAACTACAAATAACTACTGTTATCGAGGCACCGACATGGCAATGACGCCAGAGAAAAAAGTCAAACAACGCGCAGTCGCGCAACTCAAAACAATGGGTGCGTATTACTTCTACCCAGTGACCGGGGGGTATGGATCGAGCGGGGTGCCGGACATCGTGTGCTGCCTCAACGGCAGGTTCATTGGCATCGAGTGTAAAGCTGGGAAAGGAAAGACTACGGCCCTGCAAGAAAAGAACTTGAGCGAGATACGTGCCGCCGGGGGAGTAGCACTGGTAGTGAACGAAGAAAACGTAGACCAACTAACGCAGTTACTCAAATCTGAGTAAGTTGGGCAGGCCCCCAGCCGGAGGTGGGGTAAAACACCGGCAGCGCAAGAAGAGGGCGGGTTTTCTGTCTCCCCCGCCACGTAGAGACGACGCACTGGTTGCCCGGGCGGGAACAAACCTCTGGTGCCATCGAGGAAGCGTGCTTTGATTGCGTACCGGTCTCGCCAGCGGTGAAATCTGGCGTGCTAACAATTCAACCTAGGAGCAACAACCATGAAAGCGCAAAAACGACTAAAAGCAGAAGACGTACGACACGAAGTATTCCGCCAGTTGCTTGACTTGCTCTGGGGCTACCACGGCGAAGCACTCAAGGACTTGGCCGACGAGGCAGGTATGCACTGGACAACGATATACGCTTGGCAAAGAGGGCTGACGTACGCCCCGCGCATCGACAAAATTGCAGCGGTGGCGGCGGTGCTGGGTTACAGACTGGAGTTGAAGATCAGCAGCGCAACCCCTGTGCTTCGGAGAGTGAAATGAAAGACGTTCCAGAAGGCGCGGAAAGTGCGGTCGCAGAACTGTTTAATAAGATTCTGCGCGCCATCGGCGAGTGGGAAGAAAAGATCAACAAGTCAGAGGAGTTCCGCGAGGACGTGGTGATTAACACCGCGATCAACGTGCTGTCAGTGCTGACAATGGAGTACGGCTACAAGCCTGAGTTTATTATCCACGCCGTGCTGACAAGTCTACGCATCAACGGCGCGTTCGACGACGAGCCGACTGTCCACTGAGGGGGAATGGTGATGCTCTACGAAGTGATGTGTATCGCCATGGCGATATACTGGGAAGCACGAGGCGAGCCGATAGAAGGCCAGTTCGCTGTCGGGCAGGTAATCATAAACAGGATGCACGATCCGCGCTATCCGTCAGACGCTTGCAGTGTGGTCTACGAGGGAGGCGAGGTTAGGAACGAGTGCCAGTTCTCTTTTTACTGCGATGGCAAGTCTGATCAGCCGACAGACTATGTGCCGTGGAAAGTGGCGCAGTTGATTGCTCAGGCTGTTTACGAGGGCAGGGCTGCGCCAGTGATAGGTGAGGCAACGCATTACCACGCCACGCGAGTGCGGCCTGACTGGGCGAGTACAGGGCAGGTTGTGGGCAGGGTGCATGACCATATTTTTTATAGAGGTGTGAAATGAGTGACAAACTAGGCTTGGCACAACGCGAGAAATACTGGAACGAGCGCGACATCGAGGAAAAGCTGGACGCACTGCGGGAACAGGTGCAGCAGTTGACGTACCAGCTAGGGCAGGTGTGCGGGATAGTGGAGACGCTATTGCACCACAGTCACGCGGATGGAAAGATCGTTGCTCCGATTGAGCACCGACAAAGACACGAAACATATATCCCAAACTCGTTGAGGTTTAACCATGACAAATGATCCTATGTTTATAACGCAAGTTGAGCTTGCTAACCGCTGGAGAATCAGCGAGGCGACATTGGAGCGTGATCGCTCGTTAAAGAAAGGAGTTCGCTATATGAAGATCGGAGGTTTGATCCGCTACCGATTTGAGGATGTGCTGGCGTACGAGAACTCGCGTATGCACGAGACCGAGGTGCAGAAATGAGCCAGATCGTGGCATTACCACCCAAGGTGGACGACAGTTGTGTGCAGGTGCTTGATGAGGCGCTGGCCGCTGCCAAGCGCGGTGATATTGTGCGCGTAGGAATCATCATGCGCCGTACAGCAGGGGAGTGGTCGACAGCGTTCTCGGCCAGTGACGACTCTGCGCAGGATGCAGGCATGCTGCTGGAGCTTGCCGTGCGGCGACTCGGGTTTGCGTTCAGAAAGGAGGGGGAGTCATGACACGCGATGACATTATCCGCATGGCGCGAGAGGCTTGGGGTTTGGAGTTTATACCCGAGTCGGATGTACCGAAACTGGAACGATTCGCAAACCTTGTCGCGATCAAAGTGGCCGCGAGTGAGCGCGATTGGATGCGGGAAACAAACATCAAGCTGATCGCCGAGGCTGTTTCCGCCGAGCGTGAGGCGTGTGCGAAGGTGTGCGAGGACATGGACGACGAATACAAGGGCGAGGATGTGTTAGCTACTTGGTGCGCCAAGGCAATCAGAGATCGAGGTGTGAAATGAGAAGATACCGCGCTGAACTAAAACAAAGCTCGATCTTATGCTTCTTGTATTGCGTTCGCTGCGGGGATGGCACGCGTGTGCTATATGAGGGCTCTAAATCTCAGTGTGACGCTGTTGCGGCCGAACTTGAGACCGCATTCAGGGATGGCGAATTTGTCGCCACCTCCGCACAGCAGGCGAGGGTGATGGCGCTGGAGGAGGCGTTGCGGTCGATACTGGGCTGGAGGGAGCTGCGATCTGGCGCGGGAGAAATACCGATAGTCAGAATTGAAGAAATAGCTCGCGAAGCACTGAGCGCCACGGCGCGGGAGGGTTGAAAATGGGCGGAAAATGTTCCACGCAAGAATGCGATCAATCACGAGCAAAGAGACATAATGCAAGGCCGATCAGCTGCGACCAAGTTGCGTGGATGCTGGATGCAATAGGGCGATATATTCCAAGAGACAGCCACCCTAGAGTAAGTCGCGCCAGAGACATGCAGATGTATGGTTTGCTGTATGAGCTGATGGATGTTGCAAACCTGAGATTCGAGGATGATTCAGCACGTTGGAACGGGACGCCAAACGAAGCCCGAGACTATGGGCTGATAACCAACTACTGCCCGTGGTGCGGCGGGAGGCCGGATAGAGTTCACGCAGAAAAGGAGCCAACATGAGCGAAGAAATCAAGCCGGTGGCAGTGATAAAGCACGAATTCGGGGTCGCACCGATTCATCTTCCTGACGGAACAAAACTCTACGCCATCCCCGCCACCCACAGGATAGTGCCGGTGGAGTTGCTGGAGCGCTGTTCACGAGAGTTTCAATCAATGGAAGGGACAGAGCTTGCATACCCAGAACACGCTTCAGCAGTGCAGTGCTACCACGAACTACAAGCCATCATCGACAAGGTGCCGACATGAGCGAATTCATAGGACTGACCTTTGAAGAGGTCGAAGAGATCATCAAGAACAATATCAAGATCACCGACCCGAGGCTGTACGAAGGGGTCTTCGGCGTAGCGGTGGACATTGAAATGGCCCTCAAGGAGAAGAACACATGACAGCGCATTACTTGTTCGCCAAGTGGTCACGACGCGGCGAAGTGGAACGAATTATCTACAACATCATCGGCACCGACGATTTCACTCGCGCGGATGTGGTGCGTCTCGCACTGGAGCAGGGAGGGGTGCTGTCCAAGCTGCAAACCAAGTCCCGCCGTGCTGCAGTGGACGACGCCATAATCGAGATGCGAAACTTCAAGCGCGTGGAAATTACCCGTCCAGCAGGCGGGCGCGGCGAGGCCCACATCTACCGATGCGTGGAGATACCCGAGGCAGAGGATACTTTCCCCGTGCCGGATCGCCCGGCATCCACGATGACAATCCGCGAAGAACTGATTGCAAGGCTTGCTTGTGCGATGGTAGGCAACCCGGAATTCTACGGCGCCAACCGCCCCCTTGATCTGGTGACCAAGATCAACACCTGTGCCGTTGAGCACGCCGACGCGCTGATAGCAGCGATGGAGAAAAGCAAATGAAATGTATTCTTTTTGGTTGCTTGAATGACGCGCCATTCGGCGGCTTTTGCCAAGAGCACAACACTAACCGTAACTGGCCGGAGTATCAGGCTGTTGGTTGCATGGGAGATGCTCCGACGGTGAAAATAACAACCCCCACCGCTGACGAAATACTAACGACCGCTGCCGGGCATCTGAAAGATCGTGCGGTCACCTACGACCAGCCGCAGGGTGAGCGCAGCATGGGCAAGACGGTAGCCATGTTCAACACGTTGACCGAGCATGGGCTGACGGAAGAACAAGGCTGGCTGTTCATGGCCTGCCTGAAAATGGTACGCGCACAGGCGGGCAGATACCGTGCCGATTCCTACGAAGATGGCGCGGCATATTTTGCCTTGGCCGGAGAGAGCGCAGCACAGGAGCGGGTATGAGATTCAAGAAACTCACCCCCACGGCGACCACGCCGACACGCGGGACACCCGGCGCGGCCGGGCTTGATCTGTACTCAGACACCGAGTGTCTGCTGGTGAATTACGCCACGACGATGGTCGGCACAGGGGTTGCTGTAGAGATTCCCGAGGGCTACGTGGGGCTGGTGACGGTGCGCTCCAGTCTCGGCAAAGCCGGGGTGTCGTTGGTCAATGCCGTCGGCGTCATCGACTCCGACTACCGGGGAGAGATCATGCTGGCGCTGATCTACTCTGCCAGTGTCGGCGGGCACTACGTGCACCGTGGGAGTCGCATCGGCCAGCTGGTCGTCGTGCCGGCTCCGCTGTTTGATCTGCAGGAAGTGGACGAGCTGTCTGAGACAACACGAGGCACCGGCGGTTTCGGGAGCACTGGAAGATGAACGACGACATTGAAGAACAGTTGGTTGATAAACAGACCATTGATCGCAATGCGTTGGACGAAGCCATCAAGAAGTTTCTCGCCAAAGGCGGGAAGATCACGCAAGTACCTGCCGGGGTCACCACCCTCGGCGCTATCGCTGACCACGAGGCTCGGCGCAAATTGGAAAGAATAAAGAACTTTGGAGATAAGGGATGAACGAAAAATTTAACGTAATGCTCGACTTGGAGACGCTGGACACTAAGAGCACAGGGGTCATCCTGTCCATTGGGGCAGTGATGTTTACGCCGCGTGGGACAGGCCCAGAGTTCTACCGCACAATCGACGCGCAGTCGGCCATCGACGCCGGGCTGACCGTATCAGGCGGCACCTTTATGTGGTGGATGAAGCAGAGCAAGGAGGCCCGCAAGGCGTTGTTCATGAACAATATCCCGCTGGAAGATGCGCTGCAGGACTTCTCGGAATTTCTCAACACCTACTCGGAGCCAAAGGAACTGTGCGTGTGGGGCAACGGCTCCGATTTTGACAACGCCATGCTGGCCCACGCCTACAACAAGCTGAAGCTCCCGGTACCTTGGCAGTTCTGGAACAACCGCTGCTACCGCACAACGTGCGATCTTCTCAACGACCGCATCCGACCGCAGGAAGGCGTCCCGCACAACGCGCTGGACGACGCCAAGTCACAGGCCAATCATCTGGTGCAACTGTTCAAGGCGCGGGCGGTGTGGTGATGCAGATCGTGGTCGACGTTGAATGCTATCCAAACTACTTCCTTGCCATGTTCCGCAGGGATGATGGAAAGTTTCGGGCATTCGAGAAATATGATGGGCACCCTCTTGATAGGAAGGCAATGCTCGCCCTGATGCTGACGGAAGGTGTGGAGCTGGTGTCATTCAACGGCAACAACTACGACATTCTGATGTGCCGATTGGCCCTCGCAGGGGCACCTAACGACGAACTGAAGGACGCGTCAGACGACATCATCCTGAACGAGCTGCGCCCGTGGCAGTTCTACCGCAAGTATGAGGTGAAGGAGATCGTGTACAACCACGTCGACCTCATTGAAGTGGCAGTTGGGCAGGTTGGCTTGAAGATTTACGGCGGCAGGCTGAGCACGAAGCGGCTACAAGACCTGCCGTACAACCCTGACATGAAGCTGACCCGAGAGCAGATGATCGAGGTGCGGGAATACTGCAAGAACGACACACAGGTCACGGCCGAATTGGCTGAATATCTGGCCCCGCAGATCGACCTGCGCCGCGCTATGAGTAAGCAGTACGGGGTTGACTTGCGATCCAAGTCAGATGCGCAGATTGCAGAAGCCGTGCTCAAGGCTGAGTACACGCGCCTCGTTGGAGAAGACCCTCCCAAGACCGAGATTCGCTACACCACGTTCAAGTACGAGCCGCCGGAGTACGTGCGCTTCCAGACGCAGCAGTTGAAGGATTGCTTCGACACTATCTGCTCTGCCGATATGGTCATCCAGAAAACAGGCCACGTCAAAATGCCGGCTCAGATCGAGAAGATGGTGATCACTATCGGTGGCAATCAGTACAAGATAGGTATCGGCGGGCTGCACTCACAAGAGTCCAGTGTTGCACACTTCAGCGACGATGATGTGGTGCTGATAGACCGTGACGTGACCTCTTACTACCCCAACCTCATGCTCAACATGGGGATGTCCCCGCCGTCTTTTGGTAAGTACTTTGAACCAGTGTACCGGGGTATTCTGGAGCGCCGCGTGGAGGCAAAAGCGAACAAGGATTCCGTCACTGCCGACGCCCTCAAGATCGTTCTCAACGGCACGTTCGGCAAAACCTCAAACAAGTACAGCTTGTTGTACAACCCGAGGATGATGATACGCACAACTCTGACGGGCCAGTTGTCGCTTCTGATGCTGATTGAGATGTTGGAGCTGTGCGCGATCCCAGTGGTGTCGGCGAACACCGACGGCGTGGTGATGAAGTGCCCGCGTGACAAGCTGGGGTTGCTGGAAAAGATCATTGCCAAGTGGGAGAAGGTCACCAACCTCACCACGGAGGAAACCCGATACAAGGCGCTCTACTCCCGCGATGTGAACAACTACATCGCCATCAAGGAGGACGGCAAAGTGAAGGCAAAGGGCGTATACGTCGAGAGCCACCACAGCCGACCGGGTATAGCCAAGAACCCTCAGAATGAGATATGTTCGTTCGCAGTGATTGAGCGGTTGACCTCTGGGAAGTCTATCAAAGAGACCCTTCTCGGGTGCCGTGACATCCGTAAATTTTTGACCCTGCGTACCGTGAACGGCGGTGCCGAGAAGCCCGGCTATCAGTTGGGTAAAGTCGTGCGCTGGTACTACGCCAAGGGCGAGGACGGGGTGATCACCTACCGCACCAACGGGAACAAAGTGCCACGCTCTCGCGGGGCCAAGCCGCTGATGGACTTGTTGGATGACTTCCCAACAGACATTGATTACAAGTGGTACGCCAAAGAGTGTGTAGAGATTCTGATGGACATCGGCGCTGTGCCGAGACCTGAGTTGCCCAAGATTCCGCGCAAGAATTCCAAAGCGTGGAACGAGCTGGTGGTGACCGGAAAAATCGAAGAAAACGACGAAGGTAAATGGGTGTGGGTATGAAGAAACCAACGTGGTCGTTCAGTGCCATCAAGCTGTTTGAACAGTGCCCGAGGAAGTACTACCACCTCAAGATCAAGAAGGACTTCAAGGACGAGCAGAACGACGCTGCGCTGTACGGTGAGCAGTTCCATGAGGCCGCCGAGTTCTATGTGTCGGAGAAGGCAGAGCTGCCCAAACAGTTCGGATTCGCCAAAAAGGCACTAGACAAACTCAAGGCACTCCCCGGGAAGAAGTACTGCGAGTACGAGATGGGCCTGACCGAAGACCTCGAAGCGTGCGCAATCGACGACCCGAAAGTGTGGTGGCGTGGCATCGCCGACCTCAGTATCATCGATGGGACAAAGGCAAAAGTGCTCGACTACAAGGCCGGCAAGAGCGCCAAGTACGCAGACACAGACCAGCTGGAGCTGATGGCACTGGCGACGTTCAAGCACTTCCCGCAGGTGCAGGAAGTCGATGCGGCGCTGTTCTTTGTGATAGCGAAAGCGTTTATACGCCGTGAGTACAAGCGTGACGAAGCACCGGGACTTTGGGCCAAGTGGCTCAAGCGGTACGGCCGGATACTGACCGCGATTGACACCGGGGTGTGGAACCCCAAGACATCAGGGCTATGCAAAAAGTACTGCGTAGTACTGAGCTGCCCGCACAACGGGAGGAACATGTAATGCCAAGTTCAAAGAACTACGTGCGTGACTACAAGCAAGAAGCCAAGACCGCCAAGGCCCGTGGTGAACACGAAGACCGCATGGAGCGCCAGCGGGCTCGACGTGCGATTGACAAGACCGGTGTTGACCGAAACGACAACGGCATCGCCGACCGGCGTGAGGGCAAGGATGTGTCTCACAACAAGATGATGAAGAACGGCGGCACTAACGCCGACGGGTACAAGCTGGAGTCCCCCAGCAAGAACCGCAGCCGAAACGGCCACAAACCGAAAAAGAAGTAAGGGTCACAATGCAGATTTACGACAACAAGGCCGTGCTGCTGCGCGTGCGCAACCCGCAGCAGATACTCAACACTATCCCCAAGAGCAAGCAGCTGCCAGACGGGCGCGTCGCAGTAAACTGGGGGCTCGAAGAGATGCAGGTGTTGAAGAACATCGGCGTCAAGAAAGTCCCCTCGCCCATCAACCGCTCTTACAACTGGCCCGGGCTTTACACCCCGTTTGCTCACCAGCGCACTACGGCTGAGTTTCTGACCCTGCACCGCCGAGCCTTCTGCTTCAACCAGCAAGGCAGCGGGAAGACCGCAGCTGCTGCGTGGGCGGCCGACTATCTGATTACCGCAGGGATCATCCAGCGCGTGCTGGTGGTGTGCCCGCTGTCCATTATGGACGTTGCGTGGCGATCAGACTTCTTCAAGACCATCATGCACCGTAAGGTGGATATTGCCCATGGCAGCGCAGCAAAGCGTAAAGCCGTGATAGAGAGCGATGCTGAGTTTGTTATCACAAATTACGACACCGTGGTGAACTCACTTGACGACCTCAAGTACGGCCGATTCGACCTTATCATCTGTGACGAGGCCACGTACCTCAAGAACGTGCAAACAAAACGCTGGAAAGCTCTGCGACAGTTGGTCGGGCCGGACACATGGCTGTGGTTAATGACAGGCACCCCGGCAGCACAGTCTCCAGAGGATGCCTACGGGCTGGCAAAACTCGTGAACCCACTCGGAGTGCCGAAGTATTTCACCGGATTCCGCGACCTCGTGATGTACAAGCTGACACAGTTTAAGTACGTTCCCAGACCGGACGCCAAAACGATTGTGCATGAAGCACTGCAGCCGGCAATACGCTTTACCAAAGCGGAGTGCATGGACTTGCCCGACATGGTGACAATCAAACGGCGCGTCGAACTGACACCGCAGCAAACCAAGTACTACGAGATCATGAAAAGGAAGATGATTATCGAGGCAGCGGGTGAGCAGGTGACAGCCGCTAACGCAGCGGTAAAGCTGGGAAAACTCCTCCAGATTTCGGCCGGAGCGGTGTACAGCGAAGACGGTGAGACGGTGGAGTTCGACATCACCAGTCGATACAACGTGCTGATGGAGGTGATTGCCGAGACAGAGAACAAGGTGCTGATCTTTGCCCCTTTCCGTAGCGTCATCGAGGTGCTCGCCAATCAGCTGAACAGCGACGGTATCAGCACCGAGATCATCAATGGGGGCGTAAGCCCTGCCAAACGCACGGACATCTTTCAACGCTTTCAGACCACGGACAGCCCCCGAGTTCTCGTGATACAGCCGCAAGCTGCGGCGCACGGGGTGACGCTCACGGCGGCGGACACAGTTGTATGGTGGGGCCCCACTTCATCCGTGGAAATATACGAACAGGCCAACGCTCGGGTGCATCGCTCAGGACAAAAGAACAAGTGCACCGTGGTGCATCTGCAAGGGTCGGGGGCGGAAGTTCATGTGTTTTCTATGCTGGAAAACAAAGTCAGCGTCCACTCAGAAATGATCAATTTATATAAAAAAGTGCTTGCGTAGTAAAAATAAGGGTAGTACAGTGGGTAGCACAAACAACCACTGGAGGCCGAGATGTCTGCCGAAAAAACCGTTGAGACTGAAGACCCAAAGCTGACCAAACTGGTTCGGGTCTATCTCAAAATGAAAGAGAAGAACGACGAGCTGACCGCCGCGTATAAAGACCAAACCAAAGAACTTGCAGATCAAATGGCGCTGGTAAAAAACGCGTTGCTGGAGTACTGCAAGGAGCACGGTGTGGAAGGCGCACGCACCAAGTCTGGCCTGTTCTACCGCACCACCTCAACAAACTACTGGACGAATGACTGGGCGTCGATGCACGCTTTCGTGCTTGAGCACCAAGTTCCAGACTTGCTTGAGAAGCGCCTGCACCAAGGCAACATGAAACAGTTCTTGGAAGAGAACCCCGACGTGTTGCCGCCCGGCCTCAACACCGAAACGAAATACCAGATTAGCATTCGGAGAAAGTGATGAATAGCAACAACCTTATCAGGATCGGCGAGCTGGCGGAACGCCTGCAAGTTTCCACGGTTACCATAAGAAACTGGATGGAAAGCGGTGTCATACCAAAGAGTTCGTACATTGCTGTTCCCGGCGACAATCGAACCACATACCGGTTTGACTATGATAAGGTACGCGACCACCTTAGCGCCGACAATGCCGAAGGGCGCAAACAACTTGAACTCGACTTGTAACAACCAAACCAAAACGCAGAGGATAGTATGAGCAACGTAACATTGTTTGAAGGCAAGAAATTCAAGCTGCCAGCCATGCCGGCAGGCTTTGAAGACAGCATCACTAAGACCATCGCAGGCGGTGGCAGCGGCGGCGCGGGTAACCGTCGAATCTCTATCAAGGGTAAGGCGTTTCGTCAGGTGGTGAACGGCGAAGAAGTCTACGTCAGTGAAGATCGCGCACTGGATGTAATTCTGGTGAACGCTGCGCCGGTGTCCCGTCAATACTACGAAGGGGCGTACGACCCCAAAGCACAAGCTGTTCCCCCCACCTGCTGGTCCTCTGATACTCAGAAGCCAGACGCAGCTGTGCCGGAAGACCAGCGCCAGAGCGACAAGTGCATGACCTGCCCAAACAATATCAAGGGTTCCGGTCAGGGCGAGTCCCGTGCGTGCCGATTCTCCCAGCGCGTTGCAGTGCTGCTTGATGGTGAAGTTGAGAAGAAAGAGGTGTACCAGCTGCAGCTCCCTGCCACCAGCGTGTTCGGCGACGGCAAGGACGGCAAGATGGGCCTGCAGGCATACGGCAAGTTCTTGGCCGCAAACTCTGTGCACGCTATTTCCGTGGTCACCCGCATGAAGTTCGATGTTTCCAGCGAACAGCCTAAGCTGTCCTTCAGCGCGGTGCGCCCGTTGGATCAAGAAGAGCTCGAAATCGCGCTGGAGATGCGTGACTCCAAGGAAGCCAAGGACGCTATCACGATGACTGTCGGTGCGTTTGACGGCGACAAAACCTCCGGGTCTTCCGCAAAGCCTGCGGCCAAAAAGGCTGCCCCGGTAGTTGAAGACGATGAAGAAGCGCCTGCGCCGAAAGCCAAGAAGAAACCTGCCCCGGTAGTCGAGGAAGATGAAGACGAAGCGCCAGCACCGAAGAAGAAAGCTGCTCCGGTGGTTGAGGAAGACGACGAGCCGGTGGTGCGCAGCTCCAAGAAGCCCGTGCCAAAAGACGAACCCGCGGGTGAGCTCGACGACTTGCTGGGTGAGTGGGACGACTAATCCCAAATAGACTGTGCATACTTTAGGCGGGGGCGCTCCGGCGCCCCTTGTCGTCTCTAGAGATCGCTGGTGGGATATGGGCGCACTAAAATTCTTAGAACATGTGCTCGCCGAGGGGCAGCACTACTGCATATTTGCCGTCAAGGCCGGTCAAAAGCAGCTCACGCAAAAGTTCTTTTCGTCTCTTGCAGACATGGGGGAATACGCACAGGAGCTTGATGAAACCGACCACGACGTGTACTTCGCGTTGGCGTCTTTTCTTTCCGAGGGTAAACGTACCGCGGATAACGCAGAGAAGCTGCGCTCGTTTTTTCTTGATCTGGACTGTGGCAAGGACAAAGGCGACAAAGGTTTTCCGACACAGCAAGCGGCGGTAAAGGCCGTGCGCGTGTTCTGCCAAACACACCAGCTTCCGAAACCCACGATGGTGAACTCCGGTCGCGGGCTGCACGTGTACTGGGCAATGGACGAGGACATGCCGAAGAGGGAGTGGCACCCGCTCGCGCTTCGCTTCAAGCAAATGTGCATGAACCACGGGCTTAACATTGACCCGGTTGTACCGGCTGACTGCGCACGGGTGCTGCGCTGCCCGGGGACACGTAACCATAAGGACAGCCCGCCGAAGAACGTAGCGGTGCTTGCGGATTTAGAGCCGGCGATGTCGCTGGATAAGTTCAAAGCGATTCTGGATCACTACGTGCCAGAAGGCGAGGTGCCGCCGAAGAAGGCGCGTACAAACGCAGCTGACCCCATGATGGCGTCCCTGATGGGAAATGCCACCAGCCGATTCAAAACCATTCTTGAGAAGAGCGCCAAGGGGCGCGGCTGCCTGCAACTGGTCAACATCACAACAAACCAAGCAGACGTCGAAGAGCCGCTGTGGCGTGGCGGGCTGTCTATTGCGGTGAACTGCGTGGACGGCGACAAAGCTATTCACATTATCTCTCGCAAGCACCCGAAGTACGACCCGGAGGAGACTCAGAAGAAAGCCAAGCTGACCGCAGGCCCCTATCACTGCGCGACATTTGACAGCATGAACCCCGGGCTTTGTGATAAGTGCCCCAACAACGGCAAACTGACGTCGCCGATTCAGCTGGGCAAGGAGATTATTCGGGCGCAGGACGAAGATAACGTTGTGTTTGACCGCCCTGAGCAGATGAAGACTGTTGAACTGCAGGCGTACACAATACCTAAATACCCTGCCCCTTACTTCCGCGGAAAGAACGGCGGCGTGTACATCGAGACCGAGAACCGGGAAGGGGATGCAGTTGAAATGCTGGTGTATGAGCACGATCTGTATGTTCTGCGACGCGTGGAAGACCCCGAGGAAGGCGCGTCAATTGTGATACGGGTGCACCTGCCGTATGACGGAGTGAAAGAGTTTACGGTGCCTATGTACGCGGCGACGGCTCGGGACGAGCTGCGAAAGTACCTGTCGAGAAACAGCGTGGCGGTTGCCACAACCGCACACTGGGAGGCATTAATGAGTTACGTTATAAAATGGGTCTCCAATCTGGAGCACACTTCCGCTGCGGACTTGAGCCGCAGACAATTCGGCTGGACTGACGATGAGTTTTCCAGCTTTACGCTGGGTCGCGCCCGCGTGCTGCCGGACCGTGTGGAGCTTAACGCACCATCGAGCAAGACGTCCCACTTCTTCCCAATGTTTGAACCGCAGGGGGCTATGGACGAATGGAAGAATAATTTGGAGTTCTTCAACAAGCCGGGGTTTGAGTCGTACCAATACATTATTGGCACAGCATTCGGCTCTGTGTTGACCAAGATGACAGCTATCAAGGGGTCAATCTTCCACTTTCACACCAAGGACTCAGGTTACGGTAAGACCACGGCGCTGCTGGCAGCCGCCAGTCTGTGGGCCGACCCGGCGAAGTTCGTGAAGTTCGAGCGTGATACTTACAACGACAAGATGAACTACGCAGAGGTCATCAAGGACTTGCCGCTTTATTGCGACGAGTTGACCAATATGCACCCGAAGGACACCAGCGATTTTATCTACCAGATTCCCAGCGGTAAGCAGCGCGGCCGATTGGCCCAAGGTGCTAACTCATCCCGCTGGCGCGGGGACCCATGGAGCTTCATCTGCGTCACAACCGGCAACGCCAGCCTCATCTCCAAGGTGAACTCCTACAAGGACGCACCGAAGGCAGAGATGCAACGTGTGCTGGAGTTCTCTCCGCAGAAAAAGAACCTTGCCAAGCACGACACCGATGCGCTGGCAAAATCCATCGAGCTGCACTTCGGGCACGCGGCGATACCGTACCTGCAGTACATCATGAACAACGTCGACGAAATCCAGAAGCTGCTGGTCAGCGTTCAGATGAGCATCGATGCCCGTGCCGGGCTCACTGCGCAAAACCGATTCTGGTCAGCGCAAGCTGCGTGCGTGATTACAGGGCTACTGATTGCCAAGCGCCTCAAGTACATAAAATACGATGTCAAAGCGCTGATTGACTGGGTGGTGAACTACCTGCGCGAGTACAAGGAAGAAGACGTCAATATGTACAACCACGACGCCACGCAAGTGGTCAGCGACTATTTCTATGCCAACGTGAACGACTTCCTGCGAATCCGGGATTCAAGCGACGGCCGTGCCGATAATAGTAGTCGGGCAGATGTGCTGGACCATCTGGTTGTGCCGGAAGCAATGCCTCGCGTCGCGCTGCTCGGCCGGTTGGAGACCGACAGCAACACGCTGTACTTGATGCCAAAGCCTTTCAGGGCATGGTGTGCAGACAGACAGATCGACTATAACGGGGTGATTCGAGAGCTGCGCACCATGCCGTGCGGCGCGAAGGTGGTTTCCAAGCGCATGGGTAAAGGCACAAAGTTGAATCTGCCGCCGGTGAGCGTGCTTATGCTGCAGGGAGCGTCGTGGCTTAGCGACGCAGGGACTGAAGATGAAGTCGTCAATAACGCCCAGAAAACCGAGGAAGAATGAGCACCGCGGGGTTGCCATGGACTTGGCCCCCGACGGTTTACGCATGGTGGTGAACTGGAAAACCTTTGACCCCGGATGCTCCGTGTTCGTCCCTTGCATTGACATGGTGGAAGCCGTGGCGCAGTTTTACGAGATTGCACAAAGCAAAGGCTGGGTCTGCGATCACCGCTGCCGGGTGGAGAATAAACTGCAAGGGGTTCGATTCTGGCGACTGGCCTGATAGACTTGCCACGGTTGTTACTTACGGAACCCCGGCAGACAAACTCCCTTAATGCTGCCGGGGTATTTTTAGAAGCCCCAATCCTCTGCTCTTTCCAGCGTAGCGTCACGGACTCTGGCATCGGGCAACCTGCCCATGACCATGTCTCTAGTGTTTCTGTCTCGACCGCGGACTGACTGCCGCAACCCTTCAGACGTTATAGCCCACTCGGGGTACCGCTGGTTGAACTCAATGATCTTCTGCATCGCTTGCGCAACACCGGAGGAATCCCCCACTCGGTATGCGGTATAGACCGCTTCGTACAGGCTCGTTCTGCGGCTCTTGATCCGACGCTCTGCATTGGAATCGGCGACGTTGAAGTCCATGGCTCGTGCGTAATCGGCAGGGGCGAAACCCAGCGCCTGCGCCAGTGCGCCGAACGGGTTGACCTCTGTAACAGCGTCACCGCGCAGCGTCTCTATGGCACCTTCAGACAAGAAGCGCACGGACTTGAATATGTTGGAGAACGACGCCGGGAGCATACTTTCAACCCCTCGCTGAACTTCGCCGTCTGCCAACAACTGTGCGCCTCGATAAGCCCTGCTGATGGAACCGTACGCCGGACCACCAAAGTGCGCCATTACAATATCCGCCAGCGTCGCGTCATTCGGCAGGTTGGAGTCCCGGATCAGCAGATTTGTCATCTCCATTCGGCCGGCCACGTTGGCGTTGAACAGGAGGTTCGGGATACCTTCCACGACGATCGGGTCCAAGTTTGTGCGCAGGAAGTTGTCCAAGGAGTTGTCCTCATCCTCTTCCCCGAACATCGCACCATAGATGGCCCACAAGCCGGCAACTGCCCCCATCATCGGCATCCCTTTGACACCGACCAGCGCAGCTGAAGTCAACATGGTCCACGCTGCAAACTTTCTGGCGGCCTTGCGTACATCGGGGTCGTCATTCAGGGTGGCGTCGTATGCGGTCTTTGTTTGCAGGTACATCTGCAGCGCGGCAAACCGGCGATACATGAACGCAATCCGGGCAATATCATTCTGCTGGAACCGGGCACCGGTCACTGCCGTTGACCCGCCGTTGAGCAGCAGGCTCATGTCCATGGCTTTCTGTGCTGCCTCTACCATTTGCTCCGCGGTGGGATTCGCGCCGAACTCGGACAGCGCCAAGTCGTATGCCGTTTTCAGGCCCGTCTCTCGCTTGAACCGCTCACTGGCGTTCATCATGAAACCCATACGCGCTGACCATTTGGACAGACGATTACTCTCACCAAACTCGGCCGATTCAGACAGTTCGGAGTACCGCTCGGAGTGCCCGGCCTCTCGCAGTTTGTCCACCAGCGGCTTAAGGTAGCCGTACTTCTTCTGCTGCGCTGGATCGTTGAAGTCGATGTTCAGCATCGACGGTATGGTCTTCCTTCGCACCATGTCGCGGTTTTTCACGCCAAGCGTGTCCAGCGCTTCCTTGAGTGCGTCGCCTTCCAACCCTTGCGTCACCAGTGTTTCCACGTCAGCGGTTGTGCCCATGCCGAGTATGTCTTTCGCCGCTGCCATCATGGCACGGTGAGTCTTTCTGAACCCGTACGTCTTCGTCAGGTAAGGGCCAGTGACCAGCACAAGTGACGACATATCAACTATCGCAGAAGACACGTTGAAGCCCAGCGTCCAGCCGTATGTGCCGGTTGTGAACAGATTCGACCACCAGCTTTGACTGGGGTTTGCTGCGTACTGCGCGCGTTTCTCGACATCTTCGACGATGGACAGTGCCGTCGGGTCGTTGATAACGTTCTCTCTAGCAGCCTGCATATCACGCAGCTCTTTATTCAATTTGGCACCGTACTCCAAATTGATTAGCTTGCGGCCGAGACCGACGGTACCCTCTTGGAAGGCCCAGAACGGATCGCGCACATAACCTGCGATCTCTTTTCTTGACGCCAACCGCTCCATGACCGCGTTTGTCGGTGACATCGCCACGCCAAGGGTCATCACGGATTCGATAAGAGCTTCGTCGGCTTTACCTTCTTTAAGTGTAGTGACGAGCTTCCCAAGGAAGCTGGACGGAACCACGCCGTCGAATGTCTGCAGATTTGCACCCAAGAACGGCTTGATGTCTTTCTCGCTAACCCCGTCTTCGATGAGCTGCTGTTGACGAGCTGCCAGATCGTTGGGGTTCGTGAATATCTCAAACGCGGGCTCACCGTTTTTATCGGTGTACTTGAGCATGTGCTTGCCGCTTGGGCGAAGCATCGGTGCATAGCCTTCCAGCGGACCCTTTTCGCGCATCTGTTCGGTGAACGCGTTCCTGACGCGGGTAGCCATATCTTTGTCTTTTGTTTCGGCGTATACCCGATCAAACACCTGTTGAGAAATTTGCTTGAACTGACGGTTATGGATAGCCCGCATCTGCCGATAGATTGCCTGCCCACTCGGCCCAAGGGCGTCAAAGTGCTTCTTCAGCTTGCGGTATGCAGCGAGTTTCTCGGCGTTACCGGCGTAGTCACTTTCCTGCTTAGTCAGGTCAACTCGTGCATGAGACCCGCCAAAGTACAGCTCGGTCATCGCCGCGTACTTATCAGGGTTCTTTACTTTCCAGTCCCCCATCCGAGAAATTTGGGCTGTGATGGAGTCGACAAACTCACGCATTGCCCCCTCGAACTTGACAGCAGTCTCGGTGTAACGCTTCATGGCGTCGGCAAATGGCACGTACGCCGCGCCTTTTTTTCGCATATACGACTGCACATAATCATTAAGCGCCGGCAAAGGGAGACCCCATGTCAGAACTTTTCTTGCAGCATTTGAGGTGGCTGCCCCAGCAGTGGTCCCCATCACTTTGGCAATGGTTTCGCGCACCGGCTTCGACTTCATTGGCTTGGAGGTGGAGTTAAGCTGTGCGCCCTGCACATTCAGGAAGCGCACGTTGGCTGCGGGGGTCTGGTCAGTAAGAGCCTGCTCGGCTGCTTGCCACACTTTGTCTTGCTGCACTGCCAAGTCTTTTGTCAGGTCGAGGATTTCTTCCAGCGGTCCACGTTGCTGGATGCCGAGGATGTTCTTCACGAAGTCGACGAATGAGTCCCAGTAGGACTTCTTGGCGCCCTTGAGGTTGCGGCTCTTGAGCTCGACTTGGAACTTAGGGTTTGTCAGTGCCTCGGCGACGAACTCGTACACATTTGTCAGCCCGTAAGTGTCGGCCTCCGGTGTGGCGGCCTTGTACGCGTCGAACATCTCTTTCAGGCGTCTGCCGGCCGGTACCCCCCGGGCAATACCATTTACAGTCGCAGCGTGAATGAACTCGTGCACAAACGTCTGCGCAACCGATTCGGCTCGTGGGTCGAGATAGATCGCCTCGTCACCCTTGGACGGGTGCACGTACTCGCCGACGACGCTCGGGTCATCGTAGCGCTTGGAAATCACAGGCACATTGATGTTCGGCGCGACGCGCAGCATCTGAGCGGCCATGTCTCGCAGCGCTTGCGGGAGGTCTTTGTCCTGTGTGATCGCACGCAGTATTTGCGCCGGAGTCGCGCCCTGCTCGACCAGCTGCATGATTCGCTGGTTAGCTGGGATGCTGGCGGCCTCTTCGCGTTTTGGCTGTACGGCGTTGAGGGCGGGACCTTCGATCTGCGCAACAACCCGGTTGTACGTTTCAGGGTCAGACGTTCTGAGATTGCCCAGCCACTGCGTGGCTTTTCCCTTGGCCGGCATGTCGTCCAGCTGCAGCTCTTTCGCAGCGCTTCGGATGTCTTGGTCCGGGTACGTCGCTTGTGCCGGCTCCGCCGTGGCGATAGGCGCAGTTTCTACCGGGGCTTCGGGGGGTGTGGTAGTTTCCACAGCGGGAGCGGGCGCGGTTGCCCCGGCACCTATAGTTTTTGGGTCCCCACCTCGTGCAACGTACCGAATAGCCGACACCGCAGTGGTAGTTGGCATGGCCTCGATGTTAAGCCCAGCGGCTTCAATCTCCTTAAGGGCGAAAAACACATCTTGTTGAGGTGTTTCTGATAACGCTGAATAAAGCCTAGCCAAATCTAGCCGCTTAGCTGGCGTCATAGGCGCAACTTCCGCTGCGGCGGCTTCTTCTGCGGGCGTGACGGTTTCTACCGGGGCCGCAGGGGCTTGGGCGGCTTCCTCAACAACGACAGGCGCAGTTTCTACCGGGCCACGAGCGCGAGAATACTGAACACCCTCCCGTATAGCGGGAGGTTCGTTGTACACAAACATCGGTTGATCAAAATCTTTGTTTGCCCATACCGCTTCCACAGTGTTCTCTGGAGCAATGGGTGGGGCTTCTGCCGCGGGGGCCGCCTCTTCAACAACTGGCGCAGCCACAGGAATACTATCCGCTACAGCAGTGACCGCCGCAGCAACCTCTGGCGTCACGTTGGTGTTCTTGGCAAACGTCGTCAGCTCGGCTTTCACCTTCGCTGCGTCGGGGTTTCCTTTTACGCGCTTTCGCACTGGGGCAGCTTTGGGCACGCCTGCTTTGTCCAGATCGGCGTCGGTGAGCGGCGTGAACATGTCCAGCTGCTCCTGACCTTGCAGTTCCGCTGCCTCAGCGTCCTCCTCACGTAGTGCGAGATCGTTTTCTTCTTGTGCCTGCCGGCGAGCCATTGCGGCCGCAACCATTTGCTCATCGCTGGTCGCTGCTTCAAGTTCTTCCGGGAAGAGATCGCCAGCTTGCTGCTGCTCCTCGGTCAGAGTTGTCGGTTCTTCCGCAGGAGGTGGTGCCCCAGCAGCCGAACGGTCCTTTACAAACAGGTCGAACAGACCTTGCACAAGTCCGCCTACCCCAGCGCCGTAACCGAAAGACTCGCCGGTTCCAACAAACACACCCTGCTCTGGGTCATAAAGGCCCTTCTCGATGAGGTTCTGCGCCACTTCAGCAGCGGCTTCCTGCGCACCTTCCGCGCCGCCGGTGATCCCCGCCCGCTTGATTCGGTTGAATATGGTGGTGGCCGCCGTGGCGTCGAGTGCGTTATCAAGTATCCTGAATGGCACGAGAACTTCACTCAGACCAACAGCAGTACCGAGCGCAGTTGCTTTTGCACGTTCTTCAGGCGTGGCTCCACCCTGCTCCGCTCGTGTTCTTGCGGTACCTGCGCCGGCTGCGCCGGCCAAACCTGTGGCGGCGGCTCTCCCGGCCAACCCCAGCGCCCCTGTCGCCATAAGCGGGAGGAAGCTACCGGCGACCTCACCAAACGTGCCCGCCATGCTGTCTTCATAACCGGGTTTGCGTTGGAACGGGGACGCAGCGCGTTCCGCAGCGCCAGAGATAATTTCGCGCAGGTAGGATTCTTCTTCGTCAGGCAGCAGTGCGCTGGCACCGATAGCTGCGGTTTCCCCGAGGCTGATCGCACCGCGAGGGATGCCTTTGAGCAATTCACCCGCTTGGCCCATGAACGTGCGCTCGACCGGGGCTGGTTCCGGCGCAGCTGCTGGCACAACTCTACCGAGCAGTCTGTCGATCTCTGCGGCCAGCGCAGTGGCTGCCTGCGTGTCTCCAGCTCTGTCTGCGTTGATCAGCGCCGCTTCAAGCTCTCGAATCGTTGCCATTTATTGGGCTCTCACTGTTGCCGGCCGTATCTCGCAAGTGCGGCTCTGCCTTCTGGGCTAAGAACATCAACGCCCACCACGTCCCCGCTTTGCAGACGGGCAGCGTTTTTCATTTCATCGACCAGTGCTTTCTGCGCGGTGAGTTCTGTGATCAATGTCTGAACCTCCGGAGATGCAATAAGCGTCGTATCTGCGCTGATGTTGGCAATTGCCCGGGCAAGGTTATCAGACTCATCTACAAGGCTGGAGTAGAAAGCGGTCAGACGTTCTGTGTTTTTCTGACCACGAGCCAAGTCGGCTTCAACCGCAGCAGCTTGCGCTTTCAGTGCCTCCATGTTGTTCTGAGACTCTTGGATCAGCGCAGCCTGCTCTCGGGTCAGCTCTGAGCTGATCATTCCCGCAGCCGATTGTACGGCCCCTGTCACTTGTGCCATTGCCCGGTCAGAAGCTGCCAATCCGTCTTTGAATGCGTTGATTGACGCTTCACGATCAGTGTTCATAAGGTTATACGCAAGTTCAAATTGTTGGTCTGCTCGCTCCCTTGCGTCCTGACGGCTACGCTCCATCACAGCTTCGCGGCCTTGCGCCGCAGCAACACCGCTTTGGGCAATGAATGGTGAACTCGCCAACCCCTGCAGCCACGCCTGAATACGTCGGTCACGCAGCTCTTCCGGGGAAAACTCTGGTTTTCCGGTTTGCGCGATTCGCGCTTCGATAAGTTCCCGCATCTCTTGCGGCACTGCGTAGGCAGTGGCGGCGCGATCTTCAATAGCTTTGCCCCTTTCGTCAGCAAACCCCGGCTGCAGCTGTGCTTCCAACTGCTTGCGCAGTAGTGCTTCAAGTCCTGACGCTTCGCCCGTAGTAGCCCTGCGTACTTGTTGTGCCTCTGGGGCTTGCATACGGGTTAGTACCGATTCGATCTCGCTTGGCGTCGGAGCTGCGGCAGTTTGCGGTGTTTCAACAGAACGAGCTACGCCACCGGGCATAATGCTGGTAACGCCGAGACCACGGGGCAATGTGGGCTCCTCCGACGCACCTGATGTTGCAAACGGTACTGGCAAATCCTCAAGCAAAGGAGCCCCCGGCGCGTTCCTTAGGTTTCGCTCTTCAAATTGTTCTTTTGTGAGAGGCCCGGTAAACCCTTCTTTAGGTTTACCAAACAGCGACTCCACCAGTTTGTCGCGCAACAAAGCGACGCGTTCGGCGGCTGAAAGCGGCTCTCCTGTCACAGGGTCCACGTAGGCACTGCCAATCGGCCCACCACCCTGCGCAAACGCAACAATCCCGCCACCCGCCATACGCGCCATATTCGGCGCTGCGATTTGAGGCAAACCACCTGCGCCCTGCTGCGCAGCAATCTGTGCGCCGCGCTGTTGAACCCCGGGAGACAAACGTGCGGCAAGGCCGGCAATACCCTGCTCGGCGGCGAGCCGAGTGCGCTCAGCAACGGTAGGGGGCATGGGTTGAGGCTGTGCTGCTGCCATCATCTGGTCAGCCGCTTGCATCGCCTGCACGGCGTCTTTGTACTTCAGCATCGCCAACGTGCGCGGGTCGAGGATGTTCTCCTCGGCGTCACTGGTCACAACGTCCATTGCGGCGGCAAGCCGAGGGTTGTTCATTTGCGGTGCCGGTTGCCCTTGCGGCATCAGCGCTGCCAAACCTTGTGGTTGCATCATCCTTTTGTACCCCCAGTCGAACTACCGAAAAGTTTTTCTAGTAAGTCGGGAATACCACCAAGCCCCGTCAGTGTTCCTGTTAAAGACTGCAGCCCGGTCGGCTCGTAGTACGAATACGTCTGTGTTTCCAGCGGCACGCCGGAACCGAGCAACGACTGCATGAACTTGAGCTGCTGCATCGGGTAATCTCGCTCCTGCTCAAACTGCGCGATGTCGGCGAGGACGCCCTGCTGTTCAATCCCGCGCTCTTCTCTACCACCGGCAAGCTGCTCACGCAGCGCCTCCAGCCCATATCGTTGTTCGGTGTTGAACTGATCTTGCGCCCGCTGGAATGCGTTTTCGTAGCCGGTGCCGTAGATGCTATCCAGTCTGTCGAGCAAGCCTCTATTGAGTTCTGCCTCAGCGACAGCTTGGCGTGACCCGCCGTAAGCTCCGGCTTTGCCGTACTGGGTTTGCAGATTTTGCGCACTGATATCAGCTTGTCGACGTGCAGCAGCTACTTGCGGAGCAAGGGCACCCTCCAGAAACGGACTCATGTAAGTTGCCGCGGTGCCGGGTGCTGTGAACGACCCGGATGTGGGGATATTCAATGCCCCAAGCCCCTGAAACGCCTGCGTCTGAAGTGTAGAGGGGCCCGCAGTCAGCGGACCTTCGTAAGCGGTGTACGGCATATTTGACAACGCCGCACCGCGACCAAGCATATTGGTCACATAGGGACCGGCCCAACTGGAAAGGGATGACTCTTCCCCGAGCACGTTTCCTTGAGGAACGTCTGATACGGCCATGGTGCTTACCTCACACGGGTATAAATTTGTTGGGGTTGATCTTGCGCCCCTGTTCTTTACGGCCTGTACGGGCCTGCCGTACACGATCCATCATTTCGTACAGTGCTCTCGCACCAGCGTCAGAATTGCCGTTGCCGAGGTGGCTGACGACATCAGCGGGGATCACGAACTCCCCATCGCTCAGAGCAGCGGGCTGTTCGCCGTCAATAGTGGCAGGGATTTCGTCCGCCATACCGTCAGTGGGGCCACCCAAGTAGTA
>Ga0075472_10000210_pt1 | contig 23793 bp, 28 predicted proteins | sample DEB19_08_DNA_3_FD_77014 | JGI IMG/M metagenome (GOLD analysis project Ga0075472, IMG submission 77014) | Aqueous microbial communities from the Delaware River and Bay under freshwater to marine salinity gradient to study organic matter... | ecosystem: Environmental > Aquatic > Marine > Coastal ...
AAGCTTGGTATCACATCAAGGATGTGTGCGATTTATTAAGTCGCCTCAAGAAAAGGTAAGAGTTTGTAGTACCTTGTTGAATTATTCCTAACTCTAACTTGTGACCTGTTCGGTCCAAGCTCTGGAGGACAGCCGTGAACTCTGTAAGTTGGATAAATAAGGAGTTCAAATAGTCAGGTGGCGAAATTGGTTAAACGCTACGAGCGCTTGCTCTATTGTATAGGTTCGAATCCTGTCCTGACTACATCCCGCTACCTGGGTAGGGTTGATTAGGATTGAGTGGGTTGGGTTGAGAAATGCCAACTAAGTAACGCTAATCGTAAAAGCAGTTGTCCACGCCACCATCTGCTGCTTTCCCGATTTTCTTTTTTACAAAAGAAATCTTAAAAATAATTTGGTAAATACAAAAGACCATCTTATATTTAAGTATAAATAAAAATAAAAAGGCCTGCCCTTAAATTTTCAATGAAATTTAAAGGTTTTGTAAAGTGGCTCAATATATATTATCGCGGGTCGGAGAAGTGGTAACTCGTTAGGCTCATAACCTAAAGGTCGGTGGTTCGATTCCATCACCCGCAACTAGAAGTTCTTTATTTATTATTACTCGAAGCGGTTGTTAGAGTTACATCATATACTATAAGTCAACAACCAACGCTATACCGGGACGTCGCAAGGCCAATGGATAGCAAAAATGTTCGTACTCATTAAAAGTGCAAGTGCTAATTCTCATATCACTTTAAAAATAGAGATCGGCCTTCTTCCGGCTAGAAATAGAAAGCCGGTTCACGTCCGTCATAGCGTAATCCTTTAACAAGGAATTCTCGGGTAATGAATAAAGAACTTTAAACTTTTTGTATCGGAGCGGTAGGCAGTGTTACTTCATTATTGATTATAAACGAAAAAACACACTTCCTTAATATTCCCGATATGATATTTTTGAATCCCTGCTTTACAATGGGGAATCTTCCGCTCGAAAGAGCGCTTATATATATCATATCAAAAGAATAGCTGCTTTCCAAAAGAGAGCAGCTTTTTTTATGAAAAAATTTGGTACATACAAAAGAAAATTTTATTTTTAAGTATAATAAAAGTAAAACGGATATGAATATGCACAAGACTAAAAGATTTTTTCAGCTAGTAGCTTTAAAGTCTATGAGACTAATGAATGCGCCTCAAAAAGCTAATGAGCATCATAGCGACTATGAAAAAGAATGTATTGCTGTTTGTAAAGCTTTAATGCATAAAGAAGACAGCACTCTTTTAATGTCTCCTATTTCAGGTAAGCGTTACATTAAAAGTCATGATGAACAATTGTTTATTATAATTGACCAACATCAAGTAACAATTGTTAATCATCAGTATAGCTATACGATTGACATTTGGGGCAAAGCTTTGGAAAGAATAAATCGAAATTTTGACGTTGAAGTCGAAAAGCGAAGAGAAATAATGGAAATGGAAATTCGATCGAACGTAAAGCATTCATTGTCTAATATATTTAAAACTTTATCAAAATGAAACCAGCGAGTCCATTTAAATCGTTATTTTATACTGGTATAACTATATGCTTTACTCCGTTATTAATTATAGTACTTATGGGCATGTTTGGAAATAGTTCTGCTAAACCTAAAAGTAAAACTGAAGTAACTGTAGTTGATTCCATAGTGCCTAAAGTTAGTAATCCAACTCCAGCTGTTACGTTTGATACAGTAAAGCCGGCTGTTGTAAAACCAAAAAAGAAAAAAATTGAAACAACAGATACTGTTAAATTAAAAGAAATAAAATTAGACACGACAACATTAAAATCTGATTCGATATGAGTACATTAAGTAAATATGCCAACAAGGCATCGGCAAAAGTGCGTGAGCATGAAGACGCAGTAGTAGAAAATTTCATGGGAGGAAACTCTTATAAATTAACACCAATTCAGACACTACGAATTGTAGCCGCTTCTTCTATATTTGGAGAGCCGCAATACTATCGCGATGGAATTGATTCTGCAAAAACAATTTCCAATCATTCAACTTTACTTGAGTATTCTATCTTTGAATCTCTTGTAAAAGACAAACGATCTGCAGCTGAAGTTTTTACTGCTGCTATTGACAACGCTTTAGAATTTGATTTTAAAGCTACGTTGGATTTAGCATTGGAACTTCGTAAAGATTATTTCATGCGTCTTAATCCGGCAGTAATTTTTGTTCGAGCTTCACAGCATGATAATCGTATAGCTTTTAATCAAGCCAATCCAGGCTATATGAAATCTATTGGAAAAGCAATTGCGCTACGCCCTGACGACGTTACAAACCAATTTGAGTATTTCATGTACTTAAATAAGACAAAGAAAGGAATGCCTTCTTTGTTGAAACGTACCTGGGCAGAAACTTTAGAATCGTTTTCTCGATATCAATTAAATAAATACAAGGGTAAGCGTTTAATTGACTTAGTGCGAATTTCTCACGCTAATAATGAAGACATTAACGAATTAATGAAGACAGGGTCTTTGCAGGTTGATAGTTCTGAACAAACTTGGGAAACGCTTCGTTCTGCCGGTAAAAGTTGGACTGAAATTTTATCAACCATTAACATGCCTCATATGGCATTGTTGAGAAATTTACGAAACATCTTTACTGAAATCTCAGATAGAGAAGCTGCTCATGAAATTTTAACAAGACTGAAGCATGGTGTTATAAACGGTAAACAATTTCCATTCAGATATTATTCTGCTTGGAAGGCAATTAACGACACTGCAGTTCATAACAAACAATTAATATTAGATTCGTTAGAAGAATGTTTAGACATTTCAGTAGCTAATATGCCTAAGCTAAAAGGTAAAGTAGCTTGTTTATCTGATAACTCCGGATCTTCATGGGGTACTATGAATTCAGAATATGGGACAACTCACGTTGCAGAAATTGCAAATTTATCGTCAATAATTACAGCACTTCAATCTGACGAAGGGTATGTCGGCGTATTCGGAGATAATCTTTCTTTACAAGAAGTTTCTAAACGAAATGGAATTCTAACTCAGTTAGAAGAAACCTCAGCTCGTGGTAAACGTCAAGGAGGTGCAACGGAAAACGGTATTTGGTTATTCTGGGATAAAGCAATTAAGAATAAAGAGCATTGGGATACTGTATTTATCTATTCAGATATGCAAGCTGGTCATGGAGGTCTTTACGGTACGGACGCAAGAGAATATAAAGATTTTATTCATAAAGGATCTCATGGATATAATAGGTGCATCGACGTGCTAGCTTTAGTAGAAAAATATCGTCAAACAGTTAATGCAAAAGTAAATGTGTTTTCAGTGCAAGTAGCTGGGTATGACAATTCAGTATTGCCCGAAAATTTATATCGAGGTGCGATTTTAGCTGGATGGACAGGTAAAGAACCTATCTATGCCAAAGCTATTATTGACACTTGGGACTCAATTGAATCGCCAAAGCAGTAGTTAAAAGAACGCGTCACTCCAAAAGAGTAGGCGCGTTTCTACTGTATTACGAAAGAAATCTTGAAAAAGATTTGGTTTTTTCAAAAGGCTATTTTAAATTTATGTATAAATAAAAAATAATATATGATTAATCAAAAGAAAACCAACGCAGTACAATTTGGAAAGTATGGAATTGTTTTAGAAAAAGAACAGTTAGCATATTATCTAAACGGAGAACTCTTTCAAGTAAGAGATGTAAACCACGAATTCAATTTCGATGATTTGTATAATTTAGCAATGAAAATTGCTACAAAGAAAGATGTTAGTTCAGTTAATTTCGTTACAAAATCAGATATTATCGGAAAATAGGATGAGAAAGAAAAAATCAATTTATCGCATCGTGCCAGCGACCCATGAAAAATTTGGGTCTTGCTGGGCACTTAAACAAGGAGAATCAGTAATTGGTACATTTATTACCAAACAGCATGCAGAGGTTAAACAAGCCTCTTTAGAAAAGAAATCGCAAGAAGATTTTCTTTTAGTTAAAACAGTTAATCAAGAATTAAAAATAGAAGAATGACAGTAGTTAAATTTAAAGAAGCGTTGACACTAGCAATTATACAAATTGTATTATACGGACTTCTTTGTGTAAATTATCGCGCGATTGCATTGGTTCATTATCATGAAGCTGCAATAGCTGACTTTTTAATTGCTTCTATGAATTTCTTTGTTATAAGAAAAATTGCACAGTCCAGCGACACTATTCATCAATGGGTAGGATATGTTACTGGATCTGTAATAGGATCGTATTTAGGAATTTATTTATCAGTGTTGTTGAACTCATAAAAAGATATATGTTAAAATTAAGTAGTCAAGAATTAAAACAAATAGAAAAACTTAAAAAGAAAGTACATAAACAATATCCTGGAGCGTATCTAACAGATTTAGGTTCTGGATATTATACAATTTTGCAAGAGCAGGACGGATTACTTCCTAAAGACATTTTAATGGAATGGTGCGTGCCTCCTGTTAACAGTCCTATGGCAGCTTGGGAAGCTGCGCTAACCGGAGCTAAAGTTAATCAAAACTTAAACAGAACTCATCCGTTACGAATTGAAGGAATGAATTTAGAAGATAAGATTTCTCGAGTTGAAGCCCGACGATTACGTTCAGAAACCGCCAGGGAATCGCGAAAAACTAAAGAATACGGTATTTATATATAAACAAGACAGTTATGTTTAATTTTCTTAAGAAAAGAGACGGTCAAGTAACTTCTGAAAATTTAGATGAAGTTATGAAAGACAATTACCCTTCTAATGTCGAAGAGCCTAAAGAATTTGTTCAATCCACAACTGGATCATTTAATGATAATGACGTTGAATTAGAAACGGCTTCGTTGATTGATTTAGAAAATAATTCTGAATTTCAAGATGTTGAGACTGCTCCAATACCCGATGTAATTCCAAATGATTATCCAGAGTCATATCTAATAGATGCGCCTCAGGTAGCTGGATGGTTATCTACTCAAGAGCAAGAATTGTTATTCTCTGCATTACTTTTATATTACACTCCTACTCAATCTGTCTTAGACGTCGGATGTGCTAGAGCAGATTTATATGGATATTTACGTAGACTATTCAATACTGATATAAACTATACAGGAATGGACTACAATGCAAACTTATTAAACATTGCAGAAAGAAAATTTCCTACTTTAAAAGACAAATTAATTGCACAAGATATTCTTAAAGCAGACGTTAAACAATACGATTGGGTATTTGGATCTGGTCTTTTCAATTTAAACGACTATCCAGATATGTTTGAATACGCTAAACAAGTAGTAGATAAAATGTACGAAAACGCTACTGTCGGAGTTGCATTTAACGTATTAACAGGATTGCCAGACGATATGGCTCAGTCTGATATTGACCAATTATTTGTTCACAATCCTTCAGCTTGGTTAGAATATTTAATTAGTAAATACGGCAAAGTACTTCTTCGTTCAGATTACATGTTAGGAGACGTAACCTTTGTCATTTTAAAATAAACAAGTAAACATAAATAAAACAACAAACAATGATTATCGCAATCACAACAGTCGCTGCTTTAGCAGCTATCGTTTTTGGAGTAATCCAAACAAACAAACTTAAACAAGTTACCGAAGATCTTAGCAACAAAGAAGCTGCTAATAAAATTCTTCGTTCGCACATGACCAATGTAGAGTCTGAAATTAAAGCCTCTAACGACTACATTAAAACTCTTCGCTCTGAATTGCAATCTTGCACAGACAAAGCTAAAGCTGCAAAAGCAAAAGCTCAAGGGTCAAAGGCTACTGCGCCGAAAGTAGAAAAAGCTCCAGCTGCGTTAAAAGCCGCTACAAAAACAAAGCGTCCATATAAGAAAAAAGCTGATTAATGAAGTCTGCTCCATTTGAGCAGTTCATTAAGCATTTGTTAGATCAAACTGCAGCTGCAGACGCATTAAGAGATTTAGCTACTAGAAATATACCGATTCAAAACTCAGGTTTAATGAAGGCGGTAGAAGCTATTTTGCTAGAAGAGTCTATAACAGCGCAGTTTGATTATAACGGTTACGAAAGCGTCGAACAAAAGCTTTCAGTTACATCAAAACTAAAAAAAGTTCTAAACGTTATTACAGACAAGAACAGTAATGACTATTTAATAGTTTATTTATGTCTTAAATACGTTAATGACGGTTATTCTTTAACCGAAGATATTACAAAGTTATTAAACGACATTTGGAAAAGATATGATAGAAATGTTATAGAGCATTTGCAAAGTCTCTTAAATGAAGAAGAAATAGCTTTATTAAACGAAGCTAACAAGTCAAAAACCAATCGCCAAGATTGTTTACGAAGTTTTTTTCATAACCCCTCCGTATTTAATAAAGTAAAAGACTCAGTAGACCCAACTTGGCTTTCAACTGAGATATTTATTAATGGGAAGGCGTATGAATTTTAATGACTTTATAATCGATCAAGAAGACTATGACTTTTTTCAGTCTCTTCCAAAAGATGAAAAGTTACTGTTCATATACGACTTAATCTGTGAAGAAGCTTTTGGTGCTGGTTCTGTTACGATAGAAACTAGTACCGATATAAAACCTATAAACGAAGACTTTGCCTTTGAGTTAGGCAACTTCAAAGATCATTTAAGTAAAATCGTTGAAAAAAGCATCAATCCAGAAGCTAAAGTTAACGTGTTAATTGTTAACGATAAAATCATTTTAAATTCCAACTCAGAAGAGTTTTTAAACGAAGCTATCCATGATATGTTTATGGATGGCTGTATTATGATGACATATAAAATGTCAGATCCTACTTTGAAAATTTTCAAACAGCTGTCTTATTGCAAAGCTTTTATTTTAGCTGGCAGAGGTACTCCTATTTACGAAAATTAATTTTTGGTAATTTACAAAGAAATTACTAAATTAAACTTACAGATTTAAACTATGTTTTCCATTAAAAGAGAATTTATACATTGGGACGATTCTTTAGTTGAAGTGATTAAAAAATACTCAACTGAAAGAATTAAAGACGTTAATGGTCTTAAAGAATTATTAGATTGTAATGTAGTACTTCGCAAGAACGAAACTACTTACTTCTGCAGGAAGATTGACGAAGTAGAAATTATAGAAGAAACTTTATTACCGGAAGAAATCGCTAAAGAATCTGAAAATTAATTTGGTAAATACAATTGATGTCTTTATTTTTATGTTATGGTAAATATCGGTTATGCATGTATTAATATGACTCTAGGTAAGAAAGGTATTCTTACGGGTCGCGCGATGAGAGCAGCTACGCTTAAAGAAAAAGGAATTGGCTTAGCGTCACATCTAGCTTTGGCTAACGCTAAAGATTTAGAAACTATTCTTAAATGGAATGTAGAAAATGACATTCATTTCTTTCGATTAGGTAGTGACTTGTTTCCGTGGGGTAACAAGATCGATGTAACTCAGTTTCCAGACTATGCTGAGATATCAGCTGTCTTAGCTCGTTGTGGGCAATTTGCCAAGGACAATGACATTCGAATTACTACTCATCCAGGCCCGTTCAATCTACTTGCATCGCCTAAAGAAGATGTAGTTATCAATACAATTAAAGACTTAGAAATGCACGCGTTGTTGTTTGACTTAATGGGGCTTTCTCGAACTCCATACAATAAGATTAATATACATGTAGGTGCGACTTATGGAGATAAATTCTCTGCCGCCGAAACTTGGTGTAGAAATTTCCAAAGGCTTTCTGAAGGAGTTAAGTCTCGATTGACTATTGAGAATGACGACAAAGCTAATATGTATTCAGTTAAAGATTTATACGAGTTGATTCATTCTAAGACCGGAATTCCTATAGTATTTGATTATCATCACCATACATTTTGCAATGGAGGGCAGACAACAGAGGAAGCTCTTAATCTAGCAGTATCTACGTGGAATGGAATAAAGCCAGCTACTCACTATTCCGAATCAAAGTCGTTGCATGAATCCAATAACTCTATTAATCCTAGAGCTCATTCAGATTACGTCTCAAATAAAATTGAGACCTACGGATTAGATATTGATGTAATGATTGAGGCGAAAGCTAAAGAGTTAGCGTTGTTGAAATACCGACAAATTCATAACTAAGATAGTTATTAGTAATCAACCAATTAATATTTTATATTATTTATTAATATATTATATTATTTATAATTATATAAACAATAAAAAAATAGATATGCGTTATAAAGAACATACCGTAAGAAAATTAGAAGCTCAAGCAACAAAACTGAAAACTCTTCAAAGAGCGATTCAAAATTCTGATATTTCCGGCACCGACGCTGTTCAGTTTCTTGCACTGGTTATTAAAGAGATTGAGTCAGTAGTTGAACGTCTGGAATTAGAACCAAATGAATAAAACTTTATTAAAACTTCTTGTCGGGGCTGTTGCATTATCTTTGGCAGTATGCGCAGCTTTCTTTTCTATTGTAGGCCTTTCTAAATTATTTGCCGGCGCTGCTGTTGCAATAATTGTCATGGCTTCTACATTAGAAGCTTCAAAATTAGTAATTGCTTCGTTTTTATATCAATTTTGGAAAACGGCATCTAAAGCTCTTCGCTCGTATTTGTTAGTAGCGATTAGTATTATAGCTGTAATCACTTCAATTGGTATATACGGATTTTTATCTGCTGCGTATCAAGAGACTAAATCTAAGTACGATTTAACTCAAACGCAAACAGATAGTTTAACTGTAAAAAAGACATATTACGAGTCTTCAGTTGTTACATTTAAAGATCAACTAACAGCTAAGACTACTCAATTAACTAATTTAACAAACATTAGAAACTCGCAAGAGCTACGTGCTACTCAATTAGTTAATAAAAATCGATCTTCTAGATCAGCTGATCGCAGTGCAAAAGAAACAGATGCTAGCATTAAGCAGATTAATGTAGAGATTGACAACTTAAATAAAAAGATTATAGCATATTCAGACTCAGCTTCGAAAATTCAAGTAGCTATAACTCAATTAAGTCTTAAAAATGAAATTTCTTCTGAATTAGGATCTTTAGCTTACATATCTAGGACATTAAATGTATCCATGGATAAAGTAGTAAATATACTAATTATACTGTTTATTATTGTATTTGACCCGTTAGCAATTTGTATGGTATTAGCATTTAACTTCATGAATACTAAAAAACCAAAAGAAGAGCCTTATAAAATTTCTTCTGAAGAAGATTCGAAAGACCCTTTTATTATACATGAAAATACAAAAGAAACGACATTTACTCCTTCAAATGAAGACTCATTTAACTTTTTCATAAACAATGAGGACGATTTACCCGAAAATACGTATGTACAACCTTCGGAACAACCCCGAGAACAGTCTGTACAAGAGCAGCCTAACCCTAAACCCAAGCTATCGAGTTCGGAGTTAAAAGAACTCCAAAAAGAGTCTATTAGACAGAAGGCTAAAGAGGATAGAATTCGAAAGGCAAAAAAAGACATTTACGACGAAAATCAATCTAAAACATATTAATTAAAACAAAGGTTATGAAAAAAATAAAAGATAAATCAAAAGAAAAATCTGCAACTCAGTACGCAGCTACAAAATTACAAACAAAAATAGTTAATAATTGTAGATATATGATCTGTGAAAACTCTGGCCAAGGCGGCAGATATTTTAAAGGTCATATTTGTAATGAATGGTCTGTTGTATCTAACGATGCAACATCTGTAATTTGTTGGAGGTGTGTTTCTGCAGTCTGCGATGCCCCATTAACTAAATCTGCTGCTGTTAAGTCTGACAAACCTAAAGGTTGGAAATTCATGAAAGAGTTTGTAGCTACGGACGGTACAGTTTATTATAAAGGTATTGAGCAACCTGCTTTGAAAGGAACTTTACCAGCAACGGTAATCGAGGCTAAGCCAGAAAAGAAAAAATTAACTAAACAAGAAAAAGAAGACACTCGTCAAGCTTTAGGTAAAGAAATTGAATCGCTTAAAGCAAAACTATTTCACGAGACGAGAAAAGGTAAAAAAGCAGAACTAACTCGGTCCTTGTCTAGAGCGAATCGACAGCTTAAAAAATTATTGTAAGTTTAATTTGACACTTACAATTAAATTTATTATATTATTTCAAATTAAAAAGTATGACTGAGAATAAACTATACAAAGGACTTTATGACGAAGAGTCGGAGTCTCGCAGAAAGCGAACAGAAAACAAAGAAGAATCTAAATCTAATAAAGATCTGTATAACGAAATTGACTATGGAGTTAGTATTAAAGACTCAGTCGTTTATTTACATGGGGACATAATGTTAGGAAATTTATTTGACTTTATTTCCAAAGTTAGATTAATTTTAGAACATCGTCCTGAAGAAGCTAAAGAAGAGCCTATTACTTTGCTACTAAATACTAATGGCGGCGATGTGTATGAAGCTTTAGGGATTATCGATTATATGCAAACTCTTTCAGTGCCAGTTAACGTAATTGCAAGAGGACGTGCTATGTCTGCAGGCGCAATGATTTTATGTGCAGGCACTGGTTTTAGAGCCGCTTCTAAAAACACTACAATAATGGTGCATGAAGCTTCTGCTAACATTATGGGCAAGTCAGCTGACATTAAAGCCAATGCAGAGCATATTGATGAATTAGAAGAAGACTTTTATAAACTTATGGCTGATAAAACTAATCAAGATGAAGATTATTGGCGTAAAGCTTGTAGAAAAGATTTCTATATGACAGCTGAAAAGGCTAAGGAATTAGGATTAATTGATGAAGTACTTTAAATAAATTAAATAAGTTATGGGAAAACAAGACACAGAAAAACAATGGTCACAGTTAATGGAATACATTAACAAGTATATTACTGGCTCTAGAAAAGAGCAACTAATTAAAATGTATGAAGAGTTATCTGAAAAGATACTAACCGCCCCGGCATCATCACATTCAACTAGACATAACTGCTTTCCGGGAGGATACATCGATCACGTTAATCGAGTAGTTAAATGTGCAATTACATTATTTGAGTCATGGGGTGCAAATGGAGCAGGTACAAACAAATATACAATTGAAGAATTAGTATTTGCAGCTATTAATCACGATTTAGGAAAGATTGGTTCTCGATCAATGGACTATTATATTCCAAACGATTCTAAATGGCATATTGAAAGGGGTCAAATTTATAAAATTAATGGAGCTTTAACTTACATGAAAGTTCCAGACAGAAGTTTATTTACTTTGCAAGAGTTTGGAATTAAGGTTACTGAAAACGAATATTTAGCAATTAAACTTCATGATGGTCTTTATGGTAAAGGAAACGAATCTTATTTCATGGCAGGTCAACCTGAATTTGCTTTGAAAAATGATATGCCAGTACTTTTACATCATGCTGATCATATGGCTACTTTGATTGAAGGAAATATTGCTCACTCTACTACGGTTGTTGAAGTGCCTAGTACACCAACAAGAATGAAATCAAATATGACAAATATTAATAATCCAGTTGCAGATGAAAATTTAAAATCTGCATTTGATAAAATTTTCGGAGAATAATGAGTTACGTTATAATTGGTATACTAATAGCAATAGTGATTGCTATGTACATTGGAATTAAAAATTTACTTATTCAAGTAGAATATTTAGAAGAACGAGTAGATTTTTACGAAACAGCAGTTGAAGAAATTCGTCAAAAAGTTTTAGATACAGAAATTGAATTGCGCGAATTAGACATTCGCGGTTCATTTGAATCTGATGATGAAGTAGGGTTTGTATTTAAACAAATTAAAGAATTGTCTTCGGACTTAAATAAAACAGTACAATCAATATATGAATCCAGAGACTAATATAACAGCCGCCCCTGTTACGGAAGTAACTAAAACAAGAGGTCGTAAACCTAAGACAAAGCAGTACTTTACAAAAGAAACTGAAGACGCAATCTTACTTTACAATCAATTAGAAAGTGAATTTGAACGTAATAGACTTTACGACGATAAGATTAAATATCCGTTTGATAAATTAGTTGAAAACATTATTCACACTTTTAAGTTTTATCATTTTGATGTGCCGTATGAAGATGTTAAGCATGAAGTAATTGCATTTTTAAATGAAAAAATACATAAATACACAGATCCTACTAAGGGTAAAGCATTTTCGTATTTTTCTATTATTGCAAAAAACTATTTAATTATTCACAACAATAGTAATTACAATAAGTTTAAAAATACTGAACAGCCCGAAGCTATTGACGATAACAGAAATGTTATTAACGAAGTAATGCGTGAAGATGAGTTAGATGAAAAACGTGAGTTCATGGATTTATTTGTTAAATATATGGACGATAATTTAACTGTATTTTTCAAAAAGCAGACTGACATGGCAGTAGCGGATTCTGTTTTAGAATTGTTTCGGAACAGACAGAATATTGAAAACTTCAATAAAAAAGCTTTGTATATTTTAATTCGTGATCGTACAGGAGTTAAAACTCAATACATAACCAGAGTTATTAATATAATGAAAAACGCTTATGTTGAAATGTATCACAATTATAAGCACACCGGAGTCGCAGCTTTAAATCATGCTAAATTTAAAAAATCAGAATTCCTAGAATAAGATATTTATTTTAAAGGAATTATGGATTTTGACATAGAGATTTTTAAAGGTAAGTCATTCTCCGACCTAATGAAGGATATTTATTCTAACAGTTCTAAAAAGGATCGTCAGATAAATTTATTAATAGGCGAGCTTCGTCCATTAATCAAAAACGTCGGAGATGCTACGGTTATCGTACCCTTAATTAAAGAATATTTAGAAGTGGGCGTTAAAAATGACGAACACTTAGTTAAACTAGCCGCTGTTGTACAGCGTCTGGTTTCTACTAGTAATAGAGTTCAAGCTGAAACAGGTCAGTCTTGGATTTTATCAGACGAAGAAAAGAAACAGTTAATGGGAGAATTAGATGAGCTTGAAAATTCCAATAAGGAAGTTAATGAAAAAGTTGTTGAATTAACAACTAAACAATCTCAAGCTGAATCAGAGTTAAATGATATTGAAGACGGTTTAAATTTATAAGATATGTCTATACAATTAATGCCTGCTGAGGTATTAGAAGTTATTTATGAGGACAAGACTCCGTCATTAATTTATGGCATAAAGGCTAAAATTATAGATGGTCGGCCAGTTACTGACGCTGAATCTCCTTCAGTGTTAACTGCCATTCCTTTAAATTTCAGTTACATTCGAGTTCCAATTGTCGGAGAAGTTGTTTTAGTATTACAAGCTCCTTCTTCATATGCAACAGCTACAAGAAACTCACTTACAAATTACTATTTAGATATTGTAAGTTTACAGGCGAGTGTGCATCATAATGCTATACCTACAGTTACTAAAACTAAAGTAACAAAAGGTAACGCAGACGGCAATTCAGATTCATATAACGAATCTTCTACAGGTAATACTAATAAAGAAACGCCTCCGGCGCCAGATAAAAACTTTTCAGAAAACCCTTCAGTAAAACCACTTCAGCCTTATGTAGGAGATGTAATTTTTGAAGGTAGATATGGAAACTCTATTCGATTTACTACAACTCCTAAGTCAGGCACGTTTACAGTTCAGCCTAAATTTTCAGACGCTGTAGGATCGCCTATCACTATATTTAGAAATACAAAACAAAGCAAAGACACTAAAAAGATTAATGACTTTGTTACTGAAGATTTTACTAATGAAGAAAATGTTATTGTACAAGCTTCTGGTCAAAAATTAGAGTTTGAACAAGCATCTGGAATGTTAACTGCTGCTAAAAAGCATAAAGTAACTTCTTGGAAAGATGAGAATTGGGGAACAACGCCACAAACTTTAATTTCTTCAGGTAGGATTGTATTTAATAGTACCCAAAAAGAAATTATTGCTTTTGCTAAAAGTGGAATTGGTCTTTCATCAGAAACTACTATCGCACTCGATGCAAAAGACGCTATTTCGTTAAATGCTGAAAAAATTGAATTAGGTACTGACGGTAAAGAAGCTTTGATATTAGGTAATGCGTTTAAAACTTGGATGGAAAACTTCATTCAAATTTTAAGTACTATGACTCCTATATCTCCTGTAGGTCCTTGCGTACCGTTAGTTGGTACCCCGCAATGGGCTGCTATCGAAGCTTTAAAAGCTCAAATACAACCTTTACTATTAAGTGAAGTTGCTTTTACTAAAAAGAAAGCAGTTGCATCAAAAGAAGGATCTGCTAAATTTAAAAATTTACCTGAGCCTAATTTTAGAATGACAGAAGAAGAAATAGCAAAAGCCCAAGAAGAAAAAGCACAAGCGAAGGAGCGAGCTGAAGATCCTGAACTAACTCAGGACGAAAAAGACGCAAATAAAGATGTTCATAACAGAGCAGATCAAGAAATTAAAACAACTGAAAAAGTTAGAGCAGTAGTTTAAAATTAATTATATATGGCATCACTTGTTATAGAAGAAGACGACATCATTGAAAATGCACAAGCTAATCAGATAATTGTGCATAAAGCCGATTTAACTCCTCAAGAAGAAAAAGATTTACTTGAAGAGGCGAAACAGGGCGAATCTGACGGACAAGCCCCTCCTGATTATGAGGAGGAACCAGATGAACCAGAAGAGCCAGTTTTTGAATTCTTAGAGACTGAATACTCTCAAGAAGAAAAAGACTCTTTTAGTAATTCAGTAAAAGTTAATAGTAAAACTTTAGAAACTGGAATTAAAGTAGCTACATTAGCTAATAAAAACTTAAATGATTTAGTTAAAGAAGAACCTTCAGGCTCATTTAGTGGTCCTGTAGTTGATTTAATGCTTAAAGCGGTTAATTGTCGCCCAGGCAAAGCTCCATGGCACGCAGCTGCCGTTGCATATTGGTTTAAAGAGTCGGGAGCTCCTATTCCTCCTTCAGGCGCTTCAACAGCAGCAGGTTGGTTGAAATGGGCTAAAGAAACTCATAGATTTATGTCTAATCCAATTGTTGGATCTGCAGCTATATATGGGACGACTGAACAAGGCACTGTAACAGCACATCATTTAGGTTGTGTTGTTCAAGTATTAGATGGAGATCGGGCAAATAATGTATTAGCTGTAGAAGTGGTCGGGACTGAATTACAATTAGTACAGTCTAACGTTAGCACCATTTTAGGATTTGTATTACCTTCAGCCGATCCTCCGCCTAGACCAGCTTTACCTAAAGATCCTAGCACAGGTAAAGTAACTTACGGCCCAATACCTGGGCTAACTAAAAAAGAGCAAGACACTGGTATACATTATTTTGACGGACAATTAGTATTTAGACAAAATAACGCACCGCCATGGTCAAAGACTATTTACGGACCAGATCCTTCGTATACCGACGTGCATGACTCCGGCTGTGGTTTATGTTCTCTTGGAGCTGCAATGAGAAATTTAACAGGAAACGCTGCAATTAATCCTAAGCTATTAGCTGAAAAGCATGGAAGATATCACGTAAAAAATTCAGGAAGCTCTTGGGCTTTAATGACTGACGTTCCTCCATTGTATGGGTGTAAAGGTGAAGTAATAGGAAAAGATAAACAAAAAGCAATTGATTGTTTAACTAGAGGAGGATACGTAACTTCGGTTGGATCCGGTAAACCTCCATATTCAGGTGGCGGTCATTTTATTTTAATACGAAAGTATGATAAAGCTAAAGACGTTTTTTATGTAGGTAATTCTTGGTATAAAGGTCTTTGTGCAGCTTCTAATACTACTCCATACACCTGGGATCAGTTAAAAAAGTGTGGAATGAAGAATAGTTGGGCTATAACTAGAAAATAGTAATAAAAATACATTAAAGATATTTATTTTAAAGGCAATAAAATGAATTCAAAAGATTTTATACAAGCTCTACGTAAAGTCATTCGAGAAGAAGTTCAGAATGCCGTACGTACGGAATTAAGTAAAATAACTCCTTTAACGGAAGAACGTAAGCCTATTAATAAAGCCCCTATACAAGAAAGAACGACTGTTACAACTAAAGTAACCGCCAGGAAACCGGCATTGAAACAGTATACAGAAAACCCAACACTTAATGAATTGTTAAATCATACAGCAGGATTTTCAAATGAAAATTCAGGAGTATATTTAGAAGAAAGTATAGGAGTAAATCATATTGATTATAACGATCGATCTGAATGGCCTACAATGAATCGTAAGCCAATGTCTTCAAAGCCGGCAATTGTGTCAGACGTTCATGGACAAAAAATTGACGTAAATCAATTAGCTGCAACTGAAGCTGGAGCTGCAGTTGTTAATGCATTAACAAAAGACTACTCTGCTTTAATGAAAGCCATTGATAAGAAAAAAGGTAAATAATGTCAATAGAAAAAAGATATAATCCAATTGACTTACTTCCAGATGTTGCAGTAGGTGTTAAACTACCTTTTGTTACAAAAGAAGGAAATTTATTTCAATTGTCTTATTCTACTGAAGAGCAAGCTATTTCAAATTTAAAAAATTTAATACTTACTCGTCGTGGAGAAAGAATATTACAACCTTTATTCGGGACTAATTTACAAGATTCACTATTTGAACAAAATGACAATCTTTTAAAAGAAAGTATTGAGACAAATATTATTGAAGCTGTAGAATTTTGGCTACCATACATTTCAATAACAGAATTAAACGTTCAAACTGTTTTAGCAGTTGATGGGACAAATGAAGAGCATGGAGTAACTATTAGTTTAAAAGTATCCGTTAACGATTCTCCTTCAGAAATACCTGTTACATTTTTAGTAACCGCTGGAGGGGTTGAAGAAGTATAATATGACACAAGTTAAAAAAGACATTAGATACCTTAATAAGGACTTCAGTCAATTTCGAGCAAATTTAATTGAGTTTGCTAAAAATTACTATCCAAACACTTACAACGACTTTAACGAGTCTTCTCCAGGAATGATGTTCATGGAAATGGCTTCATACGTTGGAGATGTGCTTTCATACTATACAGACAATCAGTTAAAAGAAACGTTTTTACAAACTGCAGGTAACCGAGCTAATGTATTAGCTTTGGCTGCGAATATCGGATATGCACAGAAAAATAAAATTCCTGCGACTGTTGATTTAGATGTGTTTCAATTGCTTCCTGCAAAGACAACTCCTAATGGAAAAGTTCCTGATTGGGATTACGCTTTAACATTACAAGAGGGTATGCAAGTTCGTTCTGAAACGACTAACATAGATTTTCGAACAGTTTCTTTAGTTAACTTTCGAGTTTCAAGTAGTTTAGATCCAACCGATGTAACTATTTATCAAACTAACGATCAAGACTCAACGCCGGAATTTTATTTACTTAAAAAGAAAGTAAAGGCAATTGCAGGTACATTAGTAACTGAAGATTTTGAATTTACTTCTGCTAAGCGATTTGATAAAATATTAATTGGAGCAGACAACGCTATCGAGGTTGTATCTATAGTCGACTCTGATTTAAATGAATGGACAGAAGTTCCATTTCTAGCTCAAGATACAGTATTTGAATCTGTAGCTAATACAGTACAAAACGATCCAGAGTTATCACAATTTACAGACGTCCCTTATCTTTTAAAATTAAGAAAGACAGCAAGACGTTTTGTTACTCGTTTTAGATCAGATAGAAAATTAGAAATTCAATTTGGTGCTGGCATTACAGATAATGACGATGAAGAAATTATTCCAAACCCAGACAATGTAGGATCTAGTTTAGTTGGATTGCAAACGCAATTTGATCGTCCAATCGACCCTTCAAATTTCATGTATACTAAGACTTATGGTCTAGCTCCTTCTAATACTACTTTATCTGTTACTTATTCTATAGGCGGAGGAATTGAATCAAACGTATCTGCATATACACTAAAAAATATTACCAATGTAGTTTATTCTATAGATTCACAAAATTTAGATGCTACATTGTTAAAGCAAATTAAAGCATCTGTAGCCTGCACAAACCCAAATCCAGCAACAGGCGGAAAGAGTGAAGAAAGTATAGATGAATTGCGTCAAAATGCAATGGCATCATTTGCGGCACAGCAACGAATGGTTACTGATCAAGATTACATTATTAGAGCTTATTCAATGCCTTCACGGTTTGGATCTGTAGCTAAAGCGTATGTAATTCAAGATCAACAACTTAATCCAGACAATGGACAAGAAATGATTTCTAATCCGTTAGCTATAAATTTATATACCTTAGGATATGACGGAAATGGCAATTTTACAACACTTAACGCTGCTGTTAAAGAAAATTTAAAGACTTACTTAAACCAATATAGAATTTTAACAGACGCAGTTAATATTAAAAATGCGTTTGTAATTAATATTGGAATACGATTTGAAATAATTACACTTCCTGAATATAACTCAAATGAAGTTTTATTGTTGTGTATTGAAAAATTAAAAACTATATTCAACAATAAGGTATGGCAAATTAATCAACCAATCGTAATGTCAAAAATATATACAGAGCTAGATAGGGTAGAAGGAGTTCAGTCAGTAACTTCAGTTAGAATTGTAAATTTATACGATACAAAACTAAACTATTCTGGAAATGTATATGACATTGGTGCAGCAACGAAAGCGGGAGTAATTTATCCTTCATTGGACCCAAGTATTTTTGAAATTAAATTTCCTAACAACGACATTATTGGAAAAGTAGTATCACTTTAATTAATATTATATCATGATTTGGTCAATACCAGCATTACAAGATACGACAATATATCAATCAGACCCGTATAGAAATACGGGGTTAGATCAAATACTGGAACTTCATAAAGAAGGAGACATAACGTCTTCAGATTTAACTGAATCAAGAATTTTAATTAAATTTAATTTAACTCCATTAACTGCTATACTGTCAGAAAACAATATATCTATTAATAGCATTTCTGCTAGTTTAAAATTATATACAGTACAAGAATCTGAATTACCTACTACATATATTATTGAAGCTAGGCCAATCGCAGTCGATTGGAAACCAGGTGCGGGGTATCAAAGTACACCTGTGGGTACTATTGCTAGCACTGCTGTTACAGACGGAGCTACTTGGATTAGCACTGCTGGATTAGACACTGCAACTTGGAGCGGCTCGCTAGCAGCCAATTCACAGATTTTATACTATTCAGGATCGACAGCCGGCGGCGCAATTTGGATTACAGGATCAGTAGCTTCTCAGTCATTTAGTTATAATACAAATGATGCTGTGAGTATTGATATAACTTCTATAGTTAAAAATTGGTACAACGGAGTTTATACTAATAACGGTTTGGTATTATCTTATAACTTAGCTGCAATTACAGCAAGTAATTATCCAGAGACTTTACTTCAATTTTATTCTTCAAATACTCATACAGTATACGAACCTCAATTGTATATTAGTTGGACTGGATCTATTACATATAATACAGGGTCAATGTCATTATTAACTTACGAAGACGATCCTATTATTTATACAAGAAATTTTAAAGGAGAGTATTTGACTGATAAAAAAGTTAGGATTTTATTAGGTTCAAGAGCTAAATATCCTAGACCTGCATTTGCACAAAATACCACGTTTGCTACTATGAAGGCATTACCTCAAAATTCATATTATCAAATAAAAGACGCTCATACTGACGAGATTGTAATTGCATACGGAGAAGAAACTAAAATTAGTACAAATGCTAATGGAAGTTACTTTGACTTTTATACGACAATGCTATATCCGGAAAGATATTATAAATTTGAAATTAAAGCAGTTTTTACTGATATCACTGAATACTTTGACTCTGTAGATTTTACATTTAAGGTTATTAAATAATGGGAAAATTAACAAAAACTCCACCGGCAGTTGGAAACGATCCAGAAGTTGTTGCAGTTAAAGACAATCAAGGACGTTTATATGATTTACATGAATTTGATCCGGACAAGCTAGTTACTGGAGTTATTAATCCAGACAAAGTTGATTCAGTTTTATATCCTACATACAGTTTTAATTCCAATGGAGTTGTAGTTCTTGATAAAAATAAAGAAGATCTTTCCACTCAAAGAACTATTATCAACTTAACTTCAGTAAAAACTACTAGTAAAAAATTTAATGAAGTTGTCGACACAGAAATTCAAGAATTTACTGAAGTGTTAAATTCGGATACGACATTTTTAGCTAATCAAGTTGCCGCATTAGATTCTTCAATCCAACGATCTCGAGCTGAAAATTCTAATCTTCAAAAGACCATTACTGATTTAAATCAAGAAATTGAATCGTTAAAAAGACAGGCTCAATTAGCTGCTAATCCTGTACCTAATTTTGTAAGTGATACATTAAGTGCTGGAAAATTTTTATATCCTGACAGACAAGGACGACCTGGCGATCCTGGATATCCATTAATACAAAATATGCTTTTGTCTAAAAATAAGACAGCAAGAGCGATAATTCAACCGGACGGAAATTTTGTAGTATATACTGGAAAATATACTGAGCGTGGAGTTCCACTCGAAGCTGAAATAGCTGTATTTGGTAAAGGATGGGACAATTCCGGAGCTAATAATAATCTTAATTTAAGTAATTCAGTAGCGTTTGTTTGGATTTATTCTAACTTACAAGGCGGTGGGCAGCTTGAAGTGGGTAGGGCTGGTACCGGACGTTGGATAGTAAATTACGGGTCTGGAAGACAAAACGTTTCTCCAGCAGCAAGACTTCAATTAAATGACGCGGGTATATTAAGTTTATTTGACGGACCGAATTTAATTTGGTCAAGCTACGGAGCCTAGAATATCTATTATAGATATTTATATTAAAGGATGTTATCAGTTTACACTAATCAACAAGAGTTATTAAGATCTACTAATACCACTAAGGTATCTAGATTAGAATCTATTGATAAGGAACTGTTAGATGTAAGACAGTTTTCAATTACACTTAAAAATTCAGGGTCAATTGACATATCCTCCCCTGTAGATTTAGAACTTCACGTTTACACTCCAGACGGAATCTATTTAACTGGCAATCACGACATTCCGTATAACGTTGATTACAACGGGGCTGATTCATATACTTATCAACATTTAGCAATTAATACAAATTCTGAATTAGATAAATTAGGAATTAATCGCGGACAGTATAAACTAGTATATAATTTATTTAATAATGTATTAGGATCTTATAGTGGGCAGAAAATTTGGATTAAAGAAATTTCTCCTTCTAGAAGAGAATTAAGATTACAATTAACTGATAACAGCAGTATTACACTACGAGACCAGTTAATTCAATTTAAAAATCGTTGGGACGATTTAACTACTAACAACGATGTATTTGATTCGTTTGTATTAAATTTTGGATTTAATGAAACGTTTCAAGTCGTTAATATGCGATTTGACATATTAACTGACACTCCAGAAATTGTTGTTCGTTTATATGCACCACTTCCGTCAAGATTTGGTGAAAAAGCTAAACTTTGGATTTCAGAAGAAGTTATCAATCCGGTTTTAGAAAATGTATCAATCGTACCGAAATTTATTCCAGATCCAGTTACTTATTTAGCTGGCCCAAATTTTGAATTGGAACAGTTTGACGGAGGGTCAGTTGCAACCGACTTTAAAAATTGGAATGAATTACTAGCAGCTAATCTACCAACATCACAGCAATTAATTGACTCGTATTTTTCAGGAAGTTTATCTGGAATAAAATTAAATACAAGTTATAGAATATTTGACAATTTTGTTCACTACGGCTCTGCAGTTGAGCGAGTGAAAAATTTCAAATATAAAATGGAATTGATCGAACATTACAGTGATCGAATTCAAGAAGTATCGCAAATTAATGGCGGTAATATTACTCAAAATAATTTAGCAGATCTTTATATTAAACGCAATCGAGTTGTAAGTGGGTTTGACGATTTTGAAAAGTATTTGTTTTTTGAATCAACCGGAAGTGCTCTTTATACTCATTTTAACGAGGCGTCTGGATCACTTACTTCTAGCTCTATTCAGCCTTGGCCAAAAACAACTCCTACGCCATTACAATGGCAACAGGCATTTATGCTTTGGTCAACTGCTGCTACTACTTGGAATATAGCGGCAGCCCCAGATCCATACGGATATTTTGCAAATCAGGTTCGCACTACGTCAGCAACGGGGTTATCCTATTATAATGGATTAATTGACAACGCTACGCTATACGATCGATTTAATATACATAAATTACAAAATACAATTCCAATACATATTCAAAACAGTGATGGCGGGGCAGAGTATTCGTTATTCATTAATATGATTGGTCAGCATTTTGATATTTTATGGACTTACATTAATGGATTAACTGATATACGATCTCGAGAAGAGCATCCTAAAGATGGTATGCCTGACGATTTGCTATACAGCGTAGCTGAATCAATGGGATTCAATTTACTAAATGGTAAATCTGCATCTGACTTATGGAAATATTCTTTAGGTGTTGATAGTAACGGAGATGCGCTTCAAACTTCAGTTAATGGAATTAATTCTCTTTCTGACGGTAAACATACTAAAGAAATTTGGAGGAGAATTGTAAATAACTTGCCTTACATTTTAAAATCTAAAGGCACTTCAAGAGCAATTAAAGCGTTAGTATCTTGTTTTGGAATTCCTTCAACCGTATTAACTATTAAAGAATATGGAGGACCTAGCACATTTACAGACAATGATCATTTTCCAGAATACGTTCATGATAAGTATCATTATGCATGGCTATCATCCGGAAGTTTAAGTTTATCTGGAGGCCAATTTCAAAATGGCTTTAAGCAATGGGTAGATCCTAACGTATTAGAATTTCGTTTTAAAACAGACAATAACTATAACTACGGAGTTGGATATGATTACAATTTAGTATCTATATCTAGCGCTTCTGTTAGTGATAATGTTAACGTAATTCTTAATAAAGAAACTAATGACGATAATCAAGGTACCATTACTGTATTTAATACAAGTACAGGAATGGCTATTTCAGCTTCTAACTTAGAAATATTTGACAATAGCTGGATACTAGTTACTATACAAAATACCGGAACTACATCTTCATTAAATGTCGTAAAATCTTTATACGGAAAAACAATTTACAACGCGTCATCTAGCTATCAAGGATCGCTGTTACCAATTTTTACGGCAAATAGTACAATTACTATAGCTTCAGGATCTAGAGCGGTATCATCTTCTATAAGCTCTTCAATTCATCCTACAACGGCGTCATTTAATGGTACTGGATTTTTAAATACTAATGCCGGCAGTAATCAATGGGATTCTAATTTTGATGTATATTATTCCGGCGTATCTGGCAGCGGCGAAACGCAAGTAAGTTCAGTTTATAACGCTGTATCAGATAGTAATTCTTATAGTACTATTAGATTTGGTTTTAGTACAACACCACAAATAACTTTATCGCCAAGCGGTTCTATACAGTCTTATAAATTATACGTTTATAATTCTGCAAATAGTCAGTGGTATGTAAAGACAGCTATTTCTGCTGGTAGTTTACAGTCTGGAATTACTGTTACCTTAACAGGTCCAACTAGTACCAATTTTAGTACTGATTTAAATACCGCTGGATTTGCTATTACATCTGATCCAACCGGAAATACAAATACAATTGTATATGATACGCTAACTGAAATTTATGTTACTTTGCCAAATGGGCAGACAGTATCGCAGTTGTCAAAGTTTAACGGACACTTTCACGAAATTCGATTATGGTCTGGGTCTTTAAACGACAACACAATAGAGGAGCACGCAGCTTCCCCAGCTACGTATACTTACAATGTTAATCGCTCAATATTAAGTACCGGGGAAGAAGCTGGTAAACCTTACGATCATTTATTGCAACGATTTACCTTAGCTACAAAAGAAGTTAAAAGTG